>Ga0163146_10002540_pt1 | contig 24471 bp, 19 predicted proteins | sample OliLakLV19MP7G1_FD_148648 | JGI IMG/M metagenome (GOLD analysis project Ga0163146, IMG submission 148648) | Freshwater microbial mat bacterial communities from Lake Vanda, McMurdo Dry Valleys, Antarctica - Oligotrophic Lake LV.19.MP7.G1 | ecosystem: Environmental > Aquatic > Freshwater > Lake >...
CCGCCACTCACCTGTCAGGAATTCTGTCAAGAGAAGAAAAGGGGCGTGGCGGCCAAGTGTGCTGGCCCGGCGGCCAAGTGTGCTGGCGCGGCGGCCAAGTGCTCTGGCCCGGCGGCCAAGTGCTCTGGCCCGGCGGCCAAGTGTGCTGGCGCGGCGGCCAAGTGTGCTGGCCCGGCGGCCGAGTGTGCTGGCGCGGCGGCCAAGTGTTTCCTCCGTCCGAGGCTCCTCATCTTCTTCGCAGTCTCTTCACGTTCTCTTGATAGTCGCACGGTCTCCTGTGCAAGAAACCAAGACCATCCCATCCGTTCGCTGGAGACCACGATGATCAAAACCCCGCTCAAGACCCTGCCACTCGCTCTCACCCTCTCGGCCCTCGCTAGTTTTGCCTTCGCCGACGCCGTCAAAGTCGACTCCAAAATCCCCGAGTACAAGTCCGTCCAAGGTGTCTCCGGCACGATCAAGAGCGTCGGCTCGGACACGATGAACAACCTGATGACCCTGTGGTCAGAAGGTTTCAAGAAGATGTACCCGGCCGTCACGACCGAGATCGAAGGCAAAGGCTCGGCCACCGCGCCGACCGCACTCATCGCCGGTACCGCGAACTTCGGCCCGATGAGTCGCTCGATGAAGGACAAGGAGATCGACGAGTTCGAAAAGCAGTTCGGGTACAAGCCGACCGCTGTTCCAACGTCGATCGACATGCTCGCGGTGTTCGTCCACAAGGACAATCCGATCCAAGGTCTGACGCTCGCTCAAGTCGACGCCGTCTTCTCGAAGACGCGCAAGCTCGGCGCTGAAAAAGATGCGGTGACGTGGGGCGACCTCGGTCTGACCGGCGAATGGTCCGACAAGCCGATCAGCCTCTACGGCCGCAACTCGGCCTCAGGGACGTACGGTTACTTCAAGGAACACGCGATCGGCAAAGGCGACTTCAAGGACTCCGTCAAGGAGCAACCGGGTAGCTCGAGCGTCGTGCAAAGCATCGCGAGCGACAAGTACGCGATCGGCTACAGCGGCATCGGCTACATCACGGCCGACGTGCGCGCCGTACCGCTCGCCAAGGACGCCAAGTCGAAGCTGATCGAAGCTGTGCCGGAGAATGCGTACTCGGGTCAGTACCCGATGGCGCGCTTCCTCTACGTGTACATCAACATGAAGCCGGGCACTCAGCTCGACCCGCTGCGCAAGGAATACCTGCGCTACATCCTGAGCAAGCAAGGCCAGGAAGATGTCGTCAAGGACGGCTACTTCCCGCTCACGGCCAAGATCGTCGCCGACAGCTTGAAGACGATCGGCGTCGAGACCGCGGCGATCGAAGCCGGGGCACCGCGCTGACGTCGAGGACGTTCACCGGGCGCGGGCGAGCGCGCAAGACTCGGACTCGAGCGCGAGTGGCCGAGGCGGTCGCTCGCGTTTGCATTTCGATCGGCGGCATCGGGACCATCGTCGCCGTCACTGCGATCCTGCTCTTCTTGACGTGGGTCGTCGTTCCGCTCTTCGGCAGTGCCGATCAGAGTCTGCGATCACAGGCTGTGCTCGCCGCGGGAGAGCGTCTTTTCGCGGTCGAAATCGACGAGTACCGCGATGTCGGCTTCGCGCTCGCTCGCGACGGCAAAGTCTCGGCCTGGCGCGCGAGCGACGGACGTTCGATCGAGACAACCGCTCCGATCGGCGACGGGCGGCTCACTGGAGTTTCGACGCGCGATCCGGCCGGTGACATGGCCTTCGGTTTCGCCGACGGCAGTGTTCGCCTCGGAAGCGTGGGTTTTCGCTCCACATTCTCCGACGCGGCGGGCGACGTCGAGTTCACGAAGCAACTCGCGGGAAGCGAAACCGGCATCGTCGGGACGAGCTTCGTCCGCCGCCTTCCCGACGGACACTTCCGCTCCACACGCGTCGAAGTCGCTCTCGAAGCTCCGATCGAGCTGGGGCTCTCCGCCGCCATCGTCGCACTCGATCTCTCGCTGAAGGGTTCTGAGCGCACGCTCGTCGCGATGGACGAGCTCGGGAACACGGTCGCCGCTCGCATCTCGAAGAGCGAAAACTTGATGACCGGCGATGTCGTCGTCGAAATCGAGAAGCATCCCGTCGTCATTCGGGCGACCGAACGCGGCATGGCGACGCGGCTCTTGCTCGCAGGTGGGGGCAATGAGCTCTTCGCGATTTGGGACGACGGCATTCTGCAGCGCCACGATCTGCGCGACCTCGCGCGTCCGGCTCTGTGCGAAGAACTCGACTTGGTCGAGGGCGAAGGACGGTTGACGGCGATCACGTTTTTGATCGGGAAGACGACGCTGATCACCGGCGATTCGCGCGGGCGCGTGCGCGGGTGGTTCGGCACGAGACCGACCGACGCGCTCACGCCAGACGGGATCCGTCTCGAGCGCACGCACGATCTGGACATCGGATCTGAAGCGATCACTGCGCTCGCAGCGTCGGCGCGCGGTCGCATCGTGTGTGCCGGATTCGCGAACGGAACGGTGAAAACGTTCCACGTCACGAGTCACAAGCTACTTCTCGAAACGCGCGCGCCGAATGCAGCCGCAGTCGTCGCACTCGCCATCGCGCCGAAAGAAGACGGTTTCGTTGCGATCGCTGGCGACACATTCCTCGACTGGAGCATCGACCTCGGTCACCCCGAGGCGACGCTCGCCGCGTTGTTCACGCCGGTCTGGTACGAGGGCTACGCCGAACCGGAGCACGTCTGGCAGAGCACCGGCGGCACCGACGATTTCGAACCGAAGCTCGGACTGTGGCCGCTCGTCTTCGGCACGCTGAAGTCGACCTTCTACTCGATGCTGTTCGGCGCGCCGATCGCGCTCCTGGCAGCGATATTCACGAGCGAATTCCTGCACAAACGTCTGAAGGGTCCGCTCAAGTCGATCACCGAGATGATGGCGTCGTTGCCGAGTGTCGTCCTCGGATTCATCGCCGCGATCGTCGTCGCGCCGTTCGTCCAAGGCTATGTGCCGACTGTGCTGGCGCTGTTCGTCACGGTGCCTTTCGCGTTCTTGTTCGGCGCGTATGTGTGGCAGCTACTGCCGCAGAGACTCGTCATCAGGTGGGCGGGTACCCAGCGCTTTCTCGCGATGAGCGCATGTCTTCCGCTCGGCATCGGACTCGCGATTTTCGTCGGCCCGCTCGTCGAACGCATCTGGTTCGCGGGCGACATCATGTCGTGGTTGTCAGGTGCGAACGGCGATGCAGTCGGCGGTTGGTTGTTGCTCTTGCTGCCGTTGTCCGCGCTCGTCTACGCGCTGACATCTTCGCGCGTGATCGCGCCGTTCATCGCGCGAAAATCGGCCAACTGGGATCGCTCCAAAGCCGCACGCTTCGATTTCGTCAAGTTCGGTGCTGCCATCGTCATCGTGTTCGCAATCGCTTGGCTCGCAGCCCAGGCAGTCAGCGGACTCGGTTTCGATCCGCGCGGAGGTCCCTTCGACACGTACGTACAACGCAATGCGTTGATCGTCGGCTTCGTGATGGGCTTCGCCATCATCCCGATCGTCTACACGCTCGCCGAAGACGCATTGTCGTCCGTTCCTTCGCATCTGCGTCTCGCGTCCCTGGGCGCCGGCGCAACTCAATGGCAGACCGCGTTGCGCGTCGTCGTCCCGACCGCGATGAGCGGACTGTTTTCTGCCGTGATGATCGGACTCGGTCGCGCGGTAGGGGAGACGATGATCGTCCTGATGGCGACCGGCAACACGCCGGTGATGAGTTGGAACGTGTTCAACGGCTTCCGCACGTTGAGCGCGAACATCGCCGTCGAGTTGCCCGAAGCCGTGAGGGACAGCACGCACTACCGCACGCTTTTCCTCGCAGCCTTCTGTTTGTTCGCGCTGACGTTCGTGCTCAACACCATCGCCGAAGTCGTGCGCCAGCGCTTTCGCAAGCGGGCCTATCAACTGTGAACTCGCCGACCATGGAAAAGCTCCAGCGAACGCGCGGCGACGCAAAGCGACCGAAGAAACCGGTCGTGAAGCGCCGACGTTTACCGCGCCGAGCGACAGCGCTGTCCGCGCACGGAGAGCCGTTCGTGTGGTTGACCGGTGGCGCGCTCGTGATTTCGATCGCGATGATCGCCGCCCTCTTCGCACTGATCGTGAAGGAGGGCGGTTCGACGTTCTGGCCCTCGGCTCTCGTGCGCTTCGACACCCTGAACGGCAAGTCCGTCATGGGCGAGCTCAGCGCGACGAACCACTACGTTCCCGGGCCCAACGTCCTAGAGCGTTTGACGCCGGAGCTCGCGCACGAGGTTCGCGAGAAGATCGCTCGAGACGGCGAGGTTCGGCGGCGCATGGTGCGCAGCGGCAACTTCGACGTTTCGGGATCGCACTACACCTGGCTCGATGATTTCGACGTCACTCTCGAGACGCAACCTGAATGGGCCGTGCTCGTCGAGCGTCAGTCTTGGGGGCGTTTTTACGGCACGCCCAAGTCGTTCGTGATCGGCGGCGAGAGCGTGGCGGAGGGGCCGGCGAAGGCGTGGTCGCGTTTCGAGTCCGAGCGCGACGCAGTGCTCGATCGATTCGAAGCGCGGGTCGACTTGGAAGAGCACGCCGTCGGTGCGGTGAACGACGCACTCGAGAGCGATCGTCTCGAGTTGCGCAAGGTCGAGATCGAACACGGCAAGGATTCGCCCTCGTACTCGGCTCGAGTCGCGCGCAACGAGGAGCGCGCCGAGGAATTGCAGCGAGAGTTCGAATCGATCACGAAACGAATCGGTGAATTGAACGCCGAGAACGCGCGCTACCGCCTCGTGTTCGACACGGCGGACGGCAAAGAAGTCGCGATCCCGGTTGCAGACATCGTGCGCGCGTTCCCGGCGAACCAACTCTCGTTCGCCGACAAACTCAGCGTCTATTTCTCGCGTTGGGGCGAGTATCTGTCGGGCGCGCCGCGCGAAGCGAACAGCGAGGGCGGCGTGTTCCCCGCGATCATCGGCACTGTCGTGATGACGCTCGTGATGGCGATCCTCGTCGTGCCGTTCGGTGTGCTCGCCGCGCTGTACTTGCGCGAGTACGCGACCCAGGGATGGCTCGTCAGCATCGTGCGTATCGCAGTCAACAATCTGGCCGGCGTGCCGAGCATCGTGTTCGGAGTCTTCGGGCTCGGGTTCTTCTGCTACGTCGTCGGCGCCAGCGTCGATGAGCTGCTTTACGCCGAGAAATTGCCCAATCCGACGTACGGCAAGGGCGGTCTGGCCTGGGCCGCGTTCACGCTAGCGTTGCTCACCTTGCCCGTCGTGATCGTCGCGACCGAGGAAGCGTTGTCGGCCGTACCGCGCTCGATGCGCGAGGGCAGCTACGCTTGCGGAGCGACGAAGTGGCAGACGATCCAACGCATCGTCTTGCCGCGCGCGCTGCCGGGAATCATGACGGGCATGATCCTCGCGATCGCGCGCGGAGCAGGCGAGGTGGCGCCGCTCATGCTCGTCGGCGCCGTCAAGCTGGCGCCCGAACTCGTCGTCGACACGAGTTCGACGGCCCCGTTCGTGCACGTGCATCCCGAGCGCAGCTTCATGCACCTCGGATTCCACATCTACGACCTCGGGTTCCAAAGTCAGAACAGCGAGGCTGCGAAGCCGATGGTGTACACGACGACGCTCCTACTCATCACGATCATCGTGGCGCTGAACGTCACGGCGATCTGGGTACGTGCACGGCTGAAAAAGCGTTACTTGACGGGACAGGTGTGATCACGATGAATCAGACGATCGAACGCACGGCACCGAAACGCACCGAGATCCACACCAAGGTGCTCGAGGAAGACGCGGTCCTCGACATAGTGAATTTCCGCCTGTGGTACGGCGTGAAGCAGGCGCTCTTCGACGTCTCGATGAACGTGCCGCGCGGCAAAGTGACGGCGCTGATCGGGCCGTCGGGTTGCGGCAAGTCGACGTTGTTGCGCTCGGTCAATCGCTTGAACGATTTGATCGACACCGTGCGCATCGAAGGCGACATGCAATTGAACGGCGATTCGATCTACGGCCCGAGTGTCGACGTCATCGAACTGCGCAAACGGATCGGAATGGTGTTCCAAAAACCCAATCCGTTCCCGATGAGCATCTTCGAGAACGTCGTCTATTCGCTGCGCATCGATGGCGAACGTGACAAGCGCTTGCTCGCCGAAACCTGCGAAAAAAGCCTGCGCGGAGCCGGTTTGTGGGACGAAGTGAAAGATCGTTTGAGCGAGTCGGCGCTGCAATTGTCGGGCGGTCAGCAACAACGCCTGTGCATCGCGCGCGCCATCGCCGCCGAACCCGAAGTGCTCTTGCTCGACGAGCCGTGCTCGGCGCTCGATCCGATCGCGACGGGCCGCATCGAAGATCTGATCGAGGAGTTGAAGGGCAGTTACTCGATCCTGATGGTGACGCACAACATGCAGCAGGCCAGTCGCGCCAGCGACTACACGGCATTCATGTATCTGGGCCGACTCGTCGAGTACGGACCGACGAACGACATCTTCCTGACGCCGCACCTGCCCGAAACGGAAGACTACGTCACCGGGCGTTTCGGTTGAGCGCTACTCGCGCGGCGGACCCAGACCCAAGTACTCGGCCATGCGCACGAGATCGGCGAGCGAATCGGCGCCCATCTTTTCGAGCACGCGCGAGCGGTGCAACTTGACCGTGCGTTCGGCGATCCCGAGCGAGAACGCTGCTTGCTTGTTGCGCTGACCCGCGACCACTTCCGCAAGCACTTCTTTCTCGCGCGGCGTCAACGTGTCGTAGCGCGTGCGCAGTCCGGACAGTTCGGCCGAAGTCTTGCGTTGCTCCGCGTCGCGAGTGAGCGCGCGTTCGAGGGCGGCGATCAGTTCTTCTTCACTGGCTGGCTTCTGTAGGAAATCGACGGCGCCCTTCTTCATCGCGAACACACTCGTCGGCACGTCCGCGTGACCGGTGAGGAACACGATCGGGATCTCGACCTTTTGATCTGCGAGGGCTTGTTGCAACTCGAGACCGCTGCGTCCCGGCATGCGCAGGTCGAGCAACAGACAACCAGGCTCGTGCTTGTCGAAGCGCGCGAGGAAACTCTCGGCCGATGAGTACCAGCGTACCTTGAAGCCGCAGGCGTCGAGCAAACGCGTCGTCGCTGCGCAGAGCGCTTGGTCGTCGTCGGCGAGGAAAACAGTGCCGTTGCGAGTCATACAGGCTCAGTTCGACAGCGTACGTTCAGGAAGGTCGACGCATATCCTCGTGCCGGTTTTGCCCGAGGAATCCGCGCTGATCCTGCCGCCGTGAGCTTCGACGATCGAGCGGCAAATCGCCAGCCCCAGCCCCATCCCCGTCGCTTTGGTCGTGACGTACGGTTGGAACAGTCGCTCGGCGATGTCCGGCGCGATGCCTGGGCCGGAATCGCAGACCTCGAATCGTCGGCGCTGTCGTGCAGCATCCGTGCGTATCTCGAGGGTCCGCTCACCCACGGTGTTCGACATCGCCTCACACGCATTGTTCACGAGATTGACGACGACTTGCTGCCGTTGGATCGGATCTGCGTCGACGACGACAGGCTCGGCCGCGAGATCGAGCACGAGATCGACGCGGTGGTCCTGCAATTCGCGGCGGACGAGCGGCAGCGTGTCGCGCACGACCTGGTTCAGATCCACCGATCGGCGCTCGCTCTCGTGTTTGCGGAGGAAGTTGCGCAGACGTTGAATGATGTCCGACGCGCGCTGACCTTGCTGCGCGATGTCGGAGAGAATGTCTTCGATGCGTTTCGTGTCGGCTGCATCGTTGGCGATGTAGCGACGTCCCGCTTGTGCGTTCGTCACGATCGCCGCGAGAGGTTGATTCACTTCGTGCGCGAGCGACGTGGCCAATTCTCCCGCAGTGGCGACTCGTCCGACGTGAGCCAACTGTTCACGCAAGCGCGACTCGCGTTCCTCGGCGCTGGCGCGTCCCTCCGTGGCCTCCAGCAAGGTCCGCGCTCGGCGACGAATGACTCCGACTCGAATGCGATCGCCCGCGTAAAGAGCAGCGAGTCCGAGGAACAGGCCGGCCGTGCGGAACCAATTCGTCTCCCACCAACTCGGCGCCACGCGAATCTGCACGCTGGCGGAAGCAGTGCTCCACACGCCGTCCTCGTTCCGCGCTTTGACTCGGAAGGTGTATTCACGCGGCTTCAAGCCGGTGTAGGACACGGTTCGCTCGGCCCCGCTTTCGGTCCAAGCCTCGTCCAAACCATCGAGGCGAGTACGGAACTGCACGCGCTCGGGCGCCGTCAGCGCAAAAGTCGTGAACTGGAACACGACGCGACGCGTCGCAGCGGGAACTTCGATCGTGGCAGCTTTCGGAAGCGGCACGTCGTCGGCGAGCACGCCCTCGAACTGCACGCGGGGGGGATTGTCGTTGTACGGAAACGTGCGCGAATCAATGCGCACGGGACCGTCGATCGTGCTGAACCAAAAGCGTCCCTCCTCGTCGCGAAAGCTAGCCGGCGAGCCGAAGTTTCCTTCCGGCATACCCCGGGACGGGCCGATCACGACGGGGTCGAAGCGAGCAGCGCGTCCCTCGACCAGCGCCATCAATTCAGCCGTGTCGGCGACGATCAGACCTTGGTTCGACAGCAACCACAGACGCCCACGACCGTCGTCTTGGATACTCGACAGCGCCATGTTGGGCAGGCCCTGCGATCGAGATATCGGAGTCGCCCGCCCGTTCTTCAAATACGCGAGTCCACCTCCGTACGTTGCGATCCAGGCGGAGCCGTCGCGCTCGGGAAGATGGCAGCGCACGTCGCCTTTCGGCACGCCCGCGCCGGAATCGAAGCGTTCGACTCCATGCGCGCTGTAGCGGATCACCTCACCGATCGATCCGGCCCAGACGCCGTCGATCGGATCTGCGTTCAACGTGATGATGCGGCACAGAGGATCGATGCGATCCACCACGATGCCGTCCTTCTGAATTCGCGCGATGCGCCGTCCGCTTTCGTACGTAACCCAGAGTTCTCCACTCTTCGCTTCGACGATCGGGCCGACGCGAGCGTGCAGCTCGATCTCGATCTTCGAACCCTTCCGGGTTCCTGTCAGCTGCGTTTGGTAGGCCGTCCACAGCGTGCCTTGCGAATCGTTGCGAAGAGCGAATACAGCCTGCGATTCCTGCATGGCCCAGCTCAACGATCCCGAATGGCTGCCGTCGCCGATCGCAGACGCATGGCCGAGCATCCCGTTCGCGAAGCTGACCCACGCGCCGTGCGCACCGTCGCTCGCCAAGGCTGCCGTCGTCAGCTCGCGCGGACTCGGATGGAAGAGTTCGACGCGTCGATGGGAGATGCGCGCGAGCCCTTTGCCGCGCGTTCCGACCCACTAATTTCCCTCGCGATCGTACAAGAGAGATTGAACGCCGATCGTGTCGAGAGGCGTTTTCGGTGCGGGCCCGCGCACCCATTCGTTCGTGGCGCGATCGAGAACGAGGTGCTGCAGCCCGCGGGTCGATCCGACCCACACGCCGTCATTACCGTCGTCGAGCAGCGCGGTCACGCTCAAGACGAGCGGCGGATCCAGCACGACGCGCTCGACCGAATCGCCCTTGGTGACGGCCAAGCCGTCGATGAGACCGACCCACAGTCGCCCCATTGGAGCCGCACAGAGCGCAGTGATGCGCCCGGGGGTCGGCAACTCCGCACCGATCGTCTTGTCGCCGCTCAAGCGGACCAGAACATCATCGCGCGGAAACGCGAGACGGCCGTTCGAATCGAGACACATGTCGGTGTAGTTGCCGAGCGACTGGAATTCGCCGAGCGGCCTGGACCATGCACCTTTTTCGTAGAGCCACATCCCACCGGCACTGCCGCGGAGATAGATGCCTCCGCCTTCGCTCTTCACGAGCGAAACGAGCGAGAGCACGTCCTGATTCGGATTCGGGACCTGCAATTCCTCGACGATCCTCTCGTCGCGGAAGCGCAACACGTTCCCACCTTGCGTGAGGATCCACAGTCCGTTCGGCCCGTCGCGCTCGAGCGCCGTGACGCGCACCGAAGGCAGATTGGACAGCGTGTCGAAGTCGAAAGTGCGGAACTCGATCCCGTCGAAGCGCACCAATCCGCCGAACGTCGCGATCCACAAGGCGCCGTCTTCCGTCTGCACCATGTCGTTGACGGATCCCTGCGGCAGTCCGTTCTCGATCGTCCACATCGAGACGCTTTGTTCGCCGCTGAGCCGCCCTTGGACAGGTTTTGCACGAGCGGACCTCACGCCCGGAATAGCCAGCGCGAGTGACGCGACGCACAGCGAAACGTCACGTGTGCGTGAGAAAAAACACGCACCGAATGCGGGCGACGCGGCGCTGACGTTCTTGACTGAACGATCCGTTACAGCGCGCGTGGGAAAATGCGTGAAGGGCGAAATCATCGAGCAGCGCCAGCTTGCTTGGGCCATGCGCGAAGACAGTATCTCACTCGACTCCGCTCGCGGTCCACTGCATCTCAACGACTCGTGTGCACAGATTTTGCGCGAATCGACCGATGAATCCGTTCAGTTGGGGTCGTGGCTCGGAGTCCGGTTCCAGGGCGAACGCCCGCGACCTCAAGCGTGTCCCGCGCGATCGACCGAGCTTCCCAGACCCTCCTCACCTTGATCGACATCGCATGACTCGCTCGCACGAAGACACCGTCACGGCCTCGCCGTGCAACGAACGCAATCAGGCTCGCAGCGCACGAATGGAGGCGCACGATCTACTCGATCGACTCGACGTCGGCGTGTTCGCGTTGGACACGAGCGGCCGCATCGTTGCGTCGAATGCGGCATTCGATCGTCTGATGACACTCGACGCGGAAGAGCGCGCGTGCGCGGCTGATTTTTTCGCGCTGTTGGCGCGCGTGGAGGAAGCGACGGCGCTGAAAGAATCGATCGAGCGCGAAGGTCGAGTGCGCGGCGTCGATCTGCGTTTCCGGCGGCGCGATCGAACTGTGTGGATGCGCTTGACTGCGGCGCGCGCCGTGCATGCCGACGGCCAGAGCTTCGTGGAAGGCATCGTCGAGGACGTGCATCGCTTCAAAGAGTCCGAACAAGCACTCGTCGAGGACCGCGAGACGGCTCTGTCCGCGACGCGCGCGAAGAGCGAATTCTTGGCGAGCATGAGCCACGAGATTCGCACGCCGATGAACGGTGTGATCGGGATGACGGAACTCCTGCTCGGGACGGAGCTCGACGCCGAACAGCGCGATTTCGCCGAGACGATTTGCTCCTCGGGGCGCGTGTTGCTCACGCTGATCAACGACATCCTCGATTTTTCGAAGATCGAAGCCGGCCGTCTCGATCTCGAAGAGACACCGTTCACGCTCGAGAAGCTGGTCGACGACGTGCGTCGATCGCTCGTCACGCTCGCCGGTGCGAAGGGGTTGGCGCTCGAAGCGTGGGTGTCGCCCGAGACGCCGGACGATTGGATCGGCGATCCGTCGCGCTTGCGTCAGGTCCTCGTCAACCTCGTCGGCAATGCGATCAAGTTCACGGCGAACGGAGGAGTGACGATGCGTGTACATTGCCTGTCCGTCGGTGACGGACGCGCGCGCATTCACTTCGCCGTGAGCGATACGGGCGTCGGCATCGCTGAGGAGCAACGCAGCCGCATCTTCACGCCGTTCGCGCAGGGCGATCGCTCGACGACACGGCGCTTCGGCGGCACAGGACTCGGTCTCGCGATCAGTTCGCGCATCGTCGAGCTGATGGGTGGCACGATTTCGGTCGAGAGCCGCCTCGGCAAAGGCTCGACCTTCGCGTTCGAAATCGACATGAAACAGGGCGAATTCTGTGCTGAATCACCGCGCATTGCGCCTTCGGAGCTGGGCGGCGTATCGGTGTTGATCGTCGAGGACGATGCGACGACTTGTCGACAACTCGCCGACATGGTCGGGCTATGGAACATGAGCTGTGTGACCGCGTCCGATCCGAGCTCGGCGATGCGCGCGATCGACGGAGCGCGCGCGATGGGCGAGCCGTTCGGTGTCGCACTGATCGACATCCATCTGCCGACGATGAGCGGTTTCGAGCTGGCCGAGCAGATTCGTTCGCAGTCGTTGCACGAAGCGACTGCGATCGTGTTGATCACCGCGGCCGGAGTACGCGGCGATGCCGATCGTTGCCGCGAGCTCGGTCTCGCGGGCTACCTGACGAAGCCGATCGAGACGTCGTTGATGCTCGATCTGTTGCGCTCCGTTCTTTCGCGCAGTGCGCGCGGCGCATTGGTGACGAGACACGATCTCCTGTCGCGCTCGACGCCGCTGAAAGTCCTGCTGGCGGACGACAATCCCGTGAACCGCCGCGTCGCGAGCAAATTGGTCGAGCGCGCCGGTCACACGGTGACGTCGGTCGAAGACGGTGCAGCCGCCCTGCGCATGGTCGAGTCCGAGCAGTTCGACGTCGTGTTGATGGACGTCGAAATGCCCGTGATGGACGGCTTCGAAGCGACCGCGAAGATCCGTCAACGCGAGGAAATCACGGGCACCCGCCTTCCGATCATCGCGCTGACGGCGCACGCGGTCGCCGGCTTCCGCGAGAAGTGTCTCGCGCGTGGGATGGACGGCTACGTGTCCAAACCGATACAACCAGCCGTGTTGTTCGCGCTCATCCAAGAAATCACCGCGTCGACTTCGCGCACGTGAGGCCGCTCGCAGGAGCGAGTCTGCCGACTTTCGTCTTCGACGATCGTGTCGAGGCCGAGCGCGCTTTGGCAGCTGAAATCCAGGCCTTTTTGAGTGCGAAGCCGAGCGCGGTGCTCGGACTGGCGACGGGGAATTCGCCGGTCGGCGTCTACCGCGAGTTGTGTGCAGCGCATGCGGCGGAAACGATCTCGTTCGCCGATGTGACGACGTTCAATCTGGACGAGTACCTCGACCTCGAGCCGGGTCATCCGCATTCGTTCCGACGCTGGATGGAAGCGCGCTTGTTCGAGCGCGTGAAGCCGCGAGCGACGCATTTGCCCGAGTGCGCTGCTGTCGGAGGAGACTCGGTTCGCGCTGCTGAACCGCACTCGTCTCCGCAGCGCATCGCCGAGCAGTACGAGACGTCGATTCGCTCCGCCGGGGGCGTCGACATGCAATTGCTCGGCATCGGTCGCAACGGTCACATCGGTTTCAACGAGCCCGGCGCGAGCGGCGATTCACGCACACGCGTCGTCGACTTGCATCCGCTGACGCGCGAACTGGCCGCCGCGACGTTCGGTGGAATCGAACACGTGCCGAAGCGCGCGATCACGATGGGCATCGCGACGATTCTCGCCGCGCGCAAGATTCGCGTGCTGGCGTTCGGAAGAGACAAAGCCGAGATCGTGAAGCGCACGCTCGAGGAACGCATCTCGCCCGACTGTCCGGCCACGTTCTTGCGCGGTCACGCCGACGTGAAACTGTTCCTCGACCGCAGCGCCGCCGCCGCGATCGCACGCTGATTCATTCGCGCCGCACGACCACACGATCGGGCAACTCGTTGCGATCGCCGAGCGTCCACGGGAAGTGTTCGGCGAGCACATCGCCGGACGCGCGAATGCCATCGACGAGTCCTTCGTCGATGCGACCGCGCCGGACTTTTTTCAGGATCGCCGAGCGCGTGGTACTCCAGTGTTCGTCACCGACCTTCGCGTGAATGCCGGCGTCACCGAGCACGACTACGCGGCGCTCGAACAGAGACACGAAGAGCAGCACTCCGGTGCGCGCGTGCGTGTTGCTCAAGCCGAGGCGATGGAACTCGTTCACAGCCTGCTTCTCGGCGACGTCGCTCGCGCGTTTCTCGCTGACGAACATGCGTTTCCAACCGGGGACGAAGCGCGCGAGCGCGAAACCGAGCGCTCCCAGCGCCAACTGTGCGCTCAGCAATTCGCGCGCTTCGTGCCATGGCAGATATTCGGCGAGCAGCAGCGACCCGAGGATCACCGCTGCCAGCGCCGACATCCATTCGGCTTCCGAGTGCGCGTCCGAACGCTCGAGCACGACGGGCACGATCTCGCCGGTCGTGCGCGCTTCGGCCGCGACCAGCGCTTGATGCGTCGTGCTTTGTTCGTTCGCTCCGAACACGTCGCGCGCCGAATAGCGTCGCCCTTGCACCAGAGCGCGCACGAGACACACGACGACGACGGCCGCGAAAATCCACGGTCCGAAATCGGCGACCGCTACGGCCCAATCCGGCGTTTTCTTGTCCCACGACGCCTGCGCGCCGACTTGGCGGAATCCACTCGTGTCGAGTTGCATGCGCGTCACCATCCTCCCGACGAGCCGCCGCCGGAGAAGCCTCCGCCGCCGCCGAATCCACTGAATCCGCCGCCGGAACTGCGACCTCCGCCGCCGGAAAAGCCTCCGAACCCGCCGAAGGCCCCGCGCGAACCGATCGAGCGCCGACCCGACATCGGCATCCCGCGCGCCATGCCGCCGGCAGCACGCAACATGCGGACGATGAACATGACGAGGATGATCGTGATGAAAATCGCTGGCACCCAGTTTTCGGCGCTGGCGCGTTGCTTCGGCAGATAGCTGAGATCGCCGCCTGCCGCCGCTCGCATCGCGCGCACGCCTTGAACGATGCCCGTGCTGAAATCACCGCGCTTGAACGCCGGCGTCAAGAGATCGCGCACGATGCGACCTGTGACGAGATCGGTCAGATCGCCTTCGAGCCCGCGCCCGACTTCGATGCGCATCTTGCGATCGTTCTTCGAGATCACGAGCAACGCGGCGTCGCTCAAGCCCTTCTGTCCCATCGCCCACGTGCGTGCGACGTTGAGGGCGTACTCTTCGATCGTCCGACTACCCAAGCTCGGCACGGTCAGCACCGCGATCTCGTGACCGCTGCCCTTCTTCCACGCTTCGAGCTCCGACTCGAGCGTTGCTTCGTCCGCGGGCGTGATCAGATCGGCCAGGTCGGTGACCCAGCCGTCCGCACGCAGCACGTCCTGCACGACGATCGGCGCGGACCTCGCGAAACCCGCGAGCCCTCCGCACACGAGCGCGATGCCGGCGAGAAAAACTCGCAACGTCGCGATTACTTCTTCTCCTTGTCCTTGCCGAATTCGAACTCGACCTTGGGCACTTTGCGCTCTTCTTCGGTCGCGGCCGCGAGCTGCGGGATCTCTTTGAAGTTGAAGATGCCGGCTACGATGTTGCCCGGGAACGTCACGAGCGAGCGGTTGTAACCCTGCACTGAATCGATGTAGTCGCGACGCGCGACGGCGATCCGATTCTCGGTGCCCTCGAGCTGCCCTTGCAGGTCGCGGAAGCCCGCGTTCGCCTTCAGATCCGGGTATTGTTCGGCGACGACGAGCAAACGCGAGAGCGCACCACCGAGTTGTTGCTGGGCGTTCAAGTACGCCTGCATCTTGGCCGGATCGTCGAGTGCGTCGGGAGGCATCTGCACTCTGCCGACCGATGCGCGCGCTTCGACGACCGCTTCGAGCGTGGATTTCTCGTAGTTGGCCGAGCCTTTCACGGTCTCGACGAGTTGCGGGATCAAGTCCGCGCGCCGCTTGTACTGGTTGTCGATCTCGGCGAATTTCGCCGCGACCGCGGTCTTTCCGCCGGCGAGCGCGTTGTAGCGCGACACAGCCATTCCTCCGACGATCAAGACCAAGAGGCCGACGACGAGGAGGATGACGAGTCCGGTGCCCAGGGCGCCGCGACGTGAGTGAGGAATGCGAGTGGGGGAGTTCTTCATGTGGAGGCGAGCGTCGCGCATGGAGGCGCGGCCGCTCGAGGCGCTCAGTATGCCGAGGTGGCGCGGATATTCATCGCGGTCGCCGCGATTGGATCGCGACCAGCGGTCCAGCGAAAGTGCGCTTCGTCGGTTCACTGGCATTCGTCGTGAGTTTCGCCACTTCGCGCGTCTCGCGACGATTCATCGACGTGGTGCCGAGATACACCCAACCCTGATACCTCGGGCGCGTCGGATCGATGGTCGTCGCGCTGACGCCGTCGGTCTTCGCGACCGAGTACACGAACTTCGTCGAGACGTCTTCGACAGGCGGCACCCATGTGAAGAGGTCGTACTTGCCCTTCTCGATCACCTTCAGCGTCCACGACGCGTCCGCGATGACCGAATTCGCAATTTGCAGCAAACGCACGCCACCTTCGCCTTCGATCCACTCCCACGGACCTTCGCCGGCCTTCGGCAGGACGAGGTCGCTCCTCGATCTCCACGCGATGCCGTCGCGCCACGGCAAGAGCGCCAATCCGTAGAACGGCTCCTGCGCCAGTGCCGTCGCGAGCGCGCCGTCCTCGCGGTGCAATGCGCCGAGCGAAGAGACGACTTCGGACGAGATGCCGCTCTCGCGATCGAACGCGATGGCCGCGAGCACGAAATCCGCCGGCGCTTTCCACGCACCGTTGCCCAAGTCGACGAAAAGAGCCGCTTTTCCAGGCGCTCTCGTGCACCACGGTTCCGACTTCACCACCTCGACACGCTTCTTCCACGACGCGATGTCGCGCGCGCCGATGCGCGCAACAGCCACATCGAACAAGTCGCGTTCCATCCATGCCGCCTGTGCGGCGCCGCCGTCGACGAGCACGAACTTCACGTGCTTGTCGCGCACGTCGACGGTCTTGCGCAAGTTCGCCACGAAATCACCGAGGGCGACGAGCCCCTTGTCGTCCAACGTCGAAAACCCCTCCAAGCCGTGCGCGTCGAACGCGATCGCGTCGACCTCGTGCATGCCGACGAGTTCGTCGACGAGTTCGCTCGTGAACTTCTGCAGAGCCGGATCGAGCGCGTTCAACGCCGCCTTCGGATCGCGTTTGGGAACCATGATCAGATCGACCACGGGCACGACCTCCAGTCCGGCGCGATGCCCTTCGATCACGATCTCGGTCAAGACGTTGCGCGAAACGAATTTCGGGTCGACCCACTGCGGATCCATTTCGATGCCGCCACCGGTCTTCGTCACGAGCGAGGGCCACATGGGTCCGCTCGCGCGCCAAACCACGGGAAATACTGCGTTGAAACCGTTCTCCCACGCGAAGTCGCACGCAGCCGCGATGTCCGTCTCTCGCGCGAGGAACTCATCGTCGCTCGGCCCCATCCACACGCCACGCAACGCAACCAAGTCGGGCGCCGCCGTCGAATCCTGAAGTGAAGCGAGTGCAGCGATCAATACGAGCGATTGCATGCCCGCGATCTTTCTCTCGCCGAGCTTCATCTGCAATGCCGAGTCGAATTCGAGCAGAGTCTGCTACCGCTCGCGCGCGGTCGTTCGGCTCGTTCGAATGATCGTCGGGACGGAAGTGTGGCTCGATTCCCGCACTGGGCGATCTCTAAGGCCCGAACTCGACCGCGGGACCGTCGTCCGCTGCGCCTCTGCCGAGCACACTCTCAACGTGCTGCGACATGGGAAAAACGTCCGCCCGGAGCTGGACCAATCTGCCCGCGAGATTCTCGTCGAAGAGCAGACGTGCGGCCAAGTCAGGCTGCCGGAGGCGCTCTCACGCGGCGCTCGCGCTCGGCCGCGAAGGCGAGGCAGGCGAGGATGTCCTCGTGCGAGAGCGCGGGAAAATCGGCCCGAACTTCAGCTTCGGTCATGCCGCTCGCGAGGTACCCGAGGACGTCGCCGACGGTGATACGAGTGCCGCGCACGCAGGGCTTCCCGAAGCGCACATCGGGCGCGATCGAGATGTGGCTCGCGTAGTCCATGAACATCGAGGCTAGGGGAGAATGCGCCGCCTGTAAACTTCGCACGGACGGCATGTTCCCCGCGTTCGGGAACAGTGCCCAACTCGATCACGAGCTGCGTTCGATGCACTTCGCCGCCGCGCGTTCCGCGAGCCCGCCGAGGATCACGCGCGCGAGGATGCGCCGCACGGCGGAACACAGCTTGACGTCGTAGGCCAGCCAGTAGCGCACGCGGTAGGGGAGCGAGAGCACCCACTGGCGGATCGGCACGTGGGACAGCGCGTCGTCGCACAGATGCGCCGCGGCGTCGATCATGCGCCTGCCGCACCAGGAGGGACAGAAGCCGCGGCCCTTGCAGGAGAACGCGCCGGGCGCTTCGCGCACGGCATGGCCGCGATCTCGTGACGACGGTCGCGCTCGCGTTTCCGAGCGACGAGTCGCACTACGCCCACCCCGCGATGAACCCCGTCATGTTCGAATCGGCCGCCGTGCAGCGCAATCTCGCGCAGATGACGAAGGACGGGCGTCGTCACGGCGCGCGATCCCACGCAGGAGATGCCTGCGCGTTCCTCCGAGCGGAGGCGAGGCGAGCCCTACCCCCTCATCGCGTCTCGCCCGAGTCGGCCGGCTGACCGTCGACCTGGACCTGGATCCGATCGCGCAGGTTGGCGTGGACGGTCCATTCGAGATTCGCGGGCCCGCTGGCTGGATGACGGATCTCCAGGCTCTGGAGTTCGAGGAGCATGACGTACTCGAGGGCGCCTTCGGGTAGCTCGAACCGGTGCGCCGGGACGCCCTCCACCTTGATGATCGCTTCCACCGGACCCGGGCCGCAGTTCAGCACCGACATCGACCGCGTCGGCTCGTGGACGGAGGAGTGGAAGACGACCCGATCGTCGTAGGCGATCCGCTCGGAGCGCACGGCTTTGGGTGCGGTTCGACACGCGAACACTGCCAGTAGGCCGAAGAAAAAAGCGCAAGACATCGCGAGAATTCGCATTGGTAGGCCTTTGACTACTTGACTGAGCGATAGGACTTCCGAGCGCATAACCATTCAGCACTCGGCCCCCCCCGGAGTGGCGTGGGAGCCCTGCCGGGCTTCTCGCGGCGCGCCGTCCTGTCCGTTCCATGGCTGAAAGCGCTCAGGTTGGAGCCTCGACGGTTCGTTCCACCGCCGTGTGAGTGACAGCATAGCTCCGCCAGCGCGAGCCTGCCCAGGAAACACGATCAAGTATCCGACCCACTACGCCGCGAACTCGAACACGGGTGGCGCTCGAGCGGGCGCGATGCTTGGCGCCTCGGTCGAGAGCCCGAGGTGTTCGAGGAGGTAAGCCATGGTCCGGCGGGACACTGTCCCGCGGTAGGCGCACCACCCGGCCATCGGTGAGGAACGCAATCAGCTCGCGCAGTCCGCCGCAGTGTTGCATCTAAAAACGTCGATCGAAAATCCGCGCAACATCAGCTCAAGCCCCGTCGAGCGCGTGCGGCGTTTGGTTGGCGAGCGTTGGGCGTGAGAGCGGACTCAGAGCTCGGTAGCAGAGGCTGTTCGCCGTGCGAGCTCCCTCCTAATTGCCGATGTAATGACTGGCCAGGTGCTGATAGATGATGAAGACACCCAACTTCGCCGGGATATCATCAGTAGGCGCTTCGGATCCTTCGAACTTGGTCTCGATCTTTAGAGAAGTAAGAGAGTCGTGCTGATTGGTTCGAACGCGGGCACGTCTTGCACGTCGAGCGAAGAGTCAGGCGTGCTGCCGATCCAGTTCAAATTCAGCGGGTTTCCATCAGGATCGTTACTGACGATCACCTTCGTGCAGAGGTGAGCGCAATTTCGATCGACGTCCTGACCTGTCCTCATTGCGGCCGATTGCGTGAGCGGATCGCGTTCCTCACCGACGGCCTGGTCGTGCGCAAGATCCTTGGCAGCCCTCGGACTGTCGACCGAGACGCCGCGGCTCGCACCCGCTCGAGCGCCGCCTGAGTTCGAGTTCGCGGAGTAGCGGGCCGGATCCTGGATCGTGCTTCCTGAGCAGGCTCGGGCTGGCGGAGCCATCCTGTCACTCGTGCGAGCCGAGCGCGCAGAAGTTCGCGCCCGAGGCCTGTATGAGGTATTCCACAGACCATGACGAAGCCCGCACGAGTCAAGCAGTCGAAGAAGCCCCGTGTCGTCACCGGCATGCCCAGTGTCGAACTCTCGAAGGCGGAATTCACACGCCGCTTCCTGGAGCGCTTCTACGATCCCGATTTTGCCGCCGTTTCCGCGTCGATCGCCGAGATCACCGAGGTCGCTTGGAAGAACTACATCGAGTATCACAAGAGTCCGCGCGCAAAGGCTGCCGGCCGCGGGTTTGCGGACCCGAGCTTCGAGCTGCCGCTCGAGTGGTTGGAGGCGCGCGCCCAGATCCGCGCCGCCGCGAAGCGTCACAAACAAGCGCGCACTCGCTCGCGCATCCTGATCGTCAACGGCTCTTCGCGTAGCGACCAGTCGTGTCCGGGCGAGATGTCGAAAACGTATCGGCTGGCGAAGCTCGCGCAGCACACGCTGGAGAAGCAACCGCGCTTCGAGGTCGACTTCCTCGACCTGTCGTTACTCGCTTCGCAGTACGGCCGCGTGATCCACCCGTGCAAGGCGTGCGTTTCGACAGCGATGCCGCTGTGCAACTGGCCATGCTCGTGCTACCCCAACCACGCGCTGGGTCAGACCAACGATTGGATGAACGAGATCTATGCGCGTTTCACCGCAGCGCACGGCGTGATGATCTTGACGCCGGTCAACTGGTATCAGGCGACGTCGCCGCTCAAGCTCATGATGGACCGGCTCGTGTGCGCCGACGGCGGCAATCCCGATCCGACCAAAACCGGCGGTAAGGATCCCGTGCGCGCGAAGGCACTGGAGCTCTCGGGTTGGGACTATCCCAAGCACCTCGCGGGCCGAGCCTTCTCCGTAGTCGTGCACGGCGATGCGGCCGGCGTCCTGGAGCTGCGGCGAATCCTGTGCGACTGGCTTACCGACATGGAGCTGATTTCGGCCGGACCGACTGCGGAGCTCGGACGCTATCTGGGCTACTACGAGCCGTACGCCACGAGTCACGACGACCTCGATAGCGACATCGCGCTGCAGTCGGAAGTGCGTAACGCGGCTTCGAGCCTGGCCGAGCGTGTGCGACAGATCCGCAGCGGTCGCCATCGCCCGGACGACGTGAAGCTGCGCTCCCCGCGCGAAAAATGAGTCCGCCCGCTTGCCCTCCGTGCGGCGCATGCGTTGGCGAGTACTGGGCGAGAGAGCGGACTCGGAGCTCGGCTCATCAGGCTGTTCGCCGTGCGTGCCGTCCTCCGCATTCGGAGGCCGCGGCACGATGAGCTCGCGCCACTTGGCCGCCGGCGCCAGCACGCCGTGATACGTCAACAAGTGTGCTCTCGGCCGGGGAAGGTAAGCCCCGGTCCGCGAAGCGGAGCGCGAGGACGCAGTGCGCGTCTTCGCGAAGGGGATCCCGCCGCGAGCCGCGGTGAGGAAATCGAGCGGCTCGAACACGATTCAACGACGTGCCGTCGCGCCAGCGTCGACGCAGCGCGTAGATCACTTTGCCATCGGGGGCGAGCGAGAGACTCTCGAGCTTGATCGGTGGGCGAGTCACGTACCGACACACCCGCTCGAGTCCCTAACGATCGTCAGGGCGGCGCACTGCGCGCGCCGCGAGACGCCCAGCAGGGATCCCGAGGGACTCCGGGGTGGGCCGGGGACCGAAGAATCATGCGCTTGGAAGTCCTATCCTCAGGAGCGCTCCTCAGGGTCGCCAGGTGATCGTGAGCCCTTGGGTCATGTCGTAGTTGAGCGCATTGCACAGACCGGGCTGCGAGCGATACCAGCACTGGTAATGCTTCGTCTCACCCGCGTTGATCGGAGCGCCGGCCGTGTGAATCGGACTCGGCGTCAATCCGCCCGGGTACGAGGCGATCCCGCCGGTCGAAAAGACGACTCCCAGGCGCGTGATGCCGACCGCCGCGCACAAGTGGCCGTCGCCGAAGTTGACCGGTGTTGGCGCGAGCCCGTTCGATTGGAAAAATAAGCCCGGTCCGGGGATGTGGGTCGCCGTCAGCACGAGCGTGTCCGTGCCGGCCGACACACCGGCGACGCCGGCGGCAGAGAGGATCGCTCCACTCGCGAAGGCGCTGCTCGCGCAGCCGTGTCCGGACGCGCCGGGATTGCTGCACGGACACGCGGTTTGGGTGCCGTCACCCAAGCAGAAGGAAGTGGGCCCGAGATTGAGGGTGAAGACGTACGCGGCGCCGGACTCGAGCGCGCTGTTGTCGGCTTGGTTGTCGTTCACTCCCGTCGCGCTGCTGTCCTCGTTGATAGCTGCGACGGCGAGCGAGCTGCCCGACAGCGACAGGCCGAAACCAAACTGATCGCCGTTGCCCGTGTTGGAAGCTTTGAGGTAGTCGAGCGGGCTCCACTGCGAGCCGCTGCGCGCGAAGACGTAGACCGCGCCGGACTCGAGCGCGCTGTTGTCGGCTTGGTTGCCGTTCACTCCCGTCGCGCTGCTGTCCTCGCTGAATGCGCCGACCGCCACGGCGTCTCCCGAGACGGCGACCGCGTAGCCGAACAAGTCCAGCGATCCAGTGTTCGAGGCCTTCAAATACGCTTGCTGACTCCACAGCGTGCCGTTGCGCACGAAGACGTACGCGGCGCCGGATCCGAAGGATAGATTGCTCCCTTGCGAGCCGTTGACGCCTGTCGCGCTGCTGCTCTCGGAAAACGCGCCGGCCACGATGGTGTCGCCCGACATCCCGACCGACATGGCGAAGCGATCGTTGCCCTCCGTGTTGGACGCCTTGAGGTACGCCTGCTGGCTCCACACGCCGCCGGTGCGCACGAAGACGTAGGCGGCTCCGGCGTTCTGCGCGGTGTCGTTCAGTTGGTTGCCGTTCACGCCGGTCGCGTTGCTGTCCTCGAGGAACGCACCGACGATCACGGAATTGCCCGAGGCCGCCACGACCGTGCCGAAAACGTCACCCGCACCGGTGTTCGAAGCCTTGAGGTAGGCCTGATGCGTCCACGTCGTGCCGCTGCGGGCAAACACGTGTGCCCCACCCGCATACGTTGCAGCATTGTTGAGCCCGTCGCCGTCGATACCGACCGAGTTGCTGGCGTCGTTCGGTGCGCCGACGACCACGATGTCGCCCGCGACGGCGACCGAGAGACCGAAGTAATCGCCAAAGCCCGTGTTCGTCGCTTTGAGATACGCCTGCTGCGCCCAACTCGTGCCACTGCGCACGAACACGTAGGCCGCTCCGCTGAACTCGAGGCTGTTGTTGAGTTGGTTCCCGCCGACTCCGGTCGCGCTGCTGTCCTCGCCCTGGGCACCGACGACGATCGTGTCGCCGTCGATCGCGACCGACGAGCCGAAGTTGTCACCGCTATTCGTATTCGACGCCTTCAAGTAGGCCTGCTGGGTCCACGTAGATCCGCTGCGGACGAACACGTAGGCGGCGCCGGCACTGGGTGCGCCGTTGTTGCTCTCATCGCCGTTCACGCCCGTCGCGTTGCTGTCTTCCGCCCATGCTCCCACGACCAGCGTGTCGCCCGAGATCGCGACAGCATGCGTAAAGCTGTCACTCGCGCCCGTGTTCGAGGCCTTAATGTACGCCTGTTGCCCAGTTGGGCCGTCGGCGCGTGCGTGCGCGGCGCACACGCAGAGAGTGATGGCGGCCAACGAAGCCTTGCGATCCAACCACTTGAACGAGCGCATTTGCAGGTCTCCGACGCGAGGGCATGGAAGGGAGGCTCCGCACAGATGCAGTGCCGGGATCAGCATATCACGCACGCTGCATGGGGATAGGACTTCCAAGCGCATGATCCTTCGGTCCCCGGCCCACCCCGGAGTCCTTCGGGAGCCCTGCTGGGCGTCTCGCGGCGCGCGCAGCGCGCCGTCCTGTCTGCTGCTGGGCTGAAAGCGCTCATATGGAGCCTTGGCATGTCGTTTCGCCATCGGCTCGTGCGCATGACAGCAGAGCTTCGCCAGCCCGAGCCTGCTCAGGAAGCGCGATCCAGAATCCGGCCCTCTACTCCGCGAACTCGAACTCGGGCGGTGCTCGCGCGGGCGCCATGCTCGGCGCCTCCGTCGGGAGCCCGAGGTGCACGAGGAGGTAAGCCCTGGTCCGGCGCAGCCGGACTCGAAGCCTCCAGCGGAGGCTTCGAGAAGGGATCCCCCAAGGGAGCGCCTCGGCGCGACCGCGGCTGAGGCACGACCAAGCCATCGGTCAGGAACGCGATCAGCTCGCGCAGTCCGCCGCAGTGCGGACACTTCAACACGTCGATCGAAAATGCGCGCAGCATGAGTTCAGCCCAAGTCGAGCGCGTGCGGCGCTTGGGCGGGCGAGCGTTGGCCGTGGGAGGGGATTCATAGTTCGGTTGCAGAGGCTGCTCGCCGTGCAAATCGCCCTGAGCGCCGTCCGCCGAACTCGGAGACCGCGGCACGATGAACTCGCGCCACTTGGCCGCCGGAGCCAGCACGCCGTGATACGTCAGCAAATGCGCTCTCGGTCGAGGGACGAGCGCCGCGAGCCTGGCCAGGAAGTCGAGCGGCTCGAACTGAATCGCGGACGTGCCGTCTCGCCAGCGTCGACGAAGCGCATAGATCACCTTGCCATCGGGGGCGAGCGAAAGCCGTTCGAGCTTGATGGGGGGACGGTTCACGTACCGACACAGCCGCCGCCCCGGGCGCATGCCGTCCGCTTGGAGTTCCTATCCGCTCCGCCGGCGATTGGTGCGGCTCGGTATGGTCGTGCATCAACGCGGCATCAGGACCTGGGCGCTGCGGGCTGCTCATGGGCGGGGATGCCGGGCAGTCCGCGTACGGACAAGCGCAGCCAGTCGAGGCCGTGACGGTG
>Ga0163146_10002572_pt1 | contig 24254 bp, 18 predicted proteins | sample OliLakLV19MP7G1_FD_148648 | JGI IMG/M metagenome (GOLD analysis project Ga0163146, IMG submission 148648) | Freshwater microbial mat bacterial communities from Lake Vanda, McMurdo Dry Valleys, Antarctica - Oligotrophic Lake LV.19.MP7.G1 | ecosystem: Environmental > Aquatic > Freshwater > Lake >...
GGCGCCAAGCGAGTGGGGCCGGGGCCGCCTGAGCTGGGCGGGGGCTGACTGAGCCAGTTCGGGCGCCGACCGGCACGCACGTCACTCCGCGATCGCGTACGGGCCCGAGGTTCCGGCTCCGTCAGGTCTCCCGCACTCAGCGGAAGAGTGGTGCCCCGGACTGGGGTCGAACCAGCAAGGGTGATTAGCCCACAGGCACCTCAAGCCTGCGCGTCTACCAATTTCGCCACCGGGGCACCGAAGGGGCGGGGAGTGTAGGGAGCGCTGCCGGAGCGTGCAATACGACCGCGCGGACCATTTCGCGCCGGCCCCAAGACCGCGCGGACCCTTCCGAGAGTGCCGCGGGCCACGCGACGGACGCCCGCGATCCAATCCGGACCGCGCGACGCGACGGGGCTCCCACGCGCTGCTCGAACTGCCCGATTCCGCCGCCGATTCCGGCCTGGGGAGCGTGCGCAGGTCGCGCGATCGGCTCTCGGAGTCCGCACTCGCCGCGCTTCCGGCCCTGTATCTTCACGCCCATGACGCTCACGTCCCTCGGCTTCGCCGCACTCCTCGTCGTGTTCGCGCCCGGCCTCCCGCTGGACGACGCGAGCCTCCCGAAGCCCGCCGTCACCGGCCGCGTCGTGTTCGACGGCGCGATCCCGGCGAAGAAGGAGCTTCCAGGCACGCCCGAGCAGCAGAAGGGTTGCTGTCCCGACGGTGCCGCGGTCCCGCTGACGGATCCAACGTTCCTGGTCGATGCGAAGGGCGGCCTCCAAAACGTCGTCGTCACGATTGAAGTCGAAGGCGTGAAGGTCGAGCCCGCCGCGGAGCCGCTCGTCGTCGACCAGAAGCGCTGCGTGTTCGAGCCGCACGTCGTCGTCCTCCACGCCGGATCCAAGGTGCGCTTCACGAACAGCGACGCGGTCACGCACAACGTGCGCGCCAGCTCTCTCAAGAACGACTCGTTCAACTGGGTCATGACGCCCGGCGGCAAGGAGGAGGTCACGTTCGCGAAGGCCGATCGCGTCATGATCGGCTGCGACTATCACCCCTGGATGAGCATGATCGTCTTCGTCACCGAGACGCCGCACCACGCGGTGACGGCGGCGGACGGAACGTTCGCGATCCGTGGGCTGAAAGCCGGCACGTACAAGGCGAAGCTGTGGCACGAGAAGCTCGGTCGCGCCGAGGCCGAGGTCGTCGTGAAGGACGACGGCACATGCGCGCCGCTCGAGATCAAGATGGCCGAGAAGAAGAAGAAGACCTGATTTGTTCACACGCACGACTCTCTGCATCGCGTTCTTCGGGGTCAGCGCCACCTCGATCGAGGATGGATTCCCGACCTACGCGGTCGCTCCCGAGACCACGCTCACGCGCGTGTGGGTCAGCACGACCGAAATGGAGTCCGAGCCGGCGAAGATGTTCCTCGACGGCGAGGAGGTCCCGGCCGAGGGTCACGGCACGCTGAAATTGCGCGTCACCGCCGACAGCCGGTTGGAGGTCGCGGACGAGATCGGTGCCGTCGCCGAAGGTCGGCCGACGAAGTTCGAGCGCATTTACCGCGAGTTCTCGAACAAAGGCGTCGAGACCGTCATCGCGCAGCCGCCTGGCGGCGATGCCACGGAGAAGGAAAACTCGCGCGAACGAACCTCGCCGTTGAAGGATCGAGTCGTGCGCTTCACCTGGAACGCGAAAGACGAAGAGTACGAGCGCGCGTTCGTCGCGCAGGACGGCGAGAAGGCGAAGGCCGACGCATCGCTGCTCGAGGGCCTCGTCGCCGACGCCGACTGGTTGCCGCTGCTCGAGGACGGACCGCGCGAGAAGGGCGCCTCGTTCGAGCTGCCCGCGGAGGTCTTCCAGCGCGTGCAATACCCGCTCGGCGACTTGCACTGGCAGGTCGACGGCAAGGATCCGGACGCACTCACGCAGGAGATCAACGACGAGCTCGCGGAGAACCTGGCCGGCCAGGGCAAGGCGGTGTGGCTCGGCGTGCGCGAGGAAGACGGCCGACAGGTCGGCGCGTTCTCCGTCGAGGCTCACCTCACGTCGAAGGCGGACGGCGAGACCGAGAGCGGCGCGGAGAAGCGCACGGTCGAGGCCGAGGTCGACTACGAGGGCCTGATCCTGTGGGACATGGCCGAGGGGCGGCTCGCGGGGTACTCGATCGACGCGGACATGCGCACGGTGCTGTCGTCCTCGCGGAGCATCGAATCGCCGAAGGGCAAGGCCCAGGTGCGTCAGGTCTTCGAACTCGAAGGCCAGACGAAGCACACGCTGACCGTCACGAAGGACTGATCTACGACTTCCGAGAGCCCGCGCGCAGCGCGTTCTCTCCGTTGCGGGCGTGCAACCCTCGATGGGAATGCGCGAATAAATCGGGCTCTCAGAATCTGGCGCATCCGGCTTTCGTGTGGGTCAGTGCGCCCGTGCTGGTCCGCAGACCCCGCGTTCACGGACCTCGGCTCGGGCGCCGGTGCTCTGTGTGGATCCAGGGCGTCCACGCGCGGTGTTCGGATCCAAGACCCGCGCGGGGCGCGCACGCATAATGTGCGCGTCTGCGAGCGCGTCTGCGTGCGCGTCAGCGAGCGCATCGGCGTGCGCGTCAGCGAGCGCATCGGCGTGCGCGTCAGCGAGCGCATCGGCGAGCGAGTCTGCGTGCGCGTCAGCGAGGGCGTCAGCGAGGGCGTGGGCGAGCGAGTCGGCGAGGGTGTGGGCGAGCGAGCCTGCGTGCGCGTCGGCGTGCGCGTCGGCGTGCGCGTCGGCGTGCGAGTCGGCGTGCGAGTCGGCGAGCGAGTCTGCGTGCGCGTCAGCGATGGCGTGGGCGAGCAAGTCGGCGTGCGCATCGGCGTGCGCGTCTGCGAGCGCGTCGGCGAGCGCGTCTGCGAGCGCGTCGGCGAGCGCGTCAGCGAGCGCGTCGGCGTGCGCGTCGACGGGCGCCGCCGTCGGATCAGGCTCTGCATTTCGCTTTGCCCCCCGCACCTGGATCCGGCCGCGGTGCCTCGCTCGTCGCAATGCGTCCGCCCTTCAGCCATCCGAACAGGAGCAGCCACGAACTCGCTGCGGGCAACGCACGATCGCTCCTCGGCGTCCGATCCATCCACCCGCTGAACCAGGGACCCGACGAATGAGCGTCGATCCCGAAGATGCGCGCGCCGTGCTTGCGCGCGTTCTGCAGCACGTAGACGAGCGCGTTGCGCACCTCGCGCGGCGTCTTCAAGATACGCGCGTGGTAGCGATCGCCGACGACGCGACCCGTCCGCTGCCACGAGCGATTCAGCGCCTTCGCGACGCGCACGAGCAGCCCTTTCATGCCGCGCGCCAACGCGATCTCGTCCGGCGCCTCGACAACGAAGTGCAGATGGTTCGACTGAATCGAATACTCGATGAGCCGGGAGCCGAATCGGTCCGCGCCCGCGGCGAGCGTCGCGCGCAAGAGCGCGAGCGTGCGCTCGCTCCGCAGGTTGGGCAGTCCCGCGAGGAGCCTCGTCGTGACTAGGACCGGCGTGTGCCGCGTCACACGCGCTCGCGTGTCGTGCGGCACGAGAGCGCGATCGCCCTTTGGCTTGCGACCCGCGCCGGCTCGCGTGCCGCCGCGCCGGAACAGGTCGAGTTGTCGAACTGATTGCGACTGCGTGTGTTCCATCGGATCCTCCTTCAGATAGAACGCGCGGCGAACGCTCGGGTCGTCGAAAATCACGAAAAAATAAGCGTCGATCGAATAACGAAGCTTGCGCGCGATTTGATTCCGCGAACATTCGAAGCGCAGTACGCCACACGTCGCGGTTCGACAGACGAGCTCGAGTTCAAGGAGTCGATGTCGAACGGCTCGGCTCGAGCACCCGCCAGACCGCGCGATGATTCCGCAGACATTTAGGGCGCCTCCGGTGAGGTCCACGTCGGTTCGTCCGAAGTGCAACGTGCGTTCGATCGCTGCCGCGTCGATCGAACGCGGATCGAGAGCGTGCGCGAGGACGAGGTAGGCCTGGTGCAGCGCCATCTGCTCTCCGCCATCCGCAGTCGACCTCGACCTCGACCTCGGCCTCAACCTCAACCTCGACCTCGGCCTCGACCTCGGCCTCGACCTCGACCTCGGCCTCGACCTCGGCCTCGGCCTCGACCTCGGCCTCGACCTCGGCCTCGGCCTCGACCTCGACCTCGACCTCGGCCTCGACCTCAACCTCGACCTCGACCTCGACCTCGACCTCGGCCTCGACCTCGGCCTCGGCCTCGATCCTCAACATCGACCCTCAACATCAACATCGACATCAACATCAAGCTCGGCACTTGGACCGTCGCAGCGCCGGACCGCTGGAAACATGTCGACACCCGTTCGTCTCGAGCAAGCGGCCGAGGACGCCGCAACCTAGCTCGAGAGGTCCAGCGCACGCCGCACAGTTCCATCGCGCCGATGATTCCGCGCACATCCGCTCCACATCTCGCCGCGCGCCCGAACACGGGCAGGACGGGTGTGCGGAACACCCGGACCCCTTTTAACGGAAACTTCGAGTTGCCCACGGAAACTTCGAGTCGCTCAGGGAACCTTCGAGTCGCTCATGGGAACCTTCGAGTCGCCCACGGAAACTTCGAGCCGCCCACGGAACCTTCGAGTCGCCCACGGAAACTTCGAGTTGCTCAGGGAAACTTCAAGTTGCCCACGGGAGACTTCGAGCCGTTCAAAGAGACTTCAAGTTGCCCACGGGAGACTTCGAGCCGCTCACGGAAACTTCGAGCTGCTCACCCGGACTTCACCAGCGCTTCGAGCGTTCGTGGCGGTAGGCGGCCCCATGCCGGTCCCGCCTCCGTCAATCCCGGGCCTCGACCCGAGCGTCGGTTCGCAGTGCAGCCCACGAGGCCGGACGGACTCCGGAGATCGCAGGTGCTGCAGGTGACGTGAGATCGTCCGAGCGCGGACTCGTACTCGCGGGGGCCGAACTTCGGTGGCGAGTACCTTGCGCCGGGAACGGCCCACACGACTTCCCGAAACCCAGAGAATCGAGTGGTGCCGCTGCGCCGCGCGAGCGTCCGTGATCTCTTCAAGCACTCTCAACCACGGGCCGACAGAACGGGCCGTTGCCCCTGTTCAGCTGCCTTCGCCGTGCTTGCGATCGAGCGTCGATCCGAGATCGAGGATCCCCTCGGACGGCGTCCACGGATGCAGCGTGCGCGCGACCGCGATCAGCACGCGGTCGTCGCCCGCCGGGTCGCGCGAACCGTGCGCGAGCGCTTCGCCGCGCTCGGCCAGGGACTCGTCGACGATGCGGAGAATCCGCTCGCGCGTCCCGTCCGTCGAGGCCAAGGCCTTCCGCACCAGGGGTAGGAAGGGAGTTCCCGCTTCTTCGGGAAGTCCGTGTCGCGCGCACAGGGCGCGAACCAGGTTTTCGGCGCTCATCGGGGGGGGAGTTGGGGCTCGGGGACAAACGAAAGTTATCCCCGGTCGTCGCGCCGGGCCGGATCCGCGGGCCACGGAAGCAGTTTTTCGCGTTCGTTCCGTGCGGCACGTGCGCGCGAGCGTGGACCCCGGACCTGCGCGCTCGCATCCGCCGCGCGCGCGACTCCGGCGGCAGCGCGTGAGGAGCGATTCACGAGCGGCGTTCGAGGGGCGGTGCCGCCGAACTCGACGCGGCCTCAAGAACGGTCTCCGCGCCCGCCGAATCGCACGGAACGGACCGCTAACCCCAGCGTTCCGTACTCCGTCCCCACCTGACACCATGCGCCCGACCTCCTGGGCCGCGCTCGTCGCGGTCGCCTGTGGAACTCTCGGCCTGCTCGGCACTCACGAAGTGCACGCCGGCACCGTCCAACGCTTCGGCCTCGCGGATCTCGCGGAGCGCGCGGACATCGCGTTCGAAGGCCGCGTGCAATCCGTGCGCGTCCAGGAGACGCGACCCGGCCGCATCGAGACCGAGTACGTGCTGCGCGAGAACGCCGTTCACGTTGGTGAATCGTGTCCCGTTCGCATCGTGCGGCTCCCGGGCGGCGTGCTGCCCGACGGTCGCGGTCTCGTGTTGGCGGGGATGCCGCGACTCGCACCGGGCGAGGACGTCCTCTTGTTCCTGTCGCGCGAGAGCACGCAGGGAACGCGGATGCCCGTCGGTCTCGCGCAAGGTGCGTTGCGCGTCGTGACCCTCGAGACCGGCGCGAAGCGCTTGGTCGGCAGCTCCGCCGGGCTCGATTTCGTGGGTGTGTCGACGACGGCGATCCCCGACGGTCCGGGGATCGATTACGTCGCGGGCTTGGCCGAGATCACGTCGGGAATCGCCGCGCGCGCTACGGAGGTGCGTCGATGAGCACTTCTCGCGTTGCATTCGCGCTCTTCGCCGTCCTCGGGATCGCCACCGGCGTCACCGCACACGTGCGCTTGATCCATCCGTCGAACGGCAATCCCCTGCGTTGGGCGGCTCCGTCGGCGATCTCGATCACGGTGAACGCGACGGGATCCGACGACATCACGGACGGTTCGCACCTCGCGGCGTGCCAGTTGTCCTTCCGCGCGTGGAACGACGCGACGGGGACGACGGCGACCCTCGTCGAGAACACGAGCGGCTCGAGCCGCGCGCGCACCGACTGGGAGGCGGACGACCTCCACATGCTGATCTTCGACGAGAACGATTCGTCGGGCTACTTTCCGCTCGGAACGGGCATCGTCGCGTTGACGCCGGTGTGGTTCGGGTCGAACGGCGTGATCGCGGACGCGGACGTGCTCTTCAACGGCGCGGACTACTCGTTCACGACTTCGGGTGAATCGAACAAGTTCGACGTCCAGGACGTGGCGACGCACGAGCTCGGCCACTTGCTCGGCCTCGATCACTCGGGTTGGGGCGGCGCGACGATGTATCCGTACGTCGATCCCGCCGTGATCCTGCACCGCAGCATCTCGGCCGACGACGAGCGCGGTTTGCGCGACGCCTATCCGAGCGGGACGTACTCGACGATCACGGGCCGCGTGACGCGCGCGTCGGATGGTTCGGCTGTCGCGGGCGCGAACGTTTCGGTGTGCGACTCCAATGGGCGCTCGGTCGCGGGCGCGCTGTCGAACGCGAGCGGTTACTACGCGATCGACGGGCTCGAAGCCGGAACTTACTCCGTCCAGGCCAGCCCGCTCGATCAGCCCGTCGCCGCGGCGAACCTCGGCGATGGCCATACGATCGTCACGGACTTCGAGAGCACGACGATCGCATCGGCGACCGTCGACGGATCGACGTCCACGAATGTCGGCGACGGCACGCTGGGCGTGGGGCTCGACACGACGCTCGCGCTCGGCCGCAACACGGACGAGCTGCCTGTGCGCGTCGTGCCGGGATCACCCGCGGTGTACTCGTTGCACGGCACGGGTCTGCTCGTCGGTTCGACGCTCACCGCGCTCGATCCGGACTTGGCCATCAATGTGCTCGCGTGGAACTCGACCGTCGTGACTTTCCAGGTGACGGCGCTCGCGGGCGAAGCGGACGGGCACGTCGATCTCCTCGTCGTGAACCTGGGCGGGGATCGCAGCGTTCTGCACGGCGCGATCGAGGTCACTCCCGACGATCCGTTCGTGCTCTCGGCGTCGCCCTCGATGGGCACGTTCCAGGGCGGGACGGAGATCACGATCACGGGCACGGGCTTTCGCGCACGGGCGCGCGTGGTTCTCGCGAATCAGCTGTACATCGACGGCGATGTCGGTGGTTGCACGGTCGAAAGCGACACGACGATCACGCTGACGACGCGTGCGAGCGTGATCGGCGACTGGGATGTCGTCGTGCAGGATGCGACAGGCGTCGAAGGCCGCGCGGGCGACGCTTTCACGTTCGCTGCGCTCCCGGAGATCGAGCGCGTGTTCCCGCCCAGCGGTTGGTCGGGCGGCGGAACGGTCGTGCGTCTGCGCGGCACCGATTTCGTCGCGGGCATGACCGTGAGCATCGATGGTGATCTGCAGATGGGCGTCACGCTCGTCGATGCGACCACGCTCGAATTCACGACGGCCGCTGGGCTTCCCGGAGGTCCGTACGTGCTCGAGGTCGAGACGCCCGAGGGCGACACGGCCAGCACCGCGTTCACGTTCCAAGCCGATCCGGATCCGGTCGTCGACACGATCGCGCCGAGCACCGGTGCGACCGCGGGCGGCCAAGTCGTGACGATCACGGGCTCGAACTTCACGGTCGACGCCGAGGTGGTCTTCGGCGCCGACGCGACGACGGGCCTCGGTGGAACGAGCGCCGATGTCGTGTTCATCGACGCGAACACACTCGAGGTCACGACGCCGGCGATGTCGGCAGGCACAGCGAGCTTGCTCGTGCGCCTCGCGCTGACCGAGCAGGCCGTCGTCGAATCCGCCGCATTCACGTTCCAGGCGCCGGGAACGGGTGGCGGGGGGGGATGCTCGATCGCGCCGTATTCCGGTCCGCGCGGACCGTTCGACGGTTTCGCGGCGTTCTTGCCGGTACTCCTCGCCGCCGCCTGGCTCGCCGCCTCGTCGAAGCGGCCCGTGCTCGTGAGGTCGCGCATCCGCTGATCGCTACACTTCGGCGGCAATGGCCGCAGTCACCACGTTCGCGTTCGACATCGAAGTCGCAGGTTACCTGTGGGACGAGGTCGACGAATCGACCCGCGGGTACCTGCTCAATCGCGCGAAGAACGAGAAGGATCGCGAGGCGGTGCCGGAGCGGACCGCGCTCTATCCCGGACTCGGGCGCATCATCGTGATCGGTCTGTGGAACGTGCACGAGGAGCGCGGACTTGCGCTCGTCGAGGGCGAACCGCACGAGATGCGCGACTGGGACAAGGTGCCCGGCTCGAAGATCTTCCGCGGTGACGAGCAAGCGCTGCTGGAGAAGTTCTGGGAGACGGTGGGGCCGCGGAACGGCCGCTTGCCCCGACTCGTCTCCTTCAACGGGCGCGGATACGACGGGCCGAACCTCTCCATCCGCTCGGCGCAGCGCGGCGTGCGCCCCTCGCGACAACTCGTCGGGCCGCGCTTCACGATCGCCGACCACTGCGATCTCCAGGAAGTGCTGACGTTCCAAGGCGCGACACGCGACCTCTACAGCCTCGAATACTGGTGCCGTCGCTTCGACGTCGAGAGCCCGAAGGGTTCGATCGACGGTTCGCAAGTCGGGCGCGTCTACCGCGAGGGACGCATCGACGAGATCGGCGAGTACTGCCTGCGCGACGTGCGCGCGACCGCGGAGATCTACAAGCGACTCGAGACGACGATCCTGCCGCTGTTCGCCGGATTCTGAGGGCCTGTGAATCAATCCGAGCGGTCGCGCGAGTCACCCTCGCGCTGTCGTGCACGCTCGTGCGCACGAAGTCGGCCTCGGGCACGACCCCGTGTCAGCTGTATCGCCAGCGGGACTTCTGCGCCTTGAGCAATCCCATCCCGATTGGTCTTGACTCCACTTCGGGAGCGCCGGGCTCCGAAGTGTGCTGCATGGCACAGCCCAACCGGGGATTCCGACGTCGTCGCAAGTTGATCGAGCCGAAGCTGCAGCTCAGGCTCGTCGCGACGTTCCTACTCGTGGGGGCCGCGACCACGTTGCTCCAGGCCATCAGCCTGATCCACGCGCTGAACATCGCGATCGGCGGCCCAGCCGGAAGCGGCAAAATCGCCGATGAAGCTCCGCGCATCATCTTCGAGAACCTCCTGTTCGGATTCGCCATCTGCGTGCCGATCGTGGTCGTGGTCGGCGTCTTCGCCACCTTCCGCATGGTCGGTCCCGCCTACCGCATGCGCATCTACCTGCAGGACTTGGCGCTGAACGGTTATTCCGGACCGTGCCGCATCCGCAGCAACGACGATTTCCAAGGGCTGTGCAACGCGCTCAACGTCGCCGTCGGCCGCTTGCGGCAGCCGGATGCGACCCCGGTCGTTCCGAGCGCGGCCACGATCGATGTCGAGGCCGTCGAGGGGCTGCTGCCTTCGAGCTCGACGGTGACGACGGATCTGAAGGCCACGACGGACTCGAAGGCCAAGACGGACTCGAAGGCCAAGACGGACTCGAAGGCCACGACGGACTCGAAGGCCACGACCAGCAATTCGGTCTGACGGCTGGTGCGCGAGCCGGCGTGATGCAATTCGCGAATCGGCTCAGGCCGGATCCGTTGCCGCCAACCGCTCCGCCGCCTTCCGCTCTCCCTCGAGCGGCGAAAGCTCCGCGCCGAACCAGCCCGTGTACCCGAGCTCTTTCGCGGCACGGAACACGCGCTGGTAGTTGATCTCGCCCGTTCCCGGCTCGTTGCGCCCCGGATGATCCGCGAACTGGAAGTAGCCGATCTCGTCGAAGCCGTCTTTCATGTGACCGCACAGGTCACCTTCGCTGATCTGAAGGTGATAGGTGTCCCAGCAGCTTTTCACGTGCTTCGACCCGACCGCCTTGCAGATCCGGACGAGGTCGGGCGAGTACGAGAGGCAGTGCCCCTTGTGGTCGACGCGCACGTTCAACGGCTCGAGGAGCAGCGTGATCCCGGCCTTCTCCGCGACTGGCGCGGCGCGCTTCAGGCCGTCGATCACGTTCTGGTGCATCTGCTCCTTGGTGAGACCGGGCACGTCGTTGCCGGCGATCACGAGCAGCATCTTCGTGTCGAAGCGGTGCGCGACCTCGCAGGACGCTTCGATCTCGGCCACGAACGCGTCGTGGTTCTTCGGCTCGTTCAGGCCGGGCGAGAAGCCCCACGCGAGGAACTGCACGATCTCGATCTTCGTGTCGCGGCGCGCTTTGTCGATTCCGTCGAGGTCCTTGCCGCGCCACGGCCAGAACTCGACGCCGCGGAAGCCGAGGTCGGCTGCCTTCCGGATGCGTTCGGCGTGATCGTTCGTGCCGAAGCCCCACATCTCGATGTTGCAGGCGAAGTTCGTCTTCACGCCGTCGAGCGGGCGCTCGTTGAGCTGCGGGCCGTCGGCGGGACGCGTCGGGGTGACTTGCGCGACCGCGGAGCGCGCCGAGGCAGAGCTCACGCTTCCAGGAAGAGACAGCGCGGCGGCGCCGGCGGCGAGGAACGAGCGGCGGGGGATCGTCGTCATGGTTTCTTCTCGGGAGTCGTTGCGGGGTTGGACGTGTTCGATGCGGCAGTGCCGTTCGAGCTCGCGCGCGTGGCGCCGTCGGGCGATGTCGATGGACTCGACGCGGCGGGCGGCGCAGCCGGCAGCGTCGCCAAGTACTCGACGAGATCACGCATCTCCTCGCGCGAGAGGTGATCGACGAGGTTCGTCGGCATCGACGAAATGCCGGGTTTCGTGCCTTCGATCTCGGTGCGCGGGATGTCGACTTGCGTGCCGTCGGCTTTGCGGACCACGACGCGCTCAGGCGTGTCCTCGATCACGAGGCCTTCGGTCGGCGTCCCATCCGTCGTGAACACCACCGTGCCCTGATAGCCGGTCGCGAACGTGCGATTCGGATCACAGATCGATTCGAGCAGCGCGAAGCGCGAATTCCGCGTTCCGACCGCATCGAGCGCGGGTCCGACGACTCCGCCTTCGCCCGCGACCACGTGGCAACGCAGGCACTCGAGCTCGCCCTTGCCGCGGAAGATGTCGCGGCCCTTCGCGACGTCGCCGCCGTACGCGCTGTCGGCGTACTTCGCGACCTTCGGGTCGAGCTCGCGCTTCGTGGCGCGTGCAGCGACGAGAGTTTTCAGCGCGTCCACGTCACGCTTCTCGCACGCAATCACGAGGTCGAGCGCGACTTCGGCCGGAATGAGCGACGCATCGAGCTTGGTCAATTCGCGCGCGAGCAGCGCGTCGGCCTTCTCGTCCTTCATGCGCGCGAGGCCGGCGTAGCCGACGCGACGTTCGGGAATCGACGCGGCGATCGCGCTCTCGAGCAGGGGCAGTGCCTCGCCGGGCGCGACGTCCTGAAAGACTTGGACCGCCATCGCGCGCACGTCGGCCTCGGCGTCGAACAACACGGCGCGCAACGTTTCGACGATGTTCGCTGGGCGGAGCACGCCCAGCGCGTGCAGCGCATCCGCGCGCAGCTTCGCGTCCCGCTTCACGTCGCGGGTGATGTCCGTGAGCGGGCCGGCGAGTTCGGTCGCTCGTGAACCCTCCACGAGCTTCACCCAGCCGCGCGCGACCCCGACCGGTGCGTCGTCGAGAGCACGCGCGGCGAAATCGCGGGCTATTTCTGGCAGAAAGGCCGCGTCGCGCTGCGGATGCGCACGCCACTCGCCATCGAACCCGTCGCGGCCGGTGGGATCTTCCCAGCGGCCGAGCAACTCGAGTGCTTCGCGCCGGAGAGACTCGCGCGCGGTCGGATCCGCAGCCAAAGCGGCCAGTGTGTTCGCGCGGTCACGACCGCCCAAACGGTAGGCGGCGTGCAGGGCACGGCGAGACTGCGCGTTGGGCTCCTGACCCGACTGCGGCAGTAGATCCGCCAGCGCAGGGAACGCGCTCTCGAGCGAGAGGTCGTAGATCGCGCGCGCCGCTTCTTGGCGCACGCGCGACTCCGCATCGGTGAGGAATGACGCCACCCGGGGGTCCGCGTGGTGCCGCAAGGCCACGACCGCGGAGACGCGGACGTCGATGTTCGGATCCTGGGCGAGTTGAACGAGTCGCTCGCGGTCGGGCTCGTTCCAGAGCGCGCTCGTCGCCGCGTGGCGCAACCAGGGATCCGACTCCGCGGTCTCGGCGATCAGGCGACGCAGAGCGTCGAACGCTACCTGCGTGGAAGGCGTCTCTCGAGGAGCAGAAACGATCCCCGCATCGAGTCGACGTAGGTTCGCGAGTGCCGTGGCTGCCATCCGGCGCACCCGTGGGTTCGTGTCGGCGAGCAGCGTCACGAGCCCATCGCTGCTCGGACGGTCGCCCGGCCAATCACCGATGGTTCGCGCGGTCTGCGCGCGCACCTCGTCGTCCGCGTCTCGCAGGAGTCGTGCATAGGCTCCGTGCGGAACGCGCGAAACGCCGAGCCCCCAGATCGCGTGCAAGCGCGCGAGCCGCGGCGCGCCGGCGTCGACCGCCGTGTCCAGCAATGCGGCGAACGAGGCTGCGCGGTCATCCGTGTTCGGCGCACGGCCCGCGCGTCGGGCGAGTTCGAGGTGTGCTTCTTGGCGCACGCGACGATCCGCGTGACCGAGCAGAAGTCTCAGCTCGGCCGTTCCCCGCCCACGCATCCCGTCGCGCATCAACGTCTTCGTCTCGGCGACGAGCGGATCCGCGGCGCTTTCGGACTCGAAAAAGCGCCAAATACGGCCTTTTCCAGTCTTGTTCCAAGTCGCGACCCAGTCGGTCACGTACAAGCCGCCGTCGAAACCGAAATCGCAATCCGTCGCGAGCGGTTGCCACACGAAGCGTTGGACGTCAGCGACTTCGTACGCGGAGCCCTTCGGCTTCACCGACACGGCGTAGACGCCGCTCCACTCGGGCGCGCCGCTGAAATTGCACAGGAAGAAGTGGCCGGCATAGCGCGACGGCATCCCCGTGCCCGGATAGCACGCGAGCCCCGACGGACCGTTCGCGACGTTCGCGATCGGCGGCACGACGTAGGCCGCGCGACCGGGCGCGTGCGGCTTCCACAGCTCCTCGTCGTTCCACGCGCCGCGCATGTTCGGCTCGCCGAGCCACTGGTAGGCCTGGCGCCAACCCGTGTCGCCGTGCTGCACGACGAGGACCCAGCGCGCAAGATCACCGCCGTCGGAGTTGTTGTCGCCGGTCCACAGCTCGCCGAAGTCGTCGAACGCGAGCTCTTGCGGATTCCGCAGCCCGGTCGCGAACAGTTCGAGGCCCGTGCCGTCCTGATTGCTGCGAAAAACGCCGCCGGTGAAGGGGTTTTCGAGGCGCACGCCACCGAGGCTCGTCACCGAGTATCCGCGGTCGCCGATCGACCAGTACAAGCGTCCGTCGGGTCCGATGCACAGGCCGTGCATGTCGTGACCCAGCAACGCGACGCGCACGCCCCAGCCCGACGACACCTTCTCGCGCTGTTCCGCGACGCCGTCTTGGTCGCGGTCCTCGAGCCGCCACAAGTCGGGGATGCACGTGAACCACACGACCCCGTCGCGTTCGAGCAGGCCGGCGCCGATGCCGGCGGCCGCATCGGAAAAACCGTCGGCGTAGACGCGACTCCAGTCGGCCTTGCCGTCGCCGTCCGTGTCGCGCAGGATCCGCACGCGCTCGTGCTCGGTCTCGTACGTGCCGAACTGGTCGCCGAGGTGCTTCTTGTACATTGCCACGCGATCCTCGACGGTGCGCGCGCGCAAGTCGTCGTCGAGCCAATCCATGTGGTCGCGAATGTCCGTGACTCCGGCGTGGTGGCGGAACGTCTCGGCGACATAGAAGGCGCCGTCGCGCGCGATCCAGAACGAGACGGGTTGCGCGAGCATCGGCTCGGACGCGAAACACTCGACTGAGAAATCGGCCGGTTTTTCGAACGTTTTCGCGATGCTGGCGGGCTCGTCGCTCGCGGCCTCGATTCTGGGCTGATAGGTCGGTGTCTCGGACTGGGACGGATGCTGGACGAAGACGAGAGCGAACGGGACAGCGAGAATCATGCGAGCTGGCTCCGCACGCGTTCGAGCAGGCGCTTCGTGGCTTCGATGCCGTCCCTCTCGGAAAGACGCGAGCCTTCGTACTCGATGCCGACGTAGCCGCTGTAACCGGCACCCTTCACGATGCGCATCATCCTCAGGTAGTCGGTCGCCGTTTCGTTGCCCTCGGCGTCGAAGTCGTGGCTCTTCGCGCTGACAGCCTTCGCGAACGGCATGAGCTCCTCGACGCCCTTGTAGCGGTCGTACTCGGCGGTCGCCGACACGCGGAAGTTGCCGAAGTCGGGCAGCGTCCCGACGCGAGGATGCTTGGCGCGGCGCATGACGTCCGCGAGCCACGAGCCGTCCGAGGATGGACCGCCGTGGTTCTCGACGATCACGTTCAAGTCCATGGGCTCGGCCAACGTGCCGAGCTGCGCCAGCGAATCGGCCGCGCGCGCCGCATGCTCCTCGCGCGGCCCGGATCCGCCGGCGTTCACGCGAATCGAGTGACAACCGAGGTGTTTCGCGGCCTCGAGCCACTGCACGTGATTCTCGATCGCGCGCGCACGACCAGCAGCGTCCGCGTCCCCGAGTTCGCCCTCGGCATCGATCATGATGAGCAGGATGCGCACGCCGAAACTGTCGGCGCGGCTCTTCAGCTCTTTCAGGTACGCCCCGTCGCGCGCCTTGTCCTTGAAGAACGAATTGACGTACTCGACCGCTTCGAGGTGGTGGACTTGCTTCGCGACCTTGGCGAAGTCCATGTGGTCGAGCTGCTTCGACTGGAGCGCTTGGTGATACGACCATTCCGCGAGCGAAACTCGGAAGGGGAGCGACTTCGGCGCCGCCGCGTCCTCGGTCGCGTTCGTCGAACACGAGATCGCAGCGAGCGCGCCGAAACCGGCTGTCATCCCCAGGAACTCACGGCGGGACTTACTCATGTCGGCCTGTTCTAACCGGCTGTCCGCTGCGCGGCGAGATCGCTGATCGTCGGTCGGGCGGACCGCCCGCCTGACGTTCAGCGACGCCAGATCTTCGCCGCCAACTCGACGGGGAAGAGCACCGGCGGCGACGGCACGTGTTGCTCGCGGCACATGCGACGGAGCCTCCCCGCGCACACGGTCCACTGCGCGAGCACCAGGACGACCCACACGAACATGAGCCCCTTCGAGGTCGTCGCTTCCGATTCCGCGCTGATCATCAGCAGGTAGTCGTACGCCCCGTGCCAGGCGACCGGTTCCACCAGCGCGAGGATGCGCTGCCGCGTCGCGGCTCCGCCCGTCGCTCCGTGCGCGCGCGCCATGCGCCAACCCATCATCGTCCCGTCGAGCGCGTGCGACGGGACCGCCGTCACCGCGCGCGCCAACGCGACGCCCGCTCCGCCTTCGAGGACGTAGAAGACGTTCTCGAGCGTCGCGAAACCCAGCGACACGGCGACGGCGTACACGATCCAGTCGAAGGGCTCCTCGAGGTGGCGATCGCGCCGCGCTCGCAGCCGGAGCGCGCCGTACTTGAGGCCTTCTTCGACGAGGGCGACGCCGAGGAACGCCCAGATCGCCGTCGGGACGGCCTCCATCCCCGCTTCGAGGCCGAGCAGGATCGGCTCGTGGAGCACGCCCTCGAGCAGCGCCGCCGGGATCACCGCAGCGACGCCGAGCCCCAGGTACCAGGCCACGTTCCGCGCCGGTTCGCGGTAGCGGTCCCGCGACCAGAGGAAGTGGATCAACACGAGCCCCGGCCCGAGCGCCAGTGCCGCGAGAGCAGGGAATCCCATGAGGTGGCTCCGGCGTTCGGTTGCGAAACGCCCCTGTCACCGTACTCTCCAGCGCATGTTGCTCGACAGCCTCGTCGCACCGCTCGCGACATTTCTCGCGCAGCCCGGACTCGCACCCGCGCCCGCGCCGCAATTCCACGCCCTGGGTGAGGTCCGCACGAGCCTGTACTTCGGCCTACGCCTGCTCGACGACGACTTCGAGCCGGCTGACGAACAGACGCTCCTCGGCATCGCGATCGACGTGCACGAAGTCGATTCCATCTCGAGCTTCGAGTTGGGTTACTTCCGATCCTTCGGCGACGGCAGCTCGGACTTCGGCGCGAACTCGGTCGACGTGGATGCGTGCGTCCACGAGATCTGGGGCGGCGGCCGCTGGACGTACGACCCGTGGGCCGGCTCCCTGCATCCCTACGTCGGAGTCGGTCTCTCCGTCCTGCGCGCCGAGTACGAGACGGAAGGAATCGGCGGATCCAATTCGAACAAGGGGTGGGCCGCGGGCGTTTACGGGCATGGTGGGATCGAGTGGACGATCGCCGAGCGATGGTCCGTCGGTCTGGACCTGCGTGCGTTGTTCTCGACGCCCGCCAAACTGCAACGCGAAGTACCGCTCGATTACTACCAGGCGGCGTTCACGGTCAGCTGGACCTGGTGAGCGGCGCGCACCGGCGCGTTCGAGCCCGCGCGGAGTCCACAGGGATCACTCGACGCCGGGCTGTTCGAACGACACGACGTTCCCGCCGCCGCTCTGACCGGACGAGAGTTTCGTCTGCGCGCCATTACCCAGCGTGCGCCACAGCTCCGAGATGCCGGGCGTCTGCTGCTCGGCGAGAAAGAGGAGCGTGGAACCGTCGTCGGCCCACTCGAAGCCCGGCACGCTGATCCCGGTGAGGCTCGGTCCGGACACTTGCGAGCTCCCTCCCAGCGCGCCCGTCACGTGGATCTCGAGCACGTTCTGCACACTGAGGTCGGCGAGGTACGCGAGCGCGGCCGACGTCGGACTCCACGCGAACGCGCCGACCGTGCCCACGACCGTGAAGTTGGCCGAAACCTTCACGTTTTGCGCACCGTTCGCTGCGACCGTGTACAGCTCCATGAAGAAGAACGTGTCCTGTCGCGCCATGTAAGCCATCCGCGAACCGTCCGGCGACCACGCGAACGAGCTGACGCCGACGTCGAAGAGACTGCCCGAGAGCTGAGTGACCGGGCCGCCCGTGGGCGCGACGGCATGCAGAGAGAACTGACCATCTTGGAACGGGTCAGCGCGGTACGCGAGCCGGTCGCTCGTGGGCGACCAAGCCCAATCCTCGACGTTGCCTGTCGCAGTCAGGTCAGCGCTCACGCGCCGGCGATCCGTTCCATCGGGCAGCACCGTGTAGAGCTCCTGACGTCCGGCCGTCTCCTCGTCGGAGCGGTAGGCGAGACGGGCACCGTTCGGGGCCCAGGCGAACGTGGCGACGCCACCGTTCGCGACGCCGGAAACTCGAACGTTCGTCGCGCCGTCGGCGCTCGAGACGAAGAGCTCGAAGACCTCGTCCACGTTCTGGTCCGCGAGGTAGGCGATCTGCGTGCTGTCCGGCGACCACGCGAAGGCGGTGCTCCCCGGCGCGAGCGATCCGCTGAGTACGAATGCACCCGAGACCTGCACCGCGGGCGCGGAGCCGTTCGCCGGAGCGACGAAGAGATCTTGCACGCCGGAATCGTTCGGATTCGCGGCGTAGGCGACGCGAGTCGAGTCGGGCGAGAAGAGGATGCGCGAAACGAACGTGCCCGCGGCGAATGCGGGACTGAGACGGACTGTGCCGCTTCCGTCGGGCCGAACCGAGCTCAGCTCGAAGGCCGAAAGCATCGTCGTTTCGGCCACGTACGCGATGCGCGAGCCGTTCGGTGCCCACTCGAAGAGACCGACGACTCCGAAGGGCAACAGGTTCGGCACGATGTCGCGCCTCGCGCCGGTCGACGCATCGACGACGAACAGTTGCGTGAGGTCGTCGACGAAAGCATCGGCCAAGAACGCCAAGCGCGTTTCGTCCGGCGACCAAGCGTACGTCTGGACGTCGCCTCCCGCGACGAGCACGCCCGTGACGTCGGCCACGGTGCCGTCGTAGCGGCTCACGAAGAGCCGAAACGTCTCGTCCTGAGGCGAGTCGGCGAGATACGCGGCGCGTCGGGCGTACTCGGTCGCGGGACCTAGAAGCGGTTCGCCCCCGCCGCAGCCTGCGGCGAAGAGGAGGAGCAGCGGGGCAATTCTCTCGGAGCGCATCGGAATCCTGGATCGGACGGACGAATGCGCAACCTAATGGAGCGCCGCGTCGCGCACCAGGGACGCGGCAGCGCGCTCGGCCCCGATGCGCGCCGGCGCGTCGAAATCAGGGCCCGCGCGCCCCCGGAATGCGCGCGAGCGCGATCAACGCGTACGCCGTGCCGTAGGCGTCGTGGTAGCCGTACAGCGGGTAGTCCCAGAAGGAACCGTCCGGCTCGCGACAGTAGAGGACGGCTTTCTCGAGCAGCGGCCCGAGTCGGTCCTGGTCGGCCTTCGGAAGCCTCGCCAGGACGTAGGCCGCGTACGCGTGACCGTAGAGGTAGAAGTAGCCCGAGATCGAATAGAACGAGCGGTGCGGGATCGGCTCGCGGATCCCGGCGCGCTGGAGCGCGGCGTGGCGCACGAGCAAGTCCTCCAGCGCCTCGCGGTACTCGGTTTCCGGCACGACCTCGCCGCAGGCCTCGAGCGCGAAAAGACACGCCGGCGTGCGGCACGCCGAGCCCTTGCGCTCGTTGATGTCCATGCGCGGCCGGTACTTCAAGTACTCGCCGTAGAGGAACGCGCCGTCGGGTAGACGCGAGCGCTTGAGGTGGTCCACGGCCTTCACTTTCAAACCCGCGGGAACGTCGGTCCCCGTCGCGGCCGCAGCTTGGATCCCGATGAGGATCGTGGCCGTGGTGAAGCTCATCGACGTGTCGGACGGGTGGAACGTGGGCACTTCGTCGAGGGACAAGTACCCCCATCCCCCGTCGGTCGTTTGGTAGTCGACGAGCTTCGCGACGAGTTTCTTCGACATCTCGCGCAACGATGCGGCGCGCGGTCCGTCGGGTGCGTTCGCCAATTCCTGTGTGAGAGCGCGCAGTGCGTAACCGAACGCCCAGACGTTGTAGTGCTCCATGCCGCTCTGGCGTTTCACGGCGGCATTCGCGAGCAGGAAGTCGAGCGCGCGTTCACGCGCACGTCGCGCTTCGGGTGACGGATCGCGCACGTCCTGCAGCGCCATCACGCACAGTCCCGTCGTCGCGACGAGGAACGCGTCTTGCGAACCGGGCACGGACGCGAGCACTTCGTACGGGCGCTTCGTCAGGTGCGTGCCGAACGATCCGTCGGGATTCTGGTTCTTGATCAGCCACTGAACGCCCGTGCGGATCGCCGTGCGCAGGTCGACCTTCGAAGCCGGCGGCTCGTGGCCCGAGACGGCGACGCTTTGAGTCGGCGCGTCCTGCTCGAGCGCGTCCTGCTCGAGCGCGACCTGCTCGAGCGCGACCGCGGGAGTCTCGGGAGTCCGACTCGGACTCGCCGCGAAGGCCGTGTGTGACGTCGTCGCGTACGCGAGCGCGGGCGCGGCACTCGCAAGGAGTCCGAGCACAGAGATGCGGAGCGCGCTCACTTCGCGATCTCCACCTCGGCACGCGTGCCGGCTGGCAGCGCGGCCGCAGTCTGCAGCTCGACGCGTGCATCGAAATTCCCGTCGCCGCGCGGCCACGGATCGACGCGCAGGATTCCGGTCAGCGCGGCCGATCCGACCGGTTTCACGACCACGCGCGCACCGTCCTTCCATAGCGCGAGATCGCTACCGACGAGTTCGAGTCGAGCCTCACGTGTGCCCGCCTCCGCGACGGACGCGACCTCGGCATGGAGCGCGAGCGTCGCTCCGCGCTCGATGCGTGTCGGGGAACGACCCTGTCGCCAATCGCGCGTCGAACCGTGCAAGAAAACGCCGTCGCGCGGGGATTTCGCCGCGAGGGCCTCGCGATCGCGGCCCAGGCGCGCGAGTCGAGCTTCTTTGTCCGCGAGTTCTTCCGCCGATCGCTGCAGGGCGTCGATGCGCGCGGCGCGGTCTATATCGCCGGCGCGCGCTTGCCGAGCGACGGCCTCGGTCTGCGCGCGCAAGCTCTCGTCACGCTGTTCCCGTTCGAGGGTGAGATCGAGGTCGAACCGCTTCTTCGAGCGATCGCGCGACAACGCCGTCGAATCCTGCGCGATGCCCAAGGCGCGCTTCTGACGCTTCAGCACGAGATCCTCCGTGCCGTTCACGAGCTCGTCGCGCTTGTACATCTCCTCGAGCTGCGCGAGCTCGTCGACTTGATCTTCGACGTACGACCGCTCCTGTCGCTGCGAGATCTCGTCGCTGCGGACTTCGAAGGAGAGATCGCGCTCCTTCCACGCGGCGTGCGAACGTTCCGATCGCGCGAGCGCGGCGCGAGCCTGCGCGAGCGAGGACGAACTCGAATCGTCCTCGATCCGTTGCCGCTCGACCAACCCGGAGTGACGCACTTGTGCACTGCGAACTTCCAGTTGGGCCGTCCGCACGGCCTCCTCGAGATCGCGCAGATCGATGCGCGCGAGCACATCGCCGCTCTTCACCTGCGCTCCGTGCGGGACGACCTCCAGGACGAGCAGCGGCCCATTCCACTCCTCGGGCCAGTAAGCCCACGCGGTCGGATTCGCGGGCGCCAGCACCGCCGATTTAGTCACTGCGGGAGCCGTGGGAGCCGCCGTTCCGCTTCCCGCCGTGCCGGGGTCGGAGCCCGGAGTCGAGCACGAAGCGAGGGCGAGGAGAGGGGAGAGGAACGCCAGAGTTCGGATCTTCATGGGGGCCTTCGTGGCGAGGCTAGCGACTCCGCCTGCTCCGCGCGCGGGCCCTACGCACATCGAACGGGATGGAACGCGCCCATGGGCCCGAATCCGACATCCGTGCCGAATCGTAGGCTGGGCGGAGATCCTCCGGATGCGCACCTTCCCTACTCTCGTGATCGCGAGCATCGCCATCACACTCACACCGTCCTGTAGCCACATGTTCGAAAAGACGACCGCGACAACGCTCGGAGCCCAGGCCGAATCCATGTACTCGCTCACCGTCATGGGGATCGATGGGAATTCGCGCGACCTCGCGGCCTGGCGCGGAAAGGTCGTCCTCATCGTGAACACGGCCAGCGAGTGCGGTTTCACGAAGCAGTACGACGGTCTGCAGAAGATCCAAGAGCAGTACGCCGCGCGCGGATTCGATGTGCTCGGTTTCCCGTGCAACGACTTCGGCGGGCAGGAGCCGGGCAGCGCGAAGGAGATCGAGAAGTTCTGCTCGACGAAGTACCACGTCACGTTCCCGCTCTTCGCGAAAGTGTCCGTGAAAGCCGGCGCGAACCAGTCGCCGCTCTATGCGTGGCTCGGCGGCGCGACCGGGAAGTTGCCGGGCTGGAATTTCGGCAAGTACCTCGTCGGCAAGGACGGGAAGCCGATCGCATTCTGGTCGAGCTCGACGGAACCCGAGGACGCAGAAGTCGTCGCGGCGATCGAAAAGGCGCTCGGCTGAATTCGGGGCTCAGAGCGTGAAGTACTTCGCGCTCGGGTGGTGGCACACGATCGCGGATGTCGACTGCTCCGGTTCGAGTTGGAACTCCTCGCTCAACGTGATGCCGATCTTGTCGGCGCCGAGCAACGCGAGCAGTTGCGCTTGGTCCTCGAGCTTCGGGCACGCCGGATAGCCGAAGCTGAAGCGCGATCCGCGGTAGCCCTGCTTGAAGAGCACGCTCATCTCGCGTGCGTCGTCGCCGGCGATGGCGAGTTCGCCGCGAATGATGCGGTGCACGTATTCGGCGAGGCCCTCGGCGACTTCGACGGAGAGACCGTGCAAGTGCAGGTAATCCTGGTAGCGATCGCCGGCGAACCATTCGCGCGCGACGTCGCTGGCACGTTGGCCGACCGTCACGACTTCGAGGGCGACCACGTCGGGTCTGCCATCGTGCAGGTGGAAGAAGTCGGTGATGCAGCGGTTCTGCTTGCCGTCCTGGCGCGGGAACGTGAAGCGCGCGGCTTCCCGGCCTTCGTCCTTGGGATCGAGCAACACGAGCGTCTCGCCCTCGGGGATGCACCGCCAATATCCGTACGCGGCCTTGGGTTGAAGGATCTTCTCCTTCTGGCACTGCTTCGCGAGTTCGAAGTAGAGCGGGCGCACGTGCTCCAGGACGAGCTTCTTGTGCTCGGCGAGACCCTTGCCCTTGCGACGATAGCCCCACTGGAACTGGAATAGCGTCGTCTCGTTCACATAGGGCAGGATCGCTTGCAGGTTCGCTTCGACGATGCGCGCGCCGAGGAACGGCGGCTCGGGATAGTCGATGTCGCGCGGAAGGTCGGAGAGCTTGCTCCAGGCCTTGTTCGAGCGCGGAACCGGACGACCGGCGCGACCCGCGATCGTGCTCGCGGCCGAGAGTGAAGCGGCGACGGCGCGCGCGGCGCCTTCCTCGCGTTCGGCCTTTTCCTCGGCCAAAGTGGCCACTTTCTTCGCAGCGCGCACGGGGGGCTTCGCTTCGCCTTGCACGACGCGCTCCATGACGGAAAGGCCCTCGAACGCGTCCTCGGCGTAGTAGAGCGAACCGTTGTAGAGCGCGCGGCAATCCGCCTCGACGTACGACCGCGTCAACGCCGCTCCACCGAGGATCACCGGCGTCGATATGCCGCGCCGATTCATCTCCTCGAGGTTCTCCTTCATGATCACGGTGCTCTTGACGAGCAATCCGCTCATGCCGATCGCGTGCGGCTTCACGTCGTGAGTGACGTCGAGGATGTGCTGGATCGGTTGCTTGATACCGAGGTTGTAGACCGTGTAGCCGTTGTTCGTGAGGATGATGTCCACGAGGTTCTTGCCGATGTCGTGCACGTCACCGCGCACCGTCGCGAGCACGATCTTGCCGCGGGATTCGCCGGCCTTGCGCTCCATCAACGGTTCGAGGAACGCGACGGCGGCCTTCATCGTCTCCGCGGACTGGAGCACGAACGGCAACTGCATGTCGCCACGACCGAAGAGTTCGCCGACGGTCTTCATCCCCGCGAGGAGATCGGTGTTGATGATCTCGATCGGCTTTTTCGACAGCAGCGCGATCTTCAGGTCGTCTTCGAGGCCGGGTTTCTCGCCCTCGACGATGCGCCACGCGAGGCGCTCGTAGACGTCCTCGGGGATCTTGCGCGCGGCCTTCTTCGCGACCTGCGCGCCCTCGAAGAACTTCAGGAACTCCTGCAGCGGATCGTAGCCCTCGCGACGACGGTCGAAGATCAGGTCCTCGGCCAACTGTCGAGCGCGTTCGTCGATCCGGTGCAGCGGCTCGATGCGCGCGGAATGCAGGATTGCGGCCGTCAAACCGGCCTCTCGAGCGTGATGCAGGTAGACGGAGTTAAGGACGTGCCGCGCCGCCGGATTCAGACCGAAGCTGATGTTCGAGAGCCCGAGGAGGAGTCCGACGCCGGGCAGTTCCTCCTTCACGAGACGGATGCCCTCGAGCGTCTCGAGCCCGAGCTTGCGATCGTCTTCGTTGCCCGTGCAGATCGTGAACGTGAGGACGTCGAACAGGATGTCCTCCGGACGCAGGCCCCAGTCCTCGACGCAGATCGTGTGGATGCGTTTCGCTATCCGCAGCTTGTCCGCCGCGGTCTTCGCCATCCCGGCTTCGTCGATCGTCAGCGCGATGACGGCCGCTCCGTGCTCCTTGACGAGCGGCAAGACCTTCTCGATGCGCTCGAGTCCGTCCTCGAGGTTGATCGAGTTCACGATCGAGCGACCGCCGCACAGCTCGAGCGCGATCTTCAGGACGGGTTGCTCCGTCGAGTCGATCATCAGCGGCACGGGCACGTCGGAGCGATAGCGCGTCACGACAGACGTCATGTCCGCGACCTCGTTGCGCCCGACGTACGCCGTGCACACGTCGAGGACGTGCGACCCGTCGCGCACTTGCTCGCGACCCATGCCGACCATCGTCTCGATGTCCTCCTTGATGAGCGCCTCGCGGAACGCCTTGCTGC
>Ga0163146_10002573_pt1 | contig 24248 bp, 23 predicted proteins | sample OliLakLV19MP7G1_FD_148648 | JGI IMG/M metagenome (GOLD analysis project Ga0163146, IMG submission 148648) | Freshwater microbial mat bacterial communities from Lake Vanda, McMurdo Dry Valleys, Antarctica - Oligotrophic Lake LV.19.MP7.G1 | ecosystem: Environmental > Aquatic > Freshwater > Lake >...
CCGCCGCCTCGCGGAACTCACGCGTGTACTTCCTCTTCTTCGTTCCCTTGACCATCCGTTGAACCTCCCGTCGGCAGGCCGAAGCCTATCGATCGTTCGTGTCCACCGGAGATGGGCAGGTTCATGGGCCTGTACTTCCTGTTCGGGGAGTCCGAGGCAGGCGGCCTGCCGCTGGCCTACATCGGGGAGGCGGACGACTGCTGCGTGCGGTTCAAGCAGCACAACAAGAACAAGGACTTCTGGAACATCGCCGTCGCTATCGTCTCGCGGACAGGCAGTTTCACCAAGGCTCACGGCAAACTGCTTGAGTATCTGTCCATCGACAAGGCAACGCAGTCCGGCCGCTACCAACTCGACAATGGGAACTCTGGTGGTGATTCCAACGTCCCGGAATGGATGCGAGCGGACGTGGTGGAGGTGTTCGAGACCGCTGAGGTTCTATTGAGCACCCTTGGCTTCCCGATCTTTGAGCCTGCGGTCAATCGCTCATTGGACGAGCAGAGCGTGTTCTTCTGCAAGCGTGGCGGCGCGGATGCCCGTGGGGTCTACAACGAAGAGGGATTTGTCGTCTTGAAGGGCTCCGTTGCGCGGCGTGCGACCACGACCTCCTCTCACGACATGATCGAGCCCAAGCGGGAGGAATTGAGGGGGTCTGGTGTGCTCGTCACGATCAAGGATGGATACCGCTTCGAACGCGACATGGCGTTTAGTTCGCCCAGCGCCGCCGCCGCGATCGTTACGGGCGGAAGCGCCAATGGCTGGATCGAATGGAAGAACGCCAAGGGGCAGACCCTTGACGAGGTCTATCGGAAGGGCTCCAAGCCATGATTCGGGATTTGGACGGGCACCGCCGGCGCGTGCTAACTAGAGAGCGCCGGTGGGCCGACCCTGTTTCTGACCAGCCAGGGCGGTTCCCAACCCTCCGAAGAGGGTTGCTCTCGGGGAGTTACCGACGCCGTCACGGAAACGTGACGGCGTTTTGGTTTACGGGTCGGCCTCTCGGGACGCCACCCGGCCCGGTCGCGGAAAGTCCCGCAGTGGCGGGGCTTTCGGCGCTTGGAGGTCCGCCCGCCGCGCTCTCGGTCTTGAAGCCGAATCTCGGGGTCCGACGCCAACCCCCACGGTTGCTCTCGCCCCACCGGCGGCAACCCTCTCGGACTCTCGCGCTCTCTGGTTGACGGGTGGCCTGAGCTTAACAGGAGGGTTGCTCTTGGGGGCCTTCCGCACCAACGTCACGGCCTTGCCTATGCTCTTGGTGATCGCTTGAGCTCGGGCCCTTTCGGCCCACCCCAGAGTGCCCTCCACGGACACTCACCCGAGGCGATCGGCGGCACAGCCGTTTCGATCGGGAAATCCACTTCCGCCCAAGGGCCTGAATGGTGCAACGTGCCAAGACCCAAACTCACTGAACCGCGCGCAGTCTCTCTCGGCTCCGTCGCGCGCCGGAAGCTCACCGACCAAGGGATGACGGTGGACGATGCCGCATGGATCGCCTCGGCGGTACTGGATCTTCACGGCCTCGCGGAGGGAATGCCCTATTCATCCGCTCAAGCCGCCGACATCCCGCTGTTTCTGCTCGAAGAGCTTGGCAAGGCTTGGAAGAAGTCGAACGGTGACCGTGATGCCGCCGTCGGCGTGCTGCTCGACACCTTCGCGGTAAACCACCTTCCGCCTCCGCGAGACGAACCCACGGCCGAGCAGACCGAGGCGATCAAACGCCTTCGGTCCTGCGTGGATACCTGTCGAAAACATGGCGTGGACTTCGGGGCTGCCTTCCTCCGAATCCGCGCGCTCCGGCCAAGCACCGACCCGACGAGTGCCATGTGGATTACCCTGCGCTTCGCAATCGCCAAGGCGATCACTCCTGCGGACGTGGTCTCGCGTGAGAAGCTCCTCGCGTTCGGTGACCAGCCAGATTGGTGGGACTTCCAGCGCGGATACGGCAATCGCAACGACTACGCCACCGACCCCACCTGTCTTCAACTCTGGCTGGAACTACAGGGCGCACGCGCTGCCGAGCATCTCCTCGCGGGCATGCCAGACCTGGACCTTCCTGACTTCCTCAGGCTCGCACGAGCCCTCGCGTATGCCTTCGGCATCTGGCCCCGATTCGAGAACCACACCCATCCCGAGTTCTTCGCGGATCGGGGGAAGGACTTCGCTGCCATCTGCCGCAAGGTGTTTGAAGAGGCCGACCGGCGAGCGTGTTCGTTCGAGGTCGCTCCAGATGAACTGCGGCATGTGTGGCTGCGCTTCGCTTGGATGGCGATCGACGCGTCGGGCGAATGGGTATCGGATGACTGCCGGACGCGGGTCGTGCGGGCGGCGGCCGATGACATCGGGCGCCTTCGTCCACTCCTGCGGCGCGCCGGCGAAGAGGACGCCGAGCAGCTCAGGAAACTCGATCCACACTTTCGCAGCTGCATCTTCGTGCTCTTCAAGCTCGGATCGCTCTGGCAAGCAACCAAGCCGCTGTTGCTCGCGTTCAGGGCGACGAACGCTCGGGCGATCGGATTCGACCTGCGGTATTGGCCGACGAACAAGCCGGATGACCCACCGGGACCGTGGGAGATGATCCCTCGGAGCCTGATGAACCTGCTGCACCACTACATGAGGCCGGAGCAAGCGGACGATGCTCAACTCGACCGATATCGAACCGAGTTCGCACTGTTCTGCCTGGAGCGACTCAAGACGCGAGAACGCCGCGACGGCCAATCCGAAGGCGGCCCCGTTGAAGCCGATGCGGCGTGGCGCGAGGGGTTCATTCAAGCGGCGCGTGCTCTGTGCGTAAATCCAAAGGGCAAGGGACATCATGTGCTGAACCGGATCAGCAAGAACGATCCGGACGACACCGTGCGTGAAGTGGCGGCGAAGGCGTATGCGGAACTCCGGCACCAGCCGAGCCTTCCGAAGGGCCTTTCGCCACGCCGTGCGGTGTTTGATGCGTTCTGGTGGTTGCGCCAGGCTCACTTGACCAGCCTGGGACTTGGCGACTCCATCGATCAGGACGGGGCAAGCCAAACCCGAGAAGAGGAGGCACGTCGGACAACCGAACCGACTTCGAAGTAGACATCATCGGTTTCCATCCACACCGCCGTCCGGTGCGCACTCTGCGCCCACTTGCCCTCACGGGCACCGCGGTTCCGTTGGGCGGTCACGTTCGCGCGAGCGAGCGTGGCCCCAGATCTCCCCAAAGGAACAACTCATGCACACCCACATTCCGCCCGCAGTCAACTTCCACCTCTGGAAGCCCTGCAATCTCCGCTGTTCGTTCTGCTACGCCGTCTTCGACGATGACCCCGCGCTCCGGGCGATCCGAAGCGGGCTCGCCGAGGCCGACGCTCGTCGCGTCATCGCAATGCTCCGTCCCGAGGGCGTCGAGAAGCTCACCTTCGTCGGCGGCGAGCCAACGCTCTGCCCCCACCTCCCCGCGCTGCTGCGGCAGTCTCGTGATCTGGGGTTCGTCAACACGCTCGTGACGAACGGGTTCCGCCTTCAACGCCTTCTCGAAGCGGTCCCGGACTGCATCGATTGGGTTGGCCTCTCGGTGGACTCAGCGGACGAAGCGACCCAAGCCGCTCTCGGTCGGGGCCGGGGCGACCACGTCGCCAAGTCCATCGAGCACTTCCGACGACTGCACGATCGCCGCATCCGGGTGAAGCTCAACACCGTGGTCACCTCGCTGAACTGGCAGGAGGACATGACTGACTTCGTGCTGCGCGCTCGGCCGGAGCGGTGGAAGGTGTTCCAGGTTCTGCCGATCGACGGGCAGAACGACGGCACTGTCAAGCCGCTGCTGATCACGTCAGACCAGTTTCAGGCCTTCGTGGATCGACATCGCAGGCTTGGGGCCCACGGCATCACCGTGGCAGCCGAGTCCAACGAGGACATGACCGGGTCCTACGCGATGATCGATCCCCTGGGCCGCTTCTTCAGCAACGTGGGTGGCCGCTACATCTACTCGCCGCCCATTCTCGATGTCGGCGTCGCGGCCGCGTTCAGCGCCGTGACTTTCGACGCCGCTCGATTCAACGCTCGGGGCGGTCGCTACGACTGGGGCGCTGCACGCGTCCCGCTCACCGTGTCCGCCCGTTCATAGTCCGCACCGGCACGAGGCCGTGCGCCTGCGTCGGGCATCACGGTCTCGGCCAATTTGGAGGTTCGATCATGTCAGAGAACACGTCTCAGGGAAGCCAGGGTTCGCAGGGCCACACGCCGATGACGCCATCGGCCGCTGCACGCATCCAGAGTGCGACTGCCAAGGCGGGCGGGGGCCAAGTCGCCAAGGGCAGCTTCGCTGCCAAGGCCCAGAGCGCCGCCGCCCACAACAGCGGGAAGGGGGGTGGCGGCAAGAAGTAGCACCAAAGCACTCAGTGTGCCCCGGCGCTAAACCGCCGGGGCATGCTTTTCAACAGCAGACACGCCCCGTGAGGTTAACGCATGGGTTGCCTTCGGGAGCCTCGCGCGCGACTTCAAGACCCCGCTGCGTAGGTATCCAGTAGCCGGCGGCATCGCGTCGCCCGCGACCGAACCACGAGCACCTCGACCGACCACGGACGGTCACGGGTGAGCATCTCCGGAAGGAGTGCGCGATGTCTCTGCGCCCCGACCCGACGGACCCAGCGGACATGACGGCGGACGAGCGGCTGGACGAGATCGCGAGCATCTTCGCCCGCGGGATTCTTCGACTGCATGGCCGCGTTGTCCCCGATTCTCCCGACATCGAGAATCTGCCGGATTCCTCGCCAACATGCCTTGAACTCTCGGCCCTCCCTCGCCCTGATGGCGTCGCTGGTTAACGGCCAGAGAAAGGCGGCGATGTGCGATGTTGAACGTCGGTCAAAAGGTGCGCGAACTGCGGCGGATGACGTGGGCGAACTGCGGCTGGAGTACGCCACGGTCTTCGGCGAGCCGGCGCGGTCGGGCAACCGCCAGTGGCTCTTCCGCCGCGTGGCGTGGCGGGTCCAGGCGATGCCGAACCTCTCCCGCCGCCTTCTCGATGTCTTGGCCGGGTCCACACAGGCCGACGTGCGCCGCCAGATCCAGTACCTGAAAGCAGAGAACGATTTCCTTCGGTCGAAGATCGACGGGCCCGTCTGGGTCACACGAGAAGCGGGCGGGGCTGGCTCTTTGAGCCATGTGAAGATCAGCTACCCTTGCCGATGACACGAAGACACAAGATCATCGCGTTTGTGGTGTTCGTAGTCGTGTGCTACGCCGCGGCTGCCATCGGCGGGCTTGCGACAGCCGGTTCGGTGTCGAGCTGGTTCCAGTCGCTGAAGCGTCCTTCGTTCCAGCCCCCGGACTGGGTGTTCGGACCGATCTGGACACTGCTATACGGACTCATGGCGGTCGCGGCGTGGTTGGTGTACCTGAAGGTCGGCCGGGTCAGGTCGGCGCCGATGATGCTTTTTGCTATTCAGCTCGTGCTCAACGTCGCTTGGTCAGTCATCTTCTTCGGACTTCATCGCCCCGGGTTGGCGGTGATCGATATCGCGCTGCTCCTGGCGGCGATCCTAGCGACGGCCATTGCCTTCTGGCGTGTGTCACGGCCCGCGGGGGCGCTCATGCTTCCCTACCTGGGGTGGGTGATGTTCGCGTCGGTGCTCAACGTGAGCATCTGGCGGCTCAACGCGTAGCGCGGGAGTCAACTTCCCTAATGGCAAGCGCAGTCACGACCGACTCGTGCCGCTTTGCGGCTGAGTCCAAGAGTCATGTGTGGGCCCGAACTGCTCCGGCGCGGATCAACCGTGAATTGCCAACGTCCAGCCGATCTGTCGGGGGCGCGACATCGAGGCCGATCACACGTCTGATCTCAGTGCCTCGATCCCATTCTGCTTCAACGACTCTTCACTCTCGACAACCCACCATCGACAGCCAACACCTGACCGGTCACAAACGAGTTGTCCGGGCTGAGCAGGAATGTGATCGCCCGAGCGATCTCGCCTGGAGCGGCAATTCTGCCCAAGGGGTGCATCGCCATCGACGCCTTGAGCGCCGCTTCGTTGTCGGTGATCCGCTTTGCCATGGGCGTGGCCACCAAGCCCGGGGCAACCGCGTTGAATCGGATGCCCGCCCCCGCGTAACTCGCCGCGGCCGCGCGCACCAATCCCTCCACTCCCGCCTTCGCGGCCGCGATCGCCTCATGGTTGGGCAGGCCGATACCCGCGGCGCACGACGACATCAGCACCACACTCCCGCCGGAAGCCTTCATGTGCTTACCCGCTGCTCTTGTTAGCGCGAATGCGGTTCGGAGGTTCTGCCCGATTGTCGCGTCAAAGTCCTGCGCCGTCGTCAGGTGGGCCGGCTTGAGCAGAATGGACCCGGCAAGGTTCACCGCGCCGGTCAGTCCCGGGTGGGCTTGGAACACGGCGTCGACCGCGTCGAAGTCCTGCGCATCTACGCACGCGACCTGTCCGTCACAGGATGCCGCCACCTCATGTAGACCAGCCTGTGTCCGGCCCGCGAGGACCAGAGACCAGCCGTCGCGGTGGAGAGTCTCGACGAGTGCGCGACCGATGCCGCCGGCAGCCCCGATTATTAGACACTTTCGATCAGTCATACCTCACCTTGCTCCTCGTTCGCCGGGTTCGCTTGCCGTATCAGAACGCTTTCATACTTCCCTATCGCAGCATGAGGATCGCAATGATTCCGCGGCCCGTCCACGCGACAGTCCGGACCCAGTTTGTGAGTACCAGCCGACGCCAGACTCTCTCATTGAATCCACTCGAGAGCCGTGCGTGCAGCGGCATTTGCACGCCAAATGTGGACGCCCAGACCAAGGCCAGAAGCCCAAGCCCGACCCATCGCACCGGGCTGCCGGCACCATGCCCCTGCGGGAACAACGCCAGAGCAATCGTGCAGGCCGCCTCGGCAAGCATGGCTGGTGCGACGATCCAAGTCGTCTTTCGCTGGTGGCCCGCGGAATACTCCGAGAAGCCGCTTGAGGTCACCTTGCCCATCAACGGATAATGCACGATCTGGACAAACCAAATGAGTCCGACCATGAACCATGTAGCGCCGGCATGGGCGAGGGGTAAGAGGGGAACTAGTTGATCGAGCACGCGAGTTCCTCGAGGTCTGGTCGATCGGCCGCGGTGGTATGGCGGTACGCCCGAACAACCCGCCCGTTGTGGATCACAAACGCTCCGGGCATCTGGAATCCGTCGCCTTCGAGTTTGCCGACGCCGTGCCCTCGCATCGCGGCGAGCAGCCCGCCGATCCATACACGAGGACCAAACAACTGGAGGAATGTGCCGCGTCGCAGTTCCAGCGCTCGGTAGAGCAGCCGATCCGGATCCGCGATCCATGCGGCCGAGGTTACTCCATACCGCTGGCCGAGCGACTTGAGCCCTTCGGATGTCGGGCTTAGTCCCACCACCGCCAGGCTCATGCCAGCCTTGTCGAACGAGGCCTGCCATCGCGCGAGATCGGCGAGCGTCTGCTTGCAAAACGTGCACCCGGAATGGCGCAGGAGCACTACGAGCGTCGGACGCTCATCAGAAATCGCCCGCAGGGTTCGGCCACGGTCGTCCCGCAACGCATCAAGCGCTGCTTCGAGCGAGACCGTGCCCGCGGGCGGAGCGGGCTGGGCGGCCCTGGCCGCGTGCCAGAGGATGATTGAAAAGGGAATCCACCACAGCAGATCGTTCGTGAGGATTGTGACCCCCATCGACCACGGCAGGTGCCCTCGCCACGCCGCGTCCATAAAGCCAATAGGCCCGAGGATCTTTCCGATCAGTCCCACGAGCACGATCGGCCAATGCCGGGCTGGATCGCGCGAGGCGATCGCGTACCCGATGCCGTAGACGCCAACGATCATGCCGATGCACGCCCAGAGTTGGGGCCATAGCTCGCTGTTTGCCGGCGACACGCCCAGAAGCGCGAGCGTCTGTACCGGCGCGATGACCATCGCCGCTCCCCAGACGAGGTTGTAGATCGCGGCCGCCATCAGCCAGCGACGCATCCAGGCCGGCGAGATCGCTCCATGTGAATCAGCGAGTGCCATGATTGTTCCTCTCGCCGAGTACGGCCGACTCCGTCGCCTGGTGCCGATACTCGAACATCCGGGCCAGCTTTCGCCGCACGTGCCAGCCGGCGAGAAGTTCCCCTAGCCGCCCGCCCGGAAGCGTGTACTCGATCCGGTCCTCGAGCACGCAGCGGTCCGGTCCTGTAGCCCGCACGATGTGACGATGCACCCACGACGCGAACGGCCCCGACACCTGCTCGTCGGTGAACTCGCCGCCCTCATCGCCACGATCAATGAAACTTCGATGTCTGGCCACCCACCGAAGTTTCAACGGCCCGACCCGCAGCACCAGCACCGCGGTTTGTCCATCCGCCAGCGACGCGGGTGCTCGCTCCACTTCGACCCGCTCCCAGGGCGGAATCAGCCTTCGCAGCGCAGCAGGCGACTGATGCCACGCGAACACGACTCGTGCACCGGCACCAATCTCAGAAGTTTTCGTGAACTCGGCGATACGCGTTCTCCGCACGGTTGCCGCTATTGCGTCAGGGTTCGTCCTTCGGGGTTCTTTGGATGCATTGGCCGCACACTTCTTCGAGCAGTACTTGATCCGCTCCCAATCCCGTTCCCACTTCTTTCGCCAGTTGAAGGGGTGCCCGCACACGGAGCAGGTCTTGGATGGAAGGGCTGGCCGACCCACGCGCCGATTCTACGGCGGGCATTGCGACGCAACGGACCCGACGCGATGGCTTCACGGACGCACATGCAGATTTCCATCACGGCGAAGTCGCTCCGCAAGGGGATCGGAATCGACGCTCGCTGAACCTCCGAGGTGCAGAGCGGAGCAATGACCAAGGCACTTGTCCGTAGCTGGCTCCTTCCAAGCATAAGTCGGCCGCTCATCGCGGCGGTTGCAAGTCAGCAGCGGTCTGCCGCAAGCCCTGTGCAGCACGCACCAGTCCGCTGAGCATCCCGCGAAACACGACCCCGTGCAGCGGGAGCACCGAGTACCAGTACGCGATGCCCAAGAGACCACGCGGGCGGAACCTGGCGGTCATCACCAGTTGCGTGTCCACGCCGCCAGTCAGCGAAGGGGACACATCGAAGCTCAGCGTTGCGACGCCCGGGAGTTTCATTTCGGCCGTCAGCACCAGGCGGCGTGGCGGCTCGATCTCGGTGACGCGCCAGAAGTCCAGCGCATCGCCCAGCCGCAGCTCGTCCGCGCTGCGTCGGCCGCGCCGCAGGCCCGGCCCGCCGGTGAGCCGATCCATGATGCCCCGCACACGCCATAGCCAGTCGACGGCGTAGTAGCCGTGTTCCCCGCCCAATGTGTACACCGACGACCAAACCGCGGCGGGCGAGGATGAGGTGATCACCTCGCGGCGATCAACAAACACGGTCCCCCCCGCCCATGATGGGTCGCCAGGCATCACGCCCGCGTCCGACCAGGCCGTCTCGACATCACCCGCGTGTACCTTGGCCAATGCGGCCTCCATCGCCTGCCGAATGGTGAGACACTCGTGGGGCATGAGCCGGGCGGCCTCGTCGCTGCGGCAGACGACGCGGTTCTTCAGGCCCTCGGCCAGCGGACGCGCGATGCTCGCGTGCAGCGGCGTGACGAGGTGGATCCACAGCGAACTCAGCCGCGGCGTCAGCACGGGCACGGGAATCACGAGCCTCCGCCGCAGGTGCAGGGCCGACGCCATCTCGCGCATGATGTTCGCGTACGACGCCACATCCGGCCCGCCGATGTCCAGCGTCTTGCCGGTGGTGGCGGGGGTTTCGAGGGCCGCGATCAGATAGTGCATGACGTCGCGCACGGCGATCGGTTGTGATTCGGTGTGGACCCAGCGCGGCGTGATCATGATCGGCAGCCGCTCGACGAGGTAGCGGAGGATCTCGAACGAAGCCGAGCCCGACCCGATGATCATCGCGGCCCGCAGCACGGTCACGGGCACACCGCCGCGGCCCAGCGCGGCTTCCACCTCGCGCCGCGAGGCGAGGTGCTTGCTCAGGCCATCGCCGGTCTCACCCAGGCCACCCAGATAGATGATCCGCGGCACGCCCGCCTTGGCGGCGGCTCGCCCGAACGCTTCGGCGAGCGAGAGATCGCGGGCGCGGTACGCGGGCCCGGCGGCATCCATCGAGTGCACCAGGTAGTACGCCGCGGCGCACCCGCGCAGGGCTTCCTCGAGCCGGGCCTCATCGCCCGCATCGCCCTCCACGATCTGGATGCGTTCGTTCCCGGCCCACGGGCGGGCACGCAACTTGGCGGCGCTGCGGGCCAGGCACCGCACGCGATAGCCGCGCTCAAGCAGACGCGGAACCAGGCGTCCACCGATGTAGCCCGTTGCGCCGGTGACGAAAACCGTGGGAAGTTCCTCTGCGGGCATGTTGATTGATCGTAGCGACGCGATGCGGACGCATGTCTTCTTCGCCGCTTCCGTCGCGCTACAAACCTCCGACCACGGCCCGGCCTCTACGATGATGGTGATGCCATGGATGCAGCAACCCAAGCCGCGCGTCAAGGAACTCGAAAGTCAGACCTACGCCCTGTAACTCGCGTGCAGGCACCCCGGGAGCCGTGGTACGCCAAAGCGATGGCCGCTTGCTTGGTGATGCGCTCAGCCCCATGGACCTCATCCCCGACGTCATCCCGGTGCTGGGCAACCTCAGTTTTTGTTGTGGGGAACAGGGTTGTGTCTTCCAGGGTGCAGTTCAAGCACACGAACTCCAGTAAGAAATGCCTGTGGAGTAGTCGGATAGCGAAACCATGCCCTCACGTCATCGTCGTGGATGCGCATGTCCCAAGACCGCCCGCCAAATCGCAGTGAACCTTGCCGAGTGCATCCCCTGTCAAGTTGCCCCAGTTCATACAGAGCCCGTGTTTTTGCGATTCCCTTGCCAAACGCGATCGCGCGGCTATACTCGACGCGAATGACCTCGCTCACCCGCATCCATCATCACCATCATCATGCTCACAGCATGGCCGGGTGATGGTGCGCTGCGGATAGTTCCAGCCAATCCATCGACGCCGGCCCCGTGCCGGCGTCTTGTGCTTTTTGGAGTGCTCGGCGGCGGTCGGGTCCGGCATGGGAGTCACCATGCCGACCGAATCTTTCAACCAAGTCCTGGGCAACGTCCCACTTGAACTCGCGTTGCCAAAGGGCAGGATGCAGGAGGGCGTGTTCACGCTGCTCGCGGACGCGGGCATCCAGGTGCGTGCGGGGAGTCGCGGGTATCGACCATCCGTATCCCTTCCTGGGATTGAAGCGAAGATTCTCAAGCCGCAGAATGTGGTTGAGATGCTCGCATCGGGCACACGCGATGTGGGATTCGCTGGCGCAGACTGGGTGCAGGAACTGGACGCCGATCTGGTTGAAGTTCTCGACACCGGGCTGGATGCGGTGCGACTGGTGGCGGCGGCCCCAGCCGGGCTGCTGACCGATGGACGGCTGCCGCACCGCCCGCTGGTAATCGCGTCGGAGTACGAAGCCATCACGCGAGCATGGATGGTGACGGCGAACATCGAGGCGCGATTCGTCCGGTCCTATGGCGCAACCGAGGTGTTCCCGCCGGAGGACGCAGACTGTATCGTGGACATTGCCGCCTCCGGCGACACGCTCAGGGCGAACGGACTGGTCGTTTTCGCCGAACTCATGTCGTCTTCGACACGGCTGTACGCGAGCCGCCGGGGATACGAAGACCCCGCCACACGGTCGGCCATCGACCGGCTCGTGATGCTCCTTCGCTCTGTGCTTGAAGCACGCGGGCGCGTCATGCTCGAAGTCAACGTCGGCCCCGGGTCGCTCGAGGCCGTGATCTCGGTTCTGCCGTGCATGCGTGAGCCGACGATCTCGCCCTTGCACGGTGCAACCGGGTTCGCGGTCAAGGCGGCTGTGCCGCGGAAGCAGTTGCCGCTGCTGATCCCGGAGATCAAGGCCCGTGGCGGCACGGACATTGTCGTGAGCCAACTTACGCAGATCATCCCATGACCACCCGCCGGAACATCCTGCCCGGGACCGATACGCGCGGTTCTGCACGGCTCAGTCGCCGTGCGACTGACGTGATTGCCTATTCACCGCCGGTGCTCGGTAGGCCCATCGACCTGTTCCTGGATGCGAACGAAGGACCGAGCTGGGGGCTGGAAGGGCTGCAATGGCAGCACCTTGTCGGGTTCGGCCCGGACATTGCTCGCAGGTATCCAAGCACGGCCCAACTCGAACAGATCCTGGCCGCGCGAATGCAAGTGGACCCTGCGTGTGTGCTCGTGACGGCCGGTGGGGACGATGGGATCGACCGGGCTTGCAGAGCGTGCCTCGAGCCCGGGCGCACGATCATTGTGCCTGTGCCGACCTTTGAGATCATCGAGCGGGATGCGATTCTGGCGGGTGCGGAAGTTGTCCGCGTGCCTTGGCCGGAGGGCGACTATCCGATCCAAGCAGTTCTTGGGGCCATCGACGGTCGGACCGCGATGGTCGCAGTGGTCTCCCCAAACAACCCCACCGGGGCCGTTGCCTCTTCCCTCGATCTGGAGGAACTGGCCAAGGCAGCGCCAGAGGCGTGGATTCTTGTGGACCTGGCCTACACGGAGTTCGCCGACGAGGATCTGACGCGGGCGGCCCTTGGCTTGCAGAATGCCGTTGTTGTCCGGACGTTCTCCAAGGCGTTCGGACTGGCGGGCTTGCGCGTCGGGTATGCGATCGGCCCGCGCCGCATCATTCAAGCCATGCGGGCAATGGGGTCGCCGTATCCGGTGTCATCACTGAGTCTTGCGGTGGCGGCATCCGCACTGGAGCAAACTCCTGCGAATCTGCAGCGTGCGGTCTCTCGGGTGCGAGAAGAGCGGGGCGCACTCGCCGAGACTCTCCGTGTACTCGGTGCGCGTCCCAAGCCCTCGCAGGCCAACTTCGTGCTTGCAGAGTTTAACAGTTCCGAACTCAGGGAGTGGGTCTGGAACGCGCTGGCGGGGCTGGGGATCGGTGTACGCAAGTTTGCGGCGGGCAAGGAGCTGGACTGTTGCTTGCGGATCACCTGCCCGGGCAATAAGGCCGCATTTGAACGGCTCACTCGGGGGCTGGGGGCGGCGCTTCGACCGGAGGCCGTACTGCTGGACATGGACGGCGTTCTGGCGGACGTGTCCGCGTCGTACAGGCGGACGATCGTGCTCACCGCCCAGTCCTTCGGTGTTGACCTTACCGCCGCCGAGATCAGTCGGGCCAAGTCATTGGGCGATGCGAACAACGACTGGGTTCTCACCCACCGACTTGTGGCGAGTAGAGGCGCGAACACCACGCTGGCAGATATCACGGCGCGATTCGAGTCCATCTACCAGGGAACGCAGGGTCAGCTCGGACTGCGAGAGTCCGAGACGCTGATTCCGGATCGGGCGATTCTGGCTCGGCTCGCAGCTCGAAGCGGGTTACGGCTGGGAATTGTCACCGGGCGGCCACGGACCGACTGCGAGCGATTCCTTCGGCGCTTCGGGATCGCGGACCTCTTCCAGGCCATCGTGTGCATGGAAGACGCAACCGCCAAGCCCGATCCCGCGCCTGTTCGCCTCGCCCTTGACCTGCTCGATGTGAAGTCCGCGTGGCTCGTTGGCGATACGCCCGACGACATCGTCGCGGCACGCGCCGCGGCGGTGGTGCCGCTGGGAATCCCTGCACCAGGCGACACCGGCAATGCCGCTGCCACCCTGATGTCGACCGGCGCCGCGATCGTCCTTACCTCTCTCGCCCAACTGGAGACGCTGCTTCCATGAATCCTCGCACCGCTGAACTTCAGCGCAAGACCCACGAGACGGACATCACCGTATCCCTCAACATCGACGGCGACGGCCACACCGACATCCGCACCGGCATCGGGTTCCTCGACCACATGCTTACCGCACTTGGCCGCCATGCCCGAATGGACATCACGCTCGAGTGCCGCGGAGACCTTGTTGTGGACGACCACCACACGGCCGAGGACTGTGCGCTCGCGCTGGGCGCCGCGATCGACAAGGCGCTGGGCGAACGCCGTGGCTTCGCCCGCTTTGGAAGTGCGTATGCCCCACTTGATGAGTCCCTCGCTCGGGCCGTTGTAGACATCTCGGGTCGCCCTTGCGCCGTGGTCGAACTGGGCCTGACGCGCGATGCGATCGGCGGACTGGCCTGCGAGAACATCGGACACTTCATCGCCTCGTTCGCAACTGCTTTGCGGGCCACGATCCATGTGGACGTGCTTCGAGGCAACAACGACCACCATCGGGCCGAGGCTGCATTCAAGTCGCTTGCGCTCGCCCTGCGTGCGGCACTCGGCAGGACCGACGAATCTGTCGTGCCGAGCACCAAGGGAGCTTTGTGAGCGCCACTCCACCCGAGATCGTCATTGTTCGGACTGGGTGCGCCAACCTGGCATCTGTTGCGGCCGCATTTGCTCGTCTCGGGGTGCCGACACGGCTGAGCGACCGGCCCGATGAGATAGTGGCTGCCACCGGAGTGGTCCTCCCGGGCGTGGGCAACTTCGGCCCTGCGATGACATTGTTACGCGAGCGGGGGCTCGATGTTGCGATCCTCGAACGCACAAGGCGCGACCGGGCGCTGCTGGCGATCTGCCTTGGCATGCAGATGCTCTGCGATGACAGCGAAGAGTCTCCCGGCGTGCCCGGCCTGGGCGTGATCCGGGGCCGAGTGTGTAGATTCGCGCCCGGGCTTCGAGTACCGCAGATGGGGTGGAGCCGGATCGTTCCAACCGAGTCGTCGCTGATGCTGGAGCCAGCCAGCGTGTATTTCGCCAACTCGTTCCGGCTGGGCACGATCCCCCAGGGATGGGGCGGAGCGATTGGCGAGTACGGCGGGCCATTCGCCGCCGCCATCGAGCGAGGACCATTGCTGGCCTGCCAGTTCCATCCGGAACTCTCGGGCGGGGCGGGACTGCGTCTGCTCAAGCGATGGGTTGTGACAGCGGTGTGCGGGGAGGCGTTGCCATGCTGAGCCGCCGGATCATTCCCTGCCTGGATGTGCGCGATGGGCGCGTCGTGAAGGGCGTGCGCTTCCAGGGTCTCCGAGATTCGGGCGATCCCGCCGAACTGGCCGCCCGCTATGAGTCCGAGGGTGCCGACGAACTCACGCTGCTCGACATCTCGGCCACCCCCGAGGGCCGCGGCTCTGCCGTAGACACCGTCGCACGGGTCCGCAGGGTGCTCTCCATTCCCCTCACGGTCGGCGGCGGCGTGCGAAGCGCCGAAGATGCCGCGGCTCTGCTAAACGTCGGCGCGGACAAAGTCGGCATAAACACGGCCGCGGTGCGGTCTCCCGAACTGCTCACCGCGTGCGCCGAGCGATTCGGCGCGCAGTGCATCGTCCTCGCGATCGACGCGATGCGTCCGAGTGGCCCCGTACCTGAATGGCGTGTGGTCGTGCGGTCGGGGGCCGACCGAACCTCAATGGATGTCATCGAGTGGGCTCGCCGGGGCGCCGCGCTTGGAGCCGGAGAGATTCTTCTGACGAGCTGGGATCGGGATGGCACCCGCAGCGGCTATGACCTTGACCTGATTCGTGCCGTCGCGACGTCTGTGTGTGTGCCCGTCGTTGCTTCGGGCGGCGCCGCGGGTCCGTCCCATCTCTTCGAAGCGTTCGAAGCGGGCGCTGATGCCGCGCTCGCGGCGGGCATCTTCCATGACGGCACATGCACCATCGAGACGGTCAAGAGGTATCTCGCCCAACGCGGCGTGGAGGTTCGAGCATGATCATTCCTTCGATCGATCTCATGGGCGGGCAGGCCGTGCAACTCATCGGCGGCAAGGAACACGCACTGGACGCGGGGGATCCGAGGCCCATCGCCGAGCGGTTCGCCATCGCGGGCGAGATCGCTGTGGTCGACCTGGATGCCGCGCTAAGTCAGGGATCCAACGCGGAGGTGATCCGTGAACTGGTTCGGATCGTTCCTTGCAGGGTGGGCGGGGGTATCCGAGATGTTGAGACCGCCGTGCGATGGCTCGACGCCGGAGCGACGAGGATCGTTCTGGGAACCGCCGCAGTGCCCGAGATTCTCTCGCTGTTGCCGCGGGAGCGCGTCGTCGCAGCGCTCGATGCCGACCACGGGCAAGTGGTGATCGAAGGTTGGCGCAAGGGAACGGGAGACTCGATTCTTGATCGCATGCGCCGGCTCCAGGGTCTCGTGAGCGGCTTCCTCGTCACGTTCGTCGAGCGCGAGGGACGTATGGGTGGGACGAACCTCAACCTTGTTCCCGAACTGGTCAAGGCCGCCGGTGATGCCCGGGTCACAATCGCCGGAGGTGTCACGACCCCGGAAGACATCGCCCGACTGGATGCGATGGGAGCCGACGCTCAGGTCGGAATGGCCTTGTACACGGGGCGGCTGGACTTGGGCGACTCCATCGCGGCGCCGCTGCATTCGGATCGCCCCGACGGGCTTTGGCCAACGGTCGTTGTTGACGAGATGGGTATCGCCCTCGGACTCGCTTACTCCAGTGCCGAGAGTCTTCGGCAGGCCGTGTGTACTCGGCGCGGCGTGTACCACTCTCGCAGCCGTGGATTGTGGATCAAGGGCGAATCGTCTGGAAACACACAGCAACTGCTTCGGGTGGACCTGGACTGTGACCGCGACGCACTGCGGTTCACTGTCCGCCAGAGTGGCCGGGGGTTCTGCCATGTCGGAACCCCAACGTGCTGGGGACCGGTTCGTGGATTGCAGGCACTTGAAGATCGCTTAACCGCGAGTTCCCCGGCATCTGCTGGCACGACTGCTGGCTCATATTCCGCGCGTTTGCTGGGCGATCCAGACCTGCTCCATGCCAAGCTCGTGGAAGAAGCCGGCGAACTGGCCGATGCACGCGACAACGTCGATGTCGTACATGAAGCCGCCGATCTCATGTACTTTGCGTGCGTGGCGATGCGCCGAGTCGGCATCAGCTTCTTCGATGTCGCTGCGGAGTTGGATCGCCGGGGGCTCCGCGTCACTCGGCGACCGGGAAACGCCAAGACCAGCCCGGGAGGCACACCGTGACCCCTCCACTTCTCCGAGTTGTTCAGCCACACGAAATCACGCCCCGGCGCGCCGGGTGTGGCGGGGCCGTCGATTCCGCCACGCTCGGCGCCGCCGCCAGCATTCTCGATGACATCAAGTGCTCGGGGGATACCGCGGCGCTCGCGCACGCGCGGCGACTGGGCGATCTGCGCGAGGGTGATCCGCACCTCTACACGCCCGCTGACCTGCGATCCGCCCGCGACCGGCTACCCGCCCGTGAAAGGCAGGTGCTCGAACGCGCGGCCGAACGAATCCGAGCATTCGCCCTCGCCCAACGCGGCTGCCTCAGCGACCTCACGCTCCCCGTACCCGGTGGCGAGGCCGGGCACCTCTGCATTCCCGTCCGCTCGGTTGGGTGTTACGCGCCGGGCGGGCGATTCCCGTTGCCCTCGTCGGTCCTCATGACCGTCGTAACGGCTCGCGCGGCGGGCGTCGAGAGTGTCTGGGCTGCGTCGCCGCGACCGACAGACGCGACGCTTGCCGCGGCCGCAATCGCCGGTGCCGATGGTTTGCTGGCCATTGGCGGGGTTCAAGCCGTCGCCGCGCTGGCACGCGGCCTGCTCGGCGTGCCCGCGGGAGGGTGCGACATGATCGTCGGTCCCGGCAATCGCTGGGTCACGGCCGCCAAACTGCTCATCTCCGGAGAGGTCGGCATCGACATGCTGGCCGGGCCTTCTGAACTTGTCGTCCTCGCCGATGGGACAGCCGATGCAAAAGTTGTCGCGGCCGACCTGCTCGCTCAGGCCGAGCACGACGATGATGCGATTCCGATCCTGATCTCGACCAGCGCGGCCCTGATCTCTGCTGTGGAGGAAGAACTGGCCCAGCAGTTGACGAGCCTGCCCACGCACAGCACCGCGCGCGCCGCGTTCCGAAACGGATACGCGGTCGCCACGAGTTCGATCGAACAGGCTATTGCACTCAGCGACGACATCGGGCCGGAGCACCTGGAAATCCACACAAGGGACGCCCAGGGCGTGGCGAGCGCCATCCGCCATGCCGGTGCGGTGTTCATCGGGGCGGGAGCGGCGGAGGCGCTCGGAGACTACGGCGCTGGCCCGAACCACGTCCTTCCAACCGGTGGAACCTGCCGGTTCCGCGCGGGGCTCTCGGTATTCACATTCCTACGAGCCCGCACGTGGCTCCGTATCGACGAGGCCACGCGGGCCGCCGCGCTCTTGGACGACGCGGCTGCGCTGGCACGCATGGAGATGCTCGAAGGACATGCCAGATCCGTTGGTTGCCGGCGCACGCTCTCGCCAGGAACCGAACCGATCCAGATCACAGCCAAGACGTGATTGGGTATCGCCTAGGTTCTGTCTGGCGGATCATCCGTACGGCGCAGGTTCGGCTGCGCGAAGGTGAGTTGTTCGTCACACTGCGGCCTCCGGCATGGAGGCCAGCTACCGAAAGTTGCGAGACTGGTTCGAACGACGCGGCATCGAGGCAGTAATCCCGCAACGCAGCGACCAGATTGAACAAGAAGGCCCGAGGAGATTGGACCGCCGGGCGTCCCGACGCCGTACAAAGGTGGAGAACAGCGTGGGCTGGCTCAAGGAGAACCGCCACGTGGGCACCCGCTACGACACCGTCCCTGGCGGCACTCGCCCAAGTGCCGCTGTCGGTACCATGCGCCACAGGTTCTTGTCCATCCCCATTGCAAGGCGTCTTCGCATGCGACACCGTAATCTCCTCTTGGCGGCAGCTTACTTCTTGGCAGCCTTTGCACATGGTGCAGCCGGCGCGGAGCCCAAGCCGCTCAAGGTCTTCATCCTCGCCGGGCAGTCGAACATGGAAGGCCAGGCAGTCGTGGACCTTCAGGGAAAGGACTACAACGACGCCAAGGGGACGCTTGTCTCGCTGATGAACGACCCGACGAAGACGGACCTGTTCACACATCTCACGGACGCAAAGGGGAGTTGGCGTGTTCGGGACGACGTGTGGGTGCGGTACCAGCCCGAGGGCGAGAAACTGCGGGCAGGAGCGCTGACTTTCGGGTTCACGCCGTATGGGGACCAGCACCACTTCGGGCCTGAGTTGCAGTTCGGGCACGTGGTGGGGGATGCACTGGACAACGACGTGCTGCTCATCAAGACCGCGTGGGGCGGCAAGAGCCTGTTTGTGGACTTTCGCCCGCCGTCGTCGGGCGGCTCGACCGGGAAGTACTACACGATGATGATCGGGCAGGTCCGCGAATCGCTCGCGAACTTGAAGCAGGATTTCCCCGAATCCAAGGCCGTCGGCTATGAGCTTGCCGGGTTCGTGTGGTACCAAGGGTGGAACGACGGGTGCGATCCCAAGCACGCCGTACCTGAGTACGAGACGAATCTTGTGAACCTTATCAAGGATGTCCGCAAGGACCTCGACTCGCCGAACCTGCCGGTGGTGGTTGGTGAACTGACCGGGCCGTGGGTGCAGGCACCGGATGAGTGGGACCTGCTGCGCAAAGCACAAGCCGCCGCCGCAGCGCGGCCGGAGTTCGCGGGCAACGTCGTCTTCGTCCCCACGCACGACTTCGTGCGGAAACCCGAGGAGTCGCCAAACCCCGGTCACGGGCACCATGAGTTTGGAAACGCCGAGACGTACTTCCTCGTGGGCGATGCGCTAGGGAAAGGATTGATGGGGCTTGTGCAGCCAGAGAAGAAGCCGGTCCCGCCGGCAGAGGCGCCCAAGCCCGCGGCGACCGCGCAGCCTGCGAAAGCAGTCAAGGCGGAGATGGCCGGTTACATGCTCGTACCAACTGAGCGTGTACCGGACAGCTTCAACGCGGGGTTCTCGCTCTACGCCGCGGCGTGGCCGTTGCTGGAGCACTATCCCGGCCACCGTTTTCAGACGGGCCTCTTCGGCACGTGGATGCACGCGCAGTACCAAGGCAAGCCGCCCAAGGACCTCTACTCCGACATCGAAGGCGGGCTGGGGTGGTGGCGCGACACGCGCTTTCCGACCGAGACGCCCAAGTTCATCATGGGCGGCGTGGCGGTGAACTTCGGCGAGATCGCCAACGGGCCAGCCCACGGAGCGGGGGATTGGAATGAACCCAAGGGCCTTTACGGCGTCGCGCAAATCAGCCCGTGGCTGCTCTTTCCGATCGACGGCCTGAATGTGAAGCAGGGAACCTGCGGCCAGCTCTTTGGATATGGCTATCTCCCGCTGCCGCTCACGTCGGCGAAGGCCGCCACCGCGGGGAAGGACATGCCGACCGGCGACAACTGCTGGACGCTGTTCCTGAACACACAGAACTTCAAGGGCCCCGTATGCTTCTTCACACCGTATTTCTGGTCACGTTCAGCGGTGCCCAAGCCTGAGTTGGCGGGCCTGCTGCTGGACTCGCGGCCTTCGGATCCGAATAAGGCGTTCCAGATGGAAACCCAATATGTGCCCGGCGAGATCTTTGTGGTCCAGAACGGCGAGACCTTCGCGCGCGTCGCGCCGATCTCGTTCCCCGTCGGGCCAGAGGGGCACTCGGTGGTGCTGCATCGGCTCACTTGCTACAGCAAGGCTGCGATGTGGGATGACGTGAAGGTCTGGTTCGAGGGCGGCGCGGCGGCCAGTGGCGCGGTGAATCCTGCCGGGGCGTTTGTGCAACAGTTCAAGAACGGCGGAGGATCGACCTGGCAGCTTTACGCGGATGGGGCGACAAAGGAGGAGCAGACGCAGATCGACTGGAAGTCCTTCGCGACGCCGCTGGTGCCAGACCCCATGACGTATGGCTATACGTGGGATGAAAAGCTGGTCAGCAAGGTCGATGGCCCCGGTGGCTCGCGGGTCACTCTGCCGCAGTATTACCGTCTTGCCAAAGACGGCAAGCAGCCCAGATGGGCGGTCGCGTCAGCCAAGGATGTCCCCGCTTCTTCGGGCCTGGCCGCGACTCGCTTTGATCGACCCAAAGAGAAGCCGCAGGACCCCTACGACACGCCATCGGACCCTCAGTGTTCCTTCAAAAAACCCGGCCCGGTCGCCGGCCCATTCCAGGCGCATCTCGGCGACGGAAGCGTGGTCACATACTGGTGGTACCGGTTCGCCGATCAACCAGCGATGCTCAACGCCGATCTCTCGGACGACGAGCGTGAGCGGATGCAGCTGAAAGTCGAGAAGATGCACCGTGCGTGGACCAAGGACCGCGAGTACCTTGCCCCGCCGACCATCGGCACGCTCGCCGACCTCGATCCGGCACAGATTGTGACGCCGCCCAGGGGGCTTGAGATCGGCTATGTGCCAATCGCGACCCGTCAGGAACTTGCTGTCACCACAGGGGAAAAGGCGAAGAAGTAGCCGACTTGTCCGGTCACTTTGCGATTGCGGGAAGCATCAGGATCGACTATCGGGGGCAAGGGCTATGGGTGTAAGGGTGTCAGTGGGCCTGCTCTATTCTCAAGAATCGCTAGAACAGCGCCGCTGACAACTCGCGCAGATTGCGCAACCAGAACTCGATCTTGAACGGGGCGTCGTCATGGCGCTGTCACTCGTCGCGGCACATCAAGAACAGGCCGACCACACCCTCGGCGGTACTCGAGCGGGTCGCCCGCGGCACGGGCTCGTTCCGCCGCAGGACTAATACGGATCCCAGTTGAGCATCGCGCGCGACCCACCGGAACGGGGCACTTGCGCCAGGGATGATCGTGTGGCATGATGCCGTCGGCACGGAGGCCAGCGATGAACATCCGCGAGCGACAGCCCGGTGATCTGAAGGAACTCAAGGTACATGTGCGCAAGGAGAAGGACGCCGATCGGCGTGATCGCCTTCGCGCCGTGACGCTGGCCATCGAGGGCGAGGATGCGCCGACGATCGCACGGCTGCTCGGGCGTTCGCGACGGCAGGTCCAGGACTGGGTCTACGCCTACCGCGACGGCGGCATCGACGCCATCCATCCTCCCAAGCCTCCGGGCAAGAAGCCCCGCGTGCATGGAGAGATCGCCGAGAAGCTCAGGGCGCGGCTCGACGCGGGCCCGACCGCGGCCGACAAGGTCTGCACGCTGCGCGGCAAGGATGTGCAACGGATCCTGCGTGAGGAGCAGGGCGTGAAGCTCTCCCTCAACGCCGCGTACGCCACGCTGCACCGGCTGGGCTACTCGTGCCTGGCCCCGCGTCCACGCCACGAGAAGCAGGACCTCGCGGCCCAGGAGAAGTTCAAGGCCGATACCGCCCCCTTTTTGTCCGCACCGTCGGCCAGTTGATCGCCGCGTGGGCCCGGGGAGAGCGGCTCCGCGTGTTCTTCATGGATGAGGCCCGCTTCGGCCAGCAGGGGACCACCACGCGGATGTGGGCGCCCACCGGCTCGAGGCCCACGGCCGTCAAGCAGACTCGCTATGAGTGGCTCTACCTGTACGCGGATGTTCGCACCCTCCGCCGACGCCAACGTGACAAACTCCAGTCGCTGCGACACGATCGACTCCTCTCGCCACGCCATGCCGGACCTCCTTGAAGGGTCCAGCACCGTTGGCTCAATGTGTCAACCATGTCCACGAACGGGTGTAAAGGATGTCTCCGGTCTATACAACCTCCCCTGCACCCCTCCCGCTGAAACCACAACGCCCCTTATAGTTTGGACAACGCTCGGAACGACTCGACTTCAAGCGGCGCGTCACCAGCCGGTACCGCTCCGTAAAATCGTGACTATGAGGGTTCTACTGGTCATCCACGGCTACCCGCCCCGCTACAACGCGGGCTCAGAGGTCTACACGCAATCGCTCGCACGCGAGTTGGCGAACCGGCACGAGGTTCGGGTGTTCGCGCGATTCGAGGACCCGTTCATCGCTTCGTACACGGAGGCGGACGATTCCGACAGCGGGGACGCTCGGATTCGTCTGCGCGTCGTCAACAACCCCGAATCACGCGACCGATACCGCCACACGGAGATCGACGCGGCCTTGGGGCGGATGCTTGACGAGTTTCGGCCCGAAGTCGTCCATGTCAATCATGTATCGCACCTGTCAACGTCCGTGCTCACGGTGATTGCCGAGCGCGGCAGCCCGCTGGTCTACACACTGCACGACTTCTGGCTGATGTGCCCTCGCGGGCAGTTTGTCCAGCGAAACCCGGGCACCGGAGAGGAGCGGTACCCCGAGTGCGACGGACAAGATGACCGCAAGTGCGCTCAGAAGTGCTACGCGCTCTACTTCTCTGGTTCCCAAGAGGAGTACGAGGCGGACACCGCGCGATGGGCGGCGTGGGTCGGTGAGAGGATGCGCCACGTTCGAGAGGTCGCGGGGCTTGTCGATGCGTTCATTGCGCCGTCGCGCTATGTCCTCGGTCGGCACAGCGGAGAGTTCGGCATCCCCGCCGAGCGGCTCCACTACCTGGATTACGGCTTTGACTTGGACAGGCTGGCCGGGCGGCAGCGCCAGCCCGAGGCCCGGTACGTCTTCGGGTACATCGGCACCCACATCCCGTCGAAGGGGATTCACCAGTTGCTTCATGCGTTCGGTCGCCTTGGCGGGAAGCCGGTGCTACGCATCTGGGGCCGCCCACGCGACCTCTACACGGCATCGCTCCGGCGCATTGCTCAGGGCTTGCCGGGCGACGCATCGGAGCGTGTCGAGTGGTTGGGCGAGTACGAGAACGACCGGATCATCGCCAACGTGTTCAACCGCGTCGATGCCATCGTGGTCCCGTCGATCTGGACGGAGAACTCCCCGCTTGTGATCCACGAAGCGCAGCACGCCCGCGTCCCGGTCATCACGGCCGACGTGGGCGGCATGAGCGAGTACGTCCGGCACGAGGTCAACGGCCTGTTGTTCAAGCACCGCGACCCCGAGGCGATGGCCGGTCAGATGCAGCGGTTGATCGACGATCCGCCGCTCGGTGCGCGGCTGGCGCAGCGCGGATACTTATTGTCGGACACCGGCGACGTTCCGAGCATCGCGGCGCACGCGGCCCAGGTTGAAGCGGTCTACGACCGTGTGATAAGGGCGGCTTTGCCCGCTCAGCCTCGCACAGGCTCCGGCCCGTGGCGGATCACCTTCGACACCAACCCCGACGACTGCAACTTGAAATGCGTCATGTGCGAGGAGCATTCCCCGCACAGCCCGCTCCAGGCGGCACGCCGCGCCAACGGCATTCCCAAGCGGCGGATGGATATTGCGATGATCCGGCGCGTGCTGGAGAGTTGTCGGGGAACGCGGCTGCGCGAGATCATCCCCAGCACGATGGGCGAACCGCTGCTCTACAAGCACTTCGACGAGATCATCGACCTGTGCGCCGAGTTCGGCGTCAAGATGAACCTGACGACCAACGGCACGTTCCCCAGGC
>Ga0163146_10002575_pt1 | contig 24239 bp, 18 predicted proteins | sample OliLakLV19MP7G1_FD_148648 | JGI IMG/M metagenome (GOLD analysis project Ga0163146, IMG submission 148648) | Freshwater microbial mat bacterial communities from Lake Vanda, McMurdo Dry Valleys, Antarctica - Oligotrophic Lake LV.19.MP7.G1 | ecosystem: Environmental > Aquatic > Freshwater > Lake >...
TGTGTACCGAGCCAGAGCAATTTTTCCCCGATGCGCTGCTACCAACGTGCGCGACGCACGTTGGTAGCAGCGCATCGGGGAAAAATTGCTCTGGCTCGGTACACACACGATCAGCGGCCAGCGCGAACCGTCGTGGTGGCACCGTACACTCGATTCCGTCCGACGACTTGACTCGCATCCTGGACGCGATCAGCCGATACTCGTTTGGTATTCTTTTCGCCCCGCAACGCGAGCGAGGGGCGCTTCGAACCGCCCCTTACCGTGGGGTGCGGCCGGCCCAAAACCCCTCGATCCCACATGCGCGAGACCGACCGTTCCCCGAACGCCTCCAACTTGGCCTTCGCCGAGGATTTGTATGCGTCTTGGATCGCCGATCCGCAGTCGGTTTCGCCCGACTGGCGGGCGTACTTCGAGAGCTTGCCGCGCGAGCGCGCTCCGGCCGGCGGACAGGTCGGACCGCGCTTCGCCGCGTACTCGATCTTCAATCCGCCCGAGCTGAAACCGGCCGTCTCGAACGGCAACGGGAATGGTCACAGCCACGCGAGCACGACCGACGCCGCGTCGCAGGATCGGCTCGATCAACTCGTGCGCAGCTACCGCGTGCGCGGCCACTTGATCGCCAAGATCGATCCGCTCGACCGTCCGCGCCCGAGCTTCGCGGAACTCGCACCGGAGTTCTACGGTTTCGGGCCGAAGGACATGAGTCGCTCGTTCTCGACGACGACCTTGTTCGGTGCGCCGACGATGACGCTCACCGCGATCGTCGAGAAATTGTCGAACACGTACTGCCGCTCGATCGGAGTGCAGTACATGCACATCGACGATCTGGCGCGGAAGAATTGGCTCACCGAACGGATGGAGAGCACCGAGAACCGCATCGACCTCGCGCGGGCCGAACAAGTGCGCATCCTCGGCCGGCTCACCGACGCGGTGATGTTCGAGGAGTTCATCCAGAAGAAGTTCCTGGGCGCGAAGAGCTTCTCGCTCGAGGGCAGTGAGAGTTTGATCCCGCTCTTGGACCTCGCGATCGAACGCGCCGCCGAACACGGCGCACGCGAGGTCGTGATCGGCATGGCGCACCGCGGGCGGTTGAACGTGCTCGCCAACATCTTGGGCAAGAAGCCGCGCCAGATTTTTCGCGAGTTCGCCGACGTCGATCCGACGCTGTACCGCATGCGCGGCGACGTGAAGTACCACCTCGGGTACTCGAACAAATTCACGACGTCGAAGAAGACGGACGTCGACGTGTCGTTGTGCTTCAACCCGAGCCATCTCGAGTTCGTCAATCCCGTCGCGATGGGCCGCGTGCGCGCTGGCCAGGATGCGAGCGGCGACGCGAATCACGAGACGAGCCTCGCGCTCTTGATCCACGGCGACGCGGCGTTCGCGGGCCAAGGCATCATCCAAGAGGTGCTCAACCTCTCGCAACTGTCGGGCTACGCGACAGGCGGAACCGTGCACGTCATCGTGAACAACCAGATCGGCTTCACGACGGATCCGCAGGACGGACGCAGCACGACGTACTGCACGGACGTCGCGAAAATGCTGCAGATCCCGATCTTTCACGTGAACGGAGAAGATCCCGAAGCGGTCGCGCAAGTGATCCGCCTCGCGATCGATTTCCGAGCCGCGTGGAAGTGCGACGTCGTGATCGATATGTACGGATACCGCCGCCGCGGCCACAACGAGGGCGACGAGCCCGCGTTCACGCAGCCGGTGATGTACGACGCGATCCGCCGCCGCAAGCCGGTGCGCGAAGGTTATCTCGACCATTTGCTCGCACTGAACGGCGTGTCGCGCATCGACGCCGACAAGATCGCGGACGATTCGCGCGCCAGGCTCGAAGTCGAACTCGAGGCGAGCCGCGACAAGAGCTACGTCTACCAGAGTTCGGGCCTGGCCACCGCGTGGGACAAATTCAAAGGCGGTTCGGATTCCGCGGTCGCCGAAGTCGAGACGAAGCTCGAGAAGAAGCGGCTCGCTGAGCTGTTGCTCGGAACGACGAAGACGCCGAGCGACTTCAAAGTCAATCCGAAGATCGAGCGCTTGCTCGAACTGCGCGCCGAGATGTCGCGCGGCGAAAAACCGCTCGATTGGGCGGCGGGCGAAGCACTCGCGTACGGATCACTCGCCGTCGCCGGCGCGCGCGTGCGCATGAGCGGACAGGACTGCGAGCGCGGCACGTTCAGCCATCGCCACGCCGTGTTGCACGACGTCGAGAACGGCAGGACGTGGATGCCGCTCGCACATTTGTCGGCAAAACAAGCGCCGGTCGAGTTCTTCAACAGCCCGCTGTCGGAACTCGCGGTGCTCGGATTCGAGTACGGCTACACGCTCGACGCGCCAGCCGGTTTGACGCTGTGGGAAGCGCAGTTCGGCGACTTCAACAACGGCGCGCAAGTCATCATCGATCAGTTCCTCGTGTCTGCCGAAGAGAAGTGGAAACGCTTGTCGGGTCTCGTGCTGCTCCTGCCGCACGGCTTCGAAGGCCAAGGGCCCGAACACTCGAGCGCGCGCCTCGAACGCTTCTTGCAGATGTGCGCCGAGGACAACATCCAAGTCGTGAACATCACGACGCCGGCGAACTTGTTCCACTGCTTGCGTCGTCAAGTCATGCGCCCGTGGCGCAAACCGCTCGTCGTGATGTCGCCTAAGAGTTTGCTGCGCCATCCGAAGGCCGTGTCGCCGATCGCCGACTTCGCGAACGGTTCGTATCAGCGCATCCTCGGCGACGTCGCGCCCAAGAACGTGACCGGCAAACGGCGCAAGATCGAGCGCGTGCTGTGCTGCTCGGGCAAGATCTACTACGAGCTCGAAGACAAGCGTATTGAGCTCGGTCGCGACGACGTCGCGATCCTGCGCTTCGAGCAGCTTTACCCGCTGCAAGACGAACACATCGCCGCTGCACTCGCTCCTTTCGGCCCGAAAACGCCTGTTTTCTGGGTCCAAGAAGAGCCGGCGAACATGGGCGCGTGGAGTCACTTCCGCGTGCGCTTCGGTGACACGATCCTGGGCCGCCCGTTCCAAGGTGTGTCGCGTTCTGCGTCGGCTTCGCCTGCGACCGGCTCGCCGTCGAGTCACAAGATCGAACAGCAAGAGATCCTCGAGCGCGCGTTCGCGAACGACTGATTCACTCTCTCTCCGAAACGGAAACCACGAACATGCCCGTCTCCGAACTCAAAGTCCCCTCCGTCGGTGAATCGATCACCGAAGTTCAAATCGGCGACTGGCTCGTGGTCGAGGGCGCATCGGCCAGCAAGGACGATGCGCTCGTCGTCATCGAAACGGACAAGGTCACGGTCGAGTTGCCGGCGCCGGTCGCGGGCAAGGTGACGAAATGGTTGAAGAAGAAGGGCGACACTGCGGCCGTCGGTGAAGTGATTGGATACATGGAGGCCGGCGCTGTGCCTGCGAAGTCCGAACCCGCGAAGACCGAGCCTGCGCAAGCCGAAGCTCCGAAGACGAGCGCTGCGCCGACGAAGAGCGCTCCGGCGAAAGGCGACGCGTACGTGATGCCGGCTGCTCAGCGCGCGCTCGCCACGAGCGGCGTCGACGCTAAGGACGTGACTGCGACGGGACCGGGCGGTCGGATGCTCAAGGAAGACGTGCAACGCGCAGCTGCTGCTCCGAAGGCTGCTCTACCCGCATCGTCCGGCGGCGCGCGCGAAGAAGAAGTCGTCGCGATGACGCCGATGCGCCGTCGCATCGCCGAACGTCTCGTCGAAGCGCAGAACACGGCCGCGCTGCTCACGACGTTCAACGAGATCGACATGAGCGCCGTGATGGCATTGCGCAACGAGTTCAAAGACGATTTCGCCAAGAAACACGGCACGAAACTGGGCTTCATGTCCTTCTTCGTGAAGGCGTCGATCGAAGCGCTGAAGCTGATCCCGCAAGTCAACGCGGAGATCAAAGACCACTCGATCGTCTACAAGAACTACTACGACATCGGTGTCGCGGTCGGCGGCGGCAAGGGTCTCGTCGTCCCGATCTTGCGCAACGCCGAGCGCATGAGCTTCGCACAAGTCGAAGCGACGATCGGCGAACTGGGCGCGCGCGCACAGGCCAACAAGCTGACGCTCGACGAGCTGCAAGGCGGCACGTTCACGATCAGCAACGGCGGCATCTACGGTTCGCTGTTGTCGACGCCGATCTTGAATCCGCCGCAGTCGGGCATCCTCGGATTGCACGCGATCCAAGAACGTCCCGTCGTGCGCGACGGGCAGATCGTCATCCGACCGATGATGTATGTCGCGCTCACGTACGATCACCGCATCGTCGACGGGCGCGAGGCCGTGACGTTCTTGAAGCGCATCAAAGAGTGCCTCGAGAACCCGTCGCGGATGTTGCTCGAGATCTGAGAGCGCGGCTGGCCGGGCCCGGCAGTGACTCGAGGATCTCCCCGAGCGCCGGGCACGGTGCGCTGAGTCTCAATCCGCACTCGCACGCGCTGGTGATCGACGGTGCCGCCTCGAACTGACGCTAGCGCGCCGCGTTCTGGCAGAGCAACAAGCTCTCTGGAATTCGCTCATCGTGCGAGCTCAGCCCCATTCACGATCGGGTGATGGTCGAGTTCCTCCACCACCAGCTGCGGTCGCCGTCACTTCGCATGGAGATCACGGGCAGACCTCCGGGCGCTCACCCAACGCTGAAGAAAATCAGCATTGGCGCACGGAGGTCTGTGCCTGTCAGAGCGCCTTCGATCGCCACCCAACGCGCGATGGTCGGAGCACTGGATGACCTGTCCACCGCAGCCGCTCAACGCACCACCATCTACGCACGCAAGCTCGCCGGCCTCGACGAGATGAAGAAGTCCCTGCTGCACCAAGCCTTCAGAAGTGCGCTCTAGGAAACCGTCATGCCCGACCAAGATCCGCCGCATTCGAGCGTCGTCCTCTACCAGACCGCGGACGACCGCACGCGTATCGAGTGTCACTTCGGGGCGGAGACCATCTGGCTCACGCAAGCCTTGATTGCCGAGCTCTTACGTGCGGACGATCAACGAGCACCTCGTCAACGTCTTCGAAGATGGTGAGCTGACCCGCGCGGCAACCATCCGGAAATTCGGGATAGTTCGATTCGAGGGCCAGCGCGAGGTCGCCCGCGAGAGCGAGCACTACGGCCTCCCCACCATTCTTGCCGTGGGCTACCGCGTCCGGAGCTCCCGCGGCACGCAGTTCCGGCAGTCGGCGACCGCGCGCCTGACCGAGTACCTGGTCAAGGGTTTCACGATCGACGACAAGCGCCTCGAGAACCCGCCCGGCAAGGGGCACACCGACTACGTTGACGAGCTGCGCGAGCGGATCCGCGACATCCGCGCCAGTGAGCGGCGGGGCTACCTGCGAGTGCGCGAGATCCTGGCTCTCGCTGCTGACTACAAGCCGACCGAGCCCGACACCCAGCTCTTCTTCCAGCTCGTGCAGAACCAGCTGCACTTCGCGGCCATCGGCAAGACTGCGCCCGACGAAAAGTGTCCCGAATCAAGCTTGCGAGAGTACGGGAGTACGGAGCCAGGAGTACGGAGCCAGGGACAACCACGACGGTTCACTGGTCCGCCGTGGATCTCACGCGGAGTACGGAGCCAGGAGTACGGTGCCAGGGACAACCACGACGGTTCACGAGTACGGTGCCAGGGACAACCACGACGGTTCACTGGTCCGCCGTGGATCTCACGCGGGAACCGTCGTGGTTGTCCCTGGCGCCGTACCCGAAGCAGTCGCCGGTGGACTGGCGGGCGGTCTAGCGAGGTCGATCGGCACGGCCCGCATCCTCCTCAGGTGCTCGCGATGATCCGGCTTGTCGCGAGCGCCGGACGCAGTCTGGAGCCTCAAGCAACCCTATGTTCGCGGCCGACAAGGACTTGTGTTAGCATTCTACAAGCAGCCTTGAAGCAGTCGGGAAGCCAACATGATCCAACCCATCGACATCCACACCATCACCGAGTTCCGTCGCAACGCACAGCTCTCGGACAGGATCGCCCAAGACGGACGGCCTCACGTTCTCACCGAAGAGGGTCGTCCGAAGCTCGTGGTTCAGGACGCCGTGGCCTATCAGCGCATCCTCGAAGCCCTCGATCGCGCGGAGGCCGTCCAGGGGATCCGAGCCGGGCTGGAGTCCGTCAAGCGTGGAGAAGGTCGACCCGCTCGTGAGGTGTTCGACGAACTCCGACGCAAGCACGACATCCCGAGTGATGCGTGAAGCGATTCCAGGTCATCATCGAGCGGCCTGCTGCCGATGACATCGATCACTACTACCAACGCGCCGCGGCGGCCGGGGCCGCACTGAACGCGGCCCGTTGGTACAACCGCATCGTCGAAGCGATCCTGGCCCTCGAAGATGGCGCCGAGTGGCGCGGGCCCGTTCCCGAGCAGGATGAGTTCAGCGAGCGGCTCTACCAGCTCATCTTCGAACGACGGTTCCGCATCATGTACACCGTGATCGAGGACCGGGTCCACATCCTCTGCGTACGCGGCCAGGGCATGCGCGAACTCGGTCCGGCGGACATCGAACGGCCAGCCTCCATGGAGGGTGGCGGCTGAACTCCCGCGTGGGTTTCTAGAGCGCCGCGGACGCGCGCGCGGTGGCCAGAATTGGCGCGCACGCCCAGGCCAACAGGCTCACGCTCGGTGTACTCGTGGGCGGCACGTTCACGATCAGGAACGGCGGCATCTACGGCTCGCGAATGTCGACGCCGATCCTCGATCCGCCGCAGTCGGGCGTCCTCGGCCTGCACGCGATCGAAGAGCGTTGAGCTGATCGACAAAAGCCAAGCCTGATTTCGGCCCCGGCTCGAGCTTGACGCTCGAGCCGCGCGATTCAGGGAACGTTGATCGGCAAGAGCACGCGGTCGATCGTGTGCAGGATACCGTTCGAGAGGTTCACGTTGAGCGGGAAGAAGATCCGCGGATCGGTGAACCCCGGGTCGTTGTCGCGCAGGCGCAGGAACAGCGGCCGAATCACGCCGCCCTGCAGCGTGTCGATCTGGAACGAGAAGATGACCTCGAACGGGTTCAGGGCTTCCGTCGCAACGTGGTAGAGCAGGATCTGCGTGAGCAGCGGGATCGGATCGCCGTTGCCGAGCGTCGTCAGCGCGCCGACGATGAAATTGAAGGCGGCGCCTTCCGCGTGGCCTTGGTATCCGAGATCGCGGGCGAGGCGCACGAAGGCGCGGTCATTGGGCGCGCAGAGCGTGACCGAGATCGCGGGGTCGTTCAGCGCACCCGCGAGCCCTGCGGCCTGAACGGCGTTCAACAGCAGGTCGTACTCGAATGGGTTGTTGTCGAACGTGCCTCCGCTCGCGGCGACGTAAGCGGTCAAGGTCTGGCCGCTCGTAGCCGTGGCCAGCGCGGGAGTGGAGACGAACAGTGCGGCGGCGAGGCCGAGTGCTTTGAGTTGCATGCGCGCGACTATCGTCGAGGTGGTGGATGAGCCAGGTCGCCCGGGTGTACGGGAGGCAGGGCTTCATGGATGCAACGGCCAATTTCGCTTCGGTCAGCGGCGCTTCTATATGTTCAGCAGACCTACATGAAGTTGCAGAACTTTGAAATGCTCTACATGGCGCGGAGGGCCGATGATGCGTGAAGACGAAGAACCACCAACACAGGAGCTTGTCGTGAATCTCACGGTCCATTGGAAGAAGTTGTCCGCCTCCGCCCCTGCGCAAGAACACCTCGCGCGCCGACTCTCGTTCGCTCTGGGTCGCTTCTCGGACCGTGTGCGCGGCATTCGCGCCGTGATCTCCGATCAGAACGGCGTGCGCGGTGGGGTCGACAAGGCCTGCCGGCTGCAAGCGCGCACGAAACTCGGGCTCGTGCAGGTCGTCGAAGTCGACAGCGACGTCTACGCCGCGATGGACCTCGCGAGCGAGCGCTTGCGCCGCACTCTGGCGCGGCTCTTCGACCGTCAGCCCTTCCAGAACAACGGTGACTGGCGAGCCGAGGGCCTCTTCCGCCGTCGCCACGGCCTGCGCTCGTCGCGCTTCGATTTGGGGACGCTGCCGTGATTCACGCGCGCGTCGACAAGAACTCCGCGCCGCGTGTGGCGATCGTCATGGGCTCGCGGTCCGACTGGAGCACCATGCGATGCGCGGCCGCGATCCTCGACGAACTCGGGGTCGCGCACGAAGTCGAGATCGTCTCGGCGCACCGCACGCCCGACCGCATGTTCGCGTTCGCCGAAGAGGCGGAGCGGCGTGGCCTTCACGTGATCATCGCGGGCGCGGGCGGCGCGGCGCATTTGCCGGGCATGATCGCGGCGAAGTCCCTCTTGCCGGTGCTCGGTGTCCCGGTCGCTTCGCGTTTCCTGCGCGGAATGGACTCGCTCTTGTCGATCGCGCAGATGCCGAGCGGCGTTCCCGTCGGAACGCTCGCGATCGGCGAACCCGGCGCCGAGAACGCGGCGCTGCTCGCGGCGGCGATCCTGGCGCGGCACGACCCCGAACTGCGCGAACGACTCGCCGCGCGTCGCGAAGCACGTCGCGATCAGGTCCTCTCCATGGCCGACCCGAGGCTCGCCGAGTGAATGCCACGGCCACACGCATCGGAATCCTCGGACGCGGCCAGCTCGCGCGCATGCTCGAGCGGGCCGGCCAGCCGCTGGGACAGCACTTCGAGTTCGTCGACGACCCGAGTGCGCGGTTCATGTCCGGCGTAGAAGTGGTCACGTTCGAGAGCGAGAATTGGTCCGTGCGCGACGTCGAACGAGCGGCAGCCGGGGTCCCCGTGTTCCCCTCGACGCGCGCGCTGTCGATCGGCCAGGACCGGCAGTACGAGAAGGAACTCTTCGACCGCCTGGGGATCGCGACGGCGGAATGGTCGTGGATCTCTCGGGGCTTTGAACTGCCCGACGCCGTCGAACGCGTCGGCGTGCCCTCGATCGTCAAGACTCGGCGCGGCGGGTACGACGGACGCGGGCAGTGGACGCTGCGAACGCTGGCCGACATCGGTCGCGTCGCCGTCGAACTGGGCGAGCGCTCGGCGATCGTCGAGCAGCTCGTGCCGTTCCGCCGCGAATTGTCGATCGTCGCTGCGCGCGGAGCGGATGGTGCGATCGTCTACTATCCTCTGGTCGAGAACCATCACGAACGCGGCTGCCTGCGCATCACTCTCGCGCCGGCACGAGTCGATGAACGGATCCAGAGCAGCGCGCGCACCATGATCCGCGCCCTGCTCGTCGAGCTCGACTACGTGGGCGTTCTGGCGCTCGAGCTGTTCGAAGTAGCAGCCCGGGACGGGACGTCGACGCTGTGCGCGAACGAAATCGCGCCGCGGGTGCACAACAGCGGGCACTGGACCATCGAAGGCTCGAAAACGAGCCAATTCGAAAACCACCTGCGTGCGATCAGCGGATTGCCGCTCGGCGACACGGAAACGCTCGGCCCCAGCGCGATGCTCAACCTTCTCAGCCATCTGCCCGAGTTACGGGCCGTTTTATCGGTGCCCGGCGCGCACCCGCACGTGTACGATAAGGAGCCCGCGCCTGGCCGCAAGCTCGGTCACGTCACGCTGCGTGCCGACACCGAGTCGGAACTCGCGCGGCGCCTCGACGAACTCTCCCTGCGCATCGACATCTCACTGCCCGAAGCCGTCACGAGTTGGATCCGCTCGACCTCCTCCGGCTGAACCTGACATCCCCGATCGTCCTCGGTTTCGCGCTCGGCCTCGTCGCTGCGCTCGTGAAAGGCGATCTGCGCTTGCCGGACGCGGTGCATTCCGTCCTGGCCTCGTACCTGTTGCTCGCGATCGGCCTCAAGGGCGGATCCGAGCTCGCCAAGGTGTCGCCGACGGAGATCGCGCTGCCTGCGCTGGCGACGCTCGCAGCGGGAGTCACGGTCCCGATCGCGTGCTTCTTCGTGCTGCGCAGACTCGGGAAGTTGTCGGTCGTCGACTCAGCCGCGATCGCCGCGCACTACGGGTCCGTGTCGATCGTCACATTCACGGCCGCGACGACCTTCGTGGAGTCGCGCGCGCTCACGTTCGAGGGCCACCTCGCCGCACTCGTGGCGTTTCTCGAAGTGCCTGGAATCCTGGTCGCGCTGATCCTGGCGCGCTCGGCACGAGCGAGCATTCCGTGGCGTCAAGGCTTGCACGAAGTGTTCGCGAGCAAGAGCAACCTGTTGCTCGTCGGCGGCATCGTGATCGGCGCGGTCGCGGAACCCTCCGCTTTCGCGAGCGTGAAGCCGTTCTTCGTCGACCCGTTTCGCGGCGCGCTGACCCTGTTCATGATCGACATGGGACTGCTCGCCGCCGCTCGACTGCGCGATCTGCGGCAGATGGGCGGATTCTTGGTCGGATTCGCACTCGTCGCGCCGGTCGTGAACGGTTTCTTCGGTGCGTTGCTCGGCAGCGCAGCGGGACTCTCGGTCGGCGGAGCGACGATCTTCGCGACGATGGTGGCGAGCGCGTCTTACATCGCCGCGCCCGTCGCGGTCCGCATCTCGTTGCCGGAAGCGAGTCCTGCTCTCTACTTGACCTCCGCGCTCGGCATCACGTTTCCGTTCAATCTCGCGGTCGGGATCCCGCTCTACCACGAGTTCGCGCTCATGCTCGCCGCTCGAGCGACATGAGCGTCAGTCGCCGTCCTTGAACATGCGCGTGCGCGCCGCTTCGCAGATCGCGAGGACGGCCGGGTTCTTCAGCTTGCGCTCGACGGAGATGGCGTAGAAGCGTTCGCGCACCTGGGGCAGGTGTCCGACGATCTCGACTTCGTACTGCTTCGTGACGTCCTTCAAGACGGCGCTCGGAACGGGGAAGAGTCCGACGCCGTCCTGGCCGAACACCTTGAGCAGCGCGCTGTCCTCGAACTCGCCTTCGAGCCGCGGGCGGATGCCGTTCTCGTCGAAGAACTGGTCGAGCGCTCGCCGCAGGTTGGAGCCTTCGATCGGAAGCAGCATTGGCGCACCGGAGAGCGACTGCGGGAAGTTCTTGCGATGACGTCGCGCGAGTTCCTTCGTCGCGCAGATGGTCACGCCGCACTCGCCGAGCAGGTGGTTGAATGCGCGCACCGGGCTCGACGGCGGAACCGGCGCGTCGCTCAGCAAGAGGTCTATGTTCATCGCGCCGAGTTCGGTGAGCAAGCGTTCGCTGCTGTCCTCGAGACAGACGAGACGAACGTGCGGCAGGTTCGGAAGGGAGCGCGCGGGAGCCAGCAGTCTGCGCGCCACGAGCTTGGGCATCGATTGGCTGATGCCGACGACGAGACGCAACGGACCCACACCGGGGCGTCCCTTGATCGTGTCGAGCAGGTCGCGTCCGAGACCGAAGATCTCGTCCGAGTACCGATAGGCGATGCGCCCGACTTCCGTCGGCACGAGGCGGCGGCCTTGCTTCACGAGGAGCTTCTCGCCGAGCGCGCGCTCGAGCTGCTTCACCTGCGTGCTGATGGTCGGGTGCGACAGCTTCAGCTTGTCCGCCGCTCGCGCTACTCCCCCTTCGCGCACGACGAGCCAGAAGTAATAGAGATGCTGGTAGTTGAGTCCTTCCACGCGCTCGAAGATGGCGAACGCACACGAGCCACGCGAGACCTGGATCGCGAATCGCGCGCGGGTCACGGCCTTTCCTTCCGACCGGGGCCCGCCGAGGATCGATCCGCGCCTTCAACGCTGCCCCGCGCGGCCGCCGGACGCGCTCGAGGGTCTTGCGAAAGCGCTGAAGAGCAGGATCCGGTGTTTCGCCGCGATATGGCGGGTTCACGATGGCGATCGTTCACACCCGCGACGGATCCAGCGCGGCCACCGAGCGCTTCGGGCGCGAGAGCGTCGACCAGCGCCTGCGCCCTCGGCCGGGCGAGATGTGGTGTGATGTCGACGGTTGCTCCGCTCGCCGTCTACGCGTCGACCGGGTCCAAGAGCGCCGAGGGTTCAGTGTCCTGGTCGTCGGATCGAATTGACTTCGGCGAGTTCCCCGCCGGTCAGCGCGAGGTGTCCGTGAGCTTCGAACGCGATGTCACGTCCGAGAATGTCAAAGCGAGCAAGTGGATAGCACTGCGAGAACCATTCGCGACGACCGTCGAGATCAAGGACGGCGAAACGACGCGCGTCGTCGTGCCCTGAGAACACGCTCCAATTTGATTCGGTAGAGATTCAGCCGACGCGCACGGACGCGCACTTCAAGTCGTTCGTCTCGGGGAGCGTGAGTAGCACGGGAGCTCCTGACCGAGCCGCCACACATCGCGCCCGCTCGAGCGGCTCCTGAGTTCGAGTTCGCAGAGTAGGCGGAGCGGATCCTGGATCGTCAGCCTGAGGTGGCTCAGGCTTGTGAAGCTATGCTGTCACTCACACGAGCCGGCGGTGAAACGACCCGCCGAGCCTCCGACATGAGCAGTTTCAGCCAAGCAGCACACAGGACCGCGCGCTCAGCGCACGGCGAGAATCCCAGCACGTCTCCCGCGAGACCCCGGCGTGGTTCGGCTACCGCTCGGTCATGCGCTTTGAATTCCCACGCCCCTCGGACCGGTAGACTCGCTGACGAGCCCGACGATTCGGGCGCACGAAGAGGGTAGGACCATCAGCGAATTCTCCAAACTCGCGACGCTCATCAAGCGTGACCGCGAAAACTTGCTTTCGGGGTGGCGCGCGGAAGTTCGAAAGTTGCCGTCGGCCCGGCACTTGGACACGCCGACGCTCACGGACCACGTGCCCTTGCTCATCGACGAACTTGCGGCAGCTTTGCTCGAGCAGTCCACCGAAACGATCGTGGAAGCGCTTCTCGACGCCAGCCCGCCGGTTCACGGCGTGCAGCGCTTCGCGGACGGCTTCGACATCGAGGAAATCGTGGCCGAGTACAACATCCTGCGCGGTTGCATCCACGATCTCGCCGAATCCCACGGCCTGACGATGCAAGGTCGGCCGTTCCACATCCTGAACCGCGTCTTGGACGGTGCCATCGGATCGGCTGTGAAGGCCTATGCGATGCAGAGGGCGCTCGAGGTTCAGCGGCGCAGGCAGGAGCATCTCGCCTTCGTCGTCCACGATCTGCGCACGCCGCTGAACGCCATCGCGCTCGCCACTCGGGTTCTGGAGCGCACATGGACGAGCGGAGAACAGCGCGTAGAGACCGCACGGATGCTGAACAGCTTGCAGCGCAATGTGAGTCAGCTCGACGCGCTGGTGACGAAGGTGATCGAAGGGAGCCAAGACGTGGTCACCGAGACGGGAGTGCGACTTGAGCGGCGCCATTTGGACCTGTGGCCTCTGGTCGAAGCGCTCATTCACGATCTCCATCCCGTCGCCGGGTCCTCTTCGACGCGACTGCTCAACAGCGTGCAAGAGGATTTGATCGTCGACGCCGACGCGAGCCTTTTGCGTCGGATCCTCCAGAACCTCATCGCCAATGCCATTCGCTACACCCCGCGCGGACAGGTCGAAATCGGCGCGCGCGAGATGACTCCGGAATCCGGCGTCGTGTGCTGGGTTCGCGACGACGGTGCCGGTGTGCCCGCGGATCGACTCGACAAGATCTTCGATCCGTTGGAGTCCGACGCGCAGAAGTCCGCAGGTTCGGGAACAGGCCTCGGCCTCGCGATCGTGAAAACGTTCGTCGAGGCGCACGGCGGGAAGGTGAGCGTCGAGAGCCGTGAGGGCGGGGGCTCGACGTTCACGTTTTGGATTCCGGCGCGGCAGCCGCGGTCCTGACCTGCGCGCATCGCGGAGTGCGATGCGAGAGCGCTTGTCAGTTCCCGTCGCGCATGGCCGTCGTGGGTTACTTCGACCGCTTTTTCGGTTTGGCGTCGTTCACGCGCTTGAGCGGCTTCGTTCGAGGCGCGTCCACGCCGATCGCGCGCCGTGCTACTGACTTGGCGAGGATTCGTGGATCGGTCGGCTTAGTAGGTTTGTTGCCCATGGCCGAAGTTTAGCTCATCGCACAGCCCACGCAGCACGAGATGTCGAGCCTAGATCCGACTTCTCACTGCTTGCGCGCAGCGGTCAGGTCGAAGTGATGCTCGATCAGGAGCGGCTTGCTCGACTCGCCGATGCGTAATTCGAAATCCACCTCGACGATTCCGTGCAGGGTACGGTGCCAGGTACAACCACGACGGTTCGGGCTGGCCGCTGATCGTGTGTGTACCGAGCCAGAGCAATTTTTCCCCGATGCGCTGCTACCAACGTGCGCGACGCACGTTGGTAGCAGCGCATCGGGGAAAAATTGCTCTGGCTCGGTACACACACGATCAGCGGCCAGCCCGAACCGTCGTGGTTGTACCTGGCACCGTACCGTCGATTCGTTGGCCTGAGGCGATCGGCGAACGGCCAACTCAGCAAACTACGTGACTCGCAGCGTTGGATCGAATTGAGGGAAATCCTGTCGGTCGGCGCCGGTGATTCCTGCATTCAGTGTGGACCGCCGTGTCGCGTGCACCTGTCCGCATCCCTGCGCAGATCTCCCACCGTTACGAGGATTCCGTCGTGATCGTCCCCCAACTCCGGTACTCCAGCTCGATACTCGTGTCGTTCGTGCTCGCGTTCGTCGCGGCCGCGACGGCACAGGCTTTTCCGCAGAACCTGCGCACGAATCCGGCTGACGATCCCGACCTGCCGGTCGCGCTTCCGCCTCCGGCGCCCACGCCGGGAACCGACCGGTGCTTGGGCATGACTTGGGAGCCGACGATCGCCGTCGATCCCCTGAACCAGCGCATCGTCGCGGCCGCGCAAGGGACGACGATCCAAGTGTCCTTCGACGGCGGCGACAACTTCACGCAGACGCTCAATGCCGCGGTCCCGGGAGCGACGCCGAGCGATCCGGGTTGGTGCTCAGGCGGCGATCCGAGCCTCGGGTTCGACAGCCAGGGCCGTCTCTTCCTCACGTATCTCGGTTCGCGTTTGGTGACCGGCGCGACGTGCGCGACGTGCTCGGTGACGCCCGGTTGTCCGGCCGGCCGCGACGTGTTCATCACAGGCTGGAATCGCGTCGGCAATCTCTTCGTGCAGTTCATGGGGCCCGTCAACGTCACGCAGGCGTCGAGCCACGGCGCGCCGCACAACGCGGACAAGGAGTGGCTCGCGATCGATTGGTATCCGGGCAGCTCGCTGTTCACGAACCGGATCTACGTGGCGTGGTCCGACATCGATCAAGAGCCGTGGCAGATCTGGACGACGTTCTCGACGAACCAAGGCGCTACGTGGAGCGTCGCTCAGCAGCTCTCCGTTCCCGGCCAAGGCCGTCACGTGTGGCCCGCGCACAACACGGTCGCGCCGAACCACGACGTGTACGTCGCCTACCACGCGCAAGGCGGCTTCTTCGACGGCGCTCCGGATTATGACGTGCCGGACGGTGTGAGCGGACGCGTGTTCGTGTTTCGCTCGACGAACGGAGGCGTGAGCTACACCAAGACCGCCGGCAATCCGTTCGATGCCGACGACTCCTCCTTCAGCGAAGCCGACATGACCTACAACCGGCAGGACAAGCTCCTGGGCGTGATCCCGAACGCGAGCTATTGGCTGCTCGGCTCCATCCAACCGTGGATCTTGGCGGATCCGGTGGTGGCGGGGCGACTCTACGTCGTGTGTTCGGACGATCCCGACAACGACATCACGAGCGGCGACTACGCCGACGTCGTCATGGCGCGTTCGAACGATTTCGGCGCGACGTGGACCAACCCGGCGAAGATCGACGACGCACCCGGAACCGGCTTCGCGATCTTGCCCACGGCCGCGATCGATCCGAACGAGGGGGCGATCGTGGTGACGTGGTTCGAAGCGCGCTCCGGCCTCACCGGTGTGAGCGGAGACCTGCTGCTCGATTTGCGTGCGCGCGCGAGCTTCGACGGAGGCCTCTCGTGGCTGCCTTCGATCGACGTCAACGACGGCACGTTCGATCCGGGCCTGTCGACGAATTGCCGTTTCTGCTGCACCGCCGGGCAGTGCGCGCTCGCTGCGCCTCAAACGATGCGCATCGGCGAATACAACGGCGTCGCGTTCGGTGAATGCGCGGCGCACATGGTCTGGCCCGACGATGCGACGTGCGCAGGCGGATTCAGCGACATCTTCTACGATCGCGATCCGGAGCTCGGGGGCGATCTGACGCCGCCCTCGATCGTGTGTCCGGCGCACACGAGCCGCGGTTGCAACGACTCCACGGATCCGACTTCGACGGGCTTCGCGACGGCGACCGACAACTGCGACCTGAACCCGAACGTGATCTGGGTCGACGTGCCGCAGGCGGGAAATTGTCCGCCGAGCACCGTGCTGTACTCCATCCAGCGCATCTGGACCGCCACCGATCAAGCCGGGAACAGCAACAACTGCGTGCAGAACATCTCGGTCGTCGACTTCGATGCTCCGCTGATCAACGTGCCGGTGCAGCTCAGTCTCAACAGCAACGTCGGTTTCGTGAACTCGAACATCGCAGCCGTGCAGAACTGGGCCAATGCCGCCACCGCGGTCGATGCGTGCTCGATGGCGACGCTCGGATTCGTACTACCGGCGGTTTTCGCCGGCGACGTCAGTCCGGGTCTCACGACGAACGTGACTTTCTCCGCGGCCGATGAGTGCGGGAATTCGGACTTCGCGCTGGGCTCCGTGCGTGTGACCGTGCCCGGAGGTGCGGGCACGCGCTACTGTTTCGGCAGCGGAGCGGGAGCACCGTGCCCCTGCGGCAACGGCGGCCTCCCCTTGCACGGCTGCAATACGTCGGAGGGCACGGGTGGCGTCGCTCTGACTGCGCAGAACTTCGTGCCGAACGGCGGCGGCGGCGGAACGGTGAACCTGCTCGGGACGAACTTCCCAGTCAGCGCGGCCGTTCCCGTCCAAGCGTTCACCGGAACCGCAGTCGCGGCGGGAGGCGCGGGCATCGCCTTCGGCGACGGACTCTTGTGCGTCGGCGGCACGATCACGCGCTTGGGCGTGAGCTTCTCGCAGAACGGCGCGGTCTCGTTGCCGCTCGTGCACGGGGGCGGAGGCGGAACGTTCTATTACCAATTGTGGTTCCGCAACAATCCGCTCGCCTTCTGCAACCCGACGGCCGGCTTCAACTTCTCCAACGGAGTGTCCCTCCTCTGGTAGCACTCTAGCGCGACACCGCGCGAGACGGTCGCAACCCGATCGTCTCGTCGCGGTGCGTCGCCGGGCCGGGGCCGCGATTCGTGACGCGTGCGATGCCGGCCGTCATGGTGAACGCGCCGCCGCGACCCAATTGCGGAGCGGCGCCGTCGAAAGCTCGGAACCCGTCGCCGACTCGAGTAGGTCGAGAGTAGTTGACGAAAGGATCGGCGCACCACTCCCACACGTTGCCGTGCACGTGGTGCAGACCGAACGGATTGGCGCGCAGACTGTCGACCGGCGCGTGCACGACGTGGCCGTCGTCGAACTCGGGCCAGTCGCGGATGCCGACCCACGGCGCTCCGGCGCGTGCCGCGCTCTGATCGGCGAGGTTCGCTGCTCCGCGCAACGAATCGCGCTCCGTACCGGTCCACCACGGCGTCGTCGTGCCGGCGCGCGCGGCGTATTCCCACTGGGCTTCGGTCGGAAGCCCGAGTGCGAGGTGAGCCGTGACGCGCGCGGACTCGATCCACGTGACGTATTCGACGGGGTGCACGAGGCTCGTGGTCACCTGGCCGTGCTTTTCGCCGGGCTTGATGCGACTCGGGTTCGAGCCGGTGGCGCGCAGCCATTGCGCCTGCGTCATCTCGAACTTGGAGAGGAGGAACGCGTCGAGCTCGACGTCGTGCACCGGACGTTCGCGGTCGGTCGCTTGCGTATCGACGTTGGGTGCGGCGTCCTCGCCTCCTGCGACCGGGGGTTCGGCTCCCATGCGGAAACGTCCACCGGGAACGAGCACCAGCACGAGGCCGCTCTCGGCATCGATCGAAAGACGCCCGTCGGGATCACGCGCGGGAACGGAACCACTCGCGACGTGCGCGAACTCCCACAGGTTCGACGCGCGGTCGCGACCGAGCGGCACCAAACCGAGTTGCGGCGTGAGCACGAGACCGCGATAGGCCGGACACTCCTTCTCGTCAGCGATCGAGCGACACGCGTCCGTCCAGGCGTTCGCGTGCTCCTCGATCGAGAGCCGGCGCAGGTTGCGCGCCAATTCGAGACGCTTCGTCACGGAAGCGACGAGTCCCGCGGTCGGCTCGTCGAACACTTCGAGTCGCGCCACGAGCTCCACGGTCTTGTCGTGCTGCCACTGTGTTTCGACGTCGTCGAAGACGTACTTCTCGCCGGCGCGTCGCGCAACCTCGCGCAACGTCGCGAGTGTGTCTCGATGCCGGCCGAGATTCCCCGCTAGCGCGCGCCCCTTCACGAGCCAGGCCTCGATCGCCGGCACACGCGCAGGTTCCGCCGGCCAGAGTTCATCTGCTTCCACCGTGTAGTCGTCCAAGCGCGCGAGATCGGACAGGCGCAGGACTTCTCCGAGCCGCTCCTCCGCGAGTGACGCCGAACGGAAAAAGAGGATCAGCGCGACGCCGAGTCCGGCGACGGCCAACACGGCCAGCGCGGTGCCCATCTTGTGTCGCGCGACGAACTTCGAGGCCTTGTACACGAGTGTGTCCGGGCGCGCGGTCACGGGGCGACCGTGCAGCCAACGCTCGATGTCCGCGGCGAATTCGAACGCAGAGCGGTACCGCCGCTCGGGCTCCTTGCGCAACGCGGTGCGCAAGATCGCGTCGAGGTCGCCGCGCAATTCACGCGCGAGCTGCTGCGTCGTCGTGCCGCGGCGGTCGGCGATGGAAGGCGATCCTCTCGCGGCCGAATGGCTGGGCCTAGCTGGATCCGCGTTCAGGATCGCGGTCTCGATCTCATGCTCGCTCTCCGCACTGCCCGGATACGGTCTGCTCCCGCACAAGAGCTCGAACGTCACCACGCCGAGTGAGTACACGTCGCTGGCCGTCGTGATCAAATCGCCGCGCACTTGTTCGGGGCTCGCGTACCGCGGCGTCATCGGCCGCACACCCGTTCGCGTCAGAGCGTCACGCGCGGTGTCGGGCTCGAGGAGCTTCGCGATGCCGAAGTCGACGAGCTTCGGGATCCCGTCGCGCGACACGAGGATGTTCTCGGGCTTGAGGTCGCGGTGCACGACGAAGCGTTCGTGCGCCGCGTGCACCGCGAGAGCAATCGTGCGCACGAGTTCGAGCCGTTCGCGCACGGAGAGCCGCTTCTCGTCGCAGTAAGCGTCGAGCGGGAGGCCGTCGACGTGCTCCATGACGAGGTAAGGCAGACCGTCGGGCGTTTCGCCGGCGTCGTACAACTGCGCGATGTTCGCGTGTTGGAGCCGCGCCAATGTTCGACGCTCGTGTTCGAAGCGTCTCAACACCCCGCCGGAATCGAAGCTCATGCGGAGCAGTTTGATCGCGACGACGCGCTCGAATTCCTGATCCGCCCGTTCCGCGCGCCAGACCGTGCCCATGCCGCCTGAAGCGATTTGCTCGAGCAGGACATAAGGTCCGAGGTGCGTGCCGGGCGCGGGGCGTTTCGAATGCGCGTCGAAGGCTGCCTCGATCGCGGGCGTGACGCGCGAGAAGACCTCACCTGCTCGCGCGTCTCCGCGCAGGAGGGATTCGACTTCGCGTCGCAGCGCAGCATCGCCGGCGCACGCGCGATCCAGAAACGCGACACGCTGTCCGGGCTCGAGTTCGAGTGCCGCGTGAAACAGCTCTTCGATCCCGGAGCGGTCGTGACCGGTCACGTCCTCACGCTTCTTCCGCGCCCAAGTCACGCGCGAGCCACGCGCGAGCGAAACGCCAGCCGCGCTCGACGGATCGCGTCGACAGCGCCAGGACCTCGGCCGTTTCTTCGTTCGAGAGCCCGGCGAAGAACCGCAGTTCAACGATGCGCGCCTTCTCCGGTTCGGCCGCAGCGAGTCGCGTCAGCGCGGAGTCGAGATCGAGGATGTCGTCGGCGCGCTCTTCGAACACGCTCGCGGCTTCGAACAGAGTCACACGGCCGCGGTCACCGCCGCGCTTTTGGGCGTTGCGCGCTTCGGCGTGGTTCACGAGGATGCGGCGCATCGCCGTCCCCGCCAGCGCCAGGAAATGTCCGTGCTCGCGGATCATCGCCACGTCGAGACCGGACAGCTTGATCCACGCTTCGTGCACGAGCGCCGTCGCCTGAAGTGTGTGGCCGCGACGCTCGTGCCCCAAGTGCATGGCCGCGAGCGCACGCAGTTCGTCGTACACGAGCGGGAGGAGCTCGTCGCGCGCAACTGCGTCCCCGCCGCGACTCCGCTCGAGAAGACTCGTGAGGTTCGGCGACTCCGCCATCGCTGTTCATTGTGCCCCGCGCCGGAGCGCGTGTCGAAACCGGGCGGTCACGCTCAGGTCTGCCCATCGCGACTGGGACCGCAGCCGGGAGCGCGAGGGCCTGGACGTGCGAATTCCATGCGCATCAACCGGCACCATCGCTGCTGAACTTTGCGGAGTAAAGTTCGCCTCCCCGTCCATGGATGGGCGTGCTCGTCGCGCTCACCGCGGGCTGGATTTCACGGCGCGTGGATGATTGCCATGGTCGAGAAGCCGACGAGATTCGTGTCGAATTCACGGCGATCATCGATGGGGCTCGCGCTCGTGCAGTTCCTCTTGCTGGCCCCCGTGATCATCGTGCTCCTCGCGCCTTCGGGCTGGAGAGCGGCGATCTGCACCCGCGCTCTAGTCCCGGTGAATGGTGCTGCGACGTCGACGGCTTCTCGTTGCGCGCCAAGGTCCGCATCGCAGCCGACGATCGTGACGGGCTCGAGCGGCCATGTCGGGATGTCACTCACCCACCGGTTTTCGGTCGACGGCTCGAACTGTCCGCATTGCGGCGGACTGCGCGAACGGACTCGCGTTCATGAGCGACGGCCTGGTCGTGCGCAAGATCCTGGGCAGCTCTCGGACTCCCGACCGAGGCGCCACGCTCGCGCCCGCTCGAGCGGCTCCTGAGTTCGAGTTCGCGGAGTAGCGGAGTCTCTTCGTGCTTCCCGAGCCCGCGCGCGGAATGCCGTCCAAGAAACAGCACGTGACGTCACTTGCGGAACGTCGCCCGTCTCTTTTCTTCAGGGTGCGAGTCGCCAACTCGCAACGCACTCGATCTCCGCCTGGGTAAGAAGCACCCTGATTCGCTTGCGCATCGACCGCATCCTCGCGGACACGACGATCACGGCGCCCACACCGTTTTCCAACCGTTCGTCGTGTTGTACGTGTCGCCCGTGCAGAACACGACTGCATCGCGGTACCAGATCTGGTAGTCGCGCGTGCCCGCGACCGTCACCAGACCGACGACGGAGAGTTGGGGGTCCCCCGCGGTCGGGAATTGCGAAGCGCCCGCGACATTGAACTTCACGCCCAGACGGATGATCGATCCGCCGGCGCACAGCTTGCCGTCACCGAAGGCGATGCCCGCGCCACCGTTCATCTGCGCCGTGCCCTGGAAGTAGAGCGCGCCGCCGTTCGGCATGTTCGAACCGGACAGCACGAGCGTGTCGGCCGAGATCATCGCGAGGCCCGCCGCCACCAGCTTGCCGCCCACCGCGCCCGCGTTGAGGCACCCCGCGGCGTCAGTCGTGTTGGAGTGGTTCCCGCACGGGCAGGGCGTTCCCGAGCCGTCGCCCAGGCAGTACGCAGCACCAGCGGCGCCTGGGAAGCTCGTCGGATCCGCGGGATCCGAACCTAGATCGAGCTCGTCGCGATCGAGCCAACCGTCGAGATCGCGGTCGATGCCGATGCGCTGTTCCGTGCCCTTCGGCACCACGGTGAACGTGATCTCGCTCCCCAGGGCGGCGCCGGACGTGAGCTGCGCCGTCGTGAGCGTTTCACTCGCGCGATCGGTCTGCCACGAGGTGCCACCGAGGAACTTCGCGCCGCGCAACAGGCCGCCGCGCACGCCCTTCATCACCAATCCGACCTTGTTGGCCGAGGCGATCGTGGTCATCGAGGTGAGTAGCGTCGTCTCCCCCGCCGTGGGTGTCGCGACCAGCGTCAACTGTCGTCCGACGGCCGCGTGCGTGTCGCGACTCGACGGGCCGGGAGGTTCCTGGGCCGCGAGATTGACCGAACCCGCGGGCAGATCCGACCCGGCGAACGACATCATGAACGCGACCATGTTCGCGACCTGCTGATTGCTGGTGAAGTTGAACACCGGTTCTTCCAGGAAGCGCGCGATCGAATCGACGCTGCCGTCGTGCAGGAACCCGAAGCCCTTGGTGTTGTTCGTCTGCGTCAGGTCGAAGCCGACCTTCTCGTAGGCATTGCGCACCTGCGGAATCTTCATCGACACGTTCGTCGATCCGTCCTGCGACACGAGCGCGAGGTGTCGTTCGCCATTCGGGCCCGGCGCGATCGGCACGAAGGTCAGACCTTGAGCCTGATGATCCGTCCCCGCACCGGTCGGAAGCGTGTGACACGTGACACAACGGACCGCGCCGCCGTCGAGGCCGATCGTGCGGTAGTCGTTCAGCCCGGTCTGCGCGTTCCCGTTCGGCAACGCCTGCCCCGCAGCGCCGAACCGACCGCCGGTGAACTGACCCGGCAACGGCAGATTCGTCGGCAGCGTGTTGTCGAAATTGCGGTACGGGTTCGGCGGATAGGTGATCGTCGCCAGGAAGTTCTCGAACTCCTGCATCTCCGTCGCTGTGAGCTGCACGTCGTCGCCCTGCAGGCCCGTGAACGCCGGGTTGAAGTCTTCGATGCCCTTGCGATCGCCGCGCCAGTGCAGCGGCTCCTTGCCGATGATGTCCTGCAATGTCTGCGTCGTCATCGGGCCCTTCATCGGGTGAAAGTCCTGGAACCCGCCGTTGAGCCCCGGGATGTTCGCCGCCAGGTTGTTGCCCGCGACCGGCGCCATCGTGCCGCTCGGATCGCCGAGATCCCACGCGAGCCCGTCCAGACGCGAATCGACGTGACAACTGCCGCACGCGATCTGGCCCAGGCCGGAATTCTTGTGCGTGTCGTACAGGTGCTTGCGGCCGACCTTGATGGCGGTCGGCGACGGATCGTAGAAGGACGTCGAGTTCACGACGGTCTCGGTCGCGATCGAGATCGTCGCCACGCGCGCCGCGAATTTCTCCAGGACGTAGACACGACCATTGGTCTCGTCCACGACCACGCCGGTCGGTCCTTCACCGACGGGGATCGTGTCGGCGATGCCGGCGCGCGCTCCGATGCCGTTGATGACGACGACGTTGTTGGAACCCATCCCCGTGACGTAGGCCTTGCTGCCCGCGGCGTTCCAGGCGATGCCGCGCGGATCGCCCAGCGACTTGTCGCGGTCGACTTGTGGGACCGTCGAGACCGAGTAGGTGAGGTGCCCGTTGAGATCGACGTTGCCCAGCGTGGCCGCGCCGCTCGACGCAACGCGTGCCGCTCGAACGCGCAGGAACTTGCCGTTCACCACGGGCTCGAAGCGCACCTCATTCGTGCCTTCTGTACCGACGACGCACACTTCGCCACTGGCAGGGTTCACGGCCAAGGCCGTGCAGATGTTCATCAGGTGCTTCGTGTACGTCACGGCCAGCGTGGACGCGTCGATCACGGCCAGGTCGTTGTCACGCAGATCCCAACCGAACGGACGGTTCGACTTCGCTGAATCAACTCCGCTGACCATGCTCGTCCAATTGTGGGTGTTGTCGTCCATCCACTGGTTCGAACCGTTCTTCTTGACGATCAGGCCCACGCGCGGCGGCGGCGGCAAAGCGCCGTTGATCGGCGGATTGAAGCCCAGGCCAGCATTCGGCGGCGGGTTTTGTCCGGCGTAAGGTCCGGTCGGGTCGCTGACGACGTTCTTCGGAAAGCCGCCGCCCATCGTGCTGCCTCCGCCGAGGATCGTCGAATCGTTGCCCGACTCGAAGATCGCCACGTACACCTTGGTACCGTCCAGACTCACGGCCAGCGCGCGCGGATCCTCGCCGAGGATCGGGATCACCAGGGGCGCCGTCGCGAGGTTCGCGGGATCGAACACCTGGATCCGGTTCGCTTGCGAGCACGAGACGAACGCGCGCACCGGCGTGCCGGCGAACACGACATCGGCCGGTTCGTCGTCGGTCTTGATCGTCGCGACGACGTTGCCGGTCGAGAGCTTGACGATGCTCACCGAATCGGAGATGTGGTTCACGACCCACACTTCGTCGTTCGTGCGCGCCCGTACCGACACGGGATCGAGACCGACCGGGATGCTCGCGATGCGCACGAGCTGCGCTCCACCCGTGCTGAACACCTCGAGCCGGTTGTCGGCCGTGTTCACCGCCAACAGGCGCGTCCCGTCCGGCGTCATGGCCAGCGGATGAACGTGCGCGTTCTCCCAGTTGACGAAGCTCTGTGCGGAAGCGGACTGT
>Ga0163146_10002599_pt1 | contig 24079 bp, 24 predicted proteins | sample OliLakLV19MP7G1_FD_148648 | JGI IMG/M metagenome (GOLD analysis project Ga0163146, IMG submission 148648) | Freshwater microbial mat bacterial communities from Lake Vanda, McMurdo Dry Valleys, Antarctica - Oligotrophic Lake LV.19.MP7.G1 | ecosystem: Environmental > Aquatic > Freshwater > Lake >...
AGCATTGCGCTGGATGCTTCGCGGCCGGCATTTGCCGCCACAGTACGAATTCTCGCCCGAAACAGAACATACATTCTTGCAAAGAAGTGATTATCAGGTCGTACCGTCCGAAGTTGCGGAATCGCTGATCCATGATGAACCATAATATAGATTATGAGAAGCTGGCAGATAATGATGCCACCAATGCTGGTGGCGTCCGGTATCGTCTGCCAGTTTAATGGTCTTAAAGAACCCAAAGTTCAAAAAACTCTTTTGCATTTCGACCATCTGTCCGAGTGCCGACATTCGGAACCATGCCGGTGCCATCGATCTAGATCATGTAGCAAAAACTAACTCGACGCAACCCACCGGACAGACACGAACATACGAAAGACAACCGCACATGAAGTGATCGACAATGCCATCACCTGCGTTCAATTCCGAGCAAGAAATGCAAAGATCGAAATCCGAAGAGATTGCGATGACATCGCATTCGATGCCGACCCGGATCGGCTCGTTCAAGTGATGACCAATCTACTGACAAATGCGATCAAATTCTCACCACAAGACAGTATTGTCGAAGTACACGCAGTGCGCGGTCCAGGAGGTATAACCACCTTTGCCGTGGAAGACCAGGGACGAGGTGTACCTGAAGATAAGCTCGCCAAAATCTTTATGCGTTACGAACAAGTCGAACTATCAGACAGCACTCAAAAGCAAGGTACCGGTCTCGGTCTTGCTATTTGCAGGACAATTGTAGAAGCGCACGGCGGGGAGATTTGGGCAGAAAACAATGGGGCGAAGGGAGCAAGATTTTCGTTTTCCATTGAAAAACCTTCTCCGCATGCCTGAGATCTCAAATGCTTCAAGCTCTAATTCCTTTTCCTAACAAGCAACTTTGCCTATTGCTGACTGAACTTTGAATAATCGAGACCGATTCTATTCATTCGATTGCAGCGTATAGCCTACGCGCGGAACGGTCTTAATAATCGATTTCGACGGGTCACCATCTGCAGTATCAATCGCTTGCCGAATGCGTTTAATTGCTGTTCGAAGGGCATCGACTGAAGCTTCTGAATCGGAAGCCCAGACTCGCGTTAGCAAAACATCCGTGCTGAAAGTTTGATCGGGGTTCCTCATAAAGAACTCAAGCAAAGTGAAGTCTTTCGGTTGCAACTTCACTACGACACCCGCTTTTGTCACGCAATGTTTGCTGCGATTTAGTTGAACGGCGCCAGCCACCAGCACCTCGGAAATCATTTCCGGAGGACGGCGGAGAACGGCTCTTATGCGCGCGGCCAGCTCACGCACGCCAAAAGGTTTCGTGACGTAATCGTCCACACCATAGTCAAAACTTCTTTCTTTTTCAGCGGGCTCATCTTTTGCGGTGAGCATGATGACGGGCGTTTGACCACCCCAATCGCGAAAGTCTTTCAAAAGCTCGATTCCGGTTTTGCCCGGCAAGTCCCAGTCCAGGACCACCAGGTCGAATCCACCCAGCTTTAACAGCTCGAGTGCGGATAGACCATCATGTGTAGATTCCACATTATAGTGCTGGGTAATTAGCCAATCCGAAACCAAGGTACAAAGTACGCGATCGTCGTCAACAATGAGTATTTTAGCCAAGCTATTGATCTCCGCATCAATTGACCGGCAAGGGCGGAACAGCATGCCTGTTATACCCGATTGCATCAGTAGGTAGCAATGTTGAAACAGACTTTTTCACTCTTCGAAACTTTTTACTTGGCTGTTTTGGTCGTCGGTTTTCGATCGTTCTTTGTTCGGTCGTTGGTGTCGTCTTCGTTCGACGCTTCTCGACTTCGTTCGGCGCTTCTCGCTCGTTAGGAGCTTTTCGTCTCCGTTCGGCGCTTCTCGTTCGCCGGCCGATAAGAATAAGCGCAATCACATCAGTGGTTGCGCCTATTCACCCTTCTATGAAAAACTTAACCTGCTTTACTCGTTCAGCATGCGTGTTTATTGATGATCGAAATATGGGTCTGGATCGTTAGCCGGCAATTTCGAATCGTGAATCTCATCGTACGGATCCCGTCCATGTGGATTGGGACCTTTTGTGCCCGGACCATGCGGATCATCGGTGATGTCTTTGCCCGGATCATTGTCCTCTTTTTTGTTGTCGGCAATTCTGTAGATCGGTTGATTTGCCCGATCGGCTGTTAATCCGACTGTGCATGATGGAATGTTGGTCGAAGTCGAAAAAATGAAAAAACCGGCCAAGATACTTTGGAGCATATGCTTCACCTGTTAACGCCTGCTCTATGAGGATAGAGATAGTTGCCAACAGAATCTTCTTGCTGCTTGCCCGAACGATTTGGTTCCGTATACGGCTTGCCATGCGCCTTTTCACTTAGCAACCTTCCGACTTTTTCTTGGATGTTGCTATTAGAAATGAATCGATCGTTTCTCGGATGTTGCTATTTCCGGTTGGATTCGATCGCTTCTCATCTGTCTATTACGGGTTGGAATCAGTTGCTTCTTGGATGTCGCTAATAGCTGTTCGAATCCAATCGCGTCTTGGTTCTCGCTATGCGTTTGGAATCGGTCGCTTCTTGGATGTCGCTACGAGCGATTCGAGTTAATCGAAAAATCAGAACCGGTATTTCGAAATCGAATTGGCGACATGCCATAACGCTGACAGAACAAAGTGCTGAACGAACCAAGGCTTTCGAAGCCGACCTCGCCGCATATCTGAGTTACGCTTTTTTCGGAAACTCTGAGCATCAAAGATGCTTTGTTCAATCGACAGTTCGTCAAAAATTGATGGGGCGTTTCACCAAACATTTGAGTAAAACAACGCTGAAAGTGATAAGGGGAGAAACCCACTGTTTCAGACATGTTCGGCAGATTCCAGTCTTCATCTAACGCTGAGGCGATGTAGTCTCTCGCACGTTGCAGCCGATCGTACATTTGCAATTTCGTGCTGGAGCGCTGATACGGCAAAGCTTCTGCAGCAAAAACATCGTCACGATGAACATGCAACATTCTTCGCAGAATTATTTTGAGTTCGTCAACAATCACCACTTCTTCAGCCGCAGAGTCAGCCAGCAGCGCACGAAGGCGCAGGAGCCTGGGCGTCACTATGTTGTCGTTTTGTCGCAGCCTCTCACAAAACTGAACCGGCAATCTGTTTTTCGATGAGCAATCAAATTGCAAAACATCGCCGCCGCTAAACTCAGGTGAGAAAGTTTCTTCAACCAAATTCACACTAAACAATATCGTCAAAGACTCTAACTCAGGCGTGCCTTCGACGGCATGAACGTAGCTTTGCCCGTCGTTTAAAATTAGATACGCCGATTGATCGAGCAAGAGATTCGGTCGCCGTCCGATTGAAAATAATTGATTGCCTCTGAAAACGCAGTGCACCGATAGCGGTGCCTCGTGTTCCGAATAGCTCGCCTGAAAGCCATTTCTCTCGCGGCTCCAGATCACGGTTGTCGCCGATGGATGCGGCGAAATACGTTTAATTTCAGCAATTTCGTTGGAAGGAAATCCCCTCAAAAACGAAATCGATTTATCTCTTGCAGAATAATTATGCATTTCTTCCCAGCGCGCCGCCTGCGTGCGCATTGCGCCCGCCACCGCATGTGAACGAAGTTTTAAAGGACAAAGGAACAGGAGGATGGTTAGTCGATTACTATCCTAGTTTCGAAACATGACTAATGGATGACTAACAATAATTTAGCGTCAATTAGCCGGAGCGATTGGCACAGTGAAACAGAATTTGCTCCCCTGACCGTCGCGACTTTCGACCCAGATCCGACCATGATGTTTTTCAACAAGAGCTTTGCAAATTGCCAGACCAAGCCCGAATCCAGTTCGTTTTAGCGTGGTCGGTTGATTCAATTGTTTAAATCTCTCAAAAACCAGAGGCTGTTGATGAAGTGGAATTCCAGGTCCTCTGTCAATTACCTCAAATTTAGCTTCGACGCCGACCATGCCGGCAAGAACGTTGACCTTCGAATGTTCAGGAGAAAATTTGACGGCGTTGGAAATCAAATTGATCAGCACTTGGATTATGCGATTTTCGTCGACAATGATCGCATCGTTGGTGAATTCGGTTTCGATTGAAACTAAACTGGCATCGCCGGGTGGCTGCACGGCGTTGATTGCGTGTTTAATCAAGGTGCCGATCGAAGTAGTCTTGTAGTCCAATTCAATTGCACCAGTCTCAGCCGCTTCAGACTCCAGCAGATTTTTCACCAGAGAGTTCAAATATTCAATCGAATGAACGCCCTGACTGACCAGTTCTGATCCACGATTCGAGAGCTTACCGTAAGTTCCTTCCGCCACCATCTCTAGTGTCACGCGCACGGACGTGAGCGGTGCCCGAATATCATGGCTGACCATGGCAACCAGATCGTGCCGGAGCTGCTCCAGGCGTTGCCGCTCGGTAATGTCTTGAACCGTGATAAAAAGCAGATCTTCGCCAAACATTTCCAGCGAATTGATATAAACCTCGGCCGAGAAAACTTCACCGCTTTTCTTCCGCCCGAAAAGGCGGGTTTGGCGTTTAGTCGCTTCGAGGCAATTAATTTGCGGCAAAAGAACAGCAATCGGCTGTTTCAAAACTTCCAGATCGGTATACTGAAAATACTCGCAGGCGATCTTGTTTATCGCTTTTATGCGTTGATCTTTTTCAACCATAATCAAACCAAACGGAAAACCGGCAAGAAACTGCCGAATCCAGAATAAAAGATCCTCCTGCCTTTTCAGCAAGCTTTGCTCAGAATCCTTCAGACGCTGAATTTGTTCGGATTGTTGGTTTGTCAGTTCGCGAAGCTCTTCGGTATTCATAGCTTCGGCTGACACTTTTTGATCGTCCACGCCGTCTCCAAAAGAAAGAGTTTAAATTAGCATTGCCAGCATGATGGTTCAAGATTAAGATGCCTGAAGTTAAAAGTAGAAATTGACATGGCTCGCGAGCAATCGACAACTTGCCCGATATGCAAGAAACAAACGGCGGTCGAGGCACCTGGCTCGCTGACGTCGTTTCTGTTTCAGGAACTGCGCTGCACTTGCAATGCCACTGAAGCAGCAAGCGACCGTCGGGCCGCGCCCGATTTCGCGCATTGTCAGGACTGCGGACGAATTGTCCTGGAAAAGGCCGGCAGCTTTACATCGTTCCTGTTCCAGGATCTTTGTTGCCATTGCTCCGTCCCCAATGAAGTAAAGAACGAAAAACTGCTATCAACCCGTTTCCAACGCACCGACCGAGTGACGAAATCCACGGCGCTGGGCTCGACGCGGCGATGGCGGAGCCACGATTCGGACGCCTTGACCGAACTTCAAGAGAATGAAGTAATCGGTGGCTATCGACTGATCAAACAAATCGGCCGCGGCGGCATGGGAATAGTGTTCCTGGCAGAGTATCTTCCTCTCAATCGGATCTGCGCTCTGAAATTTCTGGCACCGTCCATGGTGTCCGACAAAAGCTGGATCATGTTTCAAAACGAAGCCCGGATTGTGGCAGGGCTTACCCATCCTACGATTTGTCAAATTTACGACATGGGCGTCCACGACGGCAGATTGCCGTTTTATGCCATGGAGTATTTGGAAGGCGAAAGTCTCGAGTCCATTCTTATCACCCAGCGCACCATGACAGTAGGAGCGGCACTCGAGGTTTTTGCCAAAGTGGCGCAGGGTTTGTCGTACGCCCATCGCCACGGCATCGTTCACAAAGATATCAAACCTGCAAACGTCATGCTGAGCCCGAGTGTTGACGGTCACGTCGCCGTAAAAATTCTCGATTTCGGCATTGCCGAACTGATCGACAGCAAGAATGAAGCGCCAGAAAAGGCGCCCGAAGACGTCATCGGCAGTGCATTCTATATGAGCCCCGAACAACTAAAGGGAGCCAAACTCGATCAGCGCTCCGATATTTACAGCGCCGGCTGCTCACTCTTCGAAGCTCTGACAGGCGAACCACCATTCCCAGCCGATAGCAGAGAATTGCTCACCGAACAGCACTGCAACGAAACCGCCCCCACCCTCCAACAACGAACCGATATAAAATTTCCTGACGAACTGGAAGCGATTCTCAAAAAGACTCTGGCGAAATTACCGGAAGACCGTTACCAGAGCGCGGATCAACTGGCAGAAGCGCTAGAGCAGATGCTCACGGTTAAACAGCCGACCAAAGTCGAATCTCTGCTACGTGACACTTTAATTTTAAACGCGAGCACATCGACTCCGCCTGCGGCCCTGCCCGGTCACTGGGGTGTGGCTCTGGTTCTTGCTGCCACCGGATTGTTTCTGGGGTTAGGCTATTTTGCAGTGACATTTTTGGTTCAGTCATTATCGAATGCGCCACCGCCGCAGAAAAAACCAGCACACCGTGCGGCTTCCGTCAAAGGAGGCAAAATCGCCGACGATGAAAAATCTGCTCGATTATCGGATTCTTTCTTAAAGTCGGATACCGAAAAACAGTACGACAAAGCTGTCGAGACCACGGCCTCCAAGTTTAACATCGCCAATGCAAACGCATTTATTGAGGCTGGTTTGGGTCTGACAAAAGTGGAAGAGTCGCAACAGGCCCTCAAGAATCTAGAAAGAGGCTTGAAACTCAACCCAAGACTTTGGACACCTGAAGTTTCCGACGCCCTGGTTAAAAATTTCATCGACCTGAGCCAATTCGAAAAGGCATTAACCGAAACCAACAGAGGCATTGAAGCATCTCCAAATCATTACCGTTATCGAGGCAAGGGTCAGATTTTATGCCAGCTCAATCGCAACACGGAAGCGCTTGAGTACTTCACCAAGGCGACACAAATGGGACCAGCTGAGTATTGGAACTACTTCGATCGAGGCAGCTGCTACTTGATGCTCAACAAAAACGATAAAGCACTCGCCGATTTTTCAAAGTTGATTGCCATGAAACCAGATGATGCGCGCGGTTATTCGTTGAGAGCAAAGTGCTATACCCGACTCGGAAAACCGGAACTGGCTGCGCGTGACGCGAAGGAGGCAGCGAGACTTGGCCATATTCAACTGGATTAGTTCGCTGACTGCAAAGAGATTCTCGAATGGACCTGACCACCTCAATAACCAGGGACTGTGACTGAAATGGCACCCGAAAAAGAGCCTCTTCATTAAATTGGCCACATTTTCTAGGATGCTCCGGAAAATGTGGCCTGTATGGCACATTTTTTGGCTGTTTTATGTGCCATAAAGGCCACATTCCAATTTTGAGAAATTGTTCCAATGATAGTCATCGCCCCCACCTTTGCGCAAGACAGCCCAGCCGGGTTTACTGAACTGATACGATCGCAGATTGCAGAACGCAGTGCGCAGTGAGCCAGATGCGACAATCTATAGTAAGACGGGTCTGCGAGCAAAATAAATTTGGCGGGCGATTCTACACCGCCGAGACGGGCTGGTTTAACCCAGCCCGCCAGTGACGATTCAACTATTCAGGTCAGCGCCTTTACCGGGCGGCTTCCTGACCGACGCAATTGGGCCAGAGGTCGCACCTGTTGATAGGCAACTTCAATTTTTCCGGTGCCACCACACTCAGTGACACATAGAACTGCAAGCCTTCCTCGACCGTCAAGTCGATCGGGATGCAGAGCCGTTCCGGCACAAGACAGATGCCCTGCACACCCGTGGGTGGATTGGGGACAACGACCTTGAGGACGACTTCTTCAGTGCCGTCGGCGTAGACGAGCGTCATCTTGCCCGACACGAATGCCTTCGTGAGAATCTCGGCGTGCGGATAAGGAATCAGGACAACGCGCTCGAAAGGCGAGCCCTTCTCCAGATCAAAGAACGCCGACATCTTGCGAGTGTTGCGGTAGATGAAACCGATGCCCGGCACCTTAATGATTTGATTCTCGAACCAGCGCACGATGCGCTCGCCCCAGCGCCAGGAGACAAAGCCTCCAAGCACGGTCAGAATCAGCAAGAGCAAAAGGAAACTCAGGACCGGACTTTCGCCGTTCGTGAGCGGGCCAACCTGCAACCATGCGGGCACAATCAGGTCTATAAGCGTGCGCGTGATCGGTCCGACAACTTTGTCGGCGACGCCGAAAACAATGCTCAAAAGCCAGATTGTGAAAATGCCGGGCACGCTCAGAATCAATCCGCGCTTGAGGCATTTAAGAATCAGCTCTTTAGTCTGTTGCTGAATAGCCATCCAAGACTCCTGTGGTAAGAGGATGTTGCGACAGTGGGTGGGTGTGGCACACAGGAGCGTGCGCCACACAAAAAAACCAAGTCGCGGTGCAATTGTGCTGAGCACCGCCGACAGTACCAACTACGAAGACTTCGAACTGGCACGCGGTCGAAAGAATTCGACTCCACAATGCCGTTCGAACTCTCCGCAGGCTGGTTTAACGCTGGCTCAGGCCGCCCTGGAGAATTTCGTTCCGGTTCGTCAACTGCGTTGCAAACGCGTGTCGATCGGACTCACCAGCGGCTTTAGCAGACTAGCCGGCTCGGTATTGATCCGGTTCCAAAACGTGCGTTTCCGAACGTAGGTTGATCCGGCTTAAGCGCAGGCTCAGGTGGGCTTGACGTTGCGATTGCGGTTCATAAAGAGCCCAATCCAAACGCCGGTAGCGAGGTGCAGACCGCCCATCGAGAGGATGGCGACCAGTCCGATCGGATCGGCGTGCAGGCCAAAACGCAGATAGCTGACTGCCACAGCGGCGATGATTGACGGCAAAAGCGTGACCTTGCCGTAACGCGCGGCCATCCAGATACCGGCAAGGAAGGTCACGGCGAACCACAACGTGGCTCCGGATGTGACGAGCCCGTGAGTGTATTGCATGATCGAGTCCATGTTTCGTGTTCTCTTTTCGTGTAATGCGTCTGCTCATATTTCACACATCATCGACAGATGAGGCGCGAGCAGACTCGTGGAAGGAAGGGATCGACTGAAAGGTTTCGACGTGGCTCAGGCGCGCTGAGTCGACTTGAGGATCAAAACCGTGAGGCAACCGACCGCCACGTGAACGATCGAGACGGACGCGATCGCGACCAACTCCAGAGCGGGCGAGAAGCCGCGAATCAAACTGAAGACGACGATTGCGATGATTGACGGCCAGAGCATGGCAAAGCCGAACTTGCCAACGGCGAATAAGCCGACGACGAAGCCGACGATAAACCAGAGCCCGGCAATTGCCGGTGAAGTCCCGGCAGCGGCGAGAATTACTGTGTCCATTGTGATTGACTCTTTTGGGAGTAGAGGGTGTGAGAGGTAGAGCGCGGAATCAAAGTTCCGCAGAAGCTCAAACCGCAGAAAGCGGCGCCCAGGTTTGGGCGCCGCTTCGAAAGCAGGAGTCAGGCCCAAAAGCCCGACTTACGAATTGGACGTGGTATCGCCAGCGGTGTCGCTTTGACGATCGAACATCTTGTTGAACTTACCACCCAGGAAGGCGGCGGCAAGCATCACAAGCCCAGCCACGACGAAGCTGATGATGCGCCAGATCGGCTCAGCATCGCTCAAGTCGTAGATCGCCAGTTTGCCGACCAGAAGCCCGAACACGGCAAGCGCCGAGAGGAAGAACTGCCGGTCACGCACGACGAACGCCGAGCCCACCAGCACGAAGCCCTCGAGCGCCAGAGCCACAGCCAGGTGCTGCCAACTCAGAAGACTCATGAACGACACGGTCAGAAGCACAGTTCCGGCAAGCGAGTAGTACCCGCTCAGGTTCAAGTTGCGCAAGAAGTCGGGAGCACCAACCTCTTCAAAGATCACCTTGTTGAGGTTGGCGTCCTGCTTGGCTTTCAGGAAGCGGTGCGCAGCGTAGATCGCATAGAGCACGACCACGGTCGGAACGACCACAGCCCAGCTCCACGTCCCGACGATCGAGAGCAAGCCGATAGCGGCGAGGGCCGTTGCACCATTGCTGAGAGCGCGCACGAGCGGATCGCGCACGGCGAAACCAGCCGCCAGAAGCGCAAGCGCTTCGACGCTGGCCACGACGGGCAGCAGGTTGGCGTCGACCTTCATGAAGGTGAGCACCAGACCGGTAACGATGCCGGCCACCGTCAAGGCCACGTAGTACGCTCCGTTTTTGCCAATCGCAACGAAGGTCGTAAACCGCCCGGTCCGGTACAACGCCGAAAGAGCGAAGTTGATACCGAGCACGATGGCGATCTGGACCAGACCGATTTGCGAAGCGGTAGCGAGCGACGCCAGCAGACCCGAGACGAGGAAGAACTTGGACGCACCGCTCATGGTAGTCAAACCAAAGCGTTGGGCGAAGAGCGCCAGACCCAGCGCCTCGACGGCGAGAATCGCAGCCGTAGCAGACGCAGGCGCCTGCACGATCGTCAGACCCCAGACCAGACCCAGAGCGGCGATCGTATAACCGACCGACGCGAAGTGAGCATAGCTGAGACCCCAATCGGCGACGCGTTCGACCCGGCGATAGCACAGGGCAGCCGCACCGAGCGCAGCAGCAGCAAAGCCGCCGACCAGCACATTGTGCGGAATGGTGACGATGAAGTCGAACACCACATTACCGTTGTACAGGTCGCCACCGAGGACGAACTTGCCGAGGCTCACGACCGCGAGCACAAGGGCAAAGGCGCGGAAGGAGACGAACTTGTTGCGCAGCCCGATGAAGACGAGCAGCGGCACTTCGAGGAACCAGACCGCAAGAGTCGCGGTCGGATCGAGCTTCATTGCGAGAGCCGCCGAGAACAAAGACAGCCCTGCAAACGAGCTGACCAGCGCGTTCTCCTTCCACGACACTGCGCGAGCGGCATACGCCGTCACGAAGTACGCAGAGCCAAGACCGCCCAGCAGGATGTAGACAGAACCGGCGTACACGCTCGAAATCGCGTACAGCGAAGTGGCGATGAAAGCGGCACCGTTGAGCAAGCTCACACCGAAGAGGAAGCGCGGCTTGATCTCGTTGGGAGTGTTCGAGAACAGACCGAAGATGTCACCACCCTCGGTGGCTTGATCGCGTTTGGCGAACAGACGGAAGCTGACGACGTTCCACACCAACCAGAAGGTCGAGAGGAAACCGGCCGAGAGCCAGAAGCCAGCGGAGCCGCCGACCGCTTCAACCTGAGGCTGCGTAAACTGGATGTACGTCAGGTAAGAACCCGCGCACGCCAGACCGTAGACGCCGAGCCAACGCTCGCGAATGACAGCCAACGACAGACCGACCATGAGGATGCCGGTAGCCAGCACGGTGAAGCCGCTGACTGGGCTGAGCGAGATGGTCGCGAAAGCCAGGAGTGTCGATAAGAGAGCCATCGCTTCAGAGCGCCGGGCGACGGAGTGAACCATCGATGCCCCAGCGATACCGAGCAGACCCCACATCGCCAAGAGCGGGTCATCGAGCACCTTGACCGAAGCGATGTTCTCAGCCGCGTACATAACGAAGAAAGCCAGGGCATAGCCACCGCCGGTGATGGCTTGGCCATACCAGCCCCAGTTCTTCTTCCGCGAAATCACCTCACCACCGCCAACGAGCGCGGCAGAGACGCCGAAGCCCGCCAGAATTTTGAAAATAGCGCCGAAGTACTGCCAGGAGTACCCGACGGCGAAACAGAGACCGACAACGACGGCTGCGATGCCGACCCGGCTGAGAATCACTGGCGCTTTGCGCGTCAGATAGTCGCCCCAGGGCTCGGTCGGAAAAGGAGGCGCAGTCGGAACCGGAGGAACCGTCGGCTGGTTGGGCGTCGGGTCGACCGGTGCGGGTTTGTCAGGGACAGTGACCGGGGGAACGGTCGGAATGGGCTCGGGAGCCGGCTTCGTATGGACGATGCCAGCCTTGAGCTCGAGAGCTGCGATACGGGAATCCTGTTCGTCGGTTCGTTCGGTCAAGGTCGCCACTTGCGCCTTGAGCCGACTAACGTCACCGGCGAGACGAGAATCTTCAGGTGTTTCTTGAGACACTGATATATCTCCAGTTGATAGAGCGCGCTGCTTTTCCTCTTTTCGAGCAGACACGCTAGGTGTTAATACATTTCGAAACCTGCCCGAGTCCACTCACACGTCCAGCGCTGGAACGGTTCAAGAAGGATCGGGACTGGATGGGACTCTTGGTGAGTGCTGGGGCAGAGTTTCGAAAGGGAAAAGAGGAACACCTAAACCTATTCACCAACACACGTACGTTCAAGAACTTTGAAGACACCTTAGAGAAGCAAAATCAAAAGACTTTGTTGATTTACTAGTGAGCAACAGTTCACGAAACGCGAAAGCTAAACAGCTTCAGACGATCCAGAAGAGCTTCATCCCAGCAGGCTCTCGCGAGGTTCAAACTAGCGCAACTTAGCAATATCAAATTAGCAAATTCGGACTAACATCGCAAAATAATATCAGTGGAGCTCACTGAGCGCCAGCTTCTCGTCTGCTAACAAGGGAGCTCCGGCGTCCCGCCGGCTTCTCGGCCGCTAACTGGGAGCCCCGGCGTCCCGCCGGCTTCTCGGCCGCTAACTGGGAGCCCCGGCGTCCCGCCGGCTTCTCGGCTGCTCGTCCCGCCGGCCTCTCCAACCATCGATACACTCCGCCCTGATATACAAACAAACTCCCCAAACTTTTCACGAATCGAAACGAAACTCCCTCTGATTTCTATTGAGTTCTTAGCTGTAATTAAGCACAGTAGAAACATTCACAGCATAACCAATCTCCTCTAACTTCTCCGGCTCAAACACGTAACTCACCACTTCCTTCTCCCACACAAGCGGCTTCAAGACCGTTTGTTAGAACAGGACGTCCAATGAAACTCGAAGACATCTTGCGTCAGTTTACGGACAACGCCGCGCTGCGTCTGCATGCCGCCCAGCTCAAGCGCGAGTCCATGGCACTTTGGGTCGCATCGACAGAGCAGCCCGATCGCAAAAATCACATCGCCTGCATTCGCGCGGACATCCTCACCTACGCCTGCGATCTCCGCGACCTGCTCGCCGCTCTCAAATGCTCGGGTGTTCCCATCGAACTAAGCCACAGTGGTGCCCTGAGCCTACAGGTCTTTGAAGAACAAGTCGCCATCGAGATGCGCACACTGGAGATCGTCCTCACTCTCCTCACGTCGGTCGAATCAATCGTGGTCGACGACCGCACAAGCGCAGCCCGAGCCAACTTCCGCCTGTCTCAATGCAGTCGGTTGTTCGAGATGCAGCGAGCCAATGCAACAAGCGCAAACACGCTCGCGGTCCTGCGCGAACTGATCACCTGACCGACATCCCCGCGCTGAGCGAACCGGCGACTTTGATACTCCTCAATATCAGAGTATGTCGCAGCACTACAGGTAGTGCAGGGGAATTCCACCACTCACGGCGTAAGCGGCTGAAGGCGTGTTTTTTGCCAATGTTCGAAAACCGCCAACCCGTCGACCTTTCAAAGCTCGAATCAAATTGAGCTTTGAGACTAAACGGCTTGCTTAAGTACATCGCATTAAGCACACTTCAGTATCCATTTCACATCACTCAACTCAAGGCGAAGAAAACACAGACAAGCACACGCAAGCAGTCCCGCGTACTCAATCAGAACATCACATGTTCTGCTTTGGCACGCCAGTCTGAAACCGATTCTCGGACAGACCCGTTTACCCATCCTCCAAGGAACTCTATGACCAACGCCACTGTGACCGCGGAAGCGGCCGATTTCATGCAAGAGCTCGATGGTACCGAAATTCGCCACCGCAACCTGGACCGCTGCGGCCTGTTCGCTCGCCACACCGGTCTCTACGACGGTTGTCCGATTCAGTTCGAAGGCTACCTGCAGACCGGCGAGTACGTGTACTTCAAGGCGCGCGAGACCAAGGTCGAAATGTGGGTTCTGCGCGATCACAACGACCTGCTCGACGAACACCGCTACCTGGCACACTTCCGCAACACGGTCCCGTACGACGCGGGTGTGATGCAGCCGGTCCTCGTGGTCCAGCACATCATCAACCTGACGCGGAAGTACATCCAGCAGCGCGATGCCGCCAACCCGACGTCCTCGCGCACCCCGAAGCGGCCGAAGACGACCGAACACCCGATTCGCCTGGCCAACCCGAAGATCATCTCGGAAGGCAAGCTGGCGGGCACGATCGTCCTCAACTTCGCGCACCACGCGCAGTGCCAATGCCGAGTCTGCGTCAAGGATAACGTCACCCGACGCCCCGGTCGCCGCAACGGCAGCCGGTAGTTTTCGCAACGAAGGAAACGCCGTCCGTGCCGGTTTTCAAAACCGGTGCAACGTTAGTTTCGCACCTGACTGTCTGGAAGAACGTGCCGGTTCGTGAACATCCAGTGAAACGACTGGTTGTTCCACCACGGCGCAGCGTGTTTGAAAACGCATACGACTGCGGTGACCATCCGGTGCAGCAGCCGGTAATCACCGCAGTCGGCGTTTAAAACCACAGTCCGGGAACGGCGCATCGCCGTTCTGGGATTTGCTTGTATCCGGGCGCGGTCATTCGGCCGCGCCTTGTTTCATTACCCTGTCCCAAGGAACGAAAGCATGAACACCCAACTCGCTCGCGCCATCGAAGCCGTCAACGCCGCCAGCGGCATCGTCGCCAAGCTCGCCGAGCGCAACGACGAGGCCACCCGCGCCGTCAGCGTCGCGCCCGACAACACCGCCTTCGCCAACGCCGTGGGCGCGGCCGAGGCGCAGATCCAGTCCGCGATGGACGAGGTCGAGGGTCACACCCTCACAAAGCTGGACTACGCGGTGGACGCCCTGTCCAGCGCCCGCAACGCGTGGACCGCCACCGTCGTGAGCAACCGTCTCAACGCCGCCGACTTCGTGGCGCAGGCCGTTCGGCACATGCCGAAGGCACGCGGCGCGTCCAACGACTGAGTCGTCCCCAAAGTAGACGGCTGGTCGCGATCCTGGAAGCGCCGATTTCCAGGCTTTCGAACAAGCCGCCATTAGGATGGTGCTACTTCGACCGGTCGCAACACCAGTCGATGTAGTGATCGCTATAAAACGGCGACAATGGTCGCCTGTCGTCGCCCAGCACGAAAGTGTTGGCATTAGCGTCGTGTCATTTCGATACGGCGTTGTCCGTTCCAGCGCGAGGCTCTAGTGAGCCTCTGCGCACTTATCGTGACCAATCTTCAAAGGATTTCCCATGAGCGCAAATCAAATGTTGTTCGGATGCATCGACAAGCAGAACTACGGAGCAGGAGACGCCCACCAACTGCAACTCTGGCTGGAAAATGCCGGCGGGTCAACAAATTGGGTGGTTCGCAACGCCTACGTGCCTGGCGGCAAGTTTGTCAGTCGCTGCAGCCTTTACAACGGCTCCGACGTCGACTACTGCGAATCTCGTCGCATCGGTCAGGAGACGTTCAACCGCGTCAAAGCGGAAGAACTGGCGAAGTTCCCCGCGGTCGCGCCTGCAGCGACCGCCGAAGTCGTTTCGTAGTGAGAGAATCAGCAACGTCTGGTTCTGACTAGTGCGGAAACCCGAGTGTCGCCAAGCCTCACGGCTGGCGACATTCGGGCTCTTCCCTTTAGATTTACGCATACTATCTACCATAGTATGTTCGCGACAAATCGAAACGATACCAATGCTGATACCAGCAATAATACCGTTTCGTCGAAACTCAGAATGCGGGGAGCCAGGCGAGAACCGCACACTTGCGCAGTCTCTACACCTCGTAAACGGTTTGGCAAACCGTGGTCTTCTAAGTTTCACACTATCGCGGAGGTCCGGCTTTCGCCTTCTCCCTTTCAAGTTGTCGCAAAGCCTGGGCGGCTTTGAACCGTTGCACCCGAACTTTCACGAAGTCGTATACTCGTCGACCGATCGTCTTGAGCAAACGAGCGATCAGACTGATGACGAGACTGTTAAAGCCCCGCAACGCGTATCCGAACCCAATCAGCAGCACGCCGCTGATAGTGGCAGCCCAAAAGGTCCAATCACTAAGAAAGAACCAGGCTAAAGGCAGGACAAGCAGTCCTAGCAGGATTGCAACTGTTCCGACCTTGCTCAGAATTCGATGTGGACCAAACCGTTCTACGACTGCGCCAGCCGCTGCTTGTGCAGCCTTACTGGTCGCTACGTCGGTAACTTGCCTGGTAGTGGGAAGAAATCTGCGCCAATTCATACAAAGCGTTCCATTTGTGAGAGGTTTCGAACAACAAATCGTTTCAAGAGAAAGCCGATGACATCCGGCTTTCCGCCACAAAACGCGATAATAGCGACCGCACAGGTCACTTCGGCAAGAGTGCGAAACTCTTACCGAAGTGCCTGCGGTTCAGTCCTCAAGCCACGACAGCCTTCGAACCCTCAGCCTTGAATTTCGCCAGATCAGCCTCGTCAGCGGTGCTCAAAACCCGATAAGCCGGGTCCTTCATCAGCCGCACAGGCACCATCGGATTGACCTCTCCGACCAAGCCGAACGCCCCGGTTCCGTACTCGCCGACGGGCACGCCGACGGAACGAAGCACAAGAAGATTGGCAGCCATGCAAGTCCAGCGGTCTTTGCGAGTGCCGCCCCAGTACTTGCCGATGCCGTCATAACCGGTCGACATGGCATGCGCGAGCAACCACGTGCGCAGACGTTTCGGCATCGGAAGGGTGTTGAACAGCCACTTTCGCCGCACATTCTCCTTGTCGCGCCAGGCTTCATTGCTGACCTTAAGCCCCTCAGCCAATTCGAACGCACGAGCGCTCTGCTCAGCGGTCAAGGGCGTCTTCAGGACCAAAACGATGTAGTTCTCCTTGCCCTTTCTCTGCATCGCGATCAAAGCGCGCAGAGTGTGCATGACGGCTCCGTCCTCGATGTAGGAGCTGGCGACGCGCAACTTGCCGTCCTTGCCAGTGACCACGAGTTCCGAATGCCCCATGCTGTTGCGCGCCCGCCGAGCCATGCGCCCGTCGGTCAGGATCAAGGCGCCGTCAGGAATGACTTCGAGCGGCGGATTGAGCCAGACGTTCTTAGCCAGGAAGCCACTACCCACGGCGCTATAACCAGCCCGAGCTTCTCGGTAAGATTTATACACCAAAGTCCAGCCCACAAGCTCGATCAATGCGCCAATCGCACAGAGCAGATTGACGTGCGTGGGCGGCAGTCCGGGCAGCAGGGCAAGAGCCAGCGCCGATACGGAAAGCAAGGCACCAAGCGCCAGAGGAATGTACACCAGCCGCCTGAGCATCCGATCCTCGAACGATGAGAGCAGCCTACTCTCCAGGAAGATCGTCATGGTCAGCCACACCCAGGACAAAACTGCAAAACTGACTGCACGCGGCACCGGCAAAATGCCAAACACCGCATGCAAGAGAAGAACAAACAGCGCCACGTGTGTGGTGCTAACTAAAAATTTTTGAATTCTGTAAAGCATGTCCGCTCCTTGTGTTGATAGATCGTCATTTCAGCCGTCATTTCAGCCGTGGTTTCAGCCGTCACTTCAGCCGTCACTTCAGCCGTGGTTTCAGCCGTGGTTTCAGCCGTCACTTCAGCCGTCACTTCAGCCGTGGTTTCAGCCGTGGTTACGCCGTAGGGGCGGCTCGAGAGCCGCCCATGCCGCTTTGAACGAGCACCTCAAGTTCGAAAAATCGATTTCGGTTAGTCGATTTAGTCATTTCGAAAAGTCGATATGACATACCGAACTGCATCGGCAGTTCGTTTCGGTAAATCTAGAAGCAATTTCTGCGCGTTACATAGGCATCTTTTGGCAAAGGTTAAAGTGAGGTGATTACTTGAACTAAGCGATCTGAATGCGCGCGATCAACGCTTCGTCTCAACCTGTAACCGTGCTTTGGCAATTCAATACCACAATCGCTACAGCGCCCTTTTCGGGTGTTCTTAACCGCAGTCTGCCCGGCAAGCCAAGCCTATTCCGAACAACTTCTCATGTTCTCGGTAGCGCAGCTCGCTTACGCAACTGATATTGGTGTACTTCGCGCGAAGCTGAAACATGAGCCACGCTTTAAGTCAAAACTAATCAGTATCGACTGGAATTTCGCTTACTTGGCAACGTAAAGTCAGACCACCTTTTCCCTTCGATTCTGTAGACCACAACTCACGCGCTGATTTCTGTTTAACTCCAACTTTTCCACGTCGCTCAGCGATTGGATTCTGCTGGTTTTAAACGAGATTTAGTGCGGGTGTTTGGTCTGTCACCTCAAGCGACTGAAACGCAGAGGCGTTTCGGCTGCTTACCAAAACTCCAAATTCTGCAGAGGCAGAAGAAGGAAACCATATGTCCGACTCCCAGATCCAAACCCCAGATCAAGCCGTCACAGAGCCCGCCGAGAGCCCCGTCACGCTCCGCAAACAGCGACTCGAGGCAATCAACACTCAGTTGCAAGCACGCGGTCTCAAACAGCTCCGAAAGCTCGGCGACCAAACTGAAGGCGAAATCGAAACGACCAAAATCGTCGATATTTACGACCACTCAAAACGCTTCTTCACCGACGTCAAATTCGCCGTCATCTTCCCAGGTGGCAAAGAAGGCGAGTTCACAGTGCGCTTCAACGCCAACGGTGAAGTCTCGGACGGCGCCGTAATTGTCGTTCTCATCAACGGTCGATTCGCCATCATCAAACAATGGCGCGTGCCCCTCGGTGTGTGGACCTACGAGGTCTGCCGCGGCTTCGGCGACAAGCTCGACAATGCGCAAATCCACGGACAGCTCGGCACGCTCAAGATCGGTGATCTGCCGATCGGCACACTGACTCGCGAACTGGGCGAAGAAGTGATGGCAACCGCCGAAATCAGCTCGGTGACTCACCTCGGCAACATCGCCGAGAACTCCGGCACCAACGCCGTGTCACCCGCGCACTTCCTTGTGCAAATCCAGGTCGACGAAGCACGGCTCTCGGACAAGCTCAAGGGCACTGAAGGACTGAAGGTCTATCTCTGGACCGCCGACGAAGTCGATCGCCAGTTCGGCAAACGCATCGCCGACAACCACTCGATCACCGCCCTCAGCCTCGCCCTTCGCCACAGCGAACGCCTGCCCCGCCGCACCGACAACGCGGTCAGCTAAGCGCTTAATGCCGTCGGAGACGTCAGGACAATCACCGCAGAAGAACGGCCCATGCCGTTCTTTTGCACTACGGTTTAAATCTACTAAGCTAATTAGTACTGAAAAATGCGGCAAGACTCTTGCATGGTATTATGAGCTGGCCTTGGATTACGCACCGTCGTCATGGATTGCGCTGAGAATTGACAGATAAAGAGGAGCGGATTGCCCACCTGATGAATGTGGTGACCTCGCAGGCTAAAGAAATCGACAGCCTGAAGGAATCACAGAAAAGTCAGGTCGAAGCCGAATCTGAAATGATGGGTCGGATTCGCGAGGCAGCTCCTTCGTCTTCGAAATTCCAAATCGCCCAGGAACAAACTGATGATCGAGAATAGCCAAGAAATTTGCGCGAATTGCAAGAGACGAATGCATTCGTCTCGAGAAGGCTCACTCACACGTTTCCTCTTCGAGAATATTTACTGTCAGTGCCACAGTGCCGCTGCGCGCCCGGTCCCGCAAGAGCAAGCAGCGTCCTTCTGCCGGCGATGCGGCAAAATCGTGCCCGAGGTCAACCGCAAGGGCAGTTTCACCTCGTATCTTTTTCAAGCAGTGCGCTGCGATTGCGCCGAACCCGACGAAGGTCCGGCTGTGCAAACAGCTCACCGACCAGATCTCGACGCACGATACACTTCACCCCCTGGCTCACCATCCAGCGCTCGACTGACAAGGCTCAAAATCCAGCAAGCCTCCGCCACCATGGGCAGTATTAAGGAAATCGGTCTCACAGGCGGCGATATAATCGGCGACAACTACCAAATCTTCGAGCTCATCGGCGAGGGCGGCATGGGGCTGGTCTTCCTCGGCAAACACATGCAACTCAACCGGACGTGCGCAGTAAAAGTGCTCGCGCCATCAATGCTTTCGGTTTCAAGCTGGATGATGTTTCAGAATGAAGCCAAAATTATCGCCAATCTCAACCATAAGAGCATCTGCCAGATTTACGATCTGGGCGTTCACAAAGAGCGCTTGCCGTTTTATGCAATGGATTATCTTCCTGGAAAAACACTGGAACAACTGCTCGCGCAACAAGGCACACTGTCAGTCGGCGCGGTCATCGAAATATTTATGCAACTGGCAGAAGGTCTGGCATTCGCGCACGGAAAAGGAGTAATCCACCGGGACATCAAGCCAGCCAACATCATGCTTGTGCCAACCGACCAATCTGACACTTGTGTCAAACTTCTCGATTTCGGAATTGCTGAACTTGCCAGATCGAGTCTCGTCGATTGCGATCGTGAAGACATAGTTGGTACCGCATTCTATATGAGTCCAGAGCGGTTCGCTGGAACTGCAGGCGATTGCCGCTGCGACATTTACGCTGCTGGTTGCTCCATGTTCGAGGCGCTCACTGGCTCGCTTCCGTACGAAAGCGAAGACCTGTTAGAACTAAGAAGAATGCACGAGGAGGATCCGATTCCAACCTTAAGAAGTCGGACCAACACTAACTTCTCACCGGCAATTGAAGCGGTTATTCACAAGTGTCTTGCCAAAAACGTTGACGATCGATATCAAACCGCCGAGCAATTGCAGGCTGATCTCAGCTGCATCCTCAACGAAGAGCCATTATTATTTGCATCGCCGGAGAAAGTCACGATCGCGAAGGATCTCGGCAAAGGCTCATCAATCGCAGAAGACGAAGTTCAGCGGAATCTAACAAATTCGCTTCGCTGGACAGCAATCGCGTTTGGCACCACCGCCGTAGCAGTGTCGCTCTTCTTTATTCTGCCCGTATCGAAAGAGAAGTTAGTGACGTCTCCCCCAACTGTTCCATTCAGCGTAGAAAGAGACAACTCGCCGCTTTTTATCGGTGACGCGGATCTCGAGACTAGCCTCAATAAAGTAAAATTGATTGAGCAGCAGCTCAAGTCTGATCCGACCCACTTGACGCTCACAGGAACCGCACTTTCGGTGGAGGAAACAATGGCGGTTTCTCGAGCTAACAAGTTGACCAGCTTGAAGCTGCGTGAGTGCAGAGGCGATACAAAGTTATTTTTCGAACGGATTGCTCATCTGCCGATTGCGTGTCTGGAAATAATCAGCTCCGATATCGACGATGATGGACTTTTCGTGCTGTCAAACATGAAGGGACTCCAGACGCTGCATCTCAGGAGATGTTCGAAAATATCGGATGCAGGAGTAGCGCATTTGTCCCGCTTGCCACGACTCGTACAACTGGGAATGAGTTCTGTGCCCGGCTTGACGGAGATTGGGATTCGAGATATACACGACGGTTGCAAAAATATCAAGCTTCTTAATTTGACCAGCAATCCCCTGATCAACAAACGTTGTATCGATGCTTTGAGCGGATCTGGCGTCACCACACTGTATTTGGACCGGACCGGAATTAGCGATGAGAGCATAGACACTATGGCGTCGATGCCCAATCTAGTCACTCTATCGATCGGTAAAAATCACCAGATCACAGATCAGGCCTTGCCTCGTCTGGCTCGAATCAAGCAACTGAACACATTAACAATTGTCGACACTTCAATATCAGGATTCTCCAAGGACTGGAAGAGTCTGCGCAATCTCCAAAGACTATCTGTGGGAGCCAGCAGTGTCTCAAAACCGGCAGAACTCGAGGCACTCAAGAAGATGCTGCCGAAGGAATGCATAGTCACCGTCCGGGCCTCGTCAGGCAAAGAATAGAACGAGCGATTATTCTTCGCCTTTAGCTCCAACTTTTTCGTCATTGGAATTGTCGCCGATCGACTGATCGACTAACGCATCACTCGAACCCACTGTATTCCTGGTATTACCTTTTGTAGCAGCCCATCCTGGCGATGGATTGATCCCTAACAATTTCATGTAGGTTTCCTGATCACTGAAATGGCGACCGAGTGTTTGTCTCGCGACCTTAAAGGCATGCGGTTTGACACAGACCTCACCAGAAAAGGGCTCATCATAACAGGCGAGCAAAACCACATTGAGATAAAGAACGAGCGTAACAAGAGATGTCGTGAAGGTCTGGATCTTCAAGTTGCTTATTCCAAAGAACAAAACCAATGTGCCAGTAGCCATCGCTCCCATCAAAACAACGGTCCACAACATGACAGGAACCGTGTTACTCATCTGCGTGGCGCGTATTCGTAGACAGTCTCCAAGCGTGGCTACCGAACTCAAGAGCGTAGCGTGGATATTATTTTCTCTGTCATTAACCGGTTCTACGCTCAAACAGTCTGCCCAGATTTGGCTGTACCCGTTCCAAACTTCAAAAGACAGATTCCGGTTTGCCATCTCTTTCCATTCGACATCCACGACGCCATCCAGGTATTTGAAACAGTCGCTTCGAATGGTTACTCCAGTCTTGCCCGGCAGACCACTGGCAAGGCGATAAATGTCGCCGACTGCACCAGCCTCCTGTTCCACATTCGTACGGGCTTCTTCGAATCTGGTCATCGCGTTGGCAACCATAAATCCGAGCAAGATGGCAAACAAGGTCCCAACACAGGCAAGCAATGGATCTGATACAGGGTGATGCTCCCTTAAGAACTCCAATCCCATCACCTTTCGCACAAGAAGCATCAGTGCTACAGCAGTGAGGATCGATAGCACGCCCAAAAGAATTACATTCGCCACAATAAAATGTCCCACACGGCCTCCGGCATACCCGCAACATCGGCATACTACAATGTTCCTGTGATCGCCGGAAAGGTTTCGCCGCTAATCCGAAGAATCCACAAGACATTTCGGCCTCCTAAAAAACTGGCAGCAAGGCAAGTCGTCGGCGTCCGCAAGTGACGATTTAAAATTCAAAGGGCCCCCTTTACGATATCACGTAGTAACTAAAAATCAAAACAAAAGTGACGCAAATCGGGTGGTTCCCGCTGCGTCACTTTCGTGTGGTGGTCCGCGTTGTGCGGACTGTGGCTGTCGACGTGGTCATGTGACCTCCTTTGTTCTTGTGGCTGCGACTTGCGGTTCCGGTTCGTGTGTTACTCGGCGTGCAGCATGGCGAGCTCTTCGCTGACATGCACGTCGCCTTCGGCGTTGACCATCAGGTGCGCACGGTTGTGACCGAGGCTGACCAGGTGGTTCACCTTCTCACGTACCGAAGCCGACAACTTGCTCTGGTCGATGTCGACCAGAGCCTGAGGCAGATTCAGACTGGACATGGCTATTCTCCTTTCTTCGTGGTTAGGCTTACCGAAATCGAAGTGATTCGGGAAGCAGGTTCGTTTTAATACGCTACCGATAGTCGAATTAATCGGCTAACAGAAGGCGTTATTACTTCTCGTCGTTTTGAACTTCGTCTTCCCACTCGCCGGAATCGAGCATCGCCAGTTCTTCGCTGATGTGAACGTCGAACTGAGAGCTGATCATCATGTGGGAGCGCCGATAACCGAGTCCAACCATGTGAGCGATTTTCTCGCGGCACTCAGCTGGAAGTTGTTGTTCATCGATGTCGAGAAGGCGCTGAGGCAGATTGAGGCTGGACATTGTTTCTCCTTCCTCGCGAGAGGTTAAAGGCTATGAGCTGAGAGTTCTTGTAGCTGGTTTCTTTGTAGAACTTCCTGAAAAAAATTGTGGATTTAGGTGTAACTAACTTAACTACATCTCACGCTCGAATTGCATCAGGCAAATAGCTGTTAATAGGCGGTTTCTGTGCAAATGCACAGTCGAGTTGCTTTAAGGCAAATATGTTAGTTCGCGCTAACCTGTCCAGCAAAAACGATCATAACCTAGTAGACCTGCGATATCACTACCTCGCAGGCCGTATGATTTTCACTCTGTGATATTAAGCCCAAGTTTGCAAGGGCAGAAACAACTAACTGCGGTAACGGCGTGGTGGCACCAGGTCGGAAATCAATTCCTGAGCCAACAAAAAGTCTGTGTTATCGACCATCGCGTTTTGAGTGGGAACTGCAATTTCACTGATGTCGTCGGTGATAAACAGATCGGGAAGCTGGTAGCCGGACTTCGCTGACTTTGCGACTTCGCCCCAGATTGGCTGCGCCCGTTCGAGATCGTATGTTTGACGAATAGGTGAACCGATTTCCTTAAGTCTCTGATTCTCTGAGTTTTTGCCAGATGTTGTGTTTTGAGTAATTGAATAAGGTGGCGTATTCTTTCAATAACGACAAAGAAAGGAGATACGCCAATGAAGAAAGATACAGTTGTAGAGCTAAAAAAGCCAGAGGTTGT
>Ga0163146_10002608_pt1 | contig 24007 bp, 19 predicted proteins | sample OliLakLV19MP7G1_FD_148648 | JGI IMG/M metagenome (GOLD analysis project Ga0163146, IMG submission 148648) | Freshwater microbial mat bacterial communities from Lake Vanda, McMurdo Dry Valleys, Antarctica - Oligotrophic Lake LV.19.MP7.G1 | ecosystem: Environmental > Aquatic > Freshwater > Lake >...
CGAAGGGTGATCGCCTCGACGTCTTCCAGATCGATCGCTGCGGCGACGAACGCACGAAAAAGCTGCGCACGATCTGGACGTCGGACGAGATCGGGTCGACGGACGACGCGTCGCGCGATCTGAAGGACCTCGTCGGGCCCGTCTTTCCGACGCCGAAACCCGTGGGTCTCGTGCGGCGACTGCTCGCGTGCATGCCGAAGGACGCGGTCGTGCTCGACTTCTTCGCGGGTTCGGGAACGACCGGGCAAGCGGTGGTCGAGGCCAATCACGATGACGGCGGGACGCGACGCTTCGTGCTCGTGCAGGCGCCGGAGCCGACGGCGAAGGACGGCGAGGCCGCCACGCGCGGGCTCGACACGATCGCCGCGATCACTCGAGCTCGCGTGCGTGCCACGATCGAGCGCGTGCGCGCCGCGGGAACCCTGGCCGTCGGTTTCCGCGCATTCGAAGTGACGTCACCGCTGAGCGCTACGGCTCGAGGCGGCGGGCACGAACTCCTCTTCCGAATCCTCCGCGAGTCGTGATCCGAAGTCGCGCGCGGGTCGAGTTCGCCGCGGTTGGAGCTCGATGGAGCTGTGACGCTCGTCCGATTCACGAGGGCCTGCGGCCCGCGCTCGACGAAGGCTGGAGACGTCGTACAACGTCAGGCTCGTCCCCCCTCGCGACGCGAGGAGTTGCTTCCCGCCGTCTATGAAGATCAACGCGGTAGTGGCAAGCCCCGAATCCGGGGGGAAGATGGCGAGAACATCGCCCTTGTCGAGGCCCCACGCCTTCAAGCTGCCGCCTTCGTCACCCGTCACGGCCCACTTGCCCTTCGGATGCACGGCGATCGCGCGCGTACCGAGTTCGCCGACCTTCCATTGGGCCTTCGATTTCTTGCTGGAAACGTTCCACACGTGGACTTCGCCGTCCTTCGACGGCGGACACGGGCGGACCCGATTTCGAGACGAAAGCAAGTGCCGTGACCGGGGCGGTGTGCTCGCGGAGCACCCTCTTTTCGAAGCGCGAGACCGAGAACTGCGAGGAGGATGGAGTGCATGCGATTCGACTCGTTCGGTGATTCGGCACAGGTCCAAGCACTCGTTCAGGGCACCCAGCGATGGATACGCATGTCGACGCGACCGCGCACATCGACGGCCACGCCCTCGGCGCGAAGTCGGCGGCGCTGCTCGCGAGCCGATGCGCCCGTGGTCGACATTCGACCGGCGGCATTCACGATCCGATGCCAGGCGAGCTTCGTACCCGCGGTGACTTCGCCGAGCGTGCGCCCGACTAGTCGCGCGCGACCCGGGAGTCCGGCTTCGAGCGCGATCTGGCCGTAGGTTGCGACCATTCCGTGCGGCACCGAGTCGACGGTCGCGAGGATGCGTTGCCGGATCGGGTCGGCACCGGGCGACACGCGTGAACGAGGTCGGGACGCGGTCACTGGGTTCACTCCGCGAGAGCGGGTTTCGTGTCCGGCTCGCCGAGGTCGAGCGCCAGCTTCCACGTCCCGTCGGGCAATTTGCGCCACACGTCGAAGTAGCGGCCGGTCAAGAGGATCTCGCGTGAGCCGTCGTCACGTCGACGCGACATCGTGAAGCGACCCGATGTCGAACCGAGCCCACCCGCTTCGCTCATCGTGGCCGTATCCGGTTCCCACTCGAGCGCGTTCGCGGGATCGGCGAAGAACGGGCTCATCCGTGCGCGAATCGCGTCGTGTCCCGTCACGGGGCGGTAGTCGTCCTCGAACTGCGATCCGTTCGCGTCGAAGGCCGCGACCCAGGCCTCGAGACGGCGCGCTCCTACGTCGTCGCTGAAGGCGCGGTCCGCGGCGAAGAGGGCTTCGGTGCGAGGGTCGTGCATGGAACGACAGGCAGTGAGGGTCAACACGGCGACGATCAGAACTCTCATGAACGCGAAGGTACTGCGCCGCGCGCGCGGTAGCATCCCCGCCCGATGACGAGCGCGATCCACGTGCGCGATCTGCGCAAGACGTATCCCGGTCGTACGCCCGTCGAGGCGGTGCGCGGGCTCGATCTCGACGTCGAATCCGGCTCGTGCTTCGGCCTCCTCGGACCGAACGGCGCGGGAAAGACGACGACGATCGAGATCCTCGAAGGACTGCTCGATCCGACATCCGGCGACGTGGAAGTCCTCGGAATGCGCTGGGATCGCGACGCGACGCAGTTGCGCGAACGGATCGGCGTCACGCTTCAGGAAACGAAGTTCACGGACAAGTTGAGCGTGCTCGAGACGCTCCAGATGTTCCGCGCGTTCTTCCCGCGCGGCGTCGCGGCCCAGGAGGCGATCGAACTCGTCGGACTGGGCGAGAAGAGCACGAGCTACGTCGTCACGCTCTCGGGTGGTCAGCGACAACGTCTCGCGGTCGCATGCGCGCTGGTCGGCGAGCCGGACCTCTTGTTCCTCGATGAACCGACGTCGGGACTCGATCCGCAATCGCGGCGGCAGTTGTGGGACGTCGTGCGCTCGCTGCGCTCGCGCGGCAAGACGATCCTGCTCACCACGCACTACATGGACGAGGCCGAGAAGTTGTGCGACCAGATCGCGATCGTCGATCACGGTCGCGTCATCGCGGCGGGATCGCCGGCAGAGCTCATCCGGTCGCTCGGCGGTGATCACGTCGTCGAGTTCGCGTTCGGCGGCGACATCGAAGCTGCGGCGGAACTCGAAGCGCTGAAGGCTTTGCCCTCCGTCCGTTCCGCACGCGGCGAAGCCGATGGTTTCCAACTCACCGTCGCCGAGCCCCACATCGCTCTCCCAGCCATTCTCGAGCGATCCAAGTCGCGCGGAACGACGCTTTCGCGCCTCTCGACGCGGCACGCGAGCCTCGAAGACGTCTTCGTCGCGTTGACCGGGAGGCACTTGCGCGATGAGTGAATCGAGCGGCTTCGTCGAGCTCTACAAACTTCGCGTGCGTGAGTTCGTGCGCGAACCGGCGATCCTGTTCTGGGTCTTCGGCTTTCCGATCCTCCTCGCGGTCGGACTCGGGATCGCGTTCCGCGAGAAGCCCGTCGACTCGATCTCGATCGCGGTGATCGACGCCGCGGGGTCCGACGAACTCGCGACCTCGCTCTCGGCCGTGCCGGGTTTCCGCGTGCGCGAACTCGATCACGCCGAGGCACTTCTCGCCCTGCGTCTCGGGAAAGTGGCGCTGGTCGTCCACCCCGGCGCGGAGCTCGAGTACCGCTTCGACGAGACGAATCCCGAAGGCGTTCTCGCGCGATCGCGTGTCGACGACGCGCTGCAACGCGCGGCCGGCCGTATGGATCCGCGAGCGTTTCGCGAGACGCTCGTGACCGAGCCGGGCTCGCGCTACGTGGACTTCCTGATCCCGGGACTTCTCGGGATGAACATCCTCAGCGGATCGATGTATGGCATCGGCTTCGCGCTGGTCGAGATGCGCTCGAGGAAGCTCCTCAAGCGCCTCGCCGCGACGCCGATGAAGCGTTCGCATTTCCTGCTCGCGACGATCGCGAGCCGCATGACCATCGTCGTCGTCGAGGTCGTGCTCATGCTGACCTTCGGCTGGCTCGCGTTCGACATGGTGTTCCAAGGCAGCCTCATCACCGCGATGGGCCTCTGCATCCTCGGCGCAGCGTCGTTCGCCGGGCTCGGGCTCCTCGCCGCGGCGCGCACGCGCAAGATCGAGGTCGTCTCAGGCCTCATCAACGTCGTGATGCTGCCGATGTTCGTCGTCTCGGGAGTCTTCTTCTCGTCGGAGCGATTCCCGGACGCGATCCAACCGCTCGTGCGTGCGATGCCGCTGACGGCGTTGAACGACGCGCTGCGAGCGGTGCTGCTCGAGGGTGCGGACCTCACGTCGCAGCTCGGTCGCATCGGGATCCTGGTCGCGTGGGGCGCGATCTCGTTCGTCGTCGCGCTGCGCTTGTTCCGCTGGAACTGAGAGCGTGTGAAGGAATCGAGCCTACACGCTCCCAGATTCCATCTGCGCCGCTGCGCAGCGCGTCGCCCGTGAATGTTTCACAAGCTCTGAGCGCGGCACCTCGACCAGGCACGCTCGGCCGTCGCGCGCCTGATTCCGCGCTGCTCGTGCACGGGGCGAACCGATTTCAGCGCAGCGCTACGTAGCCCGCGAGCGCGGCGAGCGCCAGCACGCACGGGACTGCGAGCTTGGAGTTCCAGGCGTAGAGCAAGGCCAGACACACGGCGGCGATCACGACGGCCGGCCAGCGGTCGAGTGCCGTTGCGGCGAGCTTCACCGTCGTCGCGGCGATCAGCCCGACAACGCCCGCCGTCACACCCGCAAGGATGACGCGCATCCGCGGACTGTGTGTGAGCCGCTCGAGGAGCTCGTGTCCGACCATCGTGAATCCGAACGCGGGCAGGAAGATCCCGGCTGTCAGGACGAACGCGCCGGCCCAACTGCTGGCCAGGAACCCGACGAAGGTCGCGAAGATGATCAGCGGGGCCGGAAGCACCCCGCCGAGCGCGATCCCGTCGAGGAATTGCTGGTTGGTCATCCAACCTCCGCGCACGACGGCGTCGTGCTGGAGATAAGGAATCACCGTGTATGCGCCGCCGAAAGTCAGCAGGCCGCTGCGGAGACCCGACCCGAATAGCTCGAGCAAACCGACGTTCTCGCGCCGCGCCCCCACGACCACTTCGGCGCCGACGGACCCGCTGCCCACCAAGCCGGTCGCGAGCAAGTAGATCGCCGCCAACATCATCAGGACGGCGATCGTCGCGAGCACGTAGCGCCGGCCTGCACCGCACACGTAGATGAGTCCCGCGAGCGCGAGTACGATCCCGAAGTGCACGCCGGCGAAGGAAGCACCGGCCGCAGCCGCAGCCGCGATCCAAGCCCAGCGGTCGATCAAAGCGTGCTCGCCGATGCGATGAACGGCACGCGCGATCAGGGCGATCACTCCGGCCTGCATCCCGGCGAAAACGGCCGCAATTCCGGGTGAGGCGAACCCGAAGCGCACGTAGACCCACGTCAACGCGAGCATGAGGACGAAGCCGGGCAACATGAATCCGAGGCCGGCGAGAAGTCCGCCGAGGCGGCCACGCGCGAGGGTGCCGAAGTACACACACAGCTCGTGCGCCTCGGGACCGGGGAGCACCTGGTAGACCGCGTAGACCCGGTTGAATTGCTCGACCGGGATCCAGCGTTCCTCCTCGACGAGTTCGCGCTTGAGCATCGCGATCTGCGCGAATGGGCCGCCCCAAGCGAGGCATCCGAAGCGCAGGAATCGCAGGAACAGTCCGCCGAAAGTCTGCGTCTCCGGCTTCGTGCGCTCGACGGACGGATCCACGGAATCCTGCTCGGAGTAAGGAGCCTGCTGATCACGCGCTCGAACTCCCGGGCGGGCGGCGGCCGAATTCGGGATGGTACAGGTGCGGCACCTGACTCGACAGCATCCGCGCCGAGTGCGCGGTGCACGTCGCGCTCTCGATCGCACCGAATAGCGGCCACGCGTCGCAGGCAGCGTCGTGTTGTTCTTCGACGAGTTCCCGTTGCGATCGGTGAGCACCGATGGTGGACCATCGCTGCGTTTCGACCTGTGCACCGTCCGCGATGCACGCGGCGAGGAGGTGCGCCTCGTCGAGCCCTGGGCGCGGATCTCACGTCGCAGCTCGCGCGCAAGGGGATCCTCGTCGCGTGGGGCGCTGCCGCGGGCGAGCACGTTCGAGTCCTCGATCTAGGTGCCGACTCCGCGCCGTGACCGTTCCGGACTTCGTGAACCAGACGGCTGGGGCGACCTCGCCCGCTCGGCTAGACTGCTCGGCCGCACCCACCTGGACGAACTCGATGACGACCCCTGACCGAACTGCTCCCGATCGTGACGACTTGATTCACGATTGGAATCTGCCCGATCTGCGCGCTTCCGGGTCAATCCAGTTCGACGACGAAACACTGCGCGACGGATTGCAGAGCCCGTCGGTCAAGGACCCGACGCTCGATCAGAAGATCGAGCTCGTTCAGCTCATGAACGACCTCGGAATCCAGACCGCCAACGTGGGATTGCCTGGCGCGGGCGCGCGCGCGAGAGAGCACATCCTCGAGCTCTCGCGCGTGATGAAGAGCTTGAAGATCCGCCCCAACGTCGCCTGTCGCACCGTGATCACGGACATCGAGCCCGTCGTCGACATGGTGCAGCAGTCGGGCGTTCCGATCGAAGTGTGCGCGTTCATCGGCAGCTCGCCGATCCGTCAGTACGCCGAGAATTGGCACATCGACCAGATGGTCAAGCTCTCGCGCGACGCGGTCCTGTTCGCGACGAAGAACGACTTGCCCGTCATGTTCGTGACCGAGGACACGACGCGCGCGAATCCGGAACACGTCCGTGCGCTCTACACGACCGCGATCGAGGCCGGCGCGAAGCGCATCTGCGTCTGCGACACGTGCGGCCACGCGACGCCGAACGGCGTGAAGCGGCTCATCACGTTCGTGAAGAGCATCGTCGACGAACTCGGCGTCGACGTGGGCATCGATTGGCACGGTCACCGCGATCGCGGGTTGGGACTCGTCAACGCGCTGGCCGCGCTCGAAGCCGGCGCGACGCGCGTCCACGCGACGGCACTCGGCATCGGCGAGCGCGCGGGCAACGTCGAGATGGATCTCTTGCTCGTGAACTTGCGTCTGCTCGGCCTGATCGACAACGACTTGTCGAAGCTCGGTCGCTACGTCGAGCTCGCAGGGCAAGCGACCGGCGTCCCGATCCACCACAACTATCCGGTGTTCGGGAAGGACGCGTTCGAGACGGCGACGGGCGTTCATGCGGCGGCCGTCATCAAGGCCTTCAAGAAGGGCGATCACTGGCTCGCGAACCGCGTGTACAGCGGCGTGCCGGCCGATCTGGTCGGCCTCGAGCAAGTCATCGCCGTCGGCCCGATGAGCGGCAAGTCGAACGTGACGTGGTTCCTCGAGAAGCGCGGCGTGCAGCCGACGGACGAGCGCGTCCAGAAGGTGCTCGACCTCGCGAAGAAGACGCCGCGCCTCCTGACCGAAGACGAGATCCTCTCCGCCGCGAAGGCCTGACGCGCGAGCTCGAGTAAGCGCGTGAACAACAGGGCCGCAGCCGTCACCGTCGTCGCTGCCGCGACGAACGTGGTCGTGATCGGCTGGATCTTGATGCGCGGCAGCTCGCCCATCGGTGCGAAGCGGGTCGCGCAAGCAGCGATCGCGGGAACAGCGCTCGTCGGCGCGCAGACGATCGGCGGGTACATCGCGGTCGGCAATCCGTTCCTCTTGATCACGATCCTGTGGGCGTACCTCGCGATCGCGTTGCCGTGCGTCGGATTCCTCCTCCTCGTGCGCCGAACGACGCGCGAGCGAACGACGCGACTCGCGCGAGTCCTCGCCTCGATCGCACTCGCGACCGTGCCGATCACGCTCTACGCGAGCTTCGTCGAACCCTACCGACTCGTCACCGAGCGAGCTGATGTCGCGATCGCGCCGCCGCGCGCGCCGAGTCGCCCGATCACCGTCGCCGTCCTGGCCGACATCCAGTGCGTCGAAGTCACCGCTCGCGAGCACGAAGCCGTCCGACGCGCGATGGATGCGAAGCCCGACCTGGTGCTGCTGCCTGGTGATTTCGTGCAAGTCGGCTTCCACCGACTGCACGAGATCGCGCCGGCCTTCCGCGAACTCCTCGCGCCCCTCGACGCGACGCTCGGCGTCTACTGCGTCCAAGGCGACACGGACACGCGCCGCGACATCGAGATGCTGATCGAGGGCACGCGCGTGCGCCTTCTCGACGATCAAGTCATCACGCTCGAGCGCGATGGGCTGCGCATCACGCTGGGCGGAATCGGCCTCGATTTCGACTCCGTCTCCGCCCGCGCCGCGCTGCGCGACATCGAATCGCGACCGGGCGACGACGATCTGCGCATCGTCACCGCGCACCGGCCTGACGTCGTCTACGGTCTCTCGCCGAACTCACGCGTCGATCTCGTCGTCGTCGGACACACGCACGGCGGACAAGTCGCGTTCCCATTTTTCGGGCCGCCGATCATCTCGTCCGAGGTTCCGCGCGCCGTCGGTTGGGGCGGCTTGCACGATCTGCAGGGTCGCCGCATCTACGTCAGTCGCGGCATCGGTTGGGAGCACGGTTCGGCGCCGCGTCTGCGCTTCCTGTCACCGCCCGAAGTTTCGATCCTCACGTTGCGTTGAGATTTCGTGGACCCATCGAGGCTGTGGGCTCTCGGAACCCAGTGGCCCCTCTGCACGGCTGCTTCGAGCCTGATCTGTTCACACACGCTGAGATCGCGTGGCGCCTCTCCACGAAGCACGAGGCCGTGATCACTCCACGAACTCCGAGTCCGAGTCTTCCACCGACTCGGGGATCGACGCGCGCCGCAACGACTCAGCCCTTCTCGTGACAGCACTGATCGATCACGACGGCCGACGCGAGGAGGAGCACCTCGTCCTCGCCGTCCGCGATGTCGATCCCGTACGTGTCGCCGATCCCGAACCAACGCTTGCTGACTTCCGCGACGCGCTTCCCGTGTCGCGTGAACTCGTACTCGCGATCCAAGAGGCTGCCCTCGGCTTCCAAGTCGTCGGGACCGGGTACGTCGACCGTGAAGCGCGCCTTCAAGAACGTGAGCGGCTTCTTGCGCACGAGCGCGATCGTCTTCCCCGCGCGCTGGATCTCGAACGTCTTGCCCCACTGGAAGAGCTTCTGCTGGAGCCACAGGAGCTCCTTCCCGTTCATGTCCTGGAACGACAGCTTCGCGCCGATCGTGAACGCCTTGCCGTCGACGAAGTACCGCTCTCGTCCTGACGCGTCGCGGATCGTGTAGTCGTCGCCCAGGCGGAAGAGGTCCTGGCGCATCTGGTAGCGGGGCATCGGTGACTCCTCTGGAACTCGAGTGCGTGCGCGCTATTCCGCAACCCTCGCGGCGTTCGCCCTCGAGCGCGGAGGCGCCGAGATCCAGCGCGACGCCTCGTCGTGCCGCAGCGAACTGTCCGAACTCGACCGCGCAGCGCCCGCGGACGAAGTAGTGATCGCTCGGGTCGCGCAGCGGCGCGCCAACCGACCCCGGCTCGCTCGGAGGGCGGACCCGCGCGTCAACCGACCTGCGCGCGTTCAGGGAACACGGCGACCGGCGCGGGCTTTCCGTGCTTCGCCACGTAGGCGTTGTTGAAGGCGCACGTGAAGCACTTGTGGTAGCTGCCGCGCTGACGATCTTGGCACTGCCCCTGGGTCACCTTGTGCGCGAACAGCACGGGCGCTCCGTCGACTCGTGTCGGGCACATCTGCAGGCCAGTCGTCTTCGCGTCGGTCATGCTCGTCCTCGGTCGTGTCCTGGAATCAGAAGCCCCCGCGAAAGCGCAGGGGCGTCGTCCCGGACCTCGATGCCGGCCGCCGGGTGGCCGCGCGGTCATTGTGAACCAGCGCGAAGGGCCGAGGCAAGGACGCGTCAGGTCAGCCGCAGGTTCGCGCGGCGTTGGGCAGCGCGGCGCGGATGCGCTCGAGCGCCGTCTTCGCGGCTTCGGGCGCGCGGTGACTGTCCCGCGAGAGCTCGACGGCCGCCATGCCGCCAAAACCGATGTCTTTGAGAGCAGCAAGACAGGAAGATAGATCTAACTCGCCGCTCCCGAGCTGGAGATGCTCGTGTACGCCGGCGCGGGCGTCGTCGAGGTGGACGTGGACGAGGTGCGCTTTCAGAGCCCGGATCTGGCTCGTCGCAGGGACGTCGCCGGTCACGACCAGGTGCCCCAGGTCGAGCGTGAGCCCGAGTTCCCCACTTCGTGATCCGAGGCGGCGCGCGAGCTCGAGGTACCCCGCCGGCCTCTCGACGAACATGCCCGGCTCGGGCTCGAAGCCGATGCGCACGCTCCGTGACCGCGCGTGGTCGAGAACCGGGACCAGCGCGGCGGCCAAGCGCTCCCACAACGGCTCGGACAAGGCGCGGTCGGCACCGGGTGCGTCGCCGGAGACGAGCTCGTACGCGGCGCCGGACCAGATCGAGACGACGCTCGCGCCGAGGTCCGCCGCCAAGTCGATCGAACGCCGATAGTGATCGACGCGCCGCTCGCGACCCTTCGCCGACGGGTCCATCAAGTTCGGACGGTGCTTCCGGAACGGGTCGAGGACGTAGCGCGCGCCGGTCTCGATCGAGATCGCGACGCCGCGCTCTTCGGCGTGCTCGCGCACGGCGCGCACGCGATCCGGTCGGAGGTCGAAGAGGTCGAGCTCGCCGACGTCGGGCGTGATCGCGATCCCGTCGTACCCGAGCCCCGCGAGGAGGTCGATCGCGTCGCGCAGTCGGTGGTGCGCGAGACCGTTCGTGTTGTAGCCCAGGCGGAACACGCGGCTCAGCTCGTGGTGTTCGGGCCGTTGCCCGAGCCCGTGACCGGCGTCGGAGCTCGCGGCGGACCGTCCGCGTCGGGATCGTTCGGCGGTTTCGTTCCGTGCTCGATCGGCTCGGGGAGCACAGCGGGAACCGCCGAAACGCGCGCGACAGGGCCGGCGAGACCCGGGTCGGCCGTGCGCAGCCGTTCTTCGTCCTCGAGACGCACCGCCAGTTTCTCGCTGGCCGTCCGTGCCACGTCCGACAGCGAGAGGTCGCGCGGAACGAGATCGCGGATCTGGCGAACCTCGCGCTCGAGCCCGCTGTCACGCCACGTCGAGTTCAGACTGCGCTTGATCTTCGCGAACTGCGCGCCGGCGTCGGCTGCGACCTTGGGCAGGTCCTTCCCGAACAAGAGCAGGGCGCCGATGCCGACGATCAGGAGCTCGATCCCGCCCAGACTCTCGAACAGTGCGAACACGATGGCTCGAATCCTAGCCTGGATCCGCTACTCGCCATTCGCGGGTCTCGGCGAAAGCTCCCGCATCGACGCCGCCGACCGCGGTCGAGGGTCGCGGCTCGCGGCTCGCACCGGCCTGCGGTCGACCTCCGCGTAAGAACGGTGCACGTCCGCGGCCGTCGCCCCCGCGGAGTTCGCGGATCTCGAACCGCTCGCGCAGGATCGAGGACGGAGCGGAACGTCCGCCGCGCGGTTCGCATGACGCGGCGCCACGGTGCCGAACGTTCTCTACGATGCGGCGCATGCTGACCGCGATCTTCCTCGCGCTCGCCGCTGTCGCGCCGGTGCAGTCCCCGCCTGCGGCAAGTCCGCCCCGGGCGGAGCAACCGGTCGACGCGCGCACGGCGCTCGTCGGTGAAATCGAAGAGCTGTACGCCAAACTGCGTCGGCGCGACTGGAACTCCGTGCGACTTGGGCTCGCTGCGCTCCTCGCGCGCCACGAGAACAGCGACGCTGCGCGCGGCAAATTGCTCGAGATCGAGGACCTCGCGCGCGTCACGACCTTCTGGGCCAAGCATCCGGAGCCCGACGCCAAGCTGCTGATCTCTGGTCAGGTCGGCATCCTCGATCGGGCGAACGACAAGGTGCGCTTGACCTACGAGCAGGGTCGTCTGGAAAAGCGCAACGCGAAGCGCGCGAAGTTCCGCCCGATCTCGGTGCCGAGCTTCGGAACGGGCGATGCCAAGGACGATGCCAAGGCACCCTTCCCCGACTTCGAGCAGCTCGGGGACCTGACCTTGCATCCGTTGCAGTTCAACGGCCCCTACCGAGCCGAGTTGCGTGGCTGGCTCCCCGCGCGCGGCGGGATCGTGCCCACGATCGTCCTGCTCCTGGACCAGGACGAGATCTACTTGGCCACGTTCGACTATCCGCCCAGGCTGCTTCTCATCACGAACGCGCCGGGCGGTCCGGAGTTCATCGCCGAGTCGAGGATTCCCGTGCTGCCGGAGAACGGCGGAGAGTTCACGATCGACGCCGCGGTCGCGGAGACTTCCATGACCATTCGCTACAACGGCCGCATCGCGTTCCAGGTCCCGAAGCCGAAGGGCAAGTTCGGTTGGGTCGGATTTCTCGGCGGTGAGCAGGTCCGCTACGTCCAGCTCGCCGGCAAGAGCTACGGACAATGGATCGACGCACTGGTCGATGCCGCCGTGGACGAGGATCGCGCAGCGTTCGAGCGCGCTTTCGACCCGCGCACCGCCCTGCCCACTTGGTTGTACGACGTGCCCGACAAGGCCGTGCGCGACGACGCCGGAGAGTGAGCCGCGATCGAGAGCGTGCAGAGCGGGTTCGCCGCCGGACACTTGGCGGAGTTCCAGAGACTCACCCAGGCTCGCAAGTGGAAAGCAGCGCTCACGGCCCTCGAAGCGCAGGGAGCCGCGGGCGCGAAGCCACCGGCGTTGGCGTGGGCCAGGGCTACTGTGCTCGTCCAACTCGGGCGCCTGGAGGAAGCTCGGACCGCGGCAAGAGCCGTCATCGCCACGGAGCCCAAGCACCTGGAGATGCGCGTGTTCGAGGCGGCGCTGGACGTACGCCTCGAGGGTTCCGACGCAGCACTCGAACGTGTGCGCGCGCTCGTGCGCGACTTCCCGGCTTCACCCGAGGCGCGCACCGTGCTGGTTCAGGCTCTGCTGCGCAGCGCGCGGCTCAACGACGCCCTCCAGGAATCCGAGCGCGCCTTCGCGGCGGGTGTCGATCGGAAGCAGACCGCCCAACTCGTCGAGCAAACACGCCGCGCAGTCTCCGGACCGACTTGGCGCACGACGAATCGCCAAGATTCCAAGCACTACGCGATCGCATCGGACATGGATCGCGCGACCTGCCAGCAGCTCGCCACGGTGCTGGAAGAGACCTACGCCTTCCTGGCGCGCGCGATCGGCCCGATCTCGGACGCTCGGCCGGCGCATGCGCGTGTTCGTGTTCTCGGGCAAGCAAGCCTACTTCGACTACTGCGAGGACTTGCTCGGCGAAGCGATGCACTCCACGCAGGGTCTTTTCTCGGCCCAATTGGCGCAGCTCCTGTTCTGGAACGCGGTCGATCGCGAGGAGTTCGTGCAGGTCGCGCGACACGAAGGCTTCCACCAGTACTTGAGCGAGCTCGTCGACGAAGTCCCGGTCTGGCTCAACGAAGGTCTGGCGCGCTACTTCGAAACCCTGCGCAAGGAGAAGGGCCGCTGGATCGCCGGAGCGGTTCCGGAGTCTTCTCGCAGTATCTTGCGCGAGCTTCGAAGCGAGTCTCAGTGGTTGCCGCTCGCGGATCTCTTCCGCCTCGACGACGAGCAGTTCTACGGAAAGAACGCGGAGGTTTGGTACGCGTACGCGTGGTGCGTGATCCACACACTGGCCGATGGCACGCTGGCGGATCGCAAGCTCTTCGACGCGTTGATCGGAAAGCTCGCGCGCGGCGTCGATGGAGCGGTCGCGGTGCGCGAGACGTTCGAGGGCGTGGATTTGAAGGCCCTGCTCGACCGCGTCAGAGCTCGCGCAGCGTCGCTTTGAAGCGATGCACGACGACTCACGCGGGACGCTCGTCCTCCCTGCGCAACTTTCTCAGCGAGTGCGCATGCGCGGCCGCATGGGCGCAGCGTCCATGACCTCGACGCGTTCGCGGTCGCTCAGCGCCTGTGAAGAATTCACGGGCGACGCGCCGCGGAAGCGGCGCCAACAGCAACTGAGAGCGTGTAGGCTCGAATTCTTCTCACGCTCTCAGTGGTACACGCCGAGCCACCGATCGATCAGGCCGAGCGAATCACGACGCCACGACAGACGCGGCTGGAAACCGAAACCGAACCTGGTCCCTTCACCGGCGCGATAGCCCAGCTCGAGCTCGAACACGAAGTCGTGACCGAGGCGGCGCAGCACGAACTCGGAACCCAGCGAACGATTCTCGTTGAGCGACTGCGTCTGCGTGCCCTCGAGCTCCCACTTCGTCGTCCAACGCCAACGCGCGCGTATCGACGCGGCCTCGTACAGCGTGGCGTCGTCGACATCGCGGCCGTAATGGTGGCCGAACTCGAGGCCGACGTTGCGCACGGGCTCGAAGCCCATCGCGGAGCTCGAATACTGCGTCTCCGTCTCGCGCACGTCGTAGCGACCATCGTGCGTGATCGCGAAGGGGAACCCACCGAGGATGGTGTAGTAGCTGCCGAGGAACGCGATCGGTTGCAGCCCATCCGGCGTGGGCCCCTCGACGCCGTCGCCGAGCGACGCACGCACGTCGACCCCGAGGCGATCGTCGGAGTCCGGCTTCCACCAGCGAGCACGAATACCTGTGTCTACGAATCCGCCGAGATAGGGATCCTCGGTTCGATCGAAGCGCACGGGATCGCCGCCCGACTCGAAGTCCAGGATGTTCGCACGCACCCCGATCGTCGGCGAGAGCGTGTGCGCCGTTCCGCCCGAACTGCGCTTCCAGAACGTGGTCGTAGTCTCGATGCCGGCGAGCAGCGCGGCGCGAACCGGTGACTCCTCCTCGTCGAAACCTTCGCTCCAGATCGTGCCGCGTCCTTCGAGGTACGGCGTCGCGTTGGCTTTCAGCACGCCGAGTTCGAACGGCAGCTCGATCCGCTGCCGCGTGTCGGCACGCATCACTTCGCGATCACCGAGGCCGTCGGGATAGGGCGCGTAGTACTGCGCGTCGCCGTCCTCGCGTCGCAAGTAAGCCGCGTCAACGGTCCCCGTGTGATAGACGGGATTATCCCACCACGTCGCGAGTTGCGTTCGGCCGCGGAAGAAGCCGAGCGACGGCAGTTCCGCGGCGTCGGTGCGATCATCGAGGAGGAACTTCGCCGAACCCGAGTAGTAGTCGTTCCCGTGCGCCTTGCGCCAATGGACGTAGTTGTCCTTCTGCTCGTACTCGAGATAGTCGCGCTCGAAGAACTCGGACTGCACGCCAGCATCGGTCTGGTACGACAGCGCGATATCGACCCACTCGGCGTCGTCGCCGCGCTCGATCCAGTAGCGGCCGCGTGAGTGCAACCACGTGCGCAAGAGCGAACGATCCTCGCGATCCACGCGCACGAGTCCCGAGTCGTTGTTGCGGTCCGGAATCACGTCGGCCTGCGCATGGAAGTCGAGCTTGTCGCCGAGGCGAAGGTCGAGCCCTGCGCCGAGGAGCAGACCGCGCGAGCCGAGGTAGCGCACGTCGAAGTTCCAACCGCCGCGGATCGGGATCTCGGGCAGCCCGAATGCGACGCGCGTGATCTTGCCGATCGCGAGGCCGATCCCTCCGAGTTGCGCGTTGACCGAAGCGCCGATCGCCGTGCCGAACTTCGCGCTGTTCCCGAGGACGAAGCGGTCGACGAGCGGGTTTCCCTCCGAGTCCGTCTCGTAGACGAGCGGAGGCATGGGCAAGCGCAAACCGTCCTCGAAACGGATCGCGTTGCCTTCCGCCGTCACTTGGAACGCGACGCGATCGTCGACATCGTTGAGCTGCGGAGTCAGCCGGAGGTCCGTCGTCTCGATGACGTAGTGCGGCTCGTCGAAGTCGCACGCCGTGAGGACGGCTGTGTCCGCGCGGATCTCGGGTCCGCCCGAAATGCGCATCCACTCGGCCTTCGCGCGCACCGCTCGCGGCTCACCGCGGACTTCCAGATCGACGACCACGTCGGCGTCCTGGATCCAACCGTGATCTTCGACGAGGTCGAAGTACAACGCGCCGGCGCGCGCCGAGCGGTCACCGACTTGGTAGATCTCGACATTGCCCTCGATGTAAATTTCGGAAAGCAGCCTGAAGATCGCGCTCTTCTTGATCTCCTCGAGCCGGGCTTGCCACGGATTCGGCGCGGGCTTCTTCTCGCCCGCTGACAGCACGAGATCGTCCGTCGGGCGCACGAGCAGGCCCTCTTCACCCGCGTTCTCACGAATCGCCTGACGGCCACTCTTCTGCCATTCGGCGCGATCGACCCAGAACAGTGTCCAGTCCGCGAACAACTGCGTGCTGCCGAACCGCAGTCGTGGGTTGCGCAAGACGAGGATCGTCGTGTCGCCCTGATCGAAGGGCTGCATCGAGTCGTACTCGAGCGACCACGACGTCCCGGCTGCTCCGGGACGCGACACGATCTCGCCCTTGTCCGTGGCGAGCAACATGTTCGTCATGTCGTACTCGATCCACGGAGCGCGCCACTCGGCATCGAGCACGGAGAGTTCCGCGGGCCGACCTTCGAAGCGCACTTGTCCCGGCACGCCTTCGAGTCGCTCCCCGCGCGCCGTTCCGCGAGAACCCATGCGAATTTCGAAACCACCTTGCGCCACGAGATTGCGCACGTCGGCAGCGTCGAATGCCGCCGGATCCCTGAAGTCGCCGCGCACGCGAATCGAGCCGGCGTTGAGCGACCAATCCTCGCCTTGCTCGTTGACACCCGAAACGCGCGCGTCGCCTTCGAGCAGTACGTGCTCGCGATCCGCTTCGACGGTGTTCGCGCGCATGTTCTGGAACATCGCCTTCAGGCCTTCAGCGGACTCACGATCGACGACTCCGCCCTCGATTCGTGACGCACGCATCGAGTCCGGATCGAAGTCGATCCAATCCGCCGAGATCGCGTACTCCGCGAGCGCGCCCGGCAAACGACCGCGTGCCGTGACGCGACGGCCGGCGCCCGCCGACAAGCGACCTTTGCCAAGAGCGTCGACCGTGAAGCGATCTGCCGTTGCGTCGAGTGCCACGGTGCCCAATCCGTCGCCGTAGATCGCGTGCACGTCGCCGCGCGCCTCGATGTTCGTGAGCTCGGCCGTGAGCGGCGGGTCTTCGCCCGGGCGAGGCTCGATACGACCGTCTACGCGCACCCAAGCCGCGGTCAGGTCAGCCGTTTCGATCCCGCGCACCAAGCGCGCGCGAACGTCGCGGTGCGCCTCGACGTGGAACGGGCGCGGCTCGACGGAGCCGCGGCGTTCCGGCGCGGCCTCGATCTCGACCTCTTGCGCATCGAGGTCGAGACGCGAACCTTCGACTTCGGCTTCGACGTGCACGTCTCCACGCGCGAAAACGCGCCGTTCGGTCGCGCGGATCTCGCGTCCCAACGTTTCGGCGCGGAGGTCGTCCTTCGGATCCGTGCCCGACCTCTGCAGGCGGTAACTCGCGCGCTTCGACTCGGTTCCGTAGAGCTCGACGTCACGCTCACCGCGCACGACGATGCGTTCTGCGTCGCCATCGCCATCCACATCGGAGAAGCGCACATCGCCGTCCGCCGTGAACGTGCGCGCATCCCAGTCGAAACCCGTGACGCGCGAGGCTGATGCCTCGACGCGATCCGCCGCACCGAGGTCGCCGACCGAGAACGCCACGCCTTGCGCCGCAGGAACGAGCAGTTTCGAGGCCTCCCAACGCGCTTCGAGTCCGCCGCTCGCATCGAATGCGACGGGACGGCCATCCGGAGTTTGCCCGCGCATCGTCGTCGCGCCCGAGGATGCGGCATCGAGCGCGAGCGATCCGTCCGGCTCGAGCCTCCAGAAGAGATCGAGGCTCGGACTGCGCAACGCGCGACCTGCATAGTCGACGGTGACCTCCTCGACGCCGTGCAGCTCACCGCTACGGCGATCCGCACGCACTTTGCCGTCGATGCGTCGCTTCGCGGTCACGACGAGATCGCCGTCGGGGACACGGACGCTGGCCGGTCCAGCGAGCTCGATCACGATACCCGTGTCCATCCGCACGATGAGCGGCCCGGCGCCGGCGATCGCCGCGCGGGATCCCAAGAGATCGGGACGCTGGTCGCCGAGGAATCGCCCGATACCGACGTCGCCCGTCGGATCGCCGGTCAAGGTCGCCGCCGCGAGCTCGCCCTTCAGGCCGAAATCGAAGACCGCTGTCCGTGAACGAAACGTGTCGCCCTCGCGCACGAGGACGACGTCGTCTTGCAGGGTCGCAAGGCGCAATCGGCCGCGCTCACCGAACGCGAAGTCGGCACGTTGAGCGCGGAACTCGTCGCCGCCGCTCTGCGCGACGACGTCGCCTTGCGCATCGGCCGAAACGAGCTCGTAACCCTTGCGCGACGCCGTCGGTCCGCGGCCGACCAGGTGGATCGTGCGCGCGACGATCAGGACCGCGCCGACGGCCTGCACGCGATCGACGCCTTCGATCGCGAGCCGCGCGCCCGCCTCGGCCGTGACGTCGATCGTCTCGACGCCGTCGCGCACGATGCGTTCGACGACGAGCGAGCCCGTCTCGCCCGACGCGAGGAGCACGCGTTCGCCGCTCTCGAGCGTCAGACGCACCGTCGCGTCGCGCTCGAGCACGATGCGATCCTGACCGAAACCGGCGCGCAGCCCTGAGCCTTCCGCGTCGAAGCCTTGACCTTCGATGTCCACGCGCGACTGTGTGGTGAACCCGAGTTGCGGCACGTCGTAGTCGAGGGTCGCGGATCGAAAGCGCAGTGGAACGACCGGAGCGCCCTCGAAAAGCGTCAGATCGACGTCGTCGAATCGCGCGGAACGCAGCACGGAACCGCCCGACGTCCCCGGATCGATCGTCATCGTCGTGCGCGCGAGCGGCGAGACGAGCCTGGCGCGCTTCGTGCCACGGTCGGGGTCGAGGACTTCGATCTCGACCTCTTTCAAGTCGTAGAGATCCGAACCGAGACTGTCGACGTCGCTCGCACGCAGCTCGAGCTCGGGCTTCGTCACCGCCCCCGTTCCGCCACGCATCGTCACGGAGAGCGGCCCGTCGAGCGAGATCCCGATCGCCTTGGCGGGCTTGCCGTCCTTGCCCGCGAACGGAACTTCGGTGAACTCGCCCGCGGGTGCCTCGGGTTGGTAGGTCGCCGAATCAGGCTTGCGATCGCTCTCGCCGCGCGAACACCACAAGACGCCGAACCCGATGCCGAAGAGGACCAGGAAGAGGAGGACGCGTTTCATCGCGCGTACGACTCGACGATCGCGTCCCACGCGCCGCGTGCTCGCAGGATCGCTTCGGCGAGCTCACGCACGGCGCCCGCGCCGCCTGCGGCACGCGTGACGAGATCGGCTCGCGCGCGCACGTCCTCGCACGCGTCGCTCGGTGCCGCGAAGAACGCGGCGCGCGAGCGCATCGCGAGATCGGGTAAGTCGTCGCCCATCGCGATCGTGTCCGCCGGATCGATGCCGAGTCGCGCCTGCAACCGCTCGAGCTCGACGAACTTGTCCGGCACGCGCAGCGCGACGTGATGGATGCCGAGCTCGACACCGCGCGCCGATGTGACGTCGGCCCCGCGCCCGCTGATCCACGCCAAAGTGATTCCCGCGTCGGCGAGCCAACGCATCGAGATGCCGTCGCGCACGTCGAAACGCTGGATTTCCTGCGGCTTTTCAAGCGCCGAGCCGCCCAGCAACACGATCGACCCATCGGTCAACGTGCCGTCGACGTCGAGCGCGAGAAGCCGCGCCCGGCGCAGGACTTCCGTGAGTGACGCTTTGGACATCGCTTCAGATCCTGACGTCGAGCATGTCTTGCACGTCGACGAGACCCAGCGGACGACGTTCGGCATCCACGACGGGAATCTGGTCGATGCGGTGCTCGCGCAAGAGGTGCTGCGCTTCCTCGACGAGCTGGTCTGGCCCGACGACCTTGGGATTCCGACCCATGTGCGCGTCGACGATCGCGCCGACGTCGACCGTGCCCCGCTGTTCCAAAAGACGCGCCAAGTCGCCGTGCGTGAAGATACCGACGAGCCTCTTCGTGCCGTCGACGATCAACGCCGCGCCCGGCCGCCCAGGCGTGCGATTCATGACGAGGATCACGTCGCGGATCGTCGTGCCCGCCGCGACGACCGGCATCTGCTCGCCCGTGCGCATGACCTCGCGCACCTTCATGAGCTTGCGCCCGAGCGCTCCCGCCGGGTGATACAGGGCGTAATCCTCACGGCTGAACCGGCGTTCCTGCGAGACGACCATCGCCAGTGCGTCGCCCATCGCGAGCATCGCCGAGGTGCTGGCCGTCGGCGCGAGATTCAGAGGACAGGCTTCCTGCACGCGCCCGATGTCGAGCACGACGTCGGCATGACGCCCAAGCGACGAATTCGGCTCGCCCGTGATCACCAGGATCGGCGCCCCGATCTTGCGCGCCGGCCCGAGCAACGCGACGACCTCCGCCGACTCGCCCGAGTTCGACAACGCGAACAGCACGTCGCGCGCTCGCAACCGCCCGAGGTCGCCGTGCCGCGCGTCCGTCGGGTGCAAGTACGACGAGGGCGTGCCCGTCGAAGCCAACGTGGCCGAGATCTTCTGCGCGACGAGCCCCGCTTTCCCGACGCCCGTCGCGATGACCTGCCCCTCGCACGCGATCAGCAGGTCGACCGCCGCGACGAACCGCGCATCGAGGCGCGCTTCGAGCCCCGCGATCGTGCGCGCTTCCACGCGGACGACCTCGGCCGCGCGCGCCAACAGAATCTCGTTGCGGTCGATCGGCCTGGGCACGCTCGCGCGGCCTCCCCAAGGAAAACGCCGAAGCGCACGATCGCGGCCTGCCCGCGGTCGCGCGCGACGGAAGGCCGGATTCTAGGAAGCGGGGGGGGCGGTGCAAGCGGACCCCGGCGAGCGAACGCAGGAGCGCGAGCGGGCGTCAGCCCACGTGCGTCCGCAGGCCGAACAGTCTGCCCGTGATGCTGCGTTGGCGGGTCCACTCGGCGGTCGCGCGGTCGACCTCGGCTTGGAGCTCTTCGCTCTCTCGATCGAGCTCGTCCAGGATGCGCACCACCTCGGGGCGCAGATGGCGGTGGCGAGTCACGTTCGTGGACGTGGAAACGGCGCGGTTCTCCGCGCTGTCGTGTTGGTCGTTCGTGCGGGGCCGCTCGCAGGATCAACCCGCGGTCAACGAGTGAATGGAGCACCAGGAGAGTACTGCCGGGTCGGTTCTGGAAGTTGCCTTGAAGCGGAAGCGTCCATGCAAATCAGCCCACGTGCGTCCGCCGGCCGAACAGACTGCTATCGCCGCGTATCGACGAAAGCAAACTCAGGAAGGCTCTTGAGACCATACGCCCTCAGCGCAAGGCGGTCGACTGCCTTGAAATCACGCAGCCGGAATGCCGCAGCAAGCGACTTGGCGAGGCCCGCCGGGATGAGCTGCGGTTCCGGCAGGCGGATACGGCGTAAGTACTGGGCCTGGAAGCGGAGATACCCTCCGCGCATCTTGACCGCGTATGACCAAACAAAGAACAGCGCAACTCGCGAACTAAGTAGTGCGCCGAGCACCTGCATGTCCCACGAGTCGGAAGTAGCGAAGTAGAGGTTGTGATGGGGATGAAAGCGTCCCGAGTCGAACACGACCTCGTTTGAGCCAGCAATATCCGGGATAAGGAGCTTGGGCTTCGACACCAACGACGGATACACACGGTCGATCGTTCGAAACCAAGCGCGGGGATTCGCTCTTGAGACATGCCTTGCGCGGACCGCAGGGCCATGTTCGGCGAGATAGCGCGACAGCCTCGGGTACATCTGAAGGTCGATGATCGAGCCATCATCTTGAAACGAGTTGATAACAAAGCGACGGGCATCCCGGATCGCACCCTTCTGGAAGTCCTCGCGCATGACTAGTGGCACAAGTCGGTCTGGTTCGATGTCAGCATCCTCGCCGACAATATAGACCCTGTCGTTGCCAGTAGCGACGCCGATGCCGATCCGGGATTTCCCGTCCGCTTCAAGCGGTTGGAACCGAGACTCAAGCTCGCGCAAGGCCGCTAGATGCGCCGGTGAGGTGAGTGTCCAGGGTGCATCTCCTGCGAACCAAGTGTCATAGCGATCCACCGTCACGCCTGGCTGCCGAGACGAACGCTGGAGCAAGGCACTGCGCAAGGCCGAACACTCCTGCTCGGAGGCGGTGTCCAGTTTGGCGACCGCGACGCGACTAGACATGCCCGGTGCCAGCGAAAAAATCGCTGGATAGGCGATCACTTCTGACTCGAACGGCGATGCTTGATGGAGGTCGACGTACGTGCGAACTTGAAAACGTTCAGCTATTAAGCGGCGGAGTGGGGCGCCGTACTTGTTTAGCGTCCAGCGGTCTGCGCAGATGAATGATAGAACGCCATCGGAGCGCAACAGATTGAGTCCGTGCTCTATGAACGCGACGTACAGATCTGCGCGGTCATAAATAGATACAAATCTCTGGCGGTATTCTGCTTGAAGTGCTGGCGCAATCTGCTCGATCCTAATGTACGGCGGATTGCCGACCACCGCACCATATCGCGGGCTCTCCGGAGCAAGGAGGAAGTCGCCTTCATGCACCCAAGTGTCGGCCAGTGACCGCGCTGCTGCTGACGACATGTCGGCATTGCGCAAGACTTGGCGCACGACCTCGCGAGACTTGGCAACGTGGGTGCCGTCGATGTCGTAGGCGGTAATCGCTTCCCGCAATTGAGCTGCGGAACGGCTCAAGCGCTTAGCGGATTGCATCAGCCGTTCGACGGCGAGACCAATGAATGCTCCATCGCCACAGGATGGCTCTAGCAGCGGCACGGCGCAGAGGTCCCGATTTGAAGTATAGCCGGCAAGATCCAGGACTAGCTTGACTATGTGCGGCTTCGTCAAGACTACACCATGCTTCTCACCCGAGGCACGTGTGCCGTACTCATATGCCGCACGCGGCATGTCGACCTTCCAGTTCAGCCGGAGTTGCGTCACGAATTCTTCTCCATGGCTGTATGGGTTGCGATGACCCCGGCGAAGGCCAGGAGCAGTTTCCGCATAGTTAGGTCCTCCGCAGGCTCTGAAAACGTTCCCTTCGATCCGCCTGCTTCTGTCGCGGTCAAGAGCACTGTGGCGTTGTAAAGCTTCTCGAGCAAGAGCCTACGCAGTAGGATTTGGTAGCGTGCACAATAGCTAGTTTCGCGAAACACCGGAAATACCTTAAAGTGCGGCTCAGCGATCTTGACGGGGGTAGCGGAAGCCCGGCAGTCTTCCAGCAGCATGACCCAAGCAAGCCAGGGCGCTGGCCTGTCAGATCCAAACGCTCCCTCGCGAAATGCCGTCCAAAGATCACTGGCGTTTCCTAGCGCCTCCTCAGTCCGGTTGTTGAAGTTATTGCCGAAGGAAGGGCCGCGGTGTGACTTGAACTCGATAGCGGCAACGAGGTGCCCTTTATTGACAACGACCATGTCCCATCGCTTTGTTGGTCTAAAATATCCTGGGACCTCCAGTCTCGTCTGCGTGAAAATGCTCGCTCTCGGCATTCCGTTGGCTGCGGCCACGGAAGCGAAGAGTTCGCAGAATCCGTTCATTTGCTTGCCCCCCGTGACAGCCGAGCGACGTCCTCGATCTGCGCTCCCGGCAGTTTGCTTCGACGATTGAGCTACGAGTGTGCTCCAGTACTGCGCCACAGCCTCGCTGTACATGGTTGACCAATCGTCAGGGAGCTGGATGCCCACACCGCGAGCATAGCGAAGTAAGACCCTCGTCTTCGCCTGCCCGCGCTCGCGATTCCAACGTCGGCCGCGCGGGATGATCTTCGGTCTCAACGTTGCAACCTCACGCCGTGGCATGAGCTCGACCACCCCGCGCGCGCTCTCTTGTCAGGCGGCATACCCTCAAGGCCAGCGTGTAGCGTTGTGCGCGGAACGAGGTCTTCCACGAGCCCGTGTGCGCAGGGCAAGGAGCCTTCTATCTGGAGGGTGATGTGCTTGGCCACACACGGGTGACGAACGGCGGGCCGCTGGGTTGCGGCTCACACCGAAATTTCGTGTCCAAGTGTTTCGAGAGGCGGCTCGCGTTCCAGACCTCGGCCTGCCAGCGGCGCACGGCGTGCTCGAGTACGGTCACGGTCGTGGGGTCGGGTGAGGACATGTGGCGCAGGAAGGCCAGACGAGGCAGCAGACGCGCCGCGGACCCGGGTTCGGCGCGCTCGCCCCCCCCAATCGGGAGGACGTTCGGGCGCCTCCCCGCTTGCAGGTCCCTGCGGAGAAATCGCCGGGAAACCGACGTGCGACTCCACGAGCCGCGTCCGCGCGATTCCCAGCGCCGAGCGCGCTGCTACGATGCGCTGTCCAAGGGGTTCGCGCCGTCGGCGGTGGGCTCCTCGGCCCCACGTTTCGAGCCCAAAGCCCCCCCCGTCATCGAGCCGTCGCCCCTCCACTGCCTGCGCCGCTTCCTCGGCGGGGCCTCGATCGCCGTCATGGCACCAGTCGTCGTGCCGGCGGCTCCGGCGGGGCTCGACGGGTCGTTCGACGTGCTCGTCCTCGTCCTGTCGCTGGCGCTACTCGTCCTGTCCCTCGGCATCCACGAGGCGGCGCACGCCTGGACGGCGCTGAAGTGCGGAGA
>Ga0163146_10002641_pt1 | contig 23841 bp, 17 predicted proteins | sample OliLakLV19MP7G1_FD_148648 | JGI IMG/M metagenome (GOLD analysis project Ga0163146, IMG submission 148648) | Freshwater microbial mat bacterial communities from Lake Vanda, McMurdo Dry Valleys, Antarctica - Oligotrophic Lake LV.19.MP7.G1 | ecosystem: Environmental > Aquatic > Freshwater > Lake >...
CTGGATCAACCGTCAGCGAATGCTTGAGCGCCCCTAAAAAACGTGCGCCGTCCGCCGTCGATAAAGCGGGTAGTGTATCTGCAAGGATATTGTCGGTGACATACTCCCCACGCCCAAAGGCGGGGGCTTCTACCCTCAGCGCGACTGCGAAGGCGAACCTTCGTCTTATCGTCGCTCCGGTAGCACAGCGATGCCCCGCTGTGTTTGACGTTAACTACGGTATTGCGATATTACGGGATTGTGATCGAGGTCGGATTTTTACGTCTCGTACCTCGCACATCAACCTCACCCTATTGTACGCTATTTCAGCAGAAAAAATATAAGACCGACGCCTTATATCCCCATACCTGAAGGCAGGGGTTTTACGGCGCTTTTCTGATAAACCGCCTAATTTAGAGTGAACTCGACTCACGTTTGGGAGACAAGATTATGTTGAATGCGTGTGTACGCACGTTAGAGAATGAAATTACCGATTTTTTGGCGATAGCGCCAACCCTTGTATCGTCTTAAGCTAAAAATCGAGGGGAGCTGGGTTACGTTTTCGGTCCGACCATGCTGTCGAGATAATCTACAGCTTTGCGGCTTTCAAAGAGATCAGCGGCGCGCTGTTCGAGTTGTATCAGCGTGAGCGCCAGCAGAACCGCGTACCCTTGACCTATCAGGGGCAGATGTATCAGCTTTCGCCTGGCAAACACAACAAGCCGCAAGCGGCGGTGATCGCGGAGTTCGGTCCGCGTTTCGTGCCAGGTGCAAAACTTCTGTATCTGGGCGATTCAGAAAACAAGCAGCTGATCATCGACCAGGACGAATTGGCACGGTTGAAGATCTCGTTCTCACAACACGACAAGCTGCCGGACATCATTCTTTACGATGAAGCGGCAAATGCTTTGTACCTGATTGAAGCCGTAACTTCCCACGGTTCAGTCTCGCACAAACGGCGTGTCGAATTGGAGCGAATGCTTGAACGCTGCGAAGCGGGGCGCATCTACGTGAGTGCTTTTCTCGACTTCGCCACGTTTAGAAGTTTCCTGACCGAGATTGCTTGGGATACAGAAGTATGGCTGAGCGAAATTCCTGACCATCTCATTCACTTCAACGGTGACCACAATCTAATCCCACGCAGATGACGTTGCTTACTCAGCAGTTGAATAAATGAAGAACGACTATTACCCTGTCTCGAATAGATTTCCATCATCGAACGTTTTGTTGAATGCGCGGGTATTTAATGAACGCTTTGAACGTAAAGTGGACTGAAAGCCCGATAGTCAAACTCTGGTTTTACAAAGGGAATTTTGTTGGTAACTACTCGTATCTTTCCACTTGTTTGGGCAGTACGTTTTGCCACCTCACGTATGCGAGCAGGCTGGCGTTCACGTTTGACAGTCATCGCAAGTGTTCTCCTCACGACCGTAATTGGTGCAATGTCTCCTTTATATACTTCGCTGGTGGCGCAGGTAGGGATGGTACAGCGCCTTGATTCACAATCACTTGAAATGGTCAATATCAACACCCGAATTGGGCTGAGTTCCGTTGACACTAACTTGGATGACGTGTGGGGGGCATTGGATAGTTCAGTACGTGAATCTGCACAGGCGACCTTTAATGCTGTAAACCCTACATGGCTGAACGAAATCGATATCTGGAGCGAATCATCTCCCATGTTCGTGGTACGCAATGGGTCTGACATTCCTGATTTAAAGTTACGCATGGCTTATTATGAAAACTGGGAAAGTCGCGTCCAAGTTTTAGAAGGTGAAATTGCTCCATCAAGAAATGCTGATATTTCTGGTGCAGTTTCACTTGAAGTGGCTAACCGCTTTGATTTAGCAATAGGTGACAGCATTACGCTCGATCAGCGGGGGTGGGATTCAAGCCGTGTAGTCACAATTGAAATTACGGCGATTGTCGCACCTCTTGAGATTGATGACCCTTTTTGGATGTCTCCCTCACCATTGCGACTTGATGGCTCACAAAACAGTACGGAAGCGAATATTCTCGTTGCACGCGATGACCTGCTGAACGTCATCAGGGACTATACGCCACAGGCGAGTTCCGCTTTAGGATGGCGCTTCCTGTTCGATCATGATGCGCTGGCTTTTGGACGCATCCCACAAGCAGTTGGGCAGGTGAATAGCTTTGAAAACGAGCTAAGTAGCATCCTAGTGGGTCAAGTGGCATGAGCAGCGCCATTATTTAAGCGCCTCGCCACCGGGTGTCGTGTGCAAGCGCTGGAACCACCCAGCCGATGCAGACGGCGTTGCCGTGCTGACCGCCGCCGCTGGGAGCGTTTGCCACCCCAGATGAACGGGGTCGGGCAGGCATTCCAACCGCGGGCGGTGGCTTCTAACCAGTCGATGCTCGTCGCCACAGCCTGAGGCTAGTGCCCGTCCAGCATTCGCCGCTTGAGGATGCGTTGCACGGATTCAGCCATATTCAGCCAGCTACCCGCCACGGGCGTGTAAAGCGGCAGGATGCCATGTTGAAAACACCAGACCAGCCACGCCGGGTTTTTGTGTCCGACCAGATTATCCATCACCAGCAGCAGGCGCAGCGGTGGCAACTCGGTCAAGAGTGTCGGTTTGACCGTCAGTCCACTGCGCCAACTTTCCCATAAAGCCCGGTTGCTGTCGGCATTTAGGCGCGTTGTTGGCTCAGGTAGCGTATCCAGGATCGCCGCCAGTTCAGTCTTCAGCCAACCGTGTAGGGTTTCGTTGCGGGTATTGGTCACGCCTCGGACACGCACCTGACCGGTTTTGGGATGCAGCAACGTCAACATTTTGGCGGTGCCTTCCTGAAAATATTCATGCGGCTGTCCAATTGGCTGCCCGACCGGATGCTAGCTGGCACCTGGATAAGGTCCAGCTTCATCCTCACACCATACGGCGATGCCCATGCTTTCGGCGACGGTGTACGCGCGCTCAATCAACTTTTTTTTGCCTCGGTATCCGGGTCCGTCACCCGGACTTTACCGCACTTGCGCTTCCGAATGACCTGTCCGGTCTGGCACCAGGTGCGGCTTTTCTGCCACGCGTAACCGGCTTCATGCAGCACCGCCAGAATCGTCCAGGTACTGACCCTTCGGTAAGCCATCGACCGCCTGGTGCAACGCCCGCTGTAAGGTTTGTAACGACCACGTGGCGGTGCCATCGGTGTCGCGCTGTGGTGTTCGTTGAAACTCCCGCAAAATACGCTCTTTTTCCGTTTCCCCATACTGCACCGCGAAGCCGCCGCCATGACCCGGGATGAGTGCGTCCAATCCGACCTGATTGAAGCGACTGACCAGCTTTGAGACCGCATCATTACTGCGTCGTCCGACACTCTGTGCCGCTTCGGTGTAATTCAGCCCGTTCGCCACCGCCAGCAACAGTTTTGCTCGCATCACCTGAGCAACTGCTATGCTGGTCGAACGGCTCAGGGTTTCTAATGCCGCTCGTTCGGTTTCTGTCAGGCTGCGCAGTGGGTCTTTCAGGTGGCGGGTCATGGCTTTTGCCTCTCATGTCTGGCGAGGTAGCCCTCGTCACAATCCTACCTCAGGTTACCTCGATGGCGTTGCTCATGCCACTTGACCCACTAGACTATGGCTGTGTAGTTACCATCAATCTTTGGGCGGCTTTGTCTGCCTATACCCACCAGGTCAAAAAACCATCCTTGCGACTCTGACATCCCTATCCGAAACTCAGGTTACTTATTTTCTAAAGCAGATCACTCATCAGCCAGTTGTGGCTCGTCCAGCGTAATCGTCTGCCCTCTTTCCGTCAGATACTTCATCGCCTGAGATTTACGCAGGGTGAGTTTATCGCCACGCTCAATCAGACCTTCCAGCTCCGTATATTCCACAGTCGAAATAGTGCCGCGACGATTCCTGTTCAGAAGTTCCGCAATACGAGTTTCGAGTACTGTCTGCATGGTTGACATAATAAATTTCAGGATTGAAGACTCGCAACGTTCACGCTTCGCTGTGCCAGTTCTGTAATAGCGCATGGATCCATGCCAAACAACGCACTTCGTAATCGGTCATTCAGCGGCGCAGTCCAAAGCGAGGGTAAAGCGTTCGCGCCCTGTAAACCGCCCAGCACAGACCCCACCGTCGCGGCATTGCTATCGGTATCCGCGCCGCACATCACGGCGACGGTTATTCCGCTCGTGTAATCACCCTCGCTTGCCAGTAGCGCCAGCGCAATACGTAAGGCATTCGGGATCGTGTGTACCCAGTGATAGTGTCCGTAGACCGCGTCGATCTGTTCCAGCACCATATGCCAGTTTCCTGAGGTATTAGAAAACCAGTTCAGCACATCATCGAGTGCCAGCGCCAGACGCGAGCGCCGAGGAATACATTGACCTGCAATGTGCAGAAGATCACGCGGAACACGGGCATTTGCAGGCATGCACAGCGCGGCACTGATCAGCCCTGCCGCCCACATTGCGCCATACATCCCATTACGGACGTGAGAAAGAGTCGCATCACGATACGCCCAGCTTGCCGCACGCGCGGGATCGCCCGGGTTAGCATATGCCCACGCATCAGCACGGATGAGCGCACCGATCCATTCACGATAGGGATTGCGATACCGCGCGGTCTGTTCGGGCGGAATCTGTTGCACCAGATGCGCATAAACCACGCGCTCGGCAGTATAGACGCGCCCATATGGGAGCAAATGAAGCCAGGCATCGGCAACATCGATAGTTGAAAAACCTGCCCCATGCTGTTCGAGAATATGCAACCCGAGTAAGGTGTAGTCGAGGTCGTCATCGCGCACTGCTTCGGTAAATCTCCCACGTGATGCTTCCGGCGCATGCACCACTCGTGGTACAGGCGGTGTCTCCAGCCACGGCACATAATCAACAAGAGGATATGCCTGAGCCGCTAGCAGATACGTGCGAATAGCGACCGCCGTCATCCCTTCAAGCGGTTTGCCGAGCATACAACCTGCGGCTCGTCCCAGCCACGCGCCGTGAATCCGCTCTTCAAGTACGGGAAGCACCGGTCGAGGAATGCGCTCAAGCGTATCGAGAGCGCACTGAGCGCGAATGGAGGGCAGGTCGTCTGGTTCATCCGCGCTTACGCCCTGCGACAGACGCTCAAAGTCTGCCCAGCTTTTCACAGGGGTTTCAGGAAGCGGATCACCCTGTTCCTGACGCTGAATAGCCTCAAACGTGAGTAAGGTAGCGGGCAGGCTGAAATAATTTTCCGGCATGGGTCAGCCTGCCACCTGCGTTGCCCAAACAGTTTTGTCTGCTTCTGTAAGCGGTGGGCATGAATTACGAATTACCAGACGGGCAGAAAGTGTAACCTGTTCCAGCGTGCTACGATCTCCCTGAATGCGCCGCAATAATATCTGCGCGGCGGTCGCGCCGATTTGAGCGAACGGTTGCGCGACTGTCGTGAGCGGCGGATCAAGTTGTTCAGCCACATCCAGATTATCGAAGCCCACCACCGCAAGGTCTTGCGGAACGCGCAGGTTGAGCGACAGCGCCGCACGATAGAGTGCGATCGCGATCTGATCATTCGCGGCGAAAATTGCTGTCGGTCGGTTAGGTTGTGAGAGCAGAGCGCGTAATGGACTCAGGTCGATAGTCGGATAGCCCTCGACAGTACAGACCCACTCCGGGTTAAGGTAAAGTCCACGTTCGCGCAATGCCTGCTGATAGCCGATATAACGATGTTCCATGCTCACAGCAGACGAATACCAGGTCGCATAGCCAATCGCACGATGACCACAGTCCAGCAGATGACGTACGCCCTGAAGTGCCCCACCGAAATGATCCGTGATCACGTAGTCGGTTGAGAGTGTCTTAAGGTAACGATCAATGAGTACCAGCGGAATATCCGCCGCGATCACCTGCCGAAAAACTTCATTCGCCTCGGAATCGAGCGGGTAAAATGCGATCCCGGCGGAACGCTCCGCGATCAGTCGTTCCAGCACCTGTATCTGTTGTCTGGGATCGTTGTTCACCTGCATGAATGATACGAAGCCACCCCCACTTTCGATCACCTGTTGAAATGCGGCGAAAACAGTAGGCACAGATGAATCGCGCACATAGGGCACGACAAAGGCAATTCGTGCGTTGCGTGTTGAGATTTCATTTTTCCCGTTCGGTAGCCAGGTGACGAACGTCCCTTTGCCCTGTTGCCGCCGAACATAACCTTCCAGTTCCAGTGTTTGTAACGCCTGCCGTATCGTGCCGCGTGCTACGTTGAACTCATCACATAGCAGTTTCTCGGTTGGGATCAGTGTTCCTTCCGCCCATACGCCTGTCTCAATCCGTGTTTTCAGCATATCCGTGAGTTGTACGTGAAGCGCAGGCGCTTCGGAAGCACGTTGTAATTGCATTGCTAACCTCAGATTAGGCTGGACGAAGAATTTCAACCATTTTTATGGACAAATGGACTGGAAAGGTATAGACCAATAGACTATAAACCTGTTACCTTAGTTGAGCAAGATTGTTTTTTCCGAGGAGCATACGAGTAATGGCGAATTCCCAGATCCCCCACGACGGGATGATAATCACCGAAGATATCACCTTGACTCCTGGCATCTATATTGTGCCCGAGGGTATCCGTGTCGGCGCAGACAATATTTCTATCGTCGCTGATGGCGTGACCCTGATTTCCCAGCATCAGCGTGGGGTCGGTCTCAGCGCACAGGGTCGGAACGGTGTCACCATACACGGACTTTCCATCACAGGCTATGCGCATGGCGTGCACTTCGACGACTGCGTACACATGCGACTGGAAGTAGTCACCATCCGTGGTACGGCTGAAATCGAAGGTATCGACACCTTTCTCAACCTGTGGCAGCCTCTGGAAGATGTCTATGGTGGCGCAATCCTGTTCTCGAATGTGCGCGACAGCACCATCCAAGGGTGCGATCTGCAACATCAGATGCACGGAATCCAGTTATACGGTTGTGAACGTATCACAGCAACACACAATAACGCCTCCTTCAACAGCGGATGGGGGGTGTATCTTTCTGCTTCCGGTGAGTGCATCATCACCGATAATCAGCTCGATTTCTGCAATCGCGTGTATCGTCGTCCTGACGATGGATCAATACGGGTTGAAGCCGATGCTTCAGGCATTGTGCTGGTCAAGGGATCGTGCGGAAGCCGTTTCCTGCGCAATAGTTGCCTGTGTGGAGGTGATGGCATCTTCATCGCGGGTTATCAGCATCCCGGTGATATTCAGCCGTGCAACGATAACCTGTTTGAAGATAACGATTGTCGCCTCAGCCCGAATAACGCGATTGAATCGACTTTTTCGCGTGGGAATGTCTTTCGGCGTAACGACTGTAGCCGATCTAATTATGGGTTCTGGATGGGTTTTTCTTGGGAAAACGTGCTGGAAGACAATTTAATCGAGATGAATCGCTTTGCAGGAATCGCTGCTGAACATGCCCATGACTTCATCATAAAGGGTAATCGCGTGCGCCAGAATGCGGAAGGCGTGCGTTTGTGGACGCGCGGCGGCGCGGTCGTCCCGTACTGGAAAGGCTTCGAGGTGAGTTATCGCAATGAACTGACGGATAACCTGTTCGAGGGTAACCGCGTCGGCTTCGTTGGCGATACAGGCGCGGAAACAACCGAAACCTGCCATCAATTCAACCTGCACAAGAACCAGTTTCTGGACAATCGGATCGGCGCTATGTTCGGTCGCGTGACCAAGTCCTCACTGATTGGCAATACCTTCGCGCACAATGTGGAGATGGCGGTACAGCGTAGCCCGCTTGCACAGATCGAATTACGCGATAATGAGTTTCACGGCAATCACGCGGATCTGGTCGAACGCGAGCTTTAGCGGCGCACGTCGCGGAGGGGTTTTTGCGTAAAACCCCTCTCGTGCTGACAATGTATGGCTTATCGCGCCGCGTGAGGCACAACCTGCAACGTGATGATCTCGGCGGGGTTTGCTGTGATCTGTATCGTGTTTGCCGTTACTTCAAGGTTGGCTTGCGCCTCGTGAAGCAGATTCACCCGCTCGACCTGTTGCACAGCGAAGCCAAACGTGATCGGCGAATGCACCACATCCTGTACCATGTTAACAACGCGCACAATCAGCGCGTCGCCCTCTTTCAGGCACGCGCTCAGCATCAGCGAGCGATGTTCCACACTTACCCAACTGTGTTCCGGCGGAAGATGTCCGTCTCGTCGCCAGTGTAGGGGTGTGATCTTTTGCGGATCATCGCGGGTGATATTCATCTCGCGCAATTCCAGCCCGGTATGGGTGTCTGCACGACCGCCAAAAATCGGCGCGGTGTACGCACCGGCGACAGGAGTCACAACCTGCCATCCGCCAGCGTGTGGCAGAATCGCATATTCGAACGTGTACTTTCCGGGACACTGCGCACCGGGCGCGGTGACCATCGGACCCGCCGCAATCCGCCGATTCCACAGATCGTCACGTGAGAGCCAGCCAACCCCACGTAACAATGTCAGCGCAATAGTGCCATCCTCGTCCACTTCAACCGATGGCAGACCACGATTGAGAATGGCAAGTCCGGCATTATCCGCGTTGAGATCGGTGAAACTACGCTGGTGCATCAGCGGAGTCGGGTCTTCCACCCATCCAACCGACTCAGGCAGATGCAGATCGCGCTCCGATACCATAAACGACGCATCGACAAATGCTTTGTCAGTCTGTATACCTGTCGGAAACAGTGCCATCAGCTTGTGATCGTGAGCGAGATTTTCCACCTGTGTAGTGATGAATACGCCGGGTTGTCCAGCGTACAACGAGATATCCGAGATGAAGGTCATCACGACTGTTTCCGGCGTGCGTTCACCGCGATCTACGGTCAGCGAAGCGGGCACGGAAAGCGTACGAGTCACGCGCATTGTCGCCCGAACAGGACCGCGCTCGGTTACCGCGATGATCGCTTCCCCTTCATGAGTGCTGATTGCCACGTCACCGGGAAGCGGACAATGACTGTACGAATCGCCTGCATCGGCGACATCAGCGAAGTGATGTAATCCGGTATAGGTGCGCCCGCTGTCATGATCCGTCACGGTGATCCCGCCATCAGACGCGAGCGTTACGGTATGCCACGGATTTTCCATCGTCAATCCGCCGACGCGCAGGCTCGACGGTACATCGCGGTTTCCCGGTTGCACGAATACAGTCTGATAGCCACATGAAGGCACTCCGCGAGGCGTTTGTAACAGTACGCGCACGCGCCGCTTGCGATTCGGCTTCAGCACTTCCATCCACAGCGCCTGTTCGTCGCTGATGATTTGATGAAGTACCGCGTTACCTTGTGCGTCAATTATATGGAAAGCATCGGCGGTCGCGTCATCGAAGTCAAAATCGAGCGTGATATCGGCGCTATCGTTTCGTTCCTGACCGAGCGGATTCAACAGCAGTATCGGCATTCCGGATTGCGCGGTCATATCAATCTGCACAGCCAGTTCGCGTACAGCATCGCGGATCAGACATGAGGCGATCTGGTCGCTCTGGCTGAATCGATAGGGCATTTCGGCATGCACAGCATCAATTCCACATCCGTACATATCATCATGTGGGTGGTTGAGCAACAGCCAGCGCCATGCCAGTGCCAGCAGATCAGACGTGCCGTCACTACTTTTCACACCAGCGCCACTCTGAGCCAGCCACGCGAACGCAACAGACGGTTCAGCGGCACGCTCCAGCATTACTTCAGCGCGATGATTCGCCTGCTTCAGGTGAATGCGGGTACTGTAGACCCCCTGTAGAATTTCGGAATAGCGACCCCAGCGGAATTCTCCTGTAAACGATTTCAACGGCACGCCAGATGCGCGTACCGCCATCAAATGATCGTGCAGGGTTCCCTGTACAATGTGTACATCGTCGCGACGTGCCGCGATCACCGTCGGAATAGACGGTTCTGCCTCGGCATGGTCGATACCATTCATGAGCAAAAGCGCAGGCGTATTCACCATGGGTAGCAGGCGTTCAATCGCACGGGTGATCTTGTCCTGCGCCAGTGTGGAGTCGAATGCCATCATCGAGGTATCGCCCCAGTGAATCGCATATCCGAGGTTGGAGACGTTATGGTATCCCCACGGCATCAGAATGGCAGTTACGCCCTGTCCATTCGGTGACTGCCATGTGAATTCCGTACCAAGCTGATCGCCTTCCGTACCCATGCCGCGCCAGAAAAATGCATTATCAATGCCGAACCCGCGCAATATCTGCGGCAATTGCGCGATATGCCCGAAGCCATCTGGCACATAGCCGATTCGCATCACACCGCCGTAACTTTCACCCATCGCAAAACCCAGACGAAGATTGCGGATCAGCGACTCCGGACTGACAAGAAATTCGTCCGCCAGCACAAACCACGGACCGACACGCACACGTCCTGACCGACATGCCGCTTCCAGCCGTGTACGCTGTGAAGGTCGCGCTTCGAGATAATCGTCGAGCACACTCATCTGACCATCCAGTGTATACACAAGATAGTCGGGGTCGGCATCCAGTAAATCGAGCAGGCGGTCGATCAGGCGTACCAGACGCACACGATATTCCTGAAATGTACAGTACCATGCGCGATCCCAGTGCGTGTGGCTCACCAGTGTGATTTGCAGTGCGTCCGCTTTCTGTCCTGCTTGCGCAGGAGGCGGGTTCTGAGCGCGTATCATAAGCATACCTCCAAAAAAACTTGACAGTCTTTTCGCTTGACTATATATTTAACCACAGATTGTATAGACCTTATGTATCTTTGCAACAAATGATGTACTCGAGCCTGATGGCTATCCAGCGGCTCAAAATTCGCTTTTTAAGGAGTGAGGATTTTTCCACTTCTGCGTGCGGCGCTGTTCACGATGTTTCTGATCAATTTCATCATCAGCTGGAACGAATTTCTGTATCCATTTGTATTCGCACAGCGCGAAGTGATCAAGCCGATGATTATCGCGGGGCTTGCACAGGGTGCTGTGAAATAAAGTTGTACCTGTTGACATCTGTTGGTGTTTTCGTTCGCAAAAAGCTCAAATGAGGTTTACTGAAGTGATCACTACTCGCACGCAACATCTGACGATTGAACAAAATGTAGAGATTCTCAAACGTTACGCCTTTCTGGAACGCGCCGCCATGCGCACGCTTGCGGGCTGGTTGCCGGGCATTCCCGAGTGGGAAGCGAAAAATGAGATCGGTTTGCATATCTGGGAAAGCGCGGATGCGGCAGACATCCTGTACGGTCGCCTTCGTGAATTACGTGCGCATCATCCTGAACGCGGGATCACGCCCGCGTTGCATGCGCTGGCACAGGCTATGGATGAAAGCGCGAACACGGCAGAAGTGATCGCTGTGGTGTATCTGGTCGTCAAACAGGCACTGATTGATGCCTTTCGCCAGCACCCAGATATGACGTGGAGCGCCTTCGACAGCCCGACAGTGAAAATAACGACGATGTTGTTACCAACACTGGAACGACAGGTCGCGTGGGCGCGTGAATTTCTACCCACAATTGCCGCAGGTTATCCCGATTGGGAACGCTGGCAGGCATATGTCAGCTCATTGTTGACCAGCGATGGTGGCGTGATGGGTCAGGAGTCTACCTCTTCTGTGAACGAGCGACCGGAAGGACACCTGTTACTCCTGCCGTGGAAGGAATGCCAGCGTTTACCCGACTGGCTGATCTTCGACCCGGATGCAGACTTACAACCAGATCGCGATACACAGCCTGAAGCCCACCGCGAATGGCGCTTCAAGCACTATCTGAATGAGATGACCGCCGCCGAAACGCTGGGGTCGATTCTGTGGCTGACACCGGAAATGTCGTGGGAATATCAGCATAATATTGCCCGCCATTTGTGGGATGAGGTGCGACACAGCCAGCTTGGGCAAACGCGCGTGCAACAGTTAGGAATCGCGATCCATGACGTGCCTCAGGTCGTGCAGATTTACAACGTGATGATGCAACTTCCCGCTGTAGAGCAATACGCACTCCTCACAACCGTCATTGAGCCAAACGGAATGCCGGAAAAAACGACCAATCGCGAGCACTGGGAAGCCATCAATGATGAAATCTCTGCCGCCGCTGTATCGTATGACTGGAGCGATGAAAATTTCCACGTACGCTGGGGCAAAAAATGGACACCTGTTTTGTTGGAAACGTATCACTATTCTGAAACACCAGAGCAAATTCGCGAGCGCATGGAAGCATGGCTGGTCGTGAATACGCCCGTGAAAATGCAACAGAAACACGTCGAAAGAGACTATTAGCTGACGGGAGGATAAGCCGATGGCGAAAGCAATTCCCAGCGCCCGTCCGGAACGTGCGTTTGATTATCATTCATGATTCAGTATACGCCACATGCGGCGCCAACCGACTTCGACTGGATCGTACGACTGATGGAATGGCGCACAATCCAGAATGCGCTGATCGTACACGCGCAGACCGCGCACGGGAAAATGGTCGAGCTTTGCTTTCAGGCGCTTGCTGTTCCGGCATGGCGAGTCTCGTTCACTATCCCCGATGCCGTGCCCGAACCGACTACGCCGATATGTCTGCCAGAGGTCGCGGCGAGTGTGCTCCCGCTACACGTTCACCAGCCCGACGCACACACATTGACCGCCGAAGCAGGGTCGCTACGGGCACGCATTCATCTTGACCCATGGATGCTGGAATTTCTGGATGCGGACGGGGGCACATTATGCCGCGAAAACCCGACTGATATTGACGGACTGGGCAGACCGTTCGTATTGCCGCTCGGTTTCGTCGCTGGGTCATCACCACTGGTCACGCAGTCGTTTCATCTGCACCCCGACGAACATTTTTTTGGGCTGGGCGAAAAGTTCACCCCGCTCGATAAACGGGGACAGCGCATCATCTCGTGGACACAGGATGCCTTCGGGTCTACCAGTGAACGCTCACATAAAAATATCCCGTTTCTGATGAGTACACGCGGTTATGGCTTGCTCTTCGATACCGGAGCACGTATCACCTGGGAACTTGGCACGCAATCGTGCCAGTCGTATACCATCGCCGCTGAAACGCCGACATTCAACCTTACGTTGATTCTGGGTAGCACGCCCGAAATTCTGCTGGAACGTTATACCGCACTGACGGGACGAACAACGGTGCCACCCGCGTGGTCGTTCGGATTGTGGCTGTCCGGCGGCGGCACCTATCGCGACCGTACACAGATCGAGGCGATGATTGAAGAGGCGGAAGACCGCAAAATGCCGTTTGATGTCCTGCACATTGATACGTGGTGGATGAAATGGCGCAGATACGTCAACTATCGTTTTGATGCCGAGGCATTTCCAGATATCGACGGATTCATTCGTGACCTGCACGAGCGCGGTTTACGCTTGTCACTGTGGAATCAGCCCTATATTTCGGTGGAAAGCGAGCTGTTCGATGAGGCGGTCGCGCAGGGTTATCTGTTGAAAACACCGCACGGAGAACCGTATATCATCGACTATGGACTATCGCTTGCGCCGCGTCCTGACGGGATTATTCGCGAAGCCACGCCGGAAACCTCGTGGAACGCACGGGTCGCGCTGGTCGATTTCACCAACCCATCTGCCGCCGCGTGGTATCAGGATCAGCATCGACCGTTGTTCCGCATGGGGGTTGATGTGTTCAAGACCGATTTCGGCGAAGATGTGCCAGCGGATGCCGTATTTCATAATGGGCAGACAGGCGCACTGATGCACAACCTGTATCCGCTTCTCTATAACCATTACTCGACCGAAGTCGTCGAACAGGAAAAAGGCTATCGACTGGTCTGGAGTCGATCCGGCACGGCTGGCAATCAGCGTTATCCGGTGTGCTGGTCTGGCGATCCGGCGGGCGATTGGGATAGTCTGGCATGTACAATCCGGGGCGGACTCTCGATTGGATTATCCGGCATTCCCTTCTGGAGCAGTGATATTGGCGGGTTTCGCGGAATGCCCGAGCCAGAAGTGTATATCCGCTGGGCACAATTCACCCTGCTTTGTTCGCATGCTCGCATGCACGGCGACAGTCCGCGCGAGCCGTGGGCATTTGGAGATGAAGCCGATAGCATCGTCCGCCGCTATATTACCCTGCGCTATCGTCTGTTTCCGTACCTGTACAGTCTTGCACATGAGGCGGCGCAAAACGGAATGCCTGTCATTCGGGCGCTCCCGCTTGCCTTCCCTGATGACCCAAACACCTACAATAAAGACATGGAGTATCTGCTCGGTTCATCCATACTGGTCGCGCCCATCTATACCGCTGACGGGGAACGAAATATCTATTTCCCCGAAGGGACATGGATCGATTTCTGGACAGGCGAAGTTATCCGTGGACAGACGAATCGGCGCATACATGCCAATCTCGATATTCTGCCGCTGTACCTGCGTGCGGGTAGCACAATTCCGTTGATGGCTTCAGCGCGGCGTATCCCAGACGATATCGCGACTTTACCACTTGAATTGCTGTGTGTACCGGGTACGGGCGAAAGTCATTTTCCGGGGTTGGGTGCAGAAAATGAAAGCCTGCACCTGAACCTACAGCAAATGACCACAGGGACGCGGCTGTCGTGGCAAACCGCGGGTATGCGCCGGCTTTCGCTTCGCGCTGTACAGGTGGGTCAGCCTGTTGCCCTTGATGGAACAATGATCATGTTACCAACGGAAAGCCAAACTGAATTCCTGTTTTAAGCAATGTGAGCAGGATTGGTACCAACCTATGTGATTGAAGAAGTTGACAGCACCATATTAAATTGTCTATACTACTTTACAGTTAAGAATAGACAACAAGGAGGGTTGTGTACATATCATTTTGGTTGTGTCTGGCAAATTAGGAATTTAAGGAAAAGGATACTCACATGAAACGTCGTTTTCTGTTTTCGTCCGCTTTACTTGCAATCGCTTTTTCAGTTTCAGGGGCGGCGATCTCTGCCCAGTCAACCTGCGAAGGCGAACCGGTCACCCTGCGCCTTGACGATTGGTCGAGTGGGGATCGCGTCGAATATATGAATCAGGTGCTTGATGCGTTCGTGGCGGAGAACCCGTGTGTCACGGTCGTCGCCGAGCCTAATATTGCGGATGATGCCAACACACGCCGTCTGACGCAGATTCTGAGCGGAACTGCTCCCGATCTGATTGCAACGGGCGAGTCATGGATTCCCCTGTATGCGGAAGCAGGCGCGTTTATGGATCTGTCCCGTTTTATTGATGGTGAAAATGGCTTTGATCCGGCGGTGACCTTCTATGAAGGCGTGTTCAATCAGGGCTTCTATCGTGATGTACCCTATGCTATCGCCAAAGACTTCAGCACAAGTTCGTTCTACATCAATAATGCTCTGTTTGCCTCCGCCGGGCTTGATCTTCCTGTTGATGGCTGGACATGGAATGATGTGCTCGATCTGGCGCTCGAACTGACCGTCGATGCCAATGGCAACAATGCTAACAGTCCAGACTTCGACTCTGACAATATCGTTCAATACGGACTGGATATCATCCCCGATGGCTGGTGGCGTGGATTCCAGAGCTTCCTGTATGCGTGGGACGCGCATACCATCAGCGATGATGGAACTACCACGGAAGGCTATTTGAACAGCGATGCGGCGGTTGAAGCATGGCAATTCTATAGCGATCTGGTACATGAATATCACGTTGCGCCGAGCGCTACCGACATCGGTTCCATTGAAGGTGGACGCGTACAGATGTTTCAGGACGGGCAAATTGCCATCGGCATCACCTTCCATGGTCCGTGGTGGCAGGATGTGCTGAACGAAACACCTAATCTCGACTGGTCGGTCAGTCTGCTTCCAGCCGGACCTAACGGGACGAATGAAAGCGCAGTGATGTGGATGGGCTGGGGCATTAATGCCAATACCGAACACCCTGAAGAAGCATGGGCGTTGTTGTCTTACCTGACCACGGAACCCGGACAGCGTGTCTTTGCGCTTAAGGCGCTGAGCGCCGACCGTGCAATCGCGGAAGAAATGCAACGCACCGATGATCCGTATTGGAGCGTCTACCTTGAAGAAGGCAATCGTCTGGGTTCGCTCGACGAGCAGAAAAATCCGTATTATGGCCCGTGCGTATTCACACCAGCGGGCGATTTACTCACCCGCGTGATGAGCGATGACGGCGACAGCATCGATATTCGCGCAGAATTAAGTGCGCTCGCGGTGGAGGCAGATCAATGCCTCGCTGAAGCCGCTGAAGCAGGCGTAAGCGCAGTCGCCGAAGGTGCGTAATTCTTTTGTCTGCGAGTGTCAGGCGGATATGGAATAGGTTTTGACGATGAGTGCCCGATTTACCCTAACTGTGGGTCGGGCGCTCATCGCATTTTAGCAAGCGCGTATAAATTTTCAGCTGTTCTGGCAGTCTGTTCATCATCATTCACCCGCCTGCAAAACAGACTATTCATTTTGAAACGCCATTTTGAGGAATCAACTTATGGAAAGCACTGTTCCTTCTCCTTCCCATCGGCGGCGTCGTTTTCAGGGATTCAGAGTGAAATCGACAATGGCACGTCGGGAAGCACTTACATTTTATCTGTTTATATCTCCCTGGCTGATAGGCTTCGTGATGTTTCTTGCCTATCCAATGTTGCGCTCACTATATCTGTCGTTCACCAATTACAGCCTGCAAGGGGTGCCGACATGGATTGGACTGCGCAATTACGAACGCATTTTCAATGATCCTGATTTCTGGCAGTCCCTGCGTGTCACCCTGTTGTTCGCTCTGGGAAGCGTCCCCGGAAGCACGATCATCGCGCTGACGATTGCGATGGTGCTGGCACAGCCGCTTCGTGGCGTGAATATCTGGCGAACTATTTTTTTCATGCCGTCCGTGCTGAGCAGTATCGCGGTCGCGATTCTGTGGCTGTATATCTTTCGTCCCGAAGGCGGATTGCTCAATATCTTTCTGAGCTGGTTCGGCATTGAGGGACCCAACTGGCTCAACAGCGAAACATGGGCATTGCCCGCGCTCATCCTGATGTCATGGTGGACAATTGGCGGGCAGATGGTGATTTATCTGGCGGGCTTGAAAGCCATCCCCGAAGTGTATTACGAGGCGGCAGAGATCGATGGCGTGGATCAGTGGCAACGGTTTCGTTTCATTACCCTGCCGATGCTCAGCCCGACGATTTTCTTTAACGTAGTGCTGGCGATAATCGGGGCACTTCAGGTATTCGATATTGGATATGTGCTGACGCGAGGCGGACCCAATGATGCCACGCTGTTCTACATGATCAATCTGTTTGAACGCGCCTTTCAATCGGTGCAGTTGGGGTATGCGTCTGCGCTGGCATGGATTCTGTTCGTCGTCATCATGGCGATCACCCTGCTGGTGATTCGGTCGTCGGCGTTGTGGGTATTTTACGAAACGGAGCAAAAGTAATGGTAGACATCAATACCCAGCTTCACGCTCCTGCACGTCCGGTTCAACCCAGTTCAGCATGGCATAATCTGCGTACCTCGCTGAAATGGCAACGCGGAATACGTCACATGCTCAGTTACGTATTTCTGTTTATCGCGGCGAGTTTCATGCTATTTCCCCTGTTGTGGATGATCTCCGCCAGCCTGAAGCCGTCATGGCAGATTTTCACTGACCCGCCTATCTGGATTCCCCAGCACTGGGAGACGATCAACGCGGGCGATACCAATCGCGAATTTCAACTGTATCGCGTTCAGCATAACGATGAGGAAGTAACCGTGATGCCGATCGGTTCACGGCGCTACACATTGGTGCTGACCGCAGACGCATTGTCGGCGCTCTCGGTGGATTCGGTTCCGGCTGAGCAACTCAGCGAGGCGGTCGCCGCTTCAGTCACGACAGCATCAGGCGAAACTGTATTCAATGTGCGTACATGGCAACATCCTGATGGCACCACGCAGGCAGTCGTCGCGCTGGCACGTGGCGAAGGCGATACTTTGCTGATCGCGCCAGTCGATGCACTGGGGTCGATCATTATGCGGATGCCGCTGGATATCGTCAACAGCGGATCGCGAGCTGAAATCACAGTCAATCAAACCGAGCTACGCGGTCGCGAAATCGAAACTGATTCTGGTACACAGGCTGTTTACGCTATAGGTCCTGAAAGTAACTTTGTCGTAGTTGCACAGACACAAGTGGCGACAACGGCGCAACTGGTCGCGGCGGAACGTATGGAAGAAGCGGGTGACGAGGTGATCGGCGAGACAGAACTTCGCCTTTCCCGTCTGATCGACAGCCCGGAAAGCGGCGATTACGTCACGATTTCGGTCGATTCATGGCAACCGATCCTCGATGAAAGTTCGCTCGATGCGTTTGCGTTCGTCGCGCAGGCGGAACAACTTGGCGAACGACGCATACAGGAGATCAACGGGGTCAGTATTGAGACTGCGCCTTTTACCGCCGATGACGGTACGCCTGACGAGGTAGTTATTCTGAGCACAGGCACACAACGCACGCTGGTCATTTCAACCACGCACGCCGATACACTCACTCTGGCTGAATTTGGCGGTCTGACCACAGCACGCGGCGCATCACTCGACCGCGTTCCGTATCGCGTTCAGGATGGTTTCGCCGATACCGACGCAGATTCGGTGCGTTCGGTCGCGATGGTGGGCGATCCGCGACAGATGGCGCTGATCGTGCCCGTTTCCGCCATCGAAAATGCCTTCGATGTCAGCCCCTCTCTATTAACCCGTGCCATGTTTCCACAACTTCGCTTCGACGGTTATCAGGCGGCGCTCGAAACCAAAGTCGGCAATACCTACTTCCCGCAATTCTTCCGTAATTCCTTCATACTGGTTATTCTCAATACCATCGGTCACATTTTCTCATGCGTGCTGGTTGCTTACGGATTTGCGCGCCTGCGTGCGCCCGGAAAGAATTTTTTCTTTGTCATTCTGCTCGGCACGATGATGCTACCCTTTCCAGTCACGCTCGTGCCGATGTACGAGATCTTCCGCGATTTAGGCATGCTGAACACATTTTTTCCGCTCTTTATACGTTCGTTCTTCGGCAATGCCTTCCTGATCTTCATGCTTCGGCAGTTTTTCGCGGCGATCCCGCGTGAGCTGGAAGAAGCGGCACGAATCGACGGTGCGAGCCAGTTACAGATTGTCTGGCGAATTTTCGTCCCGCTTAGTAAACCAGCCATCGCGACCATTGTCATCTTCACTTTCTGGTGGACGTGGAACAGTTTTCTCGAACCACTGATCTTCCTGAATAGTCCCGATTTATTTCCTGTCGCTATCGGGCTGAACTTCTTTAAGGATCAGTACGGTACGATTTATTACGACCGCCTGATTTCAGCGTCTGTGCTCAGCATGCTTCCGCTCTTGCTCATTTTCTTCTTCGCGCAACGCTACTTTATCGAGGGTATTCAATTGCAGGGCATGAAAGGCTGATCATGGTTCTGGGACAGAGTTCGCTTGCAGGCTTACCCTTATTGCGTCCGGGTGTGAAACGACAACGCGCATCCAGTTATGATCGTCTGGGTGGCAACAGCGACTGGGTTGAGTTTGCGCCCGGCGAAACGCGGGATATCTTCGATGTCACCGGTCCCGGTTGCATCAAACATATCTGGATGACCCTGTTCAGCAATACGCGCTACGAATACCGTAACGTGATTGTGCGCATGTGGTGGGATGACGAGACTGAGCCGAGCGTGGAAGTCCCGATTGGGGATTTCTTCGGTCTGGGACATGGACTGGCAAAAAATTTCATTTCGTTGCCCTTACAGATGAGTCCTCAGGATGGACGCGCGTTCAATTGCTGGTTCGCCATGCCCTTCGACCGTCGCGCTCGCATCGCCATCACCAACGAATGTACCAAAACGCTCAATTTCTATTTTTACATCGATTATGAAACCTATCAGACTGCGACCGATATGAGCGCTTATGGTCGTTTTCATGCGCAATGGCGACGCGTCAACCCGACTCCCGGATGGGCTGACCCATCGATCCGCTGGGAAGACCACCCCGACAAGATGCGCGAAACGTGGAAAACGCCCAATCTCGATGGGGCGCATAATTACATCATCCTTGAGGCGCAAGGGGCAGGACATTACGTCGGTTGTCATGTCGATATCGATGTGTTCACACGTCAGGCGAACGACTGGTACGGCGAAGGCGATGACATGATCTTCATCGACGACGAGCCGTTGCCCCGCTTATACGGCACGGGCACAGAAGATTATTTCAATACTGCCTTCTGTCCCAAACAGGAGTATCACGCGCCCTATCATGGTGTGATTTTGTATCAGGGGACAGATGACTGGCAGTGGCGCGGCAAAAATACGGTTTATCGCTATCACATCGAAGACCCGATTTACTTCGAAAAATCTGTTCGCGTCACTATCGAGCACGGACACGCCAACAAACTCACGCTCGATTACGCATCAACCGCCTACTGGTATCAGACCGAACCTCATCTGCCTTTTCCCGCGTTACTTGATGTTGCGGGTCGGCAACCACGTCTATAGGACACAACTATGATCGCTGAACGGCTCGAAAATGCTTTCGCCGAGCGTATTTCTTTGGATGGACGCTGGAAGCTGGAAATAGGGAATCAGGCAGGCGAAGTCACCGTTCCGGGCGCATGGGAAGCCGAGGGTTATTCCGATGTGCAGGGACCCATGCATTATCGTCGCACGGTATTTGTTCCAGCAGACTGGCAGGGCGCACGTATTCAGATTCAGTTTGGCGCGGTGAGCTATCTTGCGGAGATTTTCGTCAACGGGCAGGCAGTCGGTATCCACGAGGGTCTGTGGACAGCATTCGCGTGCGACATCACCGATGCCATTCGTCCAGGCGAAGACAACACGATTGAGGTGTCCGTCATCAAAGCCGGTGACGACAGCGACCGCTTCCCGTATCGCGAAACGCTGGTCGGTTTTATCCCGTATGTATCGAGTACGTTCGGCGGCTTGTGGCAGAGCGTCGCGCTGATCGCATTTCGTGAAGCTGCCTTCACGGATGTCCGCGTCCAGACCGAATGGTCATCGGGGACTGTGCACATTTCGGCAAGAGTCGTTGGTGGCATTCCTGATGGCGTGGTCACGGCAAGGCTGTATCTGCCTGACGAGACACAGCCGTGCGTCAGCGTAAAATTGTCGAGTGAAGAGGGTATCGCTGGTACGCTCATCATCCCCGCAGAGATGCGCCACGCATGGTCGCCGGAACATCCTTCGCGCTATCGACTGGTTGTCGAAACCGAAGGCGCACAGATCGAGCGACAGATCGGTTTGCGTCAGTTGACGCATCACGGGGAACATCTGCTGTTCAACGAGCGTCCGTTCCATCTTCGCGGCGTATTGTCGTGGGGCTGGACTCCCGAAGCACGAGCGCCTCTGTTCAGTGATGACGAAATCCGCGCCTGTTTCCGGCAGGTGCGCGAACTGGGTTGTAATCTGTTCAAGCTATGTCTGTTCGTGCCGCCACCGCGTCTCTTCGAAATTGCAGATGAAGAAGGGATGTTGTTATGGCTTGAGCTACCGATGTGGTATCAGCGTTTTACACCTCATTTTCGCGCTCAGGTTCAGCTTGAATACACCGGTATTCTGGCGCAGGTGGCACATCATCCTTCGATTGTGCTGGTCAGCCTGGGCTGTGAACTGGGCGAAGCGATGGCAGATACCGCGCTGATCGCAGAAATGGACGCGCTGGCGCGCACACATATTCACGATGCGCTGATCTGTGACAATAGCGGCAGTGGCGAAGCTTATGGCGGACAATTTGGCGACTTCGCCGATTTTGTCGATTATCACTTCTATAGTGAACTCCACAATTTCGCACCGTTATGCGATCATTTCCAGCGCGACTGGCGACCTGCACGTCCGTGGATTTTCGGGGAATTCTGCGATAACGACGATTACCGTGATCCTGTCCTGTTACGCGATGCGGACGGAAAGCGTCCCTCGTGGCGCGATCTGCTGGGCAAGGATGGCGGCATCCATCGCTGGGCATATCGCGATCAGGAAGCGCGGATGTCTGCTATCCGTGCGGACGGCGACTTTCCATTCACCGACGCTGACTTGCAGGCGACTTCGCGGGCAGGTTCGTTCGTCGTGCGCAAACTGATTCTGGAACATACGCGCTCACGCGGCAACATCGGTGGATATGTCATCACAGGCTTACGTGATACGCCTATGTCCACCTCCGGGTTATTTGACGATCACAACCTGCCTAAATTCGACCCGGATGCATTCCGCAGTTTCAACGCAGAAAATGTGCTTGTGCTGGAACGGGGACGCGCCCGCGTCTGGCAGAATGGCGGAGACCGACCCGCACGACTCGATAGGTTCAATCATCGCGCCGGAACACGCATCAGGTTTGTTGCGGTGCTGGCGAATACCACCGCGATTCATGCGCATCGACTGACCTGGCGACTCACCAGTGCAGATACTGTGATCGATGAGGGACAACTGACAATCGAGTCTCTCTATAACGCAGGCGGATTACAGGAAGTCGCGACGTTTGAAGTAATGATGCCTCAATCCACCGTTGCCGTTATGGGTACACTTGAAGTGACCCTGTGGCACGCAGACGGTCGCATCGATAATCGCTGGTCGCAATTCTGGTATCCTGAACCGGACTGGTCAGACGTGCATTTCGACAAGGCGCTGGGTTTCGCGCCCGTGATTGCCGCGACATCCACAGGCGATGCACCAGTGCGCATCACCTCTCACTGGACATCCGAACTGGCGCAATGGGTGAAACAGGGCGGTCGCGCCGTGGTATTACAACCGGATGCGGGCATACTGCCCACGCACACCCTTCCGTTCTGGCGCGAATCGGTGAAATTGCTGTATCCACATCCCGCACTTGAAGGCTTTCCGCATTCAGGCAGTGCTGATATGCAATGCTACTCTGTGGCGAATGATCGCGTTTTTGACCGCGCTACATTGCGACCTGTGCTGGAAAGCATGTTGGGCGAACGCGTTGTACTCACGCCTGTTATCGGGCGGCTGGACGCACGCCTGTTTACGGTGAATGATTACGTGGTTGAGGCAAAACCTGGTGCTGGAAGAGTCGTATTTTCTGCCCTGCGCCATGCTGATGGACGTGGTGATCAGGCTGAAAGTTTTGCCAGTAATTCTGCCGGGCAACACCTGCTCAACTGTCTGGTTCGCTGGTTGTATCAGGCGCAAGCGTAACCCTGAAACACATTCAGCGATCACGCGTCCGACCAGATGTTTACAGGCTCAAAGCCCTTTACTCACTTACTAAGTTTCAATGAGTTCAAAGTTACGATTCCATCGAAGGAGAGACACCTCGATAGAGTAACCGCTCCGTTTGCGGATCAAATTCAAAGATAACCGCAGAAGTCAATTGACCTCTAAATCGTGAAGATTCATCTCTAATCAACCAAAAATAGCAGGACATATAAATGGTGTAACTTGGGAGATTACATTCAGATGGATGAGGGCATAACTGTAAAAAATGATGTTCCTCATCTATACAATTTGAAGAGACACGTATTGGGTCATCCAAGTAGACAGATAATTCCTGATAGGTTCTGCCCAATTGCCGCCGACGGAAAGCACTGTCTAATGTCCATGGTGTCTGCCGTCATGTCGTGTCACAAAAACTATCCTGCGCATCAAAATCAAAATGTTCACAGACCATTTCAATCGTCTCGGCAGAATAGGATGGTAATTTTTCATTGTTCCCTGCAATACCCAGTCTAAGGATGTATAGGGTCATCAGGGAACACGAGGTACATAAAAGCGTTGCGCTTAAGCACAGAACGATTAACCCGTTCCCAATACCACCTCTTTTTTTGTTTCCCCTGATTTTCTGTCATATCTGAATAGCCTTTTTTTCCTATTTATCTCGAATTGGACGTATCACCTCAAGTTGTGGAGCGATAAAGTTTTGCAAAGTCAGTGAATCACGGATGTTGAAGCAAGCTTGACAAGTGACTTGGTTGGGTTAGGTTTA
>Ga0163146_10002645_pt1 | contig 23829 bp, 24 predicted proteins | sample OliLakLV19MP7G1_FD_148648 | JGI IMG/M metagenome (GOLD analysis project Ga0163146, IMG submission 148648) | Freshwater microbial mat bacterial communities from Lake Vanda, McMurdo Dry Valleys, Antarctica - Oligotrophic Lake LV.19.MP7.G1 | ecosystem: Environmental > Aquatic > Freshwater > Lake >...
GCGCGATAGGGGTGGCCTCGCGTGCGGTTGCGAGCCGACTCGCGGCTCACGGTACTGGGGGCGCGGCCTAACGCCCTCGCCATCATCCGCAGCGAGTGGCCGTGGGCCAGGCCCAGACTCAAGGTCTCACGCTCTTCAGCACTCAAGTGTGTGTAGCATCGTTTTGGCATGGCAACACCTTAGCCCATCAGGGCCGGTAGTGTTGCACTTGGAGTTAGAACTCAAGCAGCATGGAGTTGAGGCGAGAGATTTTGAGTGGAAAGGTCTCGAATTGGTCCGCTGACAGGAACGGCACCTGGACCGTCACCCGGCCATGCTCCACATAGATAAACTGGCGCAGGAAGACTGATAAGGGGTCAAGGATGACTGATAAGGGGTCAGACCCCTTATCAGTCATCCGAACCGCTGCCGGTCCGTGTTACCAAAAAAAGATGGCTTGTTGCGCATTGCCGCGCGCGGTGAGGTGGTAGAGGGCCCCGGGAAACTCCAAACGTAGCGGACGAGCCATGAGGTTGCACAATAGGGCTGAATAGGTGCAAAGTCAAACTGGCCCCGCCGTTATGATTCATGAGTAATGTGGGCTAGTGTCTGATACGAGTTGTCCGGTCTTTACGCCGCATACCAGCTTCTTCATATCACTGATTTCAAAGCCGGCATTTTTCTGATCCCCATGGCGAGGGTATCTTCAAGCAGTTTCTATCCCAGCCAAGTTCGGCAGCACGTACATCAGCGCTACCAATATTAGTAGCCCTGTGTTAGTGTTTCAGGATGGATGGGTGCAAGTCTGGTTCTGCGTACAAGGTTGTCTTTTATCGCACACCCCAGGGGGCTGAGCCGGTCAGGGAATGGCTACAGTCTTTGAATAGAAGTGAGCGGCTTCAACTTGGGCAGGCTATTCAAGTGTTGCAAATGAATGGTCCTGCGCTGTCCATGCCGTATGCGTGCCCGCTGGGTAGGGGGCTCTTTGAGCTGCGGGAGAGAGTGGGCAAGGTTCGTTATCGGATCTTCTATGCGTTTGATGATGGCAGAGTAGTGGTACTCCTTCATGCGGCGATGAAGGACCAGCGAGTACTGGAAGACGATCTCGCATTGGCTCGGCGAAGGTTAAAGGACTATATAGAAAGGAGGTAGCAATATGAAAGCCAGGAAAGTATCCAAAGCTGCGGGGAGCTCATTCGATGGTTGGTTGAATGAACAAGACGATGCGTTCAAGGCAGAGGTAATTGCCGGGGCGATGAAACGTCAATTTGTGATGAAGCTTCGGGCCATGATGAAGGCGCAAGGCATCGGCGTAAACACGCTGCAGAAGATGTTGGGCACAGGGCCTTCTCAGGTGCAACGACTGTTAGATCCTGAGGATATCGGCATTTCGTTGAAGTCAATTGCTAAGTTGCTCGCTGTTCTTGGTATGGCAGGACAAATTTCCGTTGAGCCAAAACTGTCGAAGAAGCAGGTGGCGTGAGTGTGATTGCTCCAGGGGCTCATCAATTCTCAGAGCCGCAGCTCCGGGCTCTCGAACTGCGGCTCAAGCAGCTCGATGTCGAAAGGGCTGAGATCCTTCAGGCTATCAAGGATCTCAAGAGAGCGGCTGATCGGGAACCTGGGCCGACTCAGGTTATCGAGTACGTACAGTTGGGTCGGTCGCTGCGAGATTCAGCCCCTGTCACTCCAGACGAACAGATAGCAGTGTTCCTGCAGCTGTTCCCTTTTCTGTCTCGAGGACGCAGTCCTTGTCGATTACCAAGATTATCACTAGGAGGGATACACCATGAGCCGAATGCATAACCCACCGCATCCAGGCGAAACGTTGAGAGAGGATATTCTGCCTGCCCTAGGCTTGAACGTGACGCAAGCTGCGGCGCAACTGGGTGTGACCCGTGCCGCATTATCGCGTGTCTTGAATGGCCGCGCGGCGATCTCTCCGGAAATGGCCCTGCGATTAGAAGAATGGCTTGGTGTGAAAAATGGAGGCCGTGCCGATGTGTGGGTGGCACAGCAGGCCGCCTATGATCTGTGGCAGGCACGCAAGGCCGGCGTGCCAAAAGTACAGCGAGCTGTATTGGTCAAAGCGTGATACTGCTCCGCGAAAGACCCTGCGCAGGGGGGCTGAAAAGACGGGGTCAGTTTGAGATGGCCCGGATTTGAGAAAGGGCGTGTTTCATGAGGCGAGGAGGACGCGTGTCTGTACCGGTAGATTCTTCGAAGGCCGCTTTTCCCGTTTGCCCAAAAAGTTCAGAATTTCAAAGCCGATGATCGAGCCATCTGCCGCGAGGGAATAGACGACTTCTTTTTTCCCCACGTCGCTCTCCCTGCAGCAGGCCTCTTTCTTCTCGCTGAACCGGACAGATAGCACGTTGCCTTTGCGATCATAGGTGACCCGAATCGGTTTCATAGACCGTGACTCCTTTCTTGATGCGATCAGTCAGATAGGCCGTAATGATGAACCCGTCGCCGTTCAGGTGCCGACAAACGACACAGAGCACGTACTTGCCTCGCGGTGCGTAGTACAGGAAGACGCGATCGTCTTCCTTGCTCATCCGAATGTAGCGAGGGCGCTGCAAGGTGTCCGTTACGGCATCTTCTAGTCCGGCTAACGTATCGTGCTTCCGCACAATGGATTGCCAATGCACTTGTAGTGCATCTGATCCGTTTCCCCAGCGTGCAGATCGTGCGAATCATACGAGATAGAAAAAATACAGGCGCGATGTGGGTTTCAGCAATGCTCAAGGCAGAGGACAGCGGTTCGCCCCCACTCGGCGCCTCCACAGCGCACATGGTGCGTAGTCTGTCTGGTTCATCTGGTCTATCTGGTTTGTTTGGTTCATTGAGTTAGCCTGGTTCAACCAAATAGACCATCCCCTTACCCTACCAATCTCCTGCCGTTCCTTCCTCGCATGTGCGCGCTTTTGGGAGGAGTTGATAGGACGTCGCGTCTTCTTTTAGATTCGGCTCGTCGGCGGGGAGCATCGTCACCTCGATCTTTTCATTCGCGAAGGTTTCGTCGCCTGCCCGCAGCACCGTTTCCCGGTTCAATATCTGCATCGAGTTGAGGCGAGAGATTTTGAGTGGAAAGGTCTCGAACTGGTCGGCTGACAGGAACGGCACTTGGACTGTCACCCGGCCATGCTCCATATAGACAAATTGCCGCACTGACTCGTCGATGGGAGTCTTCAGGCTGAGAACCGCTGAGGTCATCGGTGGGAGTGATGTCATCGATACCACATACATCTGAGGAGCATCAGGCTTCGTCGTTTCCCAGGCCCCCGTGGCGGTCACGTTGGGAGTCGTAAAGATGGTGGTGGTGGGGCGCACGAGAGGAGACTTGAAGCCCATACGGAATTTCGTGAGGCTCTGGCTCGTCATATTTTCCAGGAGAAATTTGCTCACGACCCAGGACTGTGGATCCGGAGTCTTGGCGCGGCCCCTCGGCAAGGCTTGCTCGACACGCCGGAGACTGCAATCGGACACCAGGTTCCGATTTTCATAAAAATAGGTCTTGGTATTGCCCCCCACCTGGAACGCTCGTTCATAGGTGTAGAAGGCGACACCGACATGGATGGGGGTCGGCTTGAGCCAGGATACGATCAAGGGGATAAGAAACAAGACCAACGAGCCTACAAGACTTACGATGATCACCTTGTTGAGCCGGCTTTGCCGTTTAAACCATCTCCACCATTCCCTTAGCAGCATCATGTCAGTTCAGTTCTGGAGCGTTTCAACCGAGTGGTTTGCCCGTACTACACATGATTCCTGTTGGCTTCATTGATGGCTGGTAGGGGAACGCAAAGTCAAGCAAGGAGCCCCGATCTGACCACCTGAAGAATTTGTTTCCATCGCCTCACCCTGGCAATGAATTGATGATGTTCTGAGTGAGCTAGCGGTTGCAGATGGAAATTGACGGGTATGGAGAATGGATGCTAGAATTCCCAGCGATTACAACCTGCTCGTTCGGTGGCCCGACCGCTGCCGTTACCATTACAGACTGAAAAGAAGGAGAGAGGAATGGCCGTTCCGATTTCCCAAATGGCGACTGTGACGAAGTATGTGCTCACCCAGAAGCTGAACCGGGTGAAGCGATATCCGCTCGTGCTGATGTTGGAGCCACTGTTCCGCTGCAATTTGGCCTGCGCCGGCTGTGGAAAGATTCAATACCCGGACCATGTGCTGGATAAGCGGCTGACGGTCGATCAGTGTTTGGCCGCAGCAGAGGAGTGCGGCGCGCCGATCGTGAGTATTCCCGGCGGCGAACCGATGATCCATCCTGAGATGCCGGCGATTGTCCGTGGGCTGGTTGCGCAGGAGCGATACATCTATCTCTGCACCAATGCGATTTTGATGGAGCGAAAACTCGACGAGTATCAGCCTTCCAAGTTTCTGACGTTTAGCGTCCATATGGATGGTCTAAAGGACGAGCATGATTTGGCGGTCTGCCGGGACGGCGTCTATGACGTGGCAGTCAGGGCGATCAAGGCGGCGCTGAAACGAGGCCATCGAGTCACGACCAATACGACGCTTTTCGACGATGCCAATCCGGAGCGCGTGCGGAAGTTCTTCGATGCGATGATGGAACTCGGAGTCGAAGGCATGATGATCTCGCCTGGGTACAGCTATCAGAAGGCGCCGGACCAGCAACATTTTCTGAAACGCGAGCGCACCAGGGAACTGTTTTCCCGTATTTTGGGAAGTCCCAAGAAGACCTGGCAGTTCAATCAGTCGCCGCTGTTCTTGGATTTCTTGATGGGGCGACGGGAATATGAATGCACCCCCTGGGGCAATCCGACCTACAATGTGTTTGGCTGGCAGAAGCCCTGTTATTTACTCCAAGAGGGCTATGCGAAGACCTTCCGTGAACTGATGGACAGCACGGAGTGGGACAATTACGGCACCGGGCGGAATGAGAAGTGCGCCGATTGCATGGTCCATTGTGGATATGAACCTTCCGCCGTCGAGGATACGTTCGGCACCCTGTCCGGGTTCGTCCGGACCGTCAAGCTGACGATGCTCCCGACCTCGCGATGATGGGCTGCGTGAAGCGTCGTTCCTTCGAGAGTGGAGTTTCTAGTTTCAGGTTTCTAGTTTCAGGTTCAACCTTGGAACGTCAGCGATCCGAAACGAACAACTTGAAACCAGAAACTCGAAACCTGAAACGCTTGAACGAGATACGCTTCACGCTTCACGTTTCACGTGTATCGGTCCCCCGATGACCGACACCAAGAACCATAGTAAGGCCGGCGTAACCGGATCGCCCGAAGGCCGGGTATTCCAGCCTGCTTCGTTTGCTGAGCTTGCCGAAGCGGTGGAACTGGCGTTCGATTATCGCGGCGATGTGACGGTGTCATTGAAGTCCGGGGAACCTCTCTTCGGGTATCTCTTCAATCGTCAGGTCAGTGGGTCGGAATCCTATCTTGAGCTGTTCCCTTCCGACAGCGCTGAGGCGCGGCGCATTCGTTATGACCAGATTGCCACCATCGCCTTTACCGGCGAAGACACGGCCACGGGGAAATCGTGGGAAGCCTGGATTGCTAAAAAGGATTCCGAGCGGCGAGCGGAGATAGACCGGATCGCAGCCGAGGCAAAAACACGAGGAATCCTGTAAGTTCCCACCTGCCGATCGCATCTCTTTTCTCACTTTCCCCTACACAAGCGCATTGAGAATGGCCCTCGCCAAGTGCTTGAAAATTGGCTGATCTCTCCGTCCGGTCCGGTCGTCAGTTCGTTGACAACCAGTAGGGCCTATGTTAAAAAATGCAGCCTTAAAATTAGCCGGGGTTGAGGGAAATCACACGTTCAATGGTGTGAGGGGGGTACGAGCGCTCGGCAACGGAAAGAGGCGAAGTCCGGAGCACGTGAGGCGTAGACCGATCGCACAGAGTGGTTTGGAATGGAAGGAATGGATCCTTGCCGTTGCGATGTTGTGCGGTCTTCCCTCGGTTGTGTTTGCGACGCATGAAGCCGACCACCGATTTACCGTCGAAGGGTTTGTCTGCGGGGCAGATGGGAAAAGCAGCCAAAATATAGATGTGCTTGTCAAGGACACAAAGATCTCCCACGGGCAGATCGTCAAGACTGATGGAGACGGATACTACAAGGCGGCGTTTCATCTTCATAACGATAATCTTGGCGATCCGCTGCTGATTGAAGCCAACGGGCAGCAGCAACACCAGAAGGTCTCATTCGATCCGAAGGATCTTGAGGCAGAGCGGATCATCCAAGTTAATTTCGGGACCGGTTGCATACGGGACAGAAACAGTATCCCTCTGGGGGTCTATCTTGGGTCGGGGGGTGTGGTGGCTGCAGTCGGTGGGCTCATCGGGTTCAAGCTGATTCGTTCGTGGCGGAAGCAGGGACAGAAGCAAGGAAATTCTCAGGCTAAGCGGAAGAAATAACCGAAACGGTCCGTGAGGCTCATGACACCTCGTGGGTCGATTACTCAACGTGGCCTTGGAGTGCCTGGGACGTCACAGTATTTGTTAGTATCGGCGCTTTTCCAGGGGTCGTAGCCACTCCTGTGAAAATGTTTTTTCGTCTTGCAGGCTGCGGAAAAACTCAGTGTACGGTCACATCCAGATGTGTGCTTACGCGTGGCGTTGACACATGAATAATTTGCAGGATGCTCAAAAAGGCCGGACTTCTCGCCCGCCCAACCCTGGCGCGCCGAGACGCGGTCTTGTCCCAGGCAAGGCCGCAGCGAGCGAAGAGGCGAGGAGGTACGGACCGCACTTCGTGGGGCCGTTCGTCCGTGCAATCGATCTTGGCGAACGGAAAAGCCCTCCGGTGATTCCGGCTTCCGAAGACCCTCGTTGAGCCTCTGAGCGATGTGAGTACGCCGCCGCCGGACTTTTTCAGCATTCTGCTAAAGAAGTGTTAGAGCTGAGCGTCCTTGATGTGCCTGGGAAATAAGGAGTATGTGAACGTTATGAAGCAGGCGAACGTGTGGCAATTGGGGATGGTGTTGGGAATGGGGCTCTTCATGGTGGCATGCGATGGAGGAGGGGGAGGGGAGGGGCCGATCGTTCCGCCGCCTCAAGCTCCCGCCGAATGGGCCGATAAACATATGCCGGCTGCTTGGTGGACCGATGCGGCTAAACTGGAAGAAGGACGGAAGCTCTACGTTGGTGAAACAAACCCCGATGTGAATTGTGGGAGTTGTCATGGGAAGGATGGTAAGCCGGTCAAGGCGGGCGCTCGTGATTTCCGCGTGAGCGAGCGGATGAATCTCTACTCCGATTCCGTGTGGGCTTGGCGGATTGCCGATGGGGTTCCCAATACGAAGATGAAGGGGTGGAAGAGCAAGCTGTCGGATGACGATGTCTGGAAGCTCGTGCTGTTTGAACGGAGCTTTGCGTTGCCGGGAAAGAGGTGGGACGCCGAAACGAAGTCGTGGGTCGATGCGGCCGGCACCTCAGTTGCTCCGGCGCCGGCCGGCACGTAAACGGCCTCAATCAGGCAGGAGCCTGTGCGATCGTAACCCAAGAAACGCCTCTTGCGCACGACGCATCCTAGTGAGCTATCGTTCTGTTCTCGTCACGATGGCCTAGGATGTCATGCGACGCCTGAACGAACGGTTTGCGTTTACGGCCATGACCAGATCTTCTCGTTGCCCCCGTCTGTTCTTACCGCGAAGTCGTCGCACGGTTCACGGTGACATGACGCTATTCCGTTCGACGCACAACCCTCTGATGCCCAAGGACTCTGAGAACAAGGTATAAGCGGAGTGAGACTGTGTACCGGGGAACTGGATGAGCGGGTAAGCAGGGGGCGTCTATCGGCGAGACGGCTGTAAGGAAGAGACGGCATGATACGATGCAGATGTGTCATTGTCAGGCAGGCTCCTAGCGAAGAGGGGCGAGAAATATGATGAAAATGTGGCAGCGCAGTCTGGTGGCGCTCTGTGCGCTGCTGGTGTTGTTCGGCGGAGTGGCCTATGCCCAAGCGTCGGATATGCCTACGGTCGAATTTCCCTATACGGGCAATCGGACCGCCGTTTGGATCGTCGCGCAGCTGCACACGCTCTTTGGGGCGTTCGTTCTCGGCGCCCCGATCTTTATCGTCATTGCAGAATGGTTGGGGTATCGGAAGCAAGACCTTCGGTATGATCGTTTAGCCAAAGAAGTAACCAAGGTGACGGTCATTCTCTTCAGCATGACGGCCCTGACCGGTGGCCTGTTTATTTTCGTGCTCCTCGCGGCGTACCCGCAGTTTACCACCTGGTTCATCAATCAATTCTATCTCGTGTTCACGGTGTTCTACCCGCTGTTGTTCATGAGCGGGGCCATCGTGTTGTACATGTATTTCTACCTGTGGGACGCCTGGAAGGGTGACAAGAAGGGGCGGCATATTGCCCTCGGCGTGCTCTTGAATCTGATCGGTATGACCTTGTTGTTTGTGATCGATGGCCCCACGTCGTTCATGAATACTCCCGTGAAGGCTGAAGGGATTTCACCACAAGAGTTCCTTGCCACAGCGACTTTGTGGGACAAGATTGCCAACCAAACCTGGATGCCGCTGAATCTTCACCGAATCGACGGGAATGTGGCGTTCGGAGGGTTTGTGACGAGCATGATTGCTGCCTATATGTATATGGGGGCGAAAAGTCAAGAAGAACGGGCCTACTACGATTGGATGGGGTTTGCCGGAAATCTGATCGCCGTGGGTGCGACGCTGTTCCAGCCCTTCACAGGATTACTGTTGGCCTACGAGATGTGCGATTACGATTTTTCCTTCTGTCCCTATATGATGGCCGACCAGCTCTCGATGTTCTTCGAAATGCAGGGTGCGATGATCGGACTCATGTTCCTCGCCATGAACTATTACCTCTGGCTCAGTCTGAAGCGCATTGAGGGAGTCGAAAAGGTCCGGATGACGATCCTGGCTCCCATCGTGACGGTGGCGTTCCCCTTTGTGATGATGGTGGTGATGAACTACTATTGGATTCCCGACCCCATGTCGTTGGCGTTCCTCGTGCCGTTGATTCTCGCGCCGTTTTTTCTCGGTCGATTCATCCCGGTGACGGTGTCTGCACGGACTGTGATAAAAATCGGCTTCTTCATGGTCATCGTGGGCGATGCTATCTGGCTCATCCCCCGTGGTTTCGCGGCCACTGGCGCCACGATGGTAGCGGAACTCGCGCTACCGGAGGCCTGGGACTTTCTGGGAGGGATGCCGGCCAAACTTTCCGCGATATTCACATTGGTGTTTGTCACGGTCGTCAACTATGTCTTGTATAATCGGGCCATCAAGCAGGGCACGATTCTCTGGGGGAAAATCGATTTCACCTCCCAGTTCGTCCTGATCTTCTTGGCATTCACCTCAATCTGGACGATGGGTTTGATGGGTGCCGTCCGCTCGCTGGTGCGGAAGTATTTCCACACATACAATTTGGTCCCAGACTTTACCGCGGAGTCCTTCACGCCGACGCTGTCGTATTCGGCCTGGTGGATTACGGGGATTTCGGTTGTCTTTTTCACCGTGGTAAGTTTTGCCGTGATCGTGGCCCTTCGGCCTTCCGATTCGAAGGGGCACGTGCCGGAAGGCAGTCCTCTTCCTGTCAGGGCCAAGTAATCGGGGAGGCAGAACGTCTACGAAGGAGTAAGGATCTGCGTGGGAAATATCATTAAGAAGCTGTCGATCGGTCTGGTGGTAGGTGGCGCGCTGGTCGGTATGACGAGAGCGCTTGAGTTTCCTGTCATTTACCAGATGCTGTTCTTAGGCTTCTCGATTTTCGGGGCTGCCGTCTTCATGTTGTTGGACGCGCCGTCGGTCGGGACCATGAGCGGGGCGAAGTCCGTGATCGCTCTCGTGGTGTTCTACATCGTGCTGTGCACGGTGTTCGTGTCGGGTGCTTCGATGTGGCCGCAATTCGATCCCGAGGATGAAAAAGAGAAGATTGCCAGGATACTGGCGCCGAAACGGGCCGCAACTGAACAGGGAAAGGCTGAAGAGCTGATCGCGAGGACAAAGGCGCTCGATGAGCAAGTCAAAGCCTTAGAGGTGCGGCTCAAGGCGCTGGGTGGGGATCATCAGGTGGCGAAAACGACACCGGTCGATGGCGTCCCCCCGGTTGAGACTAAGGCGGCAACCGGAGACTTTATGAAGTTGGGTGAGGAACAGTGGCAACTACAAGAGTGTTACAACTGCCATAAGCTGAAGGGTGAGGGTGGGAAGAAGCGTGGTCCGGAGTTGGATAACATCGGCTCGTATCTCACGGTCGACGAGATCAAGCGAAAAATTATCGACCCCAAGAGCTTTATGGCCGAGGGATTCGAAAAGGACTGGGAGAAGGGCAAGATGCCGGATAAGTTTAAGGACGTCATGGAGGATGGCGACATCACGGCGCTTGCCTCCTGGCTCAATACATTCAAGAATACATCCGTGAACACGCCGAAGCCGATTAAGAAGAAGTAGTATGCAGCCTCAACTGAAGTCGAAAGTCCGCTGCGCGGATCGAGAAGTCGGAGAGGTCTCCAAGATCATCATGGACCCGTTGTCCCATGAGGTCAGCCATCTCGTCGTGTCGATGAATGGCGCCGGCGAACGGCAAGTCTCGATGGGGGCGGTGCAGACCGTGACGAGCGAACTGGTCCAACTGCGTTCGTCTTCGTCCGAAGTCATGGGCTTGCCCCCGTTCAAGCGTGACGACTATGTCACCGTGCATGAAGTTGAAATCCCGGGTCTTGAGAAGCATATTCATGTCACGCCGGGGGAAGTCTTGGTCCCGTTCCCTGAGTTGGAGCGGAACGTGAAGCGGCGGACTTTTTTCGCCAAATTAACCTACGTGACGGGGCTGTTTATCGGACTGCCGCTGGTCTTCCCCGTGGTGAAGTTCTTAATGAAGCCGATGTATGCGCCGCTCGACAACGGATGGCTGAAGATCGGCAACATCGGGAAGGTGAAGGCGGAGGATGTCGGGACCCAGTTCCAGTACAATCGCATCGTCAAAGAGGTCTATATGCCTGAGGCCGAGGTTGAGAAGAACGTGTGGCTCGTCAAGGCGACTCCAGCGGTACTGGAAAAAGTGTATCAAGGGAAGGATAGGGAATTCCGCGATGCCGCGGGGAAAGCCATCTGGACCAACAAGAAGGATATGCCCTACATCGCTTTTTCAGGCAAATGCCCTCACCTCGGGTGTGCCTATAAATGGCGGAAACACAAAATGCTCGGGCAAGTCTTCCTCTGTCCCTGCCACTTGAGCATCTATGACGCATCCGGCAAGGTGCTGGATGGCCCCGCCCCGCGGCCTCTCGACTTGCTGCCGATTCAGGTATCCGCGAACGGCGATGTGCAAATCATCGATATGGAATTTAAGGCCGGGACGAATTCCCAAACGCGGATCGTGTAGATGAACGACACCCCTTCTGCCGGCGCGCAATCGACGGTCGCCGAAAAGGTCTTCACCTTTGTCGACGAGCGAGTCGGGCTGAAACTGCTTGCAGCCAAGATGCTCAATGAGTCGGTCCCCGGTGGCTCTCGCTGGGCCTACGTCTTTGGGTCGATTCTCTTGTTTATATTCAGCATGCAGGCGGTCACGGGTGTGCTGTTGATGTTCTACTATGTGCCCACTGCCGACCATGCCTACGACAGCACCCAATACATCCTTCATAACGTCGACTACGGCTGGTTCCTGTTGAGCTACCATTTCTGGGGCTCCTCAGCCATGGTGCTCTGTGTGTTTGCGCATATGTCGCAAGTCTTTCTCTGGGGCGCCTATAAGAAACCGCGTGAACTCATCTGGCTGGTTGGGTTGGCGCTGTTTGCCCTCGTGATGGCATTCGGCTTTACGGGCTATTTACTCCCGTGGGATCAACGGGCCTATTGGGCGACGACGGTTGGGGTCGAGATTGTCGATAAGGTGCCGGTGCTGGGCGACTTCATGGCGCGCTTTCTCAAGGGAGGTGCGACACCCGGGCAGATGACCTTGAGCCGGTTCTTCGTCATTCACGTCATGGTGCTTCCCGCATCCCTGATCGCGTTAGCCGGGTTGCATCTCTTCCTCTTTCGATGCGCGGGACCGGCTGGTCCATTCCGGGGTACGCCGACAGAGCTGAAGGCGAAAACCGACTATTTTTTTCCGCGGCAGATTTGGAAGGATGTGGTCGGGATGGCGGTCGTCTTTGCCTGCATCAGCGCGATGGCCTTCTGGGAGCCGGTGGTCTTGTTGGAAGAGGCGACGCCTGATCCGGGGGATTATCATCCGGAACCGGAGTGGTACTTTTTATTCATGTTTCAACACCTGCGGCTCAAGATGTTTTCCGGAGAATTTGGACAGTTTCTCGCCTCGATCGCCTTGCCCGGCGCCCTCGGAGTTGTCTTGATATTGTTGCCCTTCTTCGATCGCAACCCAGAGCGGAATATTTTCAAGCGCCCGGTTGCCCTAATCGGGTGGGTGATGCTCACGGCGTCCATCCTATTGTTCACCGTCTCCGCCATTATCAATCGATCGTTTTTGGACTAGAGAGAATCGATGCGGAATCACGAGCACAGAACGCTGAAGTCATCCGGACTCGCAGTCGCTCATCGAGCATCATTCCGTGCTCATCGGTGGGTATTCGCATGAACGGTCCCCTTCCTCCTACAAAACTTGGGTTCGGTATTCTGTGGCCCGCCTTTTGGACCGGTTTGCCGTTCAAGCTTGCCCTTGCCGTCCTCTTTCTGGCATTCGGGATCGTGCATTTTGAAAACAGAATCGGCCTGGCCTTCCTCATGCTCCTGGCGAGTCCGGTGACGGTGCTCGCGCTTCCCACGATCACCCTGGGCTTAGATTCGCACATCGGTGAAGGCGCCGGCATCTGGTTGTTGTTCGTGCTGGCGGTGCCGATCGACATTTGGGCGCTCAGGATCGTGGGGCGAACATTTTTCCTCGAACGGTTGCAGCGCGAACCTCCAAGTTGGTTAGGGCCGACGCTGTGGTGGAAGTGCGCCTTGGTCGGCGCGATGTATGTGCCGATTCTCTGGATGGTTCAGAGTGCGATCACTGAAACGGCCATTTCCGCCGCCAACTCGATATTCGAGACAAGTCTTTTGAAGGGGATGCCTGTGGCGGAGCGGATCAGTATTGACCTGACCATTTGGGTCACGATCGCCACAGCCACGTTGCTGATGCTCTTCATCATCGGTTTCTCGCTCGTGGGACGGATGATCAAAGGCACGGTGGAGTCGGCAGGTCATGCACCGGAGAATTATCAAGGGCTGATTACTCGTTGGGATCTCATGCGGGTGCCGGCGGATCAAGGATTGATGTTGACAGCCTTGTCCGGCGTCGCGGTGGTGTTGTCGATCCTGTTCTGGTTTTCTCTCCCGGTATTTACCCCCCACCCGCATGATTGTTGCAAAAAGCCTGAAGTGAAGGCCGAATCTCCGTTCAAACCTCTTGAGACGGTGAATAAAAACGAAAAAATGATCGCGCATCTTGCGGCGCAGGTCGAATTGCTGGTAGAACAGCGGGCGAAATCCGAACTGGGGAAAGCGCGGCGCAAGGGAAAAGGCAAGGCGGGCACCGAAGCAGTGGACATGCGGGAAGCAGTAGACACGGATTCGCCTGCCGCCACGAATCAGTAACATGGGAGATGATGAGGTGAGGGCAATGGGATATCAGGGTGGATGGATTCAAAGGCTTCTCCGCAGCGGGAGCGAGCACGGGGGAACGCTCTTGGGGCTTGCGATAGCCGCAGGCCTTTTCAGCCTCCCCGCGCTGGCGTTTGGGGCAGACGTCGCACCGGCAGCTCCGACCGAATATCGCGATATTCCCTATGTCGGTAGCCGCAACGTCATCTGGGTTGTCGCGCAGCTCCATTTGTTGCTCGCAGGATTTGTGCTGGGTGTGCCGATGTTTGCCTGGGTCTGTGAAGTCGTGGCTTGGAGGGGCGGTGAAAAGCGCTACGACAAACTCGCCAAAGAATTCACCAAACTCCTGACCTCCGCCTATGCCACGACGGCGCTCTTCGGCGCGATCCTGTTGTTCCTACTGATCGCGTTTTATCCCAAGCTGATGAACTACTTGACCGATATTTTCTTCCCGTCTTTTATCCTCTATTGCCTCCTCTTTTTGATCGAGACCGCGACCCTGTACCTCTACTGGTATGGCTGGGATGCGATGGCCACCGGGAAGAAGAAGACCTTCCACATTTTCCTCGGTTTCATGCTGAACTTCTTTGCTTTCTTCATCATGATTGTGCCGAACTCGTGGGCCACGTTCCAGGCCAGTCCCGTCGTGATTGCTGAGGGGACGGATATGGCACGGGCCTGGGCCGCGACATGGAATCCGACCTGGTGGCCGGTCAACATTCACCGGATCATCGCCAACGTGGTGCTGGGCGGTTATATTTGCGGCGCCTACGCAGGGATTCGCTATCTGTCTGCCAAGACCCAGGAAGAGCGCGACCACTACGACTGGATGGGCTATGTCGGAAACTTCATCGGGGTATTCGGTCTGTTATCGCTTCCGTTTGCCGGGTATTGGCTCATGCGGGAAATCTATCAATACAACCAGCAGATGGGCATTACGCTGATGGGAGGGTTCCTGTCGTGGCTGTTTATTTTGCAAGCCATGCTCATCGGGGTGCTCTTTCTCGGGTCGAACTATTATTTCTGGCTGGGGATCACCTATCGCATTCCTGGGTCCGCGTTGAAGTATCGGAAGCCGATGCTGGCGATGCTGACGGTGCTGCTCCTGTGTCTGGCAGTCTGGATGACCCCCCATTCGCTCGTGGCGAGTTTGGAAGAGGCGGCAAAGATGGGAGGAAGCCACCATCCGCTGCTGGGAGTCCTCGGTGTCATGTCGGCAAAAATGACCGTCTCGAACTTGATGATTCTCGTCACCTTCATGAGCTTCATCATGTATTGGCGAGCGGGCAAGCAGGATACGGCCGGCTGGGCGAAGATCGCCAAGGCAATCATGGGCGCCGTGCTCGTCCTTGCCGGAATCGGCGTGATTATTCTCGGTGTGTGGGGATATTTCGTTCCCGCGATCATCCGCATTAATTATTTCTCAACGTCCCAAGTATTAATTGTGATCGGGGTCATGCTCACCATCACGCCGCTCACCGCCTTGCTGCTGAAGAGCGCCAAGACGACGACGGAAATGGTCTGGGGGAAGATGCCGCCTCGTGCCGGCTACTCCCTCGTCCTCAACGCGATCATGGTCATCCTCCTGATGACCTTGATGGGGTATGCACGGTCGTCTTCTCGCGTCCATTGGCATGTGTATGGGGTCGTTCGCGATACGTCGCAATACGCGTTTTCACCGGCACTCGGGTATGCATCCGGGATCATGGCCTTGTGCACGTTCTTTTTCTGTATGATTGTCGCGTTCATTTTCTGGGTGGCCACAATGGGCGATAAGGCAAAGGCGCCAAGTGCTGTGAGTAAGGACGCGTTGCCGCATGGCATGCCGGCAATGGCAGGCGCATCGAGTGCGCTCGACGCACCAAAGGCGCCTAAGTTCTAAGTTGTGAATTTTGAGTTCTGTGTTGAACTCAGCACTTCTAACTACCCGAAGGGGAAAGTATGAGCGAAGTAGCCAGACTGCAGTTGATCTGTCTCTCAGTGGTGGGGTGCGGGATCCTCATCCTGCTCTTTATTAAGTCCGTATTCCCGCGGGTCATCGGATTTGTCGCGATTGTACTCGGTCTCTTCATGCTCACGGCCTTAGCGGTGCCGCAAATGAGGTCGTTACCGCCGGTTGAGGAGAAGTTCGATATCGCCACCGTGAAAACACCGACGGACCTGGCGTCTATTGGACAGAAGATTTTCTTTAGTAAGGGCCAGTGTGCGCTGTGCCACACGATCGGTCCCAGCGAATCGGCCCGGTGTCCTGACTTGAAGGGCATTGGAGCGAAGCTGACCCGTGAGTTTCTCTATGAAAGTCTGACGCAACCGCAGGCCTACATCTATCAGGACTATCGCCATGAAGGCCTGCCGAAGATGTATCCTGCCGAGATGCCCGCCATCAATAAAAACCCGATTGGGCTATCCAGGAACGAAATTCTCTCGGTCATCGCATTCCTGCAGCAGATGAGCGGCGAACCGATTTCTATCAATCCATCTGAACTGGAAGTGCCGGGACAGGCGCCTGCCGCTCCGGTGAAGGCAGCTCAGTCCAGCCCGATGGCTGTGGCGCAAGCGCACTGAGGAGGAACGTATGGGGCCGTTGATCAAGCTGTTCTTGTTGAATGGCACGACCTATTTGATTTTGAAATTTGTCGTGCCCAATATCCCTGGCTCGGCGCCATTGCCGGCCAGTCTGATATTTCTCTATCTCTTGCTGACGACGGCGGGATTTCTCATCCTTGCCACCGTGAGCGCAGAGTCGAAAGAGGAATTTTGGGGTCCGATTCAACGCTTCTTGACGGGAGAGAGTATCGGCGGGCTGCAAGCATTACGGTACCTCGTCTTGATTCTCTTTCCGTTGCTGGTCGGCTGGCAAACTTATAACAGTACGGCGGTCAGCGACGCGCCTCCCGGTGAAAATAGGACCATCCATCCGGCTCCGCCAGGCGAATATGCCGGCTTGTCGAATCCGGTTCCCAAGACCCCAGAGACGATTCAGCAGGGGAAGGGCTTCTATGCCGCGTTCTGTTCTCCCTGCCACGGAGGAAACTTCGACGGCAAGGGTTCGGCTGCGAGAGGATTCAACCCTCCCCCGGCTAACTTCGCCGATCCCACGACGATCGCCATGCTCCAGGAGAGTTATCTCTTCTGGCGGATCAAGAAGGGCGGCGTCGGCCTTCCGATCGAAGGGATGCCATGGAAGTCTGCGATGCCTCGCTGGGAGCTTGAACTTCCCGACGAATGGATCTGGAAGATCATCATGGGCGAATACGATGGCGCGCATCAATCGCCTCGGACTTGGGAATAGGGGAGCGTGGTAAACGGGTTGTCTCCCTTGCTCGCGGAGCCCCCACGATAAGACAGTGGTCGCTCGACGCGCGCAGATTGGAGACAAACCCGTTCACCCATTGAAGAGACGAGGATTACGACAGGGGAAATACGTGGAATCAAGAAGGTGTTTGTCATGGGAGCGAGCATCTTGGTGAGCCCGGGGTTGGGCCGGTGAGAAAATCGCAGTTGAAAGCGCACAGCCCTACCCTCTGATGAAGTGAGAAGAGAGAGGACGGAACTTATGATACGCGGACTCAGTCGAATCGTTCCGAATGTCGTCGTCGGTCTGTGGCTTGCCATGGGGCTCCTGACCGCGCAGCCTGCCGCAGCCGAGGAAAAGCCTAAGGATGCCGCTCCGGCAGAAACTGGGATCAGCTCGTCGGTCAGCGCTCCGCTGGTGAAGGGCACCTTGCCGACAGATGACCCGACTGCGGCAGTGTGGAACAGTGCGCCTCTGGCGACCTTCCCCATGTCGCCTCAAGTCCATTGGCCGACCCGCAATCTGGAAGCGACGGTGAAAGATATGATCGTGCGTGGGTTGCACGATGGAACCAACGTGGCAATTCTTTTGGAGTATGCCGATCCGACGGAAGACCCGGACGATGCAGCCGCGATTCAGTTCATGGTGGGCGATAAGAAAGCGCACTTTGCGCATGGCCAACCGATGGCGCAAGTGGAAGGCGGGCCTGTCAATATTTGGTATTGGAAGAACAAGGACGGCAAGGGCGTCGACATGAACGCCAAGGGTTTCGGCACGCTCAAGATTCAGACGCATCAGGATGTGAAAGCCAAGGGCGTCTACTCAAACGGCAGATGGAAAGTGGTTTTCTCGCGGCCGCTCGACACCGGGCATCCCGAAGAAGATACGCAGATCACGACAGCTGGATTTATCAACATCGGCTTCGCTGCGTGGGACGGCAAAAAAGATCCAAACAGCGGTGAGCTGAAGGAGAAGGGCTCCCAAAAAGCTGTCTCATCCTGGTGGTATTTCCGCGCAGAAGCGCCACCGGACTATACCGGTTATTACTATGCGGCCATTGCCGTGGGCCTGGCTCTCGGATTTCAGTTCGTTCTGATCCGCAAGCTAAAGAAAGGGCAATCAGCATGAAGGCGGCTCGGTTATACGTATTGGGAATGGTGAGTGCAGTGGCCGGGATCGGCGCGTTGATTGCCGTGGCGGGTTGCGCCAACGAGCAAGAACAGAAGGGGCATGAACTCTACGGCCATTACTGCTCGCCTTGTCACGGTCAGAGCGGAAAGCAGAACGAAGGATTCAATTGGGCTTCAATGCCCGATCCGAAGCCCAAAGATCTCACGAACAAGTCTGAAATGAGCACGCTGACGGACCAAGATATTTTTAATACGATTTCACGCGATATGAAGGACACCAGAGAACCGGAGGCAGGCGGGGATGAGATCGGCGACGACGATTTTGCCGTGCCGACCATGCCGACCTTCAAGTACACCCTATCGGAAGAAGAGATTTGGGCCATTGTGGGGTATGTCCGCGGCCTCCATGGCGTAAAGATGGAGTTTAAAGTCGAGGAGCGGAGGAAGCAGTTGGAAGCGGCGCGCGAAACAGCCAAAACAAATTTAGAGCAGGCCACGAAGGTCTACGAGGCAGCTGAAAAACAAGCCAGCGAGGAAGCAGAAAAGAAGAGTGAAGCGCTCAAAAAGGATGTCGAGCCAGACGAGTCCTCCTATGCCGATGAGTTAGATGCCATGAGCAAGGCGAAAAAAGAACTCGACGTCGCGCAAGCTGCCCTGACGAATCTGGTGACGAGACCAGGAAAAGGTACGAGCGTCCCCAGGCCGGATCTCACGATAAAGCCTGACCAGGTTGCGAAGACGGTGGCGCTTGGCCACGCACTCTATGAGGATAAATATGGGTGCAACGCGTGCCATAGCCTCGGCGATAGTGGCGGCAAGGTTGGGCCGGCGCTCGATCGGGCAGGGTTCAGATTGAACGGGACCTGGGTCTACCGCTGGCTGAAGAATCCACAAGCCATGAATGCGGAAACCAGAATGCCGGCGCTGGGGCTCAGCGATGCCGATGCCAAGGCCGTGACACTCTACCTCTCGACGCTGAAAGGAGAAGCGTCTGAAGACGAAGCTGAGGCACCGGCTGAGGCTCCTCCCGAGGCAGCGGCCGAGAAGAAACCAGCTGACAAGAAACCGGCTGAAAAGAAGAAATGAACTGAGCAGGCTGCCAGATCGCTGCTGCCAGATTTGTTCAGCATCTTGCTCTTAAAGCAGGTAGCCCGCAATCATTCCGATGAAGACCGCGACTCCTACCCATACATGTTGCTGAAACATGTGAAACGCGGTGGGAGTCGTGACGGCCTGTCTAAGTTGTAGCGCTTGTCTCAGACACCACAGGCCAATGGCAGCGAGCACGATATAGTAGATCCAGCCGATCTGGGCCAACCAACCTGCGAATCCCAGCAATAGCAGCATCGAGCAGAAGACCGTGCCGACCGCGATCCACGTGGACGAACCGAACAACAGCGCTGAGGATTTCACGCCGATCCGACGATCGTCCTCTCGATCTTGAAGCGCGTAGATCGTATCGTAGCCAATCGCCCAACAGACCGTCGCAGCGAACAGGCACCAGGCGGGGGCTTCAATGGCTCCTCGCGAGGCAGTCCAGGCCATGATGGTGCCCCAGCCGAAGGCAATCCCCAACATGGCCTGCGGAATATGGATGATTCGTTTCGCCAAGGGGTAGATCGCGGCGAAGAGAACGGCGATCGGGCTCAAGAGGAGCGTCAATGGATCAAGCAACAGCGCCAATATTCCGGCGAGTAAGAGGAAAAATCCAAGGATCAGCAGCGCATGTGCCGGGCTCAGTTCGCCCGACGCGAGCGGCCGTATCTTTGTGCGCGCCACATGCCGATCGAACGATCGATCTGCAAAATCGTTCATGACCACTCCTGCGCTACGCATCACAAAGGACCCGGCGACGAAGATGGCGAGTAAGCGAAGTGGAGGCATGCCCTGCGCGGCCAAGACCAAAGACCACAGGGTCGGGAGCATGAGCAGCCAGGTTCCAGTCTGATTCTGGAGTCGAATGAGTCGGCTGATCGCTGACCAGGAGAGTCTGGGCGTCGATGGGGCTCCCGGTGTCGGTGAAACGGATTCGGTCATGCGGGTGAACTTAGCCGAGAGGTGCGGGCCTGTCAACGAGGGGACTTGCAGTGGGGGACGGTCTGTCTGGTTCATTTGGTCTATCAGGTTTATCTGGTTTTTTGGTTGAACGAGACTAACCAGACAGACCAGACAGACCGGTCTCGCCCCGTGAGTTGTGCTTGTTCGAGACTTTTCTGTATAAGAATGGTAACGATTCAGGTGTTCAGGCTGAAGGCTGAAGGTTGCAACCTGGGGTTCAAGTAGAGATGAATCCTCGTCGGGCAAGAAGCCCAACCCCTAAACTCCTTCAGCCTATCTACCTGAGTCGTTACTAAGAATGATTGTGCAGGCGATGGATTCAGCTCGACTCTCCTTCCCGTTTCGCACAGCCTCATGGGTTGTTGCTGGACTGTGTGTGGCGTCATTGATGAGCTGCTCGCTTTTCTCAAGTCGAGACGGCGCCTACACCGGCTATTCTCTCCCCCTGACCGTTCACCTGCGACCAGACCCCAGTATCGCAGGAGCCCAACTCGCCTATCAGGACGCCTGCGGTCAGAGTCAATCGTTGCCGATTGCCGCTCCGTTACAAGAATTGCTCAAGCGGAAAACAGGCCGCGTTTTCGCAAAGGTACTGACGGGTGAAACCGGATCGTCATCGGCAACGGATGGCGCTGTCGATACGCAGTTGGGCCTCGCTCAGGTGGATCTGGCCCTCCCTCGAAAGGTCAACACACGTTATCCAGTTACGGTCACCGTGGGGTTGGACTTTGCGTACAGGGCTGCCGATGGGGCGACTCTCTACAGTAAAAAGCTTCAGAGCATCGGACGTGGAGAGGTCGAGGTCACCGAGTCTTCGTGCGAGGTGAAGGGCCTCGAAGCGATTGCCCATGAGGCGATGGACCTTGTGACGGATGGGATGGCTGTCCAACTCGGGACGTCGAGCAAAATTCACGAAGCTGCTCGTGCGCGCAAGGCCGACGGATCCCAGGCTGTCTCATTGCCGTCGTCGGCAACCGCACCGGTGTCGATTCCTGTCGATCAGCCTGCCACGGTGATATTCCAGGCCATCATCCGTCACGAGAATCGCGATCAGGCGCTCCAGAGTGGTGAAGCCGTCGTGATTGAAGTTGAAGTCAAAAATGAAGGGCCTGGAATCGCACGGGCGATCGATTTGTTGGTGACCGCCACGCCGACTTCGATCGAACGGGTCCCCAGCGTGGTTGCTGTCGGTGACCTTCAGTCCGGTGAGGTGAAACACCTCACGCTGGACGGAAAAATCAGCAAGGCGACAGGCGCCTTGCAAGAGGAACTGACGCTGACATTGCGCGCCGGGTCCCCTTCTGTCCAGCTACCGCTTGCCAAGAAGTTTCTCGTGGTGATGAACCCCCTGTCTGCGGCAGAAGGCAAGACGCAGCCGGTCGATGTCGATCGGCTGCCAAAACGGACCAGCCTGCTCAAACAGCCGAAGGCCATCGGCATTGTCGTCGGGGTCGGGCAGTTTCGGGAGAGCAGCATTCCCAGGGTCAAGTACGCCGTACGAGATGCGGAGGCCATGGCCACCTATCTCTCATCGATCGGAGGGATTCCAGCCAATCGCATACGCACCCTGGTGGACGCCCATGCGTTGAAGAGCGATTTGGCCGAGGTCTTCGAAGAGTGGCTGCCTGGGCAGGTGGATCCCACGACTGTGGTCTACGTCTCGGTCATGGGGCGGGGAGTGGTCGAGCCAACTACCGGCGCCGTGTCGATGATGTCGTTCGATAGTACAGGCACGTCAAGGGCACGTCTCTACTCACTTCGCCGGCTGCATGAATCCTTGGCGAAACTGCCGATTCAGCGGGCCGTGGTGATGCTTGATCTCTCGCTGGAGCCGGCGGAGCGCACAGAAGCCAGGGGAACGATCACCCCACTGTGGGAACAGGAGGGCAGTGGGAAAGAGAAGATTATGTGGATCATCGGCAACCAGGCAGTACAGGAGGCTCGTAATTATGACCCTGGACGGCACGGACTGTTTACCTATCAATTGCTCAAAGGATTGGCTGGTGCCGCAGACCTCGATAGGGACGGCACCATCCTTGCCGGCGAACTCTGCACCTATACCAAGTGGCAGGTGCTCGAGATGGCCCGTGAGCAGGATGGACAGGAACAGGAGCCTCTGTGTCTCCCTGGGCCAGGCCAGGGGGCCTTGGTCAGGTTACAGCCCGTTGCCAGATTGAGGTAGCGGCCATTGCCTCCCATAGCTATTCAGTCAGCCAGAGCGTCAGGCATGGAGCCTAGTGTCTCTCAACTGTGGTGACACGAGAAACTCCTTGAGGCTGAGAAAAAACACGTGTAAGTTGTGGTGTCTTGCGCCAGGGCCGGCGTAGCTCAGTTGGTAGAGCAGCGGTTTCGTAAACCGCAGGTCGTCCGTTCAATCCGGATCGCCGGCTCCATACGTTACAGAGGACAAGCTCCACAACACAGTTGGGCGCGCATTCCTGTTGGTTGAACGGGCGGCCTGGGGGGTTCGAAGGGGGTGTGCCCCCTTCGTGGGGATCGTACAAGGGGGCTGGCCCCCTTTGTAGGAATCGGTGAGGCAGGTTTCAGGGCCGAACCGATGACAGGTCGTCCGTTCAATCCGGATCGCCGGCTCCATATAGATCATTCACCGATAATGTTTCTTCAAAATAAACATTGTTGATTGTCGCAGTGTTCGGTCGTGTGCGCCGATAGAAGCTCCCTGATTCGCAGGGTGATCGTGCTTGAATAGTCAGATCCTGCTCGTGGCGTAATAATCGTTCTGACCCAGGGGCGCCAACATACAGAATGATGTCGAAGCATTACATGATCGCCGGTCTTGTGCTCGCCCTGGTGGCTGTCTGTCCAAATCTCTCATGGGCCGCAGACTTTGTTGCGAGAGTCGTCACCGTCCATGAGGGCGATCGATTGACCATTCGTCACCAGAGCCGCAACGAAACGATCTATCTGAAAGACATCGATTGTCCAGAACTCAAGCAGCCTTACGGGAAACAGGCGAAGAGCGCGACAGCAGCGTACGTTGGGAATCGCGACGTGGTGGTACGAGGGCTTACGCGAAGCAAGCAGGGCCGGGTATCTGCCGAGGTCTTTCTGCAGGACGGGCGCAATGTAGGTCGCGAGCTACTGAAAGAAGGCTTGGCCTGGTGGCAACGATCAACTTCAGGCGATGCCCGCCTCGAAGTGATTGAAGAACTGGCCAGGGCTTCCGGCAAAGGCCTGTGGGCCGACTCCAATCCTGTGCCGCCGTGGAAATGGAAAGCGCGGGAGAAGACCAGCCAGAAACACTCCAATTAGCCCGCATGACGCATGAGCGCCTCTGCCGCAATCGTCCCCCTCTGTATGTCCGCTCATAGACAGGCTGCCTCGTAGTGGACCGGATTTCCTTCGCCTCATGACGATGGCAAGGCCTGATTGGCATCTCGTGCGCAATATTATCAGAAGAAGAACCGTTTTTCATGTTGAATGCGATGATCGAGCGTCTCGTTGCATGTGAGGTGAGAGCGTACCCCCCTCGCCGAGGCGATGACTGGTATCTGTGAGGTTTGCGATGATTCGAGTCTTGTTGGTCGAGAACGATCTAGTGCTTAGTTGCATAAGTAATAGATAGAGCGTACAGTCTTGGGCAAGGAGGTCGCCAATGCCCAAGTCGCCACACGCATTGCGTTGTGCTGAGCCAGACAGAAAGACACTGGAGGAGTGGGCGCGGAGCCGGACCCAGGAAGCGCGCTTAGTGGAGCGAGCCAAGATCATCCTGCACTGCGTGCAGGGACACGCGGTCAGCGACATTGCGCGGAAGTTGCGCGTGCG
>Ga0163146_10002648_pt1 | contig 23819 bp, 17 predicted proteins | sample OliLakLV19MP7G1_FD_148648 | JGI IMG/M metagenome (GOLD analysis project Ga0163146, IMG submission 148648) | Freshwater microbial mat bacterial communities from Lake Vanda, McMurdo Dry Valleys, Antarctica - Oligotrophic Lake LV.19.MP7.G1 | ecosystem: Environmental > Aquatic > Freshwater > Lake >...
AAGCCATACAATGCAATATAAAGGGTCTAATGAACGGCTTTGCCATTCTGTTACAAGAGGGATTACTTTGTCGGTAATGCTTGACAATGTTGCTGCTGATATATCGGTATCATACATCTCTTTGATGTGAGACGAGATGTCTCTAAAACTCATTCCTAGACCATATAAACCGATAATTTTCGACTCTAGACTTTCGGATAGTATCGTTTCTCGCTTACGCACTATTTGTGGTTCAAATTCACCATCACGATCGCGCGGTGTTGAAATTTCAAACGTCCCTTCCGCTGTTTTGAGCTTTTTGGACATGCGACCATTCTTGCGATTGCCTTGTCCTCTTTGTTCTTCATCTAAATGAGTGTCAAGTTCAGCCTCTAATGCAGCTTCTAAAAACTCCTTTAACAAAGGGGCAAACGCTCCATCCTTACCAAATAAACTCTTGCCAGAGCGAAATTGCTCAATGGTCTTTTTCTTGAGTGCTTCGTAATCGAAGTCCGGTTTCTGTTTTTCCATCTTTAAACTGATTTTCAAAATTCATTGATTTTTTTGAATCTTGACACAGTTTAATTTACACTCTCGGAAAATCTCACTCTCTCACCCTCCTCTCTTTAACCACTTCAACTCTACATCCTTCCCCTCCATCTAACTCTGCTATCTCTGCCCCTCTGCGCCCTCTGCGAGAAATAACCTCCGCTTACAACAACTTACAACGGCATTTAAATACTTCAACTCTACATCCTTCCCCTCCATCTAACTCTGCTATATCTGCTCCTCTGCGCCCTCTGCGAGAAATAACCTCCGCCTTACAACAACTTACAACGGCATTTAAAAACTTCAACTCTACATCTTTCCCCTCCATCTAACTCTGCTATCTCTGCTCCTCTGCGCCCTCTGCGTAAAATAACCTCCGCCTTACAACCCCCTATAACCAATTCAACTCTACATCCTTCCCCTCCATCTAACTCTGCTATCTCTGCCCCTCTGCGCCCTCTGCGAGAAATAACCTCCGCCTTACAACAACTTACAACGGCATTTAAATACTTCAACTCTACATCCTTCCCCTCCATGTTACTCTGCTATCTCTGCTCCTCTGCGCCCTCTGTGTGAAATAACCTCCGCCTTACAACAACTTATAACGGCATTTAAATACTTCAACTCTACATCTTTACCCTCCATCTAACTCTGCTATCTCTGCCCCTCTGCGCCCTCTGTGAGCAATAACCTCCGCCTTACAGCAACTTACAACGGCATTTAAAAACTTCAACTCTACATCTTTCCCCTCCATCTAACTCTGCTATCTCTGCTCCTCTGCGCCCTCTGTGTGAAATAACCTCCGCCTTACAACCCCCTATAACCAATTCAACTCTACATCTTTCCCCTCCATCTAACTCTGCTATCTCTGCCCCTCTGCGCCCTCTGTGAGCAATAACCTCCGCCTTACAGCACCTTACAACCCCCTTTAACCACTACAACTTTGCTAATTTCCCTCCATGTTACTCTGTAATCTCTGCCCCTCTGCGCGCTATGCACTCTCTGCGAGCAATAACCTCCGCCTTATCACACCTCCAACCTATCAACATCTTGAACAACCGCAATCGCAGATTTATAGGCGCATTGCCTCTACTGCACATCAAATCATTGGCGCATTGGTACATTAGTACATTTGCACATTGGTACATTATATTGGCTGTTTAATTTTCAAATCTCAATTAATTACACTAAATTTGCACCCTTATTTAAAACATCTAACCAAATAACCAAAAATCAAACTATTATGAAAAAGGGAATTATTGCCGTTTTGGCATTATCTACTACTATGTTTATTACCTCATGCGGCAAAAAAGGCGGCGTTAGCGAAGAAACAAAAACAGCTATGACTACATTTGAAACCAGCTGGAAAGCAGCAGAAGCTCAAATGACGGCTTTTGGAACAACATTTACTACTACTAATGGAGAAATGAACAAAATGATGGACGAGAGTATGGCAATGGATATGAGCAAAATGAAACCTGCTGATAAAGCAAGTTGCGACTCTATGATGGCTATGTGCGGAACAATCAAATCGGGAATGGAAGGTATGAAAACAGCTTATGCTGCCGGAATGGAACAGTGGAAAGCAGACACTCAAGCTTATGCTGACTGGAAGAAAAAAGGCCATGATGAAAAAATGGATGATGAAGCTGCAATGGCTGGTATGGCTGAATGGAATGCAAAATTAACTACTTGGAATGAAACAATGACTGGTTGGAATGAGCAATTAACAAGTATGCAAGGTGCATGCAAATCTACTTGTGATGCAATGATGCATATTGGAATGATTTAATTAAGCAAATAATATTTTAAAAAAAGGCAGCTTTCGGGCTGCTTTTTTTATGCATTAAAATGTGATAAATCTTCAAATTAGCAGCAATATAACTCTCCCAATGCCGATTTTCTTACTTTTGAGTTAAATTCGACACACATGAAAATTGGATATCTGCTGATCCTACTTTTGATCCCGATTTGTTCCTTTACCCAAGATATTACCCAAACAATAAGAGGAAATATTATCGACAAAGAATCTAAAGCTCCGCTTATTGGCGCAACTGCGGTTTTATTTAAAGATTCGGTTTTGTTGCAGGGAAATTATTCTGATGAAAATGGCAATTACCGGTTTGAAGCCGCACCTGTTGGTCGTGTTTCTATCAGGTTTTCTTTTGTCGGATTTAATGAAGTATTTATTAATAATGTGGTGGTTACAACCGGAAAAGAAGTGATTTTAAATATTGAAATGGAAGAAAATGCGGAAAAATTGGAGGCTGTTACAATTTCTGCAGAAAAAAATAACGGAGAAGTTAATAATGAAATGGCTGTGGGAAGTGTGCGAACATTTAGTGTGGAAGAAACGGATCGTTATGCCGGAAGCAGAGGAGACCCAGCCCGAATGGCGAGTAATTTTGCCGGCGTTCAAGGTGCTGATGATTCGAGAAATGATATTGTTGTGAGAGGAAATTCACCGATTGGTGTTTTGTGGAGATTGGAAGGGGTGGATATTCCCAATCCCAATCATTTTGCCATAGCAGGAACAACCGGCGGACCGGTTTCTATTATTAATAATAAATACCTTAGTAATTCCGATTTTTTTACCGGTGCTTTTCCTGCAGAATATGGAAATTCCATTGCCGGGGTTTTTGACTTGAATATGCGTAAAGGGAATGACGAAAAATCGGAATTCAGCGGACAATTAGGATTTTTAGGGACAGAATTATTTGCAGAAGGGCCAATTAATAAAGAAAATCATTCTTCGTATTTAGCAAGTTTTAGATATTCTACATTGAAGTTATTTCAATTCATGAATTTGGAAATAGGTACCAGTGCAGTTCCAAATTATTTTGACGGTGCATTCAAATTGACTTTCCCGAATAAAAAAGGTGCAATTAGTTTATTTGGTGTAGGTGGGAAAAGTGATATCGATATTGTTGTAAGTGAATATACCAAATCAGAAACAGAATTATATGGCGATAGCGACAGAGATCAATATTTCGGAACAAGTATGGCAACTACAGGAATATCTTTTGCGCATCAAATAAACGCAACTACGTATGGAAAAGCAGTTTTTGCTTACTCCTGGCAAGAAAATCATGCAGACCATGCTTTGGTTTATCGGGATTCGGAATTTAATATTGATTCCATTGTTTCAAATATGGGTTATTATTTTAATGATCAGAAAATTTCTGCAATTTATAACCTGAATAAAAAAATAAATAATAAAAATAGTTTTAAGGCAGGTATCAGTGCTGAAAATTATTTATACGATCATCTCGACTCAAATTTGAATTTATTTACCTGGCAATTTGATAACAGATACGACTTTACAGAGAATGCATATTTTGTTCAAGCCTATTTTCAGTGGAAATATAAAGTAAGTGAAAAGATGGTCGTAAATGGCGGTCTGCATGGTCAGGTGTTTACACTAAATGCAAATTCCAAATCGTTAGAGCCGCGGGTGGGATTAAAATATAATCTGAATAAAAAATCTTCGCTCAGTTTAGGTACCGGATTACACAGTCAGATGTTACCAAGTTACCAATACAGTTATCAGCAACAACAGATTGATGGAAGTTATTTAATCATTAATAAAGACGTTGGGTTTATTCGGAGTTTTCATTCTGTGCTGGGTTATGACAAAACATTAACCGAAAATTTCCGATTGAAAGCGGAAGTTTATTTTCAATATTTATTTGATGTTCCGGTGGAAATTAAACCTTCTGCATTTTCTCTTGCAAATGAAGGAAGTGGATTTTCCAGGTTTTTCCCTGATTCGCTGCAAAATACAGGAACCGGGAAAAATTATGGGTTAGAATTAACGCTGGAAAAGTTTTATGCTAACAATTTTTTCTTTTTGATAACGGGTTCTGTTTATAATTCTCTGTATATAGGAAGTGATGGTGTTGAACGCAAAACTGATTTTAATGGTGGATATGCAGGTAATTTGCTGGGGGGATACGAATTCACCATTAATAAAAAAGATGTTCTTACTTCGGGTATTAAATTAACCTATGCCGGAGGTAAACTCACTACTCCGGTTGATGAAACAGCCACTATTGCAGCAAAAGAATTGATATTTATTGATTCACTTACGAACACAGTTAAACTTAAAGATTATTTCAGAGTTGACCTTAAACTTGCTTATCGGATAAACGGCAAGAATAAACCTATTACACACGAAATTGCAATAGATCTGGTAAATGTTTTTGGTATCCAAAATGTATTGGGATTAACCTATGCTCCCAATCCTGCCGATCCAACTGCGAGTCCTGTGAAGGAGGAATATCAACTGGGTTTTTTACCTTTGTTTTATTATAAAATTGATTTCTGAATTTAAGAAAGACTTTTCAATATCTAAATAATTTTTATGTACGAAACAATATTGTATTCTACTGATTCGAAAATATGCACAATTAGGTTGAATAGGCCTGATAAACGCAATGCATTCAACAGTCAGTTGGTAAATGAATTAAAAACTGCAATCATTTCTGCAGATAACGACGAACAGATCAAAATAATTATCCTGAAAGGGGAGGGGGAGGTTTTTAGCGCAGGTGCAGATCTCGCCTATTTGCAATCGCTGCAAAAGAATTCTTATGCGGAGAATTTAGCGGATTCTAAAAATTTAATGGAGGTATATCACTTGATTTATACACTTTCAAAACCAGTAATTGCGCAAATTGAAGGCCATGCAATTGCAGGTGGATGCGGATTAGTTACTGTTTGTGATTTTGCGTTTGCTGTTCCTGATGCGCAGTTTGGATATACGGAGGTTAAAATAGGATTTGTTCCGGCCATTGTGATGGTGTTTTTATTGCGCAAAATAAATGAGCGTTCCGCGAAGGAATTATTGTTGAGTGGTAAACTTATCAGTGGAGCGCAAGCCCTCGTTGCAGGATTGATAAATGGTGTGGTTGGAAAGGAAAATATCAATCAGCATGTATTGGAATTTGCGAATAACCTTATCGTGAATTGTAGTCGTGAATCTCTAAAAGCTACCAAACAAATGATCGCAGCAGTGCAGGAAATGAAACTGGAGGATGCATTAAATTATGCAGCAGAAATTAATGCCACAGCACGCAGTTCTGAAGATTGTAAATATGGTATCGAAACTTTTCTTGCCAAAAAACGGCCGGAGTGGAAATGAGATTATTTGTATTCTAAAATACTTGCATACACTAATTGCAATTGTTCTGCTGTAATGCAATAGGGTGGCATTAGGTATACTGTATTTCCCAATGGCCTTAACAATATTCCTCTTTCTATAAAATACCGGTAAAGTATATCCCGAGATGAATTAAAATAATTTGTTTCGGAATTAGTTTTTAGGTCGAATGCAATTATAGTTCCTCTTTGTCTTATATTTTCGAAATGTGTAGCCTGCTTAATCGTTTCTGCAAATTTTTGATGTTGCGATTGAATAATATTAATGGAATCTATAAAACCTTCCTTTTCCACGAGATCCAAACTTGCCAATGCGGCAGTACACGCAAGCGGATTAGCAGTATAGGAATGTCCGTGGTAAAAGGCTTTCATTTTATCATCATTGTAAAATGCATCATAAATAAATTGAGCACACGCAGTAACACCTAATGCCATTGTTCCACCTGTAAGACCTTTACTCAGGCACATAATATCCGGTTTGATCTCACAATATTCAGAAGCGAACATTTTTCCTGTTCTGAAAAAACCTGTCATCACTTCATCAGCAATACAGATAATATCTTTTTCTTTCGCTTTTTGCAATAAATAATTCAAGGAAGCCGGCTCGTACATCAACATTCCACCTGCACCTAATATCAGTGGCTCATAAATAAAAGCGGCAACATCATTTTCAGAAATTGCTTTTTCAAATGCCTGGTTACATTTTTCCTCTTGCCCTTTTAGCGGTAAAGGAATAAAGGTAACATCAAATAAATTCTTGTGAAAGGCTTTAGTAAATGCATCTCGTTCACTTACGCTCATGCTTCCGAAAGTATCACCGTGATAAGCGCTTTCGAACGCGATTATTTTTGTTTTTGGAATGTTGCGATTGAACCAATATTTGATTGCCATTTTAATTGCAACCTCCACACTTGTGGACCCATTATCAGAATAAAATATTTTGAAAATATTTTCCGGCAAATGATCCTCTATTAATCTTTTTGCAAGGTTTAATGCAGGCTCATGTGTGAAGCCCGCAAAAATAACATGTTCAAGAATTTGATGTTGTTCAAAAACCTTCTTAGCTATGTATGGATGCGCGTGGCCGTGTAAGTTTGTCCACCAACTTGATATTGCATCAATATAACTTTTATTATTATCATCAAATAGTATTGCACCCTCACCCCGAATAATTTTAATTGGTTGTGTTTCAAGTTTCATTTGGGTAAATGGATGCCAGATGTATTCAGTATGATCCATTAATTTAACTTTTAGTTGGAGTTGGAACTAGATTTTAGTTTTTCCGCATTTCTTTTTATAAATCCTTTGTCAATTACATCTTCATAATTTACCCGCCCATAAATTTTAAGTTGGGTATATTTTTCAATAAAATTTTCTGACTCCTTATTTTCAATACCATTAAAAATTATGCCTGCAACAGGTATGTTATTTAATTTTAATACCTCAGCAGTGAGCAAGGTATGGTTTATACTTCCGAGATAATTTTTAGAAACTAATATCACAGTAAGTTGGAATTTTTTAATAAGGTCAAGCATTAAAAAATTATTGTTTAATGGCACCATTAAACCTCCGGCGCCTTCAATAATCAGGTTATTTTGTGTTTGTGGTAAAATGATGTTATTGATGTCAATTTCAGTATTTTCTAATTTTGCAGCAGCATGTGGCGACAATGGATGTTTAAACGTATACGTTTCTTCAAAAAATTGAGTTTTCGAATTGGAAATAAGATTTTTTACACGTTGTGTATCAGTGTAATCCAAACCACCGCATTGAACAGGTTTCCAATAGTCAGCCTGAATTGCTTCCACTAATACAGCAGAAACAATTGTCTTCCCGACGTCGGTGCCTATGCCGGTTACAAAGTAATTCATTTTATTTTGGGGTTTTATTTAGTTTTTGATCAATACACCATCATTTTCATACAAAATACACTGCCACCACTTTTCATAAATTCTCCGGTTTCCACTTCCATTACCGAATGTGCGCTTTGTTGAACGATGTTAAGCGATACAGGATTATTTCTTTGAATTATTGCCGCTGAACTCATTTTATTAGTGCCGTAAATTATATGTGCATTACAGGCAAACCCATCTATTGCTTCCTGTTCAGGTGTTTCATATACCCCTTCAAACATTTTTCTGATAATCGCAATAGACTCCGGAGAAAAAGCGTCAGGAGCAATTAATACTTCCGCATGATTTAAAGGAAGAAAACAGGTGTCCAGATGATAGTAATTTTCATTAATAAGTTCTAGGGTAATAATAGGTGCATCCAATGTTCTCGCTATTTCTTCGTATACATTTTTATCGCTTCTGAAACCAAATCCACCGTACAATAATCTTTTTCCCGGATGTGCTATCATATCACCCATCCCTTCGAAATGATATTTACTTTGAAGATCCACAATTTTATAACCGTGATCTTTATAAAAATCTTCTATATATGGAATTTCATTCTGGCGATTTTCATGACGCATTCTGCTCATGAGTGCAACTTTTTCGCCATTCCACATTACCCAAGGGAAACTTTGATTTGCGCAAAAAACCATGTCCTCTAATCCCTCTACACCATCAATCACATGTACTTCATCAAGATATTTTTGTGTTTTAAATCCCAAATAGGTGTTGCGCAAATTATCCCACTGAATATTTGCCTTTTCAGGATTTACATTTCCTTTTTGATTTTGCATGTGCACATTTTTAACATCTACTATAGTATAATAGTTTGGTGTGCACATCAAAACTTTTCTCGGTTCCACTCTCGCGTCACAATCTTCTAATTGGAAATGCACCTCATTAGTGCCATACGCCTTTGCAAATACTGGAGTCATTTTTATTTTCGGTTTAGTAATTTGTTAATTTATTAATTTAGTGCTCCGTATTAATATTTTATTATATACGGGTACGTTATTTTGCAAATCTTGCAGATACAATTAATTCTTTATTTCCCTGTTCATATTTGTAAAACCCTTCACCCGATTTTACGCCAAAATAACCTGCTGTTACCATATTCACCAACAAAGGACAAGGCGCATATTTCGGATTTCCAAATCCGGTATGCAACACATTCAATATACTTAAGCATACATCCAATCCTATAAAATCTGCAAGTTGCAGAGGTCCCATCGGATGAGCCATTCCTAATTTCATTACCGTATCAATTTCATATACTCCGGCAACGCCTTCATACAAAGAATAAATTGCCTCATTTAACATAGGCATTAAAATTCTGTTGGCAATAAAACCGGGATAGTCATTTACTTCAACAGCAGTTTTGTCGAGTTGTTTGCTGAGGTTCATGATCAATTCGGTTGTCGCATCACTGGTAGCATATCCTCTTATCACTTCCACCAATTTCATAAGTGGCACAGGATTCATAAAATGCATTCCAATTATTTTATCCGGACGTTTGGTAACAGAGGCAATTTTAGTAATGGAAATGGAAGAGGTATTAGAAGCTAAAATCGTATTTTCATTACAAATAAGGTCTAGTTCAGAAAATATTTTTAGTTTGAGATCTATTCGTTCTGTTGCAGCTTCCACTACCAGATCCGAATTTGCCGAATGATCAAGTGAAGTGTAAGTAGAAAGATTTGCCAGTGTACTTTCCTTATCCGCAGATGTTATTTTTTCCTTTACAACCATGCGGTCAAGGTTGTTGCTAATTGTTTGAACAGCTTTTTCGAGTGCAGTTTCAGAAACATCAACAAGATTCACTTTAAAGCCTTTCATGGCAAAAATATGTGCAATCCCGTTTCCCATGGTACCGGCACCTATCACGGTAATATTATTCATCACAAAATTAATTTGCGCAATATTAATGAATAATCATAAGCATTTGGGACGCAATTCTTTCAAAACCGCTGTTTTCAACATAGAGTTGATAAGTTCCTGAAGGCAGGTCTTTTACCGAAACACTTTGGGTAAAGTAATTTAAGGGAATTGTTTTTACAGTATCACCGGCGGAGTTAATTATTTTAATAAACAAATCGCTGTTGCGTTCATCCAATTGTATGGAGATAATATTGTCGGCAGGATTAGGAAATATTTTCAATAAATTATTATTCGTAATTTTTATTTCCAGAAAATCAGGGCAACTCATTGTAACATCTAAAGGTGCATCGGGTAAACTGGAATTATAGATACCAAATGTATATTCCCCGATTTGTAATTTACTCAATTCAAATGCACCGCGTTTATCATTGTTGTTTCCCCAGTCGTTTAATGTGTAATAAGGATAAATTTCCCAGTCAATATCCGGAGAACTGCGGTAAAATAATAAGAGACTATCCTCCACATTGGTCATCAAATTATTATCTAAATAACCTCCTCCTAAATTTAACTGTCCATTGTATAAAATTTTTGCGGTTGCATCAAGGTCGTTTGGTATAATTCCATTTATTTTCCAGTATCTGTCAGGACTTAAATGTATACCCGGATGAGCGGTTTTAAAGTTATCTGCCGGCAACCAGTATTGTTGCGCATAGATGTAAATGGAATCTGTAATAGAATTAACAGTAATATCAATAAATGCATTGTCTAATTCGTAAGTATCGGGTGATTTGATAATAATTTCATCTTCCGTTACTGCATCATTAATTTTTTCATCATAGTCAATTATAGCATAAATTGCTTCAATATCGGGAAGATCTATGTGTGTATGTTCGCCGCTTACGAAAGCGGAAATCGTATTTACTTTTTGCCAATCAGCATTAAAAAAGGAGATCGTAAGCGGAACATTGTTGCAATAATTTGTTGCATGATATAATTTTTGTTCAATACATATACTCATTAATGTTCCATAATCAGTATAACCGAAATCTTCAATTTCAAAACCCGGAAACCCTGACTGATAAACCCATCCATCAAAAAAATCATGCATGTTTATTCCGCTGCAGGCGCTTAAATGATCGCGAAGATCGGCAGCAGTAACCGATTGAAACTGAAAGGTATCTAAAAAGGAAGTGATGCAATCAAAAAACAGATCATCGCCTAAATATCCTCTTAAGGAATGCACAACATCAGCTCCTTTTTTATAAGTTGTTGTACCATACGTATATGTTTGCGGAACATCAGAGATAGGAAAATAATTATTTCCATCCTGTGCAGCTGCATAATGTAATACCTCTGTATGATTTAATTGAACCATATCTTTATAAGCAGCTGCGCCATATAAATTTTCATTAAATAAATGTTCTGAATACACTGCCCATCCTTCATTCATCCACATTTCTTCTGCCTTAGAAGTAGTGATTAGATCACCCCACCAATGATGTGATAATTCATGTACATATAAATTTTCCCAGGTTGTGGTACCATTTACAGCAAAAAGTGGATACGCAATGTTCATCGCGTGTTCCATCGCACCTCCGCTGAATGGAACAATAGCATAACCCACTCTGTCCCATGCATATGCGCCATAGTGTGTTTCAAAAGTATTTAATGCATTTTCTAAATTAATAAAGGAATTATTCAGGTCAGTGCTGTCTTCGGGTTTAACAGCAATTTCAATTGGAATATTTGCTTCAATTCCTGCATAAATTTTATTAACGGAAGTATAAGTGGATACCGCAACACTTGCAAGATAACTTGGAATTGTCTGGTTGCAATTCCAGATCCATGTAATTGTTCCGTCGCCATTATTTGTTTCACTTTCTAATAATCCTCCGCAATATGCTTTTTTATCCTCCTCCGTTATTATTTCATAACGATAGGTAGAACGTTCAATAAAATTATCGAAACAAGGAAACCATATTCTTCCGAAATTATGCGGAATTGCATCAAAACCAACGCCTAATTGATACGAATAATCTCCACTCCAATACCACCCTCCCCAACTGCCATCTGCATCGGGAATTCCTCGGTAATAAATAATAATATCGGTGGAATCATTTGTATTTAAGGTGGAGAGAAAATCAATTAACAATAATTCTCCGGTATGCGAAAATAGCAGATGTTCATCAGGGAGATTTTTAACAGAATCAACTGTTAATCCTTTAAGGTCAAGTGGAATTTGTGTGATATTATCCACTAGTGCTTTTAAATGAATTTCAGTATTGCCTTTAATTGTTTGTCCAACGTAATCAGTAATATCCAAACGGATGGTAATTTTTTTAATATCGATGGAATCGCTGATTGTGGGTGTAGCAGCGGAAAGACACAAAGAACCGGCGAAAAAGAAAATGAAAAGTATATTCTGGAAAATTGTTCGCGACATAGATTTGTTATTTTTACACCTTAATGATTGGTAAAATTAGGCAAATATTTGTTACTGCTTTGTTAATGTTGTGGACCTCAAGCGTTTTTTCTCAGAAGGAGGACAGTTTGTATCTGCCGGGCATCATTACACTCGATTCATTCATTCTTATTGAGGTAAGGGATGGATTTAATGTAACCGATTTTATAGCATTTACCCAAATTGACAGCTCTTTTTACGAAGCCTTTCGCAATTTACGGCGCATAAATTACAATTCCTCGACAACAGTACGCATGTTTGATCAGGAACATCTGAACGTTGCCTCTTACGGTAACAGAACATATCAGCATATCGAAAATAATTGCAGATGGATGGATTTTCCCTTCGAAGTTTCTACAGGCGATTTTTTCAATAAAAAAAAGGAAATGGAATTTTACACAGCGAGGGTTTTTTCCTATATTTTTTTATATAAGGATACCATTTGTAATAATATTGTTGACACAGATAACAATGCAGGAACAGATTCTAAATTAGAGTTGCGCAAAGAACAATTAAAGACCATGATATTTAATCCTGGGGAACCTGTGGATGATATACCTCTGATGAAAAATAAAATGGAAATATTCAGTGATGAAATGATACCATTTTACGATTATTCTATTTCCTCTCAGCGATATGCAACAGGAGTTGATTGTTATGTATTCAGTATAAAGAAAAAAGAAGGAGTGCAAAAAGGGGAGGAGGTTGTTATAAATGAATTGACCACTTGGTTCGATAAAAAAACCATGCAAATTGTTTCCCGAAAATACAGTTTGAGTTATTTTACTGCCTTATTTGATTTTGATGTTTCTATGGATGTTAAATTATCTGTTGTAGATGGATACCTGGTGCCAACCTTTGTTCAATACAATGGGTATTGGGATATTCCGGGCAGAAAACCGGAAATTGGAAGTGTGCAGATTTTTGTTTGGTGAATTATTCTTTAAACATTTTGACGTGAACGTCATTGCGAGAAATTACGCAGTAATTTTGCAGCAATCTCCCCAATGTTACCTTAATTTTCCAAGGGTGTCCTTCGAATCTTCGAATCCTCTCCCTTCTATTCTTCAATACTCTTCCATATCGTTTGGAAAATCCTGGGTTTTAACGTCATTTATGTAAGCGCCTACACCCTTTTTAATTTCGTCGTATAAGTTTAAATATCTGCGAAGAAAACGCGGTTTAAATTCTTTGGTAATTCCCATCATATCGTGCATAACCAAAACTTGTCCGTCCACTTTGCCCCCGGCACCAATTCCGATAACGGGTATTTGCAACGAGGAAGCTACCTTTTCACCAAGTGAGGCAGGAATTTTTTCTAAAACCAACGCAAAACAACCGAGTTGTTGCAGCAATTGTGCATCCTCAAATAATTTTTTTGCTTCCTCTTCTTCTGTAGCTCTAACGGTATAGGTTCCAAATTTATAAATGGACTGCGGTGTCAAACCCAAATGTCCCATCACCGGAATTCCTGCTGATAAAATCCTCTCCACCGATTCTTTTACCTCTCTACCGCCTTCCAATTTTACAGCATGAGCACCTGACTCCTTCATAATTCTAATTGTAGAATCCAGAGCCACTTTCGAATTTCCCTGGTAAGAACCAAAGGGAAGATCGACCACAACAAGGCATCTTTCAACTGCCCTAACCACACTGGATGCATGGTATATCATCTGATCGAGTGTGATTGGCAACGTTGTTTCATGTCCCGCCATTACATTACTGGCACTGTCTCCAACCAGTATTACATCAATTCCGGCATCATCTAAAATGGTTGCCATGGAATAATCGTAAGCGGTTAACATCGAAATTTTAACGCCCTGTTCCTTCATTTCCTGCAGGGTATGCACCGTTACGCGTTTTACTTTGCTGAAATCGGGTTTTGCTGATGACATAGTTGCTTGGTTTAAAGGGCGAAAGATAGTGGAAAAATGTACCAATGTACCAATGAACAGCCGGGAAAAATGCACCAATTAACAGCCTGCTCCGCCTCGACCAAATTGGTTTTTTAACCTGTGAGTCTGTGAATAATTGGCAAATGAGCCAGATTGCTGCGCATCCTAGGGGATTAGCAAATTAGCAAATGTACAACCGCCTCGACCTACCAGGTTTTTTTTAGCCTGTGAGGTCTGAGGAAGGGTGGAGAATTAGCAAATGGCCTGAATGCTGCACATTGAAGTTTTAAGCAAATTAACAAATGGAACAGCCACTTTATTGTGGAGTCTAAAGTTATAAAGCTTCTCCTGGTAATCAATTAACGACTTACCCAATTACCCAATTATCAAATGTCTTCTCTGTAAAACTTTTTATAATCCTCCCTTTTCACCCAAATTCGCGGTACCTTTGCACCGCGTTAGCAAAAGACACATTTTTATGAAAAAATTTATCCTTTATTCTTTGTTCCCAATCCTTTTTCTGCTAGTAATTTCAGGATGTAAAAAAGAAAAAAAACAACGCGTATTCGCGCAAAATACCATTGTTTATGATGTTTCACTTCCGGGTAATCAGGCAATGGCGAAATATCTTGCCGATTGTAATGCAAGTTATTTCAAACACGCTAAAAACAGGTTTGCAAGCACCACACGTGCAGAAGATATGCTAAATAAACCGGCACCTAAAGAGTCGAAAAAGTTTGTGGAATGGAAAAAAGCAATTGGCGACGAATGGTTATTTGCCGGCTCCACAGAAAAAGCAATATCAAGTTATGATGAAGCACTAAATAAAGCAACGGAAGAAAAAATTAAAGGAGATTTGATAAAAGAAACTACATTCATGAAAGCAGTTGCTTACATGCGTTTAGGAGAACAAAAAAATTGTATAGCAAACCATACTGCAGAATCATGCATTCTGCCTATTCAGGAAAGTGCCTGGTACACTGTTAAAGATCCTACAATCGAGGCAATTAAATTATGGAAGCAAATATTAAATGAAAATCCGGATGATCTTACTTCCATGTTTTTATTAAATGTTGCTTACATGAATTTGGGTCAATACCCACAAGAGGTTCCTGCGGAATATTTAATTAAACCAGAAGCATTTAAATCGGATTATGAGATCGGGAAATTTCCAAACATCGCTGCAGATATCGGAGTTGATTTTATAACAAAATCGGGTGGTGTTTGTGTAGAAGATTTTAATAATGACGGTAATCTCGATATTGTTGCTTCAGGTTGGTTCCTCGATGAACAAATTAAAGTAATGATCAATAATGGTGATGGTACTTTTACTGATAAAACTGCAGAATCAACATTAACAGGTATTACAGGCGGACTTGATCTAAAAGCTGCCGATTATAATAATGATGGTTGGATGGATATTTTAATTCCACGTGGTGCCTGGTGGAACGATTTCGGAAAATTACCTGCAAGTTTATTGCGCAATAATGGTGATGGAACTTTTACCGATGTAACTTATGAATCAGGATTGTTCGAACATTTATATCCAACACAATCAGCAGTTTTTGCCGATTTTAATAATGATGGTTGGCTCGATCTGTTTTTTGGAAATGAAACACGCAGAGATACGGAAAGGTATCCATGCGAATTATTTATCAGCGATGGTAAAGGTAAATTTACCAATGTTGCAAAAGAGGCACAAATCGACGTTTTGTGTTTTGCAAAAGGGGTAACCGCCGGAGACTATAATAATGATGGTTGGATGGATATTGCAATTTCATCCCAAGGCACTGATAATTACCTTTTTAAAAATGAAACCGGAAGTAACGGAGGTAAAATAAAATTTGCTGACGTTTCAAAAGCAGCGGGAATTGTTGGCCCGATAAAAAGTTTTCCGCTTGGATTTTTAGATTATAATAACGATGGTTGGGAAGATCTTATGATACTAACTTATGATGCAGATAATTGCGATTATGACAATGCAGCTGAATATTTTGGTAAAACACCTAAAGGGGAATATTCCATTTTGTATAAAAATAATGGTGATGGTACTTTTAGCGATATCACAAAAGAATTAAATCTTCAAACTGCAATGACCGTTATGGGATTTAATTATGGTGATCTCGATAATGACGGATGGTTGGATATTTATTGTGGAACCGGTACTCCAAATTATACCTCTCTAGTTCCAAAACGTATGTTTAGAAATAATGCGGGAACCGGATTTCAGGATGTTACAACTTCCGGTGGTTTCGGACACTTGCAAAAAGGACATGGAATTGGTTTTGGCGATGTAGATAATGATGGCGATCAGGATGTTTATGAAGATATGGGGGGTGGATATGAAGGTGATGCATTTCAAGGCGCATTTTATGAAAACCCTGGTCATAATGAAAATAATTGGATAACACTTAAGTTGGTCGGCACAAAAGCAAATAAATCGGCAATTGGGTCAAAAGTTAAAATAACCCTTCAAAATCCGGATAACAGCACCCGTGATATTTATCTTGTGGTGAGCAATGGCGGAAGTTTTGGTGTGAATAGTGTTCAGATAGAAACCGGACTTGGAAAAGCTGTTGCCGTTAAACAAATAGAAGTTATCTGGCAAGGGCCAAATAGCAAACAGGTGTTCACGGATGTTCCGATGAATGGTTTTGTTAAACTTACCGAAGCACAATCTGATTTTGAGATACTTCCAACAACCACCTATAAATTTCAAACAATGCCGGCAGATTCTATGATGATGCATCATCAGATGTAAATTGAACCAAAATCGTTTACAAAACATTTAGACTGCAGATAAGAAAAATTTAATCTATAAAGGGCAGCTTTTTATAATAAAATCAATTTATACAAGAATTTTGTAAAACTAAAATCAAAATAATGTCAAAGAGAGGAAAACGTATACTGATCATCGCCGGAATACTTCTAGTTGTAGTGGGAGTTTCATCCTATGCAATGAAAAGTAAGATCATAAAACTGGTAAAAGGTGGTGATAATAAAAGGGTCGCTGCCCAACAATCTGCTAAAATTGAACCTATTGCCTGGGATCCTTCTCAAAGTGGAAATGATGCAATGACAGCCTATTTGCATAAAGTTTACGACAAAGTAAACCTGCCTGGTCTTCGATTTATGAATACTGCAATAGTAGAAAGTTTATTGGCTCAGCCTATACCTCCTGATATTGACAGTAAATTCACTTGGTATTTTGACCTTTGTTCCCAAATGTTGAATAGTGGAAGAGTTACAGAGGCAATAGAAAAAGTAAATGCATTTGAAGCTGATCCTGATTTTCAAAAACTGACACCGGAGCAATTAGGTAAATGGTATTATGGTAAAGGACTCGTTTATCTCCGTTTTGGTGAAGTGGAAAATTGTATTGGAATGCACAATGCAGAATCTTGCATCTGGCCTTTGTCAAAAGCTGCGCAAAGTCAAATGAAAGATGGCCCTAATAGTGCAATTGAAGCATACACTGAATGTTTAAAACATGACCCCAATAATTTATCAGCCATGTGGTTGTTAAATATCGCTTATATGCAAACAGGTGGATATCCTGACCAGGTTCCTTCTCAATGGTTGGTTCCGGAAGCATCTTTCAAATCTGAATACGATGTTCCACGATTTAAAAATATAGCTATTGACCTTGGGGTTGATAATCCGAATATGTGTGGTGGCGTTATTCTCGATGATTTTAACAGAGATGGTTTAATCGATATTTTTACCTGTGGTTGGGGATTAAAAGAAAGAAGTTTCCTGTTATTAAATAAAGGTGATGGTTCTTATGATGATATTTCTGCTAAAGCCGGTATTGATAAATATCCCGGTGGATTAATGATTCAACAAACAGATTATAACAACGATGGTAATCTTGATGTATGGATTTCACGAGGTGCATGGTACAGCGAATTCGGAATTTTACCGAGCTCAATGTTGAGAAATAATGGTGATAGTACTTTTACGGATGTAACCTATGAAGTTGGTTTGTGGAGTTGTCATCCTTCACAAGCTTCCACCTGGGCCGATTTTAATAATGATGGTTGGTTAGATCTTTATATTGGAAACGAAGCTTCCCGCAAAGGAGATAAAAAGAACGATTGTATTTTATTTTTAAATGATAAAGGTAAATTCAAGGATGTTGCAAAAGAATCTAAAACTAATATAAATGGTTTTGTAAAAGGAGTAACTTCTGGCGATTATGATAATGATGGCGATGCAGATATTTATGTTTCTGTAAATAGTGCAGCAAATCATTTATTGCGCAACGATACTAAAAAAGGAAGTATGAAATTGAAATTCACCGATGTTTCTGAGGAAGCCGGAATTTCAGGTCCTATTCAAAGTTTTCCTTGTTGGTTTTTTGATTATAATAATGACGGTTGGTTGGATATTATGAATTTTAGTTACAGCGCAAACGTAAGTGATGACGATATACCTGCGGAGTATTTTAACAAACCTAAAAAAGGAGATAAAGCAGCGCTTTATATCAATAATAAAAACGGAACATTTACGGATAAAGCGGATGAACTTGGTTTAGGAAATCGCTCCTTCCTTGTTATGGGAAGTAGTTATGGCGATTTCGACATGGATGGTTATATCGACTTTTATGTTGGAACAGGAAAACCTGATATGCGCAGTTTAACGCCAAACAGAATGTTCAGAAATAATGAAGGCAAAGGGTGGCAGGAAGTTTCTACTGCAGCCGGTGTTGGAGTTTTGCAAAAAGGACATGAAATTTCTTTTGCAGATCTTAATAATGATGGGTATCCTGAAATTTTCGCTCAAATGGGCGGTGCTTACGAAGCATCCGGATTTTATGATTGTTTATTTGCTAATCCTGCCTCTTTCGGAAATAATTGGATATCCATTGACCTTGTAGGAACAAAATCCAATAAAATTGCAAGAGGTGCGCGTTTAAAAGTAACGGTTACCGAAAATGGTGTTGATCGCGATATTTACGAATGGGTTACCAGTGGTTCCAGTTTTGGTGCAAATAGTTTGAGACAAGAAATTGGTCTCGGTAAAGCAACCGCTATCAAACAGGTAGAAATTACCTGGCCAACAACTGGCGAAAAACAAGTGTTCAAAAACCTTGGTATGAATCAGCATATTAAAATAACCGAAGGAAACAATCAATTTGAGTCGTTGAACCTTTCTGCATTTGAATTCCAGGCAACTCCTGAAAAATCATTTACACATAAAATGATGATGACAATGGATATGGGCGATGACAGATATATGGATATGCAGCATGATCATTAATCCAACTTATGCAATATAACGAAGTGTATTATTGCATTAGTTGGATTTACCCCGAATAGCAAATAGGGGATTGAGTTATATGTGACAGATAGTTTTTATGGATTTTCTTATTCGGGGCTAATCCAACTTATGCAATATAACGAAGTGTATTATTGCATTAGTTGGATTTACCCCGAATAGCAAATAGGGGATTGAGTTATATGTGACAGATAGTTTTTATGGATTTTCTTATTCGGGGCTAATCCAACTTATGCAATATAACGAAGTGTATTATTGCATTAGTTGGATTTACCCCGAATAGCAAATAGGGGATTGAGTTATATGTGACAGATAGTTTTTATGGATTTTCTTATTCGGGGCTAATCCAACTTATGCAATATAACGAAGTGTATTATTGCATTAGTTGGATTTACCCCGAATAGCAAATAGGGGATTGAGTTATATGTGACAGATAGTTTTTATGGATTTTCTTATTCGGGGCTAATCCAACTTATGCAATATAACGAAGTGTATTATTGCATTAGTTGGATTTACCCCGAATAGCAAATAAGGGATTGAGTTTTATGAGACAGATAGTTTTTATGGATTTTCTTATTCGGGGCTAATCCAACTTATGCAATATAACGAAGTGTATTATTGCAATAGTTGGATTTACCCCGAATAGCAAATAGGGGTTTGAATTTTATGAGACAGATAGTTTTTATGGATTTTCTTATTCGGGGTAAATCCAATTTATGCAATATAACGAAGTGTATTATTGCATTAGTTGGATTTACCCCGAATAGCAAATAGGGGTTTGAATTTTATGAGACAGATAGTTTTTATGGATTTTCTTATTCGGGGCTAATCCAACTTATGCAATATAACGAAGTGTATTATTGCATTAGTTGGATTTACCCCGAATAGCAAATAGGGGTTTGAATTTTATGAGACAGATAGTTTTTATGGATTTTCTTATTCGGGGCTAATCCAACTTATGCAATATAACGAAGTGTATTATTGCATTAGTTGGATTTACCCCGAATAGCAAATAGGGGTTTGAATTTTATGAGACAGATAGTTTTTATGGATTTTCTTATTCGGGGCTAATCCAACTTATGCAATATAACGAAGTGTATTATTGCATTAGTTGGATTTACCCCGAATAGCAAATAGGGGTTTGAATTTTATGAGACAGATAGTTTTTATGGATTTTCTTATTCGGGGCTAATCCAACTTATGCAATATAACGAAGTGTATTATTGCATTAGTTGGATTTACCCCGAATAGCAAATAAGGGATTGAGTTTTATGAGACAGATAGTTTTTATGGATTTTCTTATTCGGGGTTAATGAATAATATAGAATCAATTTTTAAAAAGGTGTCGCATTTGCGGCACCTTTTTTTTGACCTATTGTCGTGACACAAAAGTAAATTCATTGTCATTTCCGTTAAAATTTGAGTTTGTAACCTTTAAATCGATAATTTTAGGGTAGGATGTTGAAAGCAGACCTGAGAATCGGTTTATTTATTTTTTTTATTGCTTCCCTTTTTGCCTGCAATAACGATTTTGATATTAATGGAGATTATATCGAAAAAACTGTGGTATTCGGGCTTCTTGATTATGGGGAGGATACAAATTTTCTGCGAATTGAAAAAACCTTTCTCGAAGCAAATTCAAGTGCTTTTGTGTTAGCTACCGATCCTGAAAATTATTATTATAAGGAAGATGATCTGCAAGTGTATTTGGAACAATGGACCAATACTGTTTTTGTGAAATCAATTGCTGTTCAATATGTGGATGGAGATACACTTGGTATAATTAAAGAGGAGGGTTTGTTTTCAGGTTCTCCTAATATTTTATACAGGATCACGGAAAATCTGGATTCATTATCGTCCTATAAATTATTTGTTGTAAATAATATTACGGGCGATACCATTACTTCTCAAACAAATATAGTTGGTGATTTTTATGTGTATTATCCCACTTTGCCCGAAACCTATATCAATTATACAGATACTTCAAAAATAACCTACACCTGTAGGCAAGCCCTTAATGGTAAAATTTACGAATTATGGATGCAATTTAATTATTACGAAAAAAATGTAATAAATGGCGATTCCACGCTTAAACATGTTGACTGGCAGATATTTAATAATAAATTTGGCGATAATTTATTGGGCAACGGCAATGTTTCTTACAGCATAGAGAGAGATCTGTTATACAGTTTTTTATCCGGTGCATTGGAAGAAGATAATAATGCGATACGATATTTTTCTTCCATTAATTTTTATTGGTACGCCGGCGGAATTGAAGTATATGATCAATACCTTAATGTATTAGCAAATCTTGGCATTAACGAAGACTACATTTCACCTGAATACACAAATATCATTGGCGGCTTAGGCATGTTTTCCTCCCGCCATAAAATAGGAATAAATAACATTCATCTCTACGACCCCTCCATCGATTCTCTCGCCTGCAGTCAAATAACACAACAATTAAATTTTGTTTCCAGCTATACAAATCCCTTGTATCCGGGCTGTGGATTTTGAAATACTACTTTTGATGTATATTTAGTGTATGAAAGGTGGTTTGGGGGTAGGTTTTGAGGATTTGGGTTATGATTCCTTTGGGATGATAACTGTGGGGAGGAGTTGGAGTGGTGGAAGTGAGTATAGATACAGCTTCAATGGAAAAGAGAGTGATTCGGAAACCTATGGGGAAGGAAATATTTATGATTATGGATTTAGGATTTATAATCCTAGATTAGGTAGATTCTTAAGCGTCGATCCATTAACAGAAACATATCCATTTTATACTCCATATCAGTTTGCCGGTAATAAGCCTATACTAAATATAGATTTAGATGGGTTGGAGGATGTTTATTATAATTATAAAAGATTTGATCCAACTAACCCTGAATTACTTCCAGTTTTGGAGGTAGTAAACCAAGTTGAAGTTGAATATAGTAATGAAAATATCAATTTAATTGGAGATTTTACAAATCCGGAATTGAATAATGTATGGAATGCATTGATTATTGAAATACCCTCACTACCATTTGGAGCGGCAAATACATCTTACATTTACTACGAAACGCTAACTTATTGGTATTCAAATTATTCAAATCCAACTGTATCTAAATATGAAAAAGATGAAATTTTAAAACAAGTTTCTGATAGGTTATTGCTTAGCAAAGAAGAAGCTATTCAATTTATAGAAAGTGAAGCTGTAAAGTCAACATTAGAAATGGAAAATAACCTTGCAGTGACTTGGGTACCCACGAGTGGAATAACCGATGATTTAGGGGAAGGAAAATATGACAATGATGGAAATTTAATTAGCGATAGAGCAAGGAAAGCTATTGTAGTATCCCACGAAGCCTATCATTGGTGGACATTAATAAAGAAAAATCGAGAAGGCGGGTCCGTAACAAAGGGCCCCGAAGATCATGAAGATTTATATGGAGTTCCTGGAGCTGAAAGTTTTCCTTCAGAAAAAATAAAAAAATGGCTACCCAATTCTTTAATGACTAAAATTATGACCAAAGTAGAAACGATTATCATTGATACAATTAGTAAACCAAAAGAGGATAATTAGTGAAATCATTTAGTATTTTTATTTTATTGGTATTATTAAGGATGTTTGCCTTCACGCAAAACTATTCAACACTTATTAAAAATACATTATCCCAAAAATTATCAAATCCAATTGAATATCAAATTTTAAATTCAAATATACATGGATATAAAGTAAGAATGTATTTCTCACAAATTGATTCTATTATGGTTACAGAAAAAAAACCGGTTAAAACTTATTATTTTGATGAGATAGGTAATTTAAAGATATTTGTTTCTGGTGAATATGATTCCTTAGTTTATAAGTACTTTGGAAGAAACTCTAGGCCAGAAATAATCAAATATTATTATCATGATCAATTTGGTGAATCTAAATTTATTTATGAAAATAATAAAATAAATATTTATTCAAATACCATCGATAAATCTAACGAAATAATTTTGAATAAAAAAGAAGAGTTACAAATTAAAGATTCAAAGAATTCTTTACAATATATTTTAAAGTCTTCTGATTCTATTTTTGAAAAAGTCACTTACTTATATAAAAAAGATCAAATCATAGAAGAGATTTTAGAATGCTTTCATCCAAACCCGACAATATTGCATTATAAAGTGATCACGCTCAATGATTCTGTCGACTTTATTGTCAAAAATAATGATGAACTTTATTCTTTTGGTTATTTTATATATAATGACTTAAACAATATTAGTGAATGCTTTTTAGTCGACAACTTTAGCCCAATGAAAAATATTAAATTTATATATAAAGATAATTTTCTAGTGGAAATTCTGGAATCTCAAATCGAAGATATATATCCGAATTTACCCTTAGATTTGTACAAACTTGTGCCGTCTAATAAAATTTTGCTTACCTACGAAAAGATTCAAGTTCCATGAGTTTTGAAGAAGAAGATGTTTTGACCTCCTCCTGCTAATTTAGACGATTTCTTGAACAACCATATTTGCAAATTGATAATAATCTTGTAGAAAATGCGATCCGTCCTGTTGCAATCAGAAAAAAGAATTTTATTTGCCGGATCGCAGGAAGGTGCGTAAGCACATGGTGAACTACACCTCAAAACTATCAAATAATTTCCTTAACTGAAGGCTTCCAGTTTTGCGGAAGTAATTCATGGAGTTGGGAGAGCTTGGTATCGTTTATTCTTACTAAAACATCTG
>Ga0163146_10002652_pt1 | contig 23802 bp, 16 predicted proteins | sample OliLakLV19MP7G1_FD_148648 | JGI IMG/M metagenome (GOLD analysis project Ga0163146, IMG submission 148648) | Freshwater microbial mat bacterial communities from Lake Vanda, McMurdo Dry Valleys, Antarctica - Oligotrophic Lake LV.19.MP7.G1 | ecosystem: Environmental > Aquatic > Freshwater > Lake >...
TCCACGGCGAGCGATTGCGCACCAGGCAACAAGCGCGCGAGGCGGTGTTCGAATACATCGAGATTTACTACAATCGACGACGGCTGCATCAAGCGCTCGGCTATCAAACGCCCTGCGAGTTTGAGGCCGCTTGACTCTCCTAGCCGAGTGTCCGAATTATTGGGGCAACATCGGTTTCGCTCTCGATGGAAGGGTTGGACGAAGCCGCTGCGCGGAAGAATTGCATCCTAGTCCCCACGATTTATTGTGCATCCTCATCTCCGCATTCGTGGTTGTGACTTTCACGCGATGGCTACGCTCACCCTGATGGCTGGCCAAGCCCCTCAAAGAACGCCTCTAGAATCTTTCGATGGCCTGGCGGCAGGCGCGCGCAAAGCGGGTATCGTATTGGCTACACCAACGTTCGGAAGCAACCACCGATGACCCGTCGTGACGTGCTGAATCTGCTCGAACCGGGTGCCCTGCTCGGCGGGGCGTTATTTCAGAGCCTCGCAATGCAGGCGGCACAGGCTGATCGGCTGGCGCGGGGTACACGTCTAGGGGCGTTTCGGATTGTCGATGAACTCGGCCACGGTGGCATGGGTGTGGTCTATCGCGCCGAGCGCGACGACGGCGCGTATCAGCAACAGGTGGCAATCAAGTGCGTCATTGATAGCGGCAGCGTGCGCAGCACCGAGTGGTTCCGCCGTGAACGGCAGATCCTCGCCGAGCTCAAGCATCCGTACATCGCGCGGCTGCTCGATGGCGGGCACCATGCGGATGGGCGATTGTGGCTCGCGATGGAACTGATCGTAGGTCAACGCATCGATGCGCACGCGGTGACGCTAAAGCTCAATGTGGAAGCGCGGCTGCGCCTGTTCGCCGAAGTCATCGACGCGGTGCACGCGGCGCATGCGCGGCTGCTGATCCACCGCGACATCAAGCCATCGAATGTGCTGGTCGATGCCGACGGCCGCGCCAAGCTGCTCGATTTCGGTATCGCCGCGTGGATCGATGATGCTGAGGCTGCGCGTGCCTACTCCCCGAACTGGGCCAGCCCCGAGCAGCGCGCGGGCGAGCCCGTAGGGCCTGCCTCGGATCAATATCAACTGGGGCTGCTGCTTGACACCTTGCTGCGTGCGCATAGCGGCGACGATCGATCAGTCACCACGACGAGTGTACGCAACGCTGCGCATGCGCGCGGGCTCGAGCCGGAGCAGTGGATCAGCCTGCCTCGCGCAAGACGCAGCGATCTGATCGCCATTCTAAGCAAAGCAACCGATGTCACGCCCTCTGCACGCTATGGATCCGTGGCAGAGTTCGCTACTGATCTGCAACGCTGGCTCGGCTATCGGCCGGTGGCCGCACGCGGCGGCGGCCTCGGTTACACCTTTGTATGTGCATTGCGGCGGCATCCTTGGATTGCCGCTTCGGTAGCGCTGGTGTTGGTGAGCGGTATCGCGTTCACCCTGCTATTCAACTGGCGTCTATCGCAACAACGGGATATCGCCGAGCGCGAGCGTCAGCGCGCCGACCAGGAAGCGGCTGAGGCACGCGCGATCAATCGATTCTTAAACGAAGATTTATTGTCAGCCGCCGATCCGTATGGCGCGAACAATAAAGACGCGCCGATCGGTGAAGTGGTCGAACGCGCGGTGCCTCGCGTCGCGGAGCGCTTGGGTCAGCAGCCCAGAGTTGCCGGTGCGGTGTATTTGACGCTCGGCAATGTGCTGGTCAATCTGGGGCGTACCGAGCCGGCGCGCGCGGCGCTCGATCGGGCTATCGTTTTGCTGGCGCGCACCGATGGTGCCGTGTCGGAGCGCACGGTTGAGGCCCGTATTCTGCGTGCCGCGGTCGAGGAGTACGCCGGGCATTTCGATCAGAACGCAGCCCTGCTGGGTGCGCTGCGGGATAATTTGAATGTGCTGGATGCACGCGACCTGCGCGTAATGAAGGTGGATCAATACTTGGCTTGGTCGGCGTTTTTGCTGGGTCGATTTGCCGAGGCCGAAGCGGGCTATCGTGATGTGCTTTTGCGCAGTGCCGATGTCCCCGACTTTCCGGCCCTGCTACGCGCCAAGCTGTTTAACGGGCAGGGCTTGGCTTTGCTGCGCCTGAATCGCAACGAGGAAGCGCTGAGCGCGGCACAGCAGGCTCTGGCCATTTGGCAACGCGAACTGGTCGCGGACCATCCCGATATTTTGCAATCGATGTCAACACTGGGCTCTGCACTGGCGGGCGTGGAACGTCTGCACGAAGCGATCGCGCAACTTCTGCATGTGCATTCCGTCACCCGCAAGCGCTTCGGTGCGATGAGCTACGAATCCTGGGTGGTAGCGCACGAGCTAGGCGTAGTGTTGATGCGTGCCGACCGTCCAGCAATCGCGATCGCCTATTTCGAAGAGTGCGTCGCTGCAAAAGCCGCTGCACTCGGCAAGCAAAATGGCTCGACGATCAACTCGATCGCCTGGCTCGGTCTGGCCTATCTGCGTTCCGGGCGCATTGACGATGCCGAACGCAGCTTGCTGGGCGTTACTTTGCACGAGACTCAAAACGATTTCGACACCCGCATCGAGATCGGCTTGCGGCGCAATATCGCTGAGCTGCGGCTTACGCAGAATCGTGCGGGTGATGCGCTCGCACAATGCGAACGCGGCGAACAGCTTGCGCAATCCTTGCTCGATGCCAGCCATCCGTTGCGAGCCAGCATCAACGCTTGCCGCGGTATCGCATTGATCGCGCTGGGCCGCAATGTCGAAGGCCGCCCGCTGCTACGAACGGTGCAAGAACCACTGCGCGTTGCGGGCTCACAAGCAGCTGTATGGGCAGCAAAGGTGACCGCGGCATTGGTTGGTGAATCTCCATAGCGTCGAGGTCGGGCTGAGTGAAGTGCAGACCGCGCCGTCTGTGCTTTTCGCGGTGATGCAAACTCGCCTCGTGCAGGCAACGGTAATATCGAAAAGTACTGAATTTCGATGGGTTTCCAAGATCGATTTCAACGCGCTGCAAAGGTGTCGGTATAGCTGCATTGTCCCCAGCCGTGCTCAGATCGGACTAGGGACGCGCCTCACGGCACGCCTCGCGCTCAGATCCAGGCGGGCGTGATTGACGCACCGGGCTCCCACCTAGGGAAGGTCTGAATAAGTCACTACTTCGTCTTCGCCACACTGCTTATTGCTTGCCAAACCCCTAAAACCTTGCGGTTTTTCGCCCCCTGACTCAGGGGGCTATCGCGGCTCCGGACTTGTTCTGATGTTCCCTGGGGTGTTTGGCGGCAAAGCGCACGCTCGGCCATGGCTGGCTGATGCGTGCAGCAGACAACAAGTCTTTCGCGATTTGGGTCATGCCCGGCCCAGAGGTGCTGGCCTTCTGACTGCGTCGATTCAAGGTGAGTCGCCAGAGATCGACGACGTGGTGCCGGAACGCATCCAGCACCCGGAACCTGGTGGGCACCGCGTGATCGCTGAACCATCAGCGCACGACCTGGTCCAGCCAGTGCCCTTGATCGAGAATCGATCAGTGCATGCGCCGCTGGAGCAGTAACTTGATGCGCGCCAACGTCGCCCGCAGGCGATCCCGACGCGAGTGTCGCTGCAACGGGAAGCGCCCGTTCCGATCCTCTGCACAGTTGCGCGTGAAGCCGAGGAAGGTGAACGTTTCTGGTTTGCGCCCTCGACGCCGAGCACGGGCTGACTTGGCGAAGCGCCCAAACCCCTGCATCCGGGTTTTCTCCGGATGCAGCGTGAGCTTGAACTTCGTCAATCGGTCCCCCGTTGCACTGCGGAATGCTTCGGCATCGTCGCGGTACTAGAAGCCGAGCGGAATGTCACCGGCGTAACGCACCACGATCATGCGACTTTGCGCGTGGCGTTTCCGCCACTGCGGTGCCCACAGTCAAATGCATAGTGCAGATAGATGTTTGCCAAAAATGGCGAGATCACCGCACCCTGCGGCGTGCCCTCCAACGTTTTCCTTGATCGAACCGTCCTCCATGACACCGGCGCGCAGCCATTGCCGGATCAGCGGCATGAACCGAAGGTCTCCGATCCGATGCGCCACGAACCGCAACAGCCAGTCGTGATCCACCGTATCGAAGAACCGCTCGATGACGGCATCCACCACCCAATTCAGCTTCGCACGATTCATCCCGACCGAAAGCGCATCCAGCGCGTCGTGTTGGCCACGACCCGGTCGGAGTCCATACGGGAAGCCGATATCGCACCCTGTCAACACTTCGGCGCTCACCTCGCGATGGCCAACTCACGACTTGGGGACATTCATGGAGCGTTACTCCTTTGATGTCAGGGACAATCACCCTTTGCGCTTCACCGGTTTCGTCGGCGCACCTATTCGAAGCTGCTCGCAAATAGTTGTGGCTGCGCCGTGCCAAATATCAGATGCACGCCACCGCGCGTTTCGGTCAGCACCCTTTCGCCCGGAACGCCGACAGCGAGGTCATCGACGCCATCGCCGTTCCAATCGCCCACCGCCAGCGCGCTACCAAAAAAATCGTCGCTTTCGCCGCTGTCCAGCAAGCCGCCGACACCTTGCTGAAGTCGCTGCGGGTTGCTGGTGGTAAGCCCCGCAGCGGATCCACTGAGGATCAACACATTGCCAGTGGTCGCAGAAAGACTTTGTATGCCAGGCAAGCCCAACGCCAGATCGTCAAATCCATCGCGATTGAAATCGCCGACGGCGAGCGCTTGTACGGAAGTAAATTCAACGCCGGGCAGCAGCTGCGAAGGAATGGTCGACGCCAAGACAAAGGTCGTGCCGATGAGTTTGCGCACCGTGAGTACGGGCCCGAACATGGATTCTTGCTGCACGTGCTCCAACCTGCCATCGCCATCGAAATCACCGGTCGCCATCAACTCGCCCGCTGCCGGAATCCGTTGCTCATGTTGATCCAGGCTACCAAGGCCACCGCTGATCAAACTGACCTCATTGGCACCACTGCCACGCAACGCCACCAGCGATGCGCCAACACTTGCCAACATCTGGCTGCCCCAGCGGTGATTGGAACTGGCGGGATTGCCGACGAGGTTGCGAATATCGGCGAGCAAATCATCGGCTGCCAAAAACAGCGTGCCCGATAGGATAAGGGCATGACTGGTCACGATGCCGACATTGGGGCTGAAGGCAGGCCCAGGTCCGTTGCGCCCAGAGCGCCCGACGTATAGTCGTCTGAAAATTGCTCCGTCCTTAGCGACAAGACTCGAACCCGTGGTTTCATTTGCAACGGTGCCATCGATCGTGCCTTCGCGAGCGGTACCGAGCACCAGCGCGGCGTCGCCCAGAAACCCCTGGACGGCGCCTGCGTTGCTGAGGCCACCAATGTCTTCGCCCGGCACGCCTACAAACAGATCTTCGCAGCCATCACCGCTCAGATCGAAAATGGTTGCGCTGGCGCCGAATCGATCACCTGCTTCAACAGCACCCGGCACGCCGACGACGCCTTGGTGCCATTCAAAACTGCTGCCGCCCTGTGGCGCGTTCTGGTTTCTGGTGGGAATCACGGTGACGACACCACCGGCAATATTGGAACCACTCACATTCACCGTCGAGCCCGGCTGCAGCACCACCAGATCGTCGCGGCCATCACAATCCAGATCGCCAGCGACCATGCCGTCGAGCCCGAATGTGCCATCCGGTGCGCCTTTCAAAAGATTTTCGCCAACGACCAAGAAACGATCACCTGCCCCGCTCAGCTGCGCCTGCGCATTACCCATCAAGAGCATGGCCGCAGCGCCGATGCTGATCCAACCCGTGCCGATCCATTTGCAAAAAGTGTTCATAGGATTTCCGGTTTCGTAATGCGTGTCTGGATCAGGGAATGCTGAAGCTGGCGCTGGCGGTCGCGTTGCCGCCACTGGCAGAGCCGAATGCCGATTTGAAAGTGTTGAGCGATGCGCTGATCGTGATCGGGCCGGAAGCGCCCGAGCCGATCAGCAAGCATTCGCCCGTGCTTTGCAATGCGGTGTTGGTGGGCTCAAGATTCAGTGCGCGGCTGTGGCCGCGGTCATCACTGACGTTGATCGCGCCCTTGGGCGGGAACGCGCTGCCTGCGGCAAGCGCATTGGCGCGGACACGCAAGGAGGCCTGCGCGCCGGATTCGAAGCCGTTGCAGAACAGGCCATCGCTATTCGTGCAAGCCGATAGCGTCGGGTTTTCGATGCCCAGTGTGTTGGGCGAAAACGAGAACTCGCTGGTATTGCCATCAGCATCGGTTGCCGTCGCGACGATCACCTCGCCCAACACGATCGGCGGGTTGGGCTGGGTCAGGATCACCGACTTGCTCAGCTGTGCGTCGGCGGCGGTGTAGCTCTGCGCACCCAGAAACTCGGCGCCTTCATCACCGCTGGCGCGGAAAAATTCGACACGCAACGGATAGACCGAATTGGTGATCGCTGAATCGACCCGATAACTCACCATCACTTCTCCAACCGTGACGCTCAATAGATCGATCTCGGGGAAATTCTGGCCATTGTTCGGCGGGTTGTCCGGATCACCCGGATCATTTGCCCGGCGCCCACCTGCACTGCCGTTGTCACCCGCGCCGCCGGCAATGCCGAGCTGCCCATTGTCGAAAAAGCGATTGCCCAGAACCGAGCCGCGTATATTGCGCGTGGCAACACCTTGCTTGTTGTTGAACGCAATCAGATTGCCCTCGCCCGCCAGGGTGCCGCCCATCAAAGCGGGTTGCGATGCACCGCTTCCTTGCGAAAGCTCAATACCGAAGTTGCCATTGCCGACCGCGAGTGACCCGGTGACATCGGTGCCAATGAAGTTGCCGCGTATGCGAGTGCCATTCGTTGGCTCGGAGCCACCGACCGAGATGCCCGACAAGGTATTGCCAGAGATAGTGTTGCGACTGGCCACATCGACGCCGCCAACCAGCTGAAAAAAGCCCTGCCCGCCTGCAAGCAAGATGCCGGTTGCGTTGGCGAGCGCTGCGTTACCGGCGGCATTGGTGCCAATCAGATTGCCGAGGATGCGGTGATTCACACCGGCCGCCACAATACCCTGGTTGAGATTGCCGCTGATCACATTGCGCTGCGCCGGCAACAATCCGCCGACGCGGCCATCCTGGCTGCGATCACCGCCGAAGGGGTTGCCGCCGAAGGCGACACCACTCGCGTTGGGAACGGCGATGTTGCCGGTGACATCGGTGCCAATGAAGCAGCCCTCAACCGTGCCAACAACGGTCGCGCGCCCGGCAAAATCGATGGCGGAAACACCAAGGAACCCGTTGATCACCATCCCGCGCACGGTGCCGCCGGTGGTGAAGTAACCGATGCCGCGTGAACAACTCACGCAGGCGCTGCCGCTCAGCACGATCTTCAGCTGGGCGTTGCTTCCGCCCTGATCCGGGGTATTGGTGTTGGGCTGCGCGCCAGGCTGGGTATAGCCGTCAAAAATTAAATCGCCGGTAAAGATCTCTGTCAGCGCGCTGGTGGGCGCGATTTGGCAGACACCGGTCGCTGGCACGCAGCCCGGCTCGCTGGTCGGAATATTGAATGCGATGGTGTCGGCGATCGCCGTGCCATTCGCATTGTTGATCGCGCCGCGCAACGAACAATCACCCGGCGCTGCGGTACACAGGTTGAAGTTGGCGTCCGATGTGGTATCCACCGTCAGCGTCGCGGCATCCAGCGCACCGCAGAGAAAAAGCAGGGAGAGCAAGCGCACGCGCACGTCGGTTCCTTTGGAGAGTGACATAAGCAGAAACACGGGATTACCCAAGAATCCGCCAGCTGTCGGTAAACCCGCTATTCGAATCCACTGACGAACAGCACATCCAGATTGGGCACATCCAGCCGCCAAAGCTCGCTGCCGGTTACCCCATCGTCGGCGCGGAAAAACACCGTATTGCCGGAGGCGAGCAATTCGTCGGGCGCACTGCCGGCGGCACCCGGTGCGATGTCGTAGCCGTCTACGTTGAGCAATTGCCCGTTGAACAACGCGCGGATTTCTTCGCCGTCTTCGGGAAAGAACCTGGCTGCGCTGAAAACCACCGCCCCGTTATCGATCACTACACCCCTTTGCGCAGGGCCGAGAAAAATATTGACGGAATCGTAGGCACAGTGCGTTCCGGCGAGCGTGCCATCGGACTCGAAGACGCTGCACAATGGCTCGGTTGAGGACTGTGCAGCGAAGTACAGTTTGTTGCCGAAGAAGCCGAAGATGCGCGCAGAAAAACTGTCGGCAAATGCACTGCCGCTGCCGACGAACAGATCGCGCACCAGGCGCGTACCGGCCACCGTACCGTTGGTGACATACAATTCGCGCCCGCTGAGCGGATCGAACGCAGTGAAGTAGATCAGATTGCCGACCCGCGTCAGACCACCGGGATCGCTGCCCTCGGCGCCGGGGTGGATATCGGTCAGCCGTTGCGTGCCTTGCGCGGTGCCGGTGGATACCCAGAGTTCGTTGCCAAAAATACCATCGTTGGCCTGAAACACCGCGCGGTCGGTGAGCGCCACCAGATCGCTGCCGAAAGCCGAACCGGCCGAGCCGGTGCGAATGTCGGCCACCAGGCTGGCTTGATCGGCGGCGTTCAATGCGTAGAGTTCAGTGCCGAGGCCGTTGGGGCTGGCGAAGAACAGTATCTTGTCGGCAAATCCACTGATCGGGCGTCGTCCAGCGAAACAGAAATCGTCAATACCTCGAACCGTATCGGTGGAGAAGTCCGTTACCGGCTGTGTGTTCGCGGCGCTGCCATCGCTTCGGTACAGCTCCACATCAAAGAAGCTGAGTCCGCGGGCAATGAAGTAAGCCGCTCCGTTGCGTTCAACCACGCATCCCGGATCACGAATCTCCGGTTGGAGTCCGGGGATCAAGGAGGTGCCCGCGGCGGTAGCGTCGCTTTGGATCAGGCCCGAGGACGATCGAAACCACAGCTTGCTGAAATGCGTGACACGGTCGGTTTCGCTGAAGTTGCCCAATGCTTCTGGGCTTGAAGGACCATTTGCCAACAGGCTGAATGTGCCGGCAGTTTGGCCAGGAATGAAGGCGTTGAACATCAGGCGGTTGTTGAAGGCCGCAATCGGTGCAGCGAAGCTATCGCCCACGTCGCCAATCAGGTTGCCCAGCGCGACGGTGCTGCCGATCGTGCCCTGCGTAAAGAACGGCTCACTGCTGCTGAAGAAAATTTGCGGATCAAATCCAATCAGCGCACTGATGCCTGTGGTCGGCAAGATCCGAAACACCCTGCCGGTGCCCTGAATCGCCGACCCCGATATCTCGACCGTGCCCGCATTGCTGCCATCGCTGATCCATACAAGATCATTGAACCCAAGCAGCATGCGAGCGTTGTTGGCGCTGGCTGTCGCTACTTGATTCTCGATTCCGGTGACGCCGCTGACCAGCTCCTTCAACAGGCCAGTGCCTGCGGTGCTGCCGTCGCTGCTGAACAGTTCACGTCCATTGGTGGCGGTGACACCGGTAAACAGCAACTGATTGCCGATGCTGACCAGGTTTTGCGCGTCGACCGAGGCGCTGCTCAGGTTGCTGGTGCCCGCCAAGGTGCCATCGCTGATCGCCAGCAACTGGGCGGATGAGCTGCCGCTGGTAAAGAACAAACGCGTTAGCGCAACGTTGACAGTAATGTTCCTGATGGCCTGCGCGGTGCGCAGTTTGACGGCGCTGATGGTGGTGCCTTGAGTAGCCCAAAGCTCAGTGCTACTGGTGGTGCGGTCAAACAATAAAAGATAGGTGTTGCTGGCGAGCGACGTCAAGCTGCCGAACACGAAGCGCTGTGCATTGGTGTTGAACCCCGCCAAAACGCTGGCGCCAGTCGGCGGTGCGGTGGTGGAGCTGTAGTTCAACACGTACAATTCACTACCCACATTGGGCGTGTTTGCAATCATCCCCAGGCCCATAGTGTTGAGCCCGGTGAAGCTGCTCGGGCTGGAGGACGCCGCACCGGGCACCAGATCCAGTTCGAGTGCCACTGTCGGCGTACCGCTTGCGTTCAAACGCCAGAATTCACGCCCTTCTGCCTGCCGGGTCGCAATAAAAAAAGTGCGCGTTGCCACGCTGGCGCCAACGCGAAACGACTTGCGCGCCATGAGCGCAGGGTCAGATCCCGGTGCACCGGGATTGATATCGGCAACGAGTGCCGGTGCCCCCGCGCCCACCGCATAACGCCAGAGCTCACGGCCAAGGCGACCATCATCGGCTGAGAAAAATAAATTGCTGCCTTCGACATAGAAACCCGACGGCGTGCTGGAACAGCGACCCGGACAGATATCGCCGAAGCGCTGCGTGTTCAGCGCCGTACCATCGGTGGTCCACAATTCAGAACCTGCATCACGGGTTGTGGCTACGAAGAAAGTACGGCCATCGAAAAATACGGCGGCCTCTCGCAGACTGCCCGAAGCAGAAGAATTGGGGCCGGTATTCAAATCAGCAAACGGCGTGACCGTGCCCTGGGCGCTGGCCGTCGTGCCGCCGATGCTGAGCAGGATGATTTGGAAAAATACTGATATCTGTCGGTACATGGCGGTTCCCTGATCGAGTTGCATGGTGTGGAACCCGCAATCCCATTCAATTCCGCCAAGGGAACCTCTGAACAAGTCCGGAGCCGCAGCAGCCCCCTGAGTCAGGGGGCGATAGACCGCAGGTTTTTAGCGGTCTGGCAAGCCCTACGCTGTGTAGCGAAGTCGAAGTGGTGACTTGTTCAGGCCATCCCAAGTAAGTGGCAGCGCGTTTGGTCTACACACTGTTTTAAGCGCTTGGCGGGTCTTCACACCATTGCGGTTTTAGTCATACACCGCTCAGCACCGACGCGGGCATCACGCACACCACCACAGGAATTCACCATGCCTCGTTGCTTGCTCATGCTCGGCCTGCTTTTCGGTGCATCACTGCACGCGCAAACCCTGAGCGTTTCGCAAACCGCTGCCCATGCCTGTTCTGTCCATGCGGGCGCCGTGCGCTGCTGGGGCACGCAGCCCAATGGCGGGCTTGGCAATGTGTTGGATGAGGCCAATAAGCAAGTCGAAGTCACCGGCATCAGCAATGCCATCGCTGTGGGCGTCGGCAACAGCCACAGCTGCGCATTGATCAGCGGCGGCACGATGCGCTGCTGGGGCCGCGGCAGTGAGGGTCAGTTGGGCAATGGCGCCAACCCGGTGGTTCAGCGTACACCGGTGAATGTGACCGGGCTGGCAGGCGCAGTGAGTGCCATCGCCGTGGCCGACTTCACGACCTGTGCGCAGATCAGTGGCGGTAGTGTGCAGTGCTTTGGCTTCGATGGCTCGGGCGAATTGGGTAATGATGCGGCACTGACCGCCAGCAATGTGCCAGTGACTGTGGCGGGTATCAGCACCGCACAGGAAATCAGCGCAGGTTCCCGGCATTTCTGTGTGCGGCTGGGCGATGCCACGGCACGTTGCTGGGGCAGCAATAGCGCCGGGCAGTTGGGTGATAATTCGATCCCCTCGCGCAGCACGCCAGTGGCGGTGTCGGGCCTGAGCGGCAACAGTGCCATCAGCGCCGCACAGTTTCATACCTGTGCGACCACTGTGTCTGGAACCAAATGCTGGGGCAACAATATATTCGGTCAGCTCGGAACCAGCGACTTCACGCCCAGCGCAACGCCAGTAGCGGTGAGCGCAGTCAACGGCGCGATCACGCGCTTGAGCGCAGGCGGCCGCCATACCTGCGCGCAAACCAGCACCACGACGATCACCTGCTTTGGTCGCAATTTCGACGGGCAACTAAGTCAGTCGAACAATTCCGGGTTCAGCCCCAACGGGCTGGTCATGCAAGGTCTTCCTGGATTAGCGATCACTGACCTCAGCACTGGCACAGCCAGCACTTGTGTGCGCTTTGCCGAGGAGGACATTCGCTGTGTGGGTTCCGGATCATTCGGACAACTCGGTGATGGCATCGTGCGGCGTTGGAAATCACCGGTGCCCGCGAGCTACGATCCCAGCGCCAAACTTTCACTCGGCGCGCAGCGCACCTGCTCGAAGATTGGCAGTGGACAACCGCAATACCTGGGCTTTAATGGCTTTGGTGGCTTAGGCGATGGCAGCACCGAGCGACGTCTGAGCCTGGTCACAGTGAGCGGTTCGTCGCCAAGCGCAAACAGCGTATTGACCAGCAGCGAATCGCAGACTTGCCTGTTCAACAATGGTTTGAATGCGCTTTTCACCCGTTGCTGGGGCCGCAATGACACTCGGCAACTCGGCCTTTCGACCAATGGCGACCAACTGAGCGCAGTGCAGGCTCCAGAATTTACCGATGCGCGCCTGATCGCCGAGATCAGCTTTGGCACTTTCTTCGGTTGCGCCATATTCGTAGACATCGACCCCGGCATCCCAAAGACTGTGCGCTGCTGGGGAAGTAATGCACAGGGGCAGCTGGGCGATGGCACTACAGTCGACAAGTTCGCCAACCAGTCCATCGATATCATCGGTTTGAATGACCCAAGACAAGGGCGGTCGCAGATTTGAAGTGCAACACCTTGACGAATCGTCGAGGGTCACAGCATGGACTCATACTAACACTTGTCGTTAGCGGAACGGGTAGAACTGAAAATTGGGCTGGCAAAGAGCGAAGGACTCAGGCACCTTGCCCGATGTCTTGGGCGTGATGCGCCAACACCAGCAGGCCGATTGCGAACCCGGTTGCTATCACATAAATTCGCTCATCTCCGACTGCTTGACGCCACGCGGTACGGGCTATTTCTACCAGAGTGGAGCACCGGACTTCAGCGGCCGCACGCTGGTTTCCTTGCTCAGCCGGCTGCTGCCATGATGGGCGATGAAACTATTCTCCGAACTTGAACTCGCGCCCAGCCTGGCGCAAGGGCTTGACGCCCAGGGCTATGTACAGATGACGCCAGTGCAGGCGCAAGGCTTGCCAACAATTCTGGCCGGTGGCGACCTGATCGCGCAGGCGCCGACGGGGAGCGGCAAGACCGCAGCTTTCGGGCTGGGGCTGTTGCAGCGTGTGGACACTGCGCTGATTCGGGTGCAAGCGCTGGTGCTGTGCCCAACGCGCGAGTTGGCCGATCAAGTCGCCAAGGAAATTCGCCGTTTGGCGACCGGCCTGCCCAACCTCAAGGTGCTGATACTGACCGGCGGCGTGTCCTTGCGCCCGCAGCTGGCCTCGCTGGTGCACGATCCGCATGTAGTGGTTGGCACTCCAGGGCGGGTACAGGAACTGCTGCGCAAGCAGGCTTTGCACTTGGGCGGTGTGCGCACGTTTGTTCTGGACGAGGCCGACCGCATGCTGGATATGGGCTTCGAGGAAGCCATCCGCGAAATCGCCGGCAAGGTGAACAAGGCGAGACAGACCCTGTTGTTTTCGGCGACGTATCCGCCGGCGATTCGCGAAATCGCGCGTAGCCTGATGCGTGATCCGACCGAAGTGATCGTAGGCGGCGACGCCAGCCAGCCAGCGATCGCGCAGATTTTCCATGAGGTGGAGCTGGCGCAGAAACCGGGCGTGTTGGCGGCATTGCTGCTGGCGCACAAACCAGAGTCCACCGTGGTGTTTTGCAACACGCGCCGCGATACGGAAGACGTGGCAGCGGCGCTAAATCAATTGGGCTTCAACGCGTTGGCGCTGCATGGCGACATGGAGCAACGCGACCGCGACGAAATTCTGCTGTGCTTTGCCAATGGCAGCTGTAATGTTCTGCTGGCCAGCGATGTGGCAGCGCGCGGACTGGATATTAAAGACCTGGGGGCAGTGATCAACTACGAACTACCGACCGATCCAGATGTCTACCTGCATCGCATCGGTCGCACCGGCCGCGCCGGACGCAGCGGACTGGCGCTGAGCCTGGTGACGCCACGCGAATTGCCGCGCGCGCATGCGCTGGAAGATCTGCGCGGCGAAAAATTGCGTTGGGCGACTCAGGCACCGGTACGCGGACGGATACCGAACGCGCCGCAGGCAGCGATGTCGACGCTGTGCATCGATGCCGGAAAAACCGACAAGCTGCGCGCAGGCGACATCCTGGGCGCACTGACCGGCGACAACGGTCTGCCCAGCGATGCGATTGGAAAGATCGATACCTTTGCCACGCGATCCTATGTAGCCATCCGCCGCGAATTGCTCGGGCAGGCCCACAAGCGATTGAGCGAGGGAAAGATCAAGGGGCGCAGTTTCAGAGTGCGCAGAATTTGAACTGACAGCAACCGCACTGTCTGAGCCGGGTTCTGGTCAGAGCGTCCGACCACAGGTCGGACCCACCGAACACCTTTGGGTTGCTTGTGGGTCGGCGCTGCGCGCGGACGCTCTTCTCCAAGTGCACCGCAAGGGCTCTCTCCAGCCCTCTGCGCCTGTCATATTGTTGCAATACTTCCGCAATAAACTGCGCGCCGCTCCCACTACTACCGATGGCGCATCGATGAAAGCCCCACAACGAATTATGGCAGCCGCTGTGCTCGCGGCCCTGTCTTGCAGCGCTCAAGCCGACATCATGATCGACGTAATCAACGGCAGCGAAGTCACGCTCCAGGGCCTGTTCCAGGCAGACGGAAACTATTTTGACAACGATCTGGTCGATCTCAATGGCGCCGACACCAACGACGGCAAAGACCAGGAATTTGAACTGCGCCGCTCTGAAGTGATCCTCATCGGCAAGGGCGTGAAGTTCGATTGGACCGTGGGTTATGACGCCAAGGCCAACAAGTACCTGGACAACAACGTGCGCTACAAGATGGGCACTGCCTATCTGCAAGCAGGCCAGTACAAGCAGCCCAACAGTCTGGAAGAGCTGACCAGCACGCGCCACAACGATTTCATCTCCAAAGCCATGGTCACCAACTTGTTTGGCGTTGCACGCCGTCTGGGTGTGTCCTATGGCGTGGAAGCCCCCAACTATGGCTACGCGCTCAGTGTTTTCGGTCGCGAGCTGACCCGCAACCTGGCGCACGGCAGTGGCTATGGTGTACGCGGCTATTGGGCGCCGATCAACGACGTCGGCCAATTTCTGCACCTGGGCGTTTCAGCGGTGGACTACGACACGGATGCGGACACACTGCGTCTGCGTGTTCGTCCCGATGCCGACTTCGCCACCGCGCGTCTGGTCGACACTGGCAACCTGCTCAACGCTGACCGTCAGCGCACACTGGGTATGGAAGCGGCCTACGTTAACGGCCCGTTCAAACTGCAAACCGAATACATGCGCTCCGAAGTGGATCGCTACAGCACCGGGTTCAGCGCCCAGCCTGCCGGTACCTTCACTGGCGACAGCTGGTACGTCTACGGACTTTGGAACATCACTGGCGAGACCTGGACCTACAAAGCCGGCGTGCCAGTTACCGGCTACCCGGACGCACCCGCCTCGGGCATGTGGCAGCTCGCCGCGCGCTATGACAGCACCGACCTGACCGATGAACCGGTGTTCGGTGGTGACGAACAGAACTACACGCTGGGCGTAAACTGGTACTGGCGCGCCAACTTCAAGTTCATGGCCAACTATGTGAAGGTCAACAGTGAGAAGTTCAACCGCGCTCTGGGGCGCAACATCAGTGACGACCCGAACATCTTCGAAGCGCGCGCCCAGTTCTACTGGTAAGCATTCGGCTTGGTAAACGCTCAGCGCAGCGTGCCGGTATGCCTGTCACCGGCACGAAGTATTGCTCGACTAAGATCGCCAGTTACACGATGAACCGGGGTGGGCCAGAGCCCACCCTTCTATTGCAGCGACGGATCGCAGTAACGCCGCAATTGCCTCAACCCAATTAGGGAAGGTCTGAGTAAGTCACCACTTCGTCTTCGCCACACTGCTTATTGCTTGCCAAACCCCAAAAAACCTGCGGTTTTTCGCCCCCTGACTCAGGCGGCTATCGCGGCTCCGAACTTGTTCAGATGTTTCTTAGGAGTGCTTGTGTTTACCTCAATCAAGATGCGTATCGCCGCCGTCGCACTGACAGCCGCGCTTGCTTCGCCCGCCATCGCCACTGACATAACCGGCGCTGGCGCATCCTTTATCTTTCCCGTCATGACGCGATGGTCGGCCGATTACAACAAAGAAACCGGCAGCAAGGTCAACTATCAGTCGATCGGATCGGGTGGTGGCATTGCGCAAATCAAAGGCGGCACGGTCGACTTCGGCTCGTCCGACGCCCCGCTGACACCGGCCGAACTGAGTGCGGCTGGCCTCGGCCAGTTCCCCTCAGCGATTGGCGGAGTAGTGCCCGTCGTCAATATTCCTGGACTAGTCGCAGGCAACGTACGCTTCACCGGCCCGGTGCTCGCCGACATCTTTCTCGGCAAGCTCACCAAGTGGAATGACCCGGCGATCGCAGCCATCAACGTCGGCGTCAAACTGCCGGATCTGCGCATCACGGTCGTGCATCGTTCGGATGGCTCGGGCACCACATTTAATTTCGTCAACTATCTGTCTAAAGTCAGCCCGGCATGGAAGACCAAGGCCGGCGAAGGCACGACAGTTGTTTGGCCAATCGGCATCGGCGGCAAGGGCAATGAAGGCGTTGCCGCGTACGTGAAGCAGATCAAGGGCGGCATCGGTTATGTCGAGCTGTCGTATGCACTGCAGAGCAAGATGTCCTACGCCGCAATGCAGAACAAGGCAGGCAAGTGGGTGCAGCCGGGCGCCGAGAGCTTTCAGGCCGCCGCAGCGAGCGCGGACTGGGCCAACGCCAAGGATTTCTATCTGATCATGACCGACGCACCGGGCGACGCATCGTGGCCGATCGCCGCAACCAATTTCATCCTGATGTACAAGCAGCCCAAGGATGCGGCCCGCTCCAAAGCGGTGACGGATTTCTTCTCCTGGGTTTACGTCAAAGGACGTACACAGGCAGAAGCGCTGCACTACGTGCCACTGCCGGAACCGCTGGTCAAGCAGGTTCAGGCGTACTGGGCGAGCAACTTCAAGTTCTAAAGTGTTCAAGTTCTCGAGAGCTGAAGTTCTGCTGACTTGAATTTCGCTGCGGCATGCGCTGGGCCTGACCCAGCGCATGCGCGATGGGTGCAAGCAACTCTGTTTAGGGAAACTCTGAGCAAGTCCGAAGCCGCGATAGCTCCCTGAGTCAGGGGGCGAAAAACCGCAGGTTGACCAGCTCCGCTGTTGAGAGGGGGGTTGGCAAGCAATAAGCCGTGTCGCGAAGACGAAGTGGTGACTTATTCAGACCTTCCCTACTAACCCTTTGTATTGAGGCCTTCTGGTGGCAATACCAAGTAACACCAGCAACGGAGCAATGTCGTGAACGCGCAAAGTCCGACTTTCGAAACTGTTCCCAGTGATAGTCGCTCGTTGCGCGATGCCCGAACCGACCGCGCGTTTTCTTGGCTGGTGGCAGCGGCAGGATTTTTCGTTCTGTTCGCACTGCTTGGTGCCGCGTTCTCCATGTTCTGGGGTGGTCGGGAAGCGTTCTCGACCTTTGGCTGGGAATTTTTCACCAGCACCACCTGGGATGTCGGAGCACGCAAGTTCGGCGCGCTCGTGGCGATCTACGGCACATTGGTGACGGCTACCATCGCCATGGTTATCGCCGTGCCAATCAGCTTTGGCATCGCCCTGTTTCTGACTGAAGTGGCACCGCCATGGCTGCGCGGACCGGTCTCCGCGGCGATCGAATTACTGGCCGGAATTCCTTCGATCATCTACGGCATGTGGGGGTTGTTTGTGCTGTCGCCTTATCTCGGCGAGTACGTCTATCCCTGGATGAACGACCATCTCGGTACGCTGCCGTTCATCGGCGCATTGTTCAGTGGCCCGCCACTGGGTATCGGCCTGCTCACCGCCGGCCTGGTGTTGGCGATCATGGTGATCCCCTTTGTCTCTTCGGTCATGCGCGAAGTTTTTCTCACCGTGCCGACGCGGTTGAAGGAATCAGCATACGCGCTGGGTTCGACGACTTGGGAAGTGGTCTGGGACGTGGTACTGCCCTACACTCGCTCGGCGGTAATTGGCGGTGTGTTTCTTGGCCTCGGCCGCGCACTGGGCGAAACCATGGCAGTCACGTTCGTCATCGGTAACGCGTACAACATTTCCACTTCCCTGCTCGATCCCGGAACCTCAATCGCCTCGTCGATCGCCAACGAATTCGCCGAAGCCATTGATCCGTTGCATCGCTCCGCACTGCTGGCATTGGGCTTCGTGCTGTTCATGATCACGTTCGTGGTGCTCGCCATTGCGCGCCTGATGCTGCGACGTCTGTCGATGCGCGAGGGTTCGACATGAGCGCAAGAAGTATCGGAAGCGGACGCATGAGCGGGGCGCAAAAATGAGCACATCAAATCTGCATCGTTGGCGCCGCGTCAAGAATGGCATCGCGTTGACCCTCGGCGGCGCTGCGGCGCTGTTCGGTTTGTTCTGGCTGACCTGGATCCTGTGGACCACTTTGAGCCGTGGCATCGGCGCCATCAATATTGCGCTGTTCACCCAAATGACGCCACCGCCCAATTCTGAGGGCGGGCTGCTCAATGCGTTTTTTGGAAGCACAGTGATGTGTCTGATGGCAATCGCACTGGGCACGCCGATCGGCATCGCTGCTGGCACCTACCTGTCGGAGTACGCCAACAGTCGCAAGATCGGGCACGTCATCCGCTTCGTCAACGACATTCTGCTCTCCGCGCCATCGATCGTGCTCGGACTATTCGTCTACACGCTAGTGGTTGCTACGACCGGCCACTTCTCGGCCATCGCCGGCTCCATCGCGCTCGCTTTCATCGTGCTACCGGTGGTCGTGCGCACCACCGATGACATGTTGCGTCTGGTGCCAAGTCAGATGCGCGAGGCGGCACTGTCGCTGGGTATTCCGCAATGGAAAGTCACCATCCAGATTCTGTATCGCGGCGCCATGGGTGGCATCGTCACTGGTGTGCTACTGGCGTTGGCACGAATCAGCGGAGAAACCGCGCCACTGCTGTTTACCGCGTTCAGCAGCCTTTACTGGAATGCAGACCCGACAAAGCCGATGACCAGTGTCCCGGTCGTCGTGTTCCAGTATGCCGCCAGCCCTTACGATTCATGGCAAGCCCTGGCCTGGGCCGGCGCCTTTGTTCTCACCATGTTCGTGCTGGTACTGGGCGTGGCGGCTCGCCTGATCCTTCTGCGCAATCGGATTACCCATGAATGACCTACGCCTCGCAGTAAAGCCCATGGCCACCAAATCAGATGCCAACGAGGCGGTGCACCACAAACTGATCGCCCGCAACGTCGGCTTTCACTACGGCGACGTCCAAGCGTTGCGCGATGTCAGCATCAATATTCCCGAGCGCAAAGTCACCGCGCTCATCGGGCCCTCGGGTTGCGGCAAGTCCACTTTGCTGCGCGTGTTCAATCGCATCTACGCGATCTACCCGAAACAGGTCGCGGATGGTGAGGTATTGCTGGATGGCGAGAACATCCTGGGACCGAAGTTTCCGCTAAGCCGATTGCGCAGCAAGGTCGGCATGGTGTTTCAAAAACCAGTGCCGTTTCCGATGTCGATCTACGAGAATGTCGCTTACGCCATACGACATCACGAAACGCTGACCCGTTCGCGGATGGACGAGCGAGTCGAGGAAGCGCTGCTGCAAGGTGCTCTGTGGACCGAGGTCAAGGACAAACTCAAGCGCAGCGCGCTCGGGTTGTCCGGAGGCCAACAACAGCGCTTGTGTATTGCACGCGCCATTGCGCTGCGGCCAGAAGTGATCCTGCTCGACGAGCCAACTTCCGCGCTGGATCCGATCGCCACCGGAAAAATCGAGCAGCTGGTTGCCGACTTGAAGAAAAGCTACACCATCGTCATCGTTACCCATAACATGCAGCAGGCTGCGCGATGTTCCGACTTCACCGGGTTCATGTATCTGGGCGAGTTGATCGAGCACGGCGTCACCGAAAAGATGTTCACCAATCCCGGAAAGCAGCAAACCGAGGATTACATCACCGGCCGATTCGGCTGAGGACCGCCATGAACGATACGCACGAACACATCGTCAAGCAGTACGACAGCGAGCTGCACCGCCTCACCGGCGAAATCATGCGCATGGGTGAGCTTGCGATTTCGCAGCTTGGCGATGCCATGGATGTACTGCAACGTCGCGACTCGACTGCGGCGAAGCGGGTCATCGCCAATGACAGCACCATTGATGCGTTGGAGCACGAGGTCAGCCACGACGTGATCCGGCTGTTGGCGCTGCGCCAGCCGATGGCTCGGGATTTGCGCGAGGTGCTGGCTGCCCTGCGCATTGCCTCCGACATCGAGCGCATTGGTGACTATGCCTCCAACGCGGCCAAACGCTCGCTGGCGCTCAATGAATCGCCGGCCATCGCGATGGTACCCGGACTCAATGCGCTAGCCCGCATGGCCACCGACATGCTGCGCGAAGTACTCGCCGCTTACCGTGACCGCGACGAAACCCGCGCCATGATCGTGCGTGCGCGCGACGCCGAACTCGACGCGCTGTACACCGGTCTGTTCCGCGAATTGCTGACCTATATGGCTGAGGACCCACGCAGCATTTCCTCTGCGATCCACGTCATGTTCATCGCCAAGAATCTGGAACGCGTCGGCGACCACGCAACCAATATCGCCGAAAGCATCTGGTTCATAGTGCATGGCACGCCGCTGCTGGATGAGCGCGAAAAGCGGGATTTCACCACGGCGCCCATTCGCGCGTAGGGGCTATCCGTAGGAAGAGCGTCCGCGCAAAGCGCGGACCCACCCCAGATCCACAGCACGCTGGTGGGTCCACCCTTTGTTCCGACGCGTTCAATGATCGGAGTTGACTGAGCATGGCCACCACCGCAGCGGCCACCTACGGCGCCGATCAAGCCGGTCTGATCTGTGGCTTTTTGTTTGATCCTGCGAGTGGCGCGCGCTCGATTGATTCGGTCGAGGCAGCGCTACAGCTCGCGCATCTGCATGCTGACGACGCCGGTGCCGAAGGCGTTCCGCACGCTGGAATATTTGTCTGGCTACACTTTGATCTCGCCCACGCTGCCGCAGAATCCTGGCTACAACGACACGCCGGGTTGGATGAAGCGTTCTTCGAGTCCTTGCAGGATGGTCTGCACTCCACTCGCATCGAACGCGCTGAACAGTCGTTGCTCGCGGTCATCAACGACGTTCACTTTGATTTCGACTTCGAACCTTCCGACATTGCCACGCTGTGGATCAGCGTCGATCGCAATTTGGTGGTTACGGCCAGGCGGCGGCCGTTGCGTTCGGTTGATCAACTGCGCATCGCGGTGAAGCGTGGCGACGTCTTCGCATCCACTGCGGAATTGTTGGAACACCTGCTGCGCGCGCAGGCCGACGTGCTGGTCGACATTGTGCGCGGCGTCACCTCGCGCATCGACAAAATCGAGGATCAGCTACTGAGCGGGCGTCTCGATCACAAGCGCGTGAAACTCGGTGGCCTGCGTCGATTGCTGGTTCGTCTGCAGCGCCTGCTCGCTCCCGAACCTGCTGCCCTATTCCGCCTTCTGCAACACCCGCCGGGTTGGCTGGTGGAATCTCATGTACAGGCGTTGCGCCAGTCCACTGAAGAATTTTCGGCGGTGCTGCGTGACATGGCGGCAGTGCAGGAGCGCATCAAGCTGCTGCAGGAAGAAATTGCCGCCAGCGTCAATGAAGACAATGGACGCAGTTTATTCGTGCTGACCATCGTCACCGTGCTGGCGCTGCCGATCAATATCATTGCCGGATTACTGGGCATGAATGTTGGCGGCGTGCCGTTGGCAGAACACCCCCATGGATTTTGGATGGTGGTGGCAATCGTCGCCAGCTTCACGGCGATCGCTGTACCCGTGGCGTTTCGCAAACGCGAGCGCTGAGGAGTCCCCGGGAGTGCAACAGTTTTTCAGTCGCCGAATCTGCGTTGGCCTGCCGCAAAAACCAAGAGCGCCCGCTTAGTGCGTGACCAGCGTCATGGTGTCATCTCATAGTGATTCGAACCGCGGTGCTTGAAGGCAGCCGCGTAATTGGACAGCACACCGGGAGTCAGCTGGCCGTTGGTGTAGGAAACCGCCAGGAAACCGGTGACCGGAACGCCATCCCAACGACCACCGCTCTGATCGGGTCGCATTCGCTGGAACTGGATCGCTGATCCTGAGGTGGTACCTGTTGCGTCGTAAAAGCGATAAATGGCCCAGCCATCGAACACGCCCACGTCGATGGTTTCGGTGTCCATCACCAGTCGTGAGCCCAGTATATTGCTTCCCGCATTTATCGTCGCAAGCTGGTTGAAGGTGACGACATTGCTCGACCAACCCAGCCGCGGGATCACTACCGGGGGTGACGGCGGACAGATGAAATCGCAACAACCGAAAGGATCGGTGCAAAATGTGGCGTTCGGGCCTTCCTCACGATTGAACACCGTATGATTCGAATCCACCGCTGCGCTACCGGTGTTTGTAGACGAGCTCGTGCGCGGAAAAATTTGTGTGAAGGGCGCGATCGCCGTGGCACCTACTAGTTCCTGATCTACGTATGCGTACTTCGTGGGAAAGGTCACCACCCATTCCGAAGCACCGCCCACGCTGGCACTGGTAATGAACTCGTTGTCGATCTCGTCCTGCACAAACAACGCGGATACCGCATCGATCGCCTGCGACAGTGGATAAGATGACGTCACCACTTCGCCGTTGTGGAACACCCTGGCTACCGCAGTCTCGGCCGTGGTGCGCGCGCTGGACAGCGATGGCGATGGCTCACCAGGCCTGACGTGCTGAACGATGTCGCTGAACCCATCTATGGCTTCAGCACTGTACGACATCATCGTGCCTTCAAGTGCATCAACAATCGAAGCAGTGCCAAACAAGCCGCCTTGGGGCGGGTTCATGTCGACAAGCGCATTGACCGACCAGTAAGTGGCGTCGGCTGAAGCCGCTCCAAGTGGAAGCCAGGCGTCATGCACCAGCATGCAATTATTCGGAACGCCGCCGCCATCATGGGTGATTGCGGTGAGTGATGTGCGCTCCCGATCGACCACTTCGCCCATCTCGATCATCTCGAAATAGCCCTCGCGCGTGCGATCCAGGGTGTTTGGACCCGCGTCATTGGACGCGCCGGTATACCTGTAATTGGGAAACGGTGTATAGCGATTGCCGTTCGACAGTTGCGGCAACGCTGTATTTCCCTTGACGCGCGGCACCGTACAACTGTTGTCAGTGGTGACGAGATTGCCAGGGTTGTTCGGCCCGTCATCCGCGAGCGAGAATACTGAGGCCGTCCAAACATCGAACGGTGACAGGTAGAGATTGAAATCGAGAATCGCGCGGGCGTTGTGCCCTTCGCGCAACCGGACGCGAATGGCTTTGCCACGCTCGGTTCTGTTGACCACCGAGATCAGCGTCTGATTACCCGCATTGACTGTGTAGTAGGGAAAGATCAGTACTTGACCAGTGCCCAGCGGATTGAGATTGAGGGCGTGGGCATCGCCGACGACGCCGGCTGCCATGGCGATACCGACAATCACCGCATTCGTTAGCACGCTTGTCTTCATCACTCCCTCCGGTGTTGGCAATCCAATCTCGACAACTCGGCGTCCCGCTGGCGGATAAACACGGCGACGGCGGATCCAGTCCTCAATAAAATGTGTCCAGCTTTCTTGCTGTTCCAGCGCATTTGACCCAGCCCAGTTCAATCTGCCGACTGACCGCTTGATCCAAGGAAGGTCTGAATCAGTCACCACTTCGTCTTCGCCACACTGCTTGCTGCTTGCCAAACCCCCGCTCTCAACAGCGGAGCTGGTCAAAACCTGCGGTTATTGTAAGCGTCCGCCACAGCGCATCTACCGGATAGCTTCCTGGTCTGTTGAAGTGGCTTAGGGGTTGATGGGCGCAGTCCAGTGATGTGGGAGCAGTGCGTGGATGTTTTTGTCGAGGGTGGAGGGCAG
>Ga0163146_10002655_pt1 | contig 23786 bp, 25 predicted proteins | sample OliLakLV19MP7G1_FD_148648 | JGI IMG/M metagenome (GOLD analysis project Ga0163146, IMG submission 148648) | Freshwater microbial mat bacterial communities from Lake Vanda, McMurdo Dry Valleys, Antarctica - Oligotrophic Lake LV.19.MP7.G1 | ecosystem: Environmental > Aquatic > Freshwater > Lake >...
CCCCCCTGCCCACCCCAGTGACCACCGACGACCATCGCCGAACCGAATGTGCCTTTGTGCCCGCGCTCGTCGCGCGGAGGCAGCGCGGGATCATCGCTGATGATCTCGAGGCTCATCGCGCACTCGCCGGCTGTTTGCCGCGCGCCGGTTGCGTGCTGTCTTCCATCACTTCGATTCCGATGTTGCCCATCAGCGTCAGTGAACTCGACCACATCGGATCCGTCGCCCCGGCGCTCAAGTCGCCGACCGCGGTGCACACGTGGGCCGCATGAAACCGTGTGCGCAATGTCGCATCGAAATCGAGCCACATCGGTGGCGCGCCATCGTCGCCCGGCAGCAGCGCCTGCGTCCAGACATGCCATGCCCACACATCTCGCTTGCCTGAGAAGGCATCGGCATAGACGAGACCGCTCGCCAGCCGTGCCGGGATCTTCGCTCCGCGCAGCATCGCCGTGAGCAGCACGGCGTGCTCGCTGCAGTCACCCGACGCAGTACGAGCGGCGTCCGCTGCCGACGCGAACGCGCTGGACAGGTTCTTGTTCGTGATGTGCCGCCCGACGAACCGCCGTAGAAGCTCAGCCCTTTCGCGCGGTGCAGCATCAGCGTGGCCGTCGAGCGCGCGGCGCAGCAGCGCCTGCACGTCCTCCGTGTCGAAGTTCACAAGGCTGCTCGGCGCCAAAAACTTCGGATCCTCCGCCTCTCCCGGCTGCGCGGGGCTCCCGCGGTCGGCGTCGATCACGACCTCGATCTGCCCCGGCCCGATACGCGTCGTCCGCTGGGCGCCGACCGACGGAAGGTCGACGATGTCCCCCTCCCGCGCCGTCACGCGCAGCGTGAGATGCATCGACTCCAGCGCCCCTTTGATCGGCCGATTGGCCGGCACGAAGCTCTTGACGAGCACTTCCGCGCCACCCTTCTGCGCAGTGGCAAGCGCCTTCTCCTTTGAGGTGAGCCGCGTGCGCAGTGCGCCGATGCCGAGCTTCGCTGTACTGTCGACCAGTTGACCGTCGCTCGCATAGCGATCCATGCTCGGCACCGGCAACGTGTCGCTCTTCACCTCCCACAGCGACACTGAAATCTGGCGCACCTCAGGCTGATGGTCGATGACCGCCTGGCCAACACCGGCGCGCTTCATCGTGACGTTGGAGAGCTGCAGACCCCCTTCGAGGTCGAGCGACTGCAACGAGATGTCGCGCGCGCCGGCCCGCAGACGGTTCGTGACGTAGAGCTCCAGCGCGAAGGGCGGGAGCCAGTCGACACTCTTGATCTGTTCCTTTCGCTGTGCCCCGCGCTCGGTGATCTCGACGTTCCAAACGTCTCCCTGGCGATCAAACGCGTAGCGGACCTCGGTCGGAGTCCCGCCGGTCGACTGCCGTACGATGGCGCTGAGGGGAACGCCTTTGTCGGTCTCGATGAACTCGCTTTCCATCGTGACGGAAACGTCGTTGCCCCCGCCACGCGCCAGCTTGAGCGTCGTGCGCGATGTGGTCCGCACACGCTCGCCGTCACGCTCCGTGACGATCTGCGACGAGCCGCAGGGATCATTCGCCAGCGTCAGCTCGAACCAGCGCTCGCGTTCCTGCGTCCACTCCGCGCCAGCGGCGCTGCAGAGGAACAGTGCTGCGCACACCAGCGACCAGATACTCGCGCGGAACCGCATGTCAGATCTCCTGCGGCTTCGCGCCTTGAGTCTTCATCAACGGAAAGAGAATGACGTCGCGGATGGACTGCGAATTCGTCAGCAGCATCGCCACTCGGTCAACACCGAGGCCCATTCCGCCCGCCGGCGGCATGCCGACGCGCAGAGCCTCGAGAAAGTCTTCGTCGAGCGAACGGAACGTGCTTTCTTCTTCATCGCCGCCCTTGAGCTGCTCGGTGAATTTCGCAAGCTGGATGTCCGGGTCGTTGAGCTCGGTGTAGGCCGGCCCGATCTCCATGCCCGCGATGAAGAGGTCCCAACGCTCGCAGAGCGCAGGAACCGTCCGGCTCGGCCGCGTGAGCGGCGAGATCGCGCTTGGATAGTCGAGCACAAACGTCGGCCGCGCAGGGTTCAGCAGCGGTTCGGCCAGCTCTTCAAAGAGTTCATTGACCAGCAGCCAGTCGTCCATCGACGCTTCGTCCTTCACATGCAGCTCGCGGGCCTTCGCGCGCACCTTCGCGACATCCGTCATTGCAAAGCCGCATGCCTTCTCGAACAGATCTCCGTAGATGACGCGATCAAACGGCGCGGCGTAGTTGATCCGAAGCTCACCGAACGGCAGGATCGGTGCGGACTCGGTGCCTTCGACCGCGGCGCCGGCTGCCTTCTGTTCGCGCCACGTGTCACACGCGAGCGAATGCACGAGCCCTTCGACGAGCGCGAGCATGGTCATGTAGTCACCGAACGCCTCGTACGCCTCCATCGCGGTGAATTCGGGATTGTGGCTGCGGTCCACGCCCTCGTTGCGAAAGTTGCGGTTGATCTCAAAGACCTTCGGCATGCCGCCGACAAGCAGCCGCTTCAGATACAGCTCTGGAGCAATGCGCAGAAAGAGCGACATGTCGAGCGTGTTGTGATGCGTCACGAACGGACGCGCTGCCGCGCCGCCGGCGAGCGGCTGCATCATCGGCGTCTCGACTTCGAGATACCCCTGGTTTTCCATGTAACGGCGCATGCGCGAGACGATTCTCGAGCGCGCCTTGAACGTCTGGATCACTTCCGGATTCGCGTACATGTCGATGTAGCGCTTGCGATACCGCGTCTCGGAATCAGTCAGGCCATGCCACTTCTCCGGCGGCGGAACCAGCGACTTCGCGTGGATCGTGATCGCCGTCGCCCACACGCAGGTCTCCTTGCGATTTGTGCGTCCGACAGGCCCGTCACAGACGATTACATCGCCATAGTCAAGGCGCTTCGCGACTTCAAAATCGCGTTCGCTCGTCGCCTTGCGGGACACGCTGATCTGCAAATCGCCGCTGTGATCGCGCACCCAGAGGAAGATGAGCTTGCCCATGTCGCGAAACTGCACAACGCGACCGGCGACGCGCACGCGCGGCCGCGAATCGTCCGGCGCCTCGGTCTTGGACGTGGCTTCGTAAAGAAGATGCGCGTCCTCGCTGAACGCGTCGCGCGCCTGCACCAGGCTCACAAGCCCGTCGACGCGACCGCCGTACGGCTCGATGCCCAGCTCGTCGCGATGCTTGCGCAGTTTCTCCCGGCGGGCCGCGATCAGGTCGGAACCGTCGGATGGAACCGGTTCAGGGACATGCGGGTCGGCGGCAGGCGGGACGGACGGCTCGGACACTGGTTGCTCCAACGGGCGATGCCTACGGGTGAAGGGCGGGCGGCACCTGTTCATGGGGCCGCTCGCAAGAGCGAATTTCGGCGGTTTGCGTGGACTCACCCACCGAACGCGTTGCGACAGCGAGTGGCGATGGTACCCTCTTCCGATTCTGCACCGCACGTCCTCGGGTCCGAAGCGCATCGCGAATGTGTGCTCGTCCGGCTGCATATCTGAACTATGACGCCAGCTAACGCTATTCGCCGCATTGGAGTTCTGACGGGCGGCGGTGACTGCCCCGGGCTGAACGCCGTGCTCCGCGCCGTCACCAAGACCGCTATCCGCATGCACGGCATGGAAGTGGTCGGCATCGAGGACGGCTTTCTCGGCCTCATCGAGAACCGCACCCGCCCGCTGACATTCAGGGATGTTTCAGGCATTCTGACGCGCGGCGGAACGATTCTCGGCAGCAACAACAAAGCCAACCCCTCCCGGTTCTGCGTCGGCCTGAACGCGGCCGGCGAGCCGGTGTTCTGCGATGTGACCGATCGATGCCTCGACACGGTCAATCGCAACCGGCTCGATGCGCTCGTCGTCATCGGCGGTGACGGCACGATGGCGTGCGCGGCACCGCTGGTGCTCGCGGGCGTGAACGTCATCGGTGTCCCGAAGACGATCGACAACGATCTCGTCGGCACGGAGATCACGTTCGGATTCCTGACCGCCGTCGCGACCGCGACGGATGCGCTCGATCGGCTGCACTCGACAGCCGACAGCCATCACCGCGTGATGGTGTGTGAAGTCATGGGGCGCAACGCCGGCTGGATCGCGCTGCATTCAGGCGTCGCGAGCGGATCCGACGTGATTCTGCTCCCGGAAATCCCGTTCGACCTCGATGTCGTCGGAGACTACATCCGCAGCCGCATGCGCAGCGGACCCGGCTTCGCGATCGTCGTCGTCGCTGAAGGGGCGAAGCTGCGCAACGGAAGCCAGATCGTGGCGCGCCACGATCCGACGAGCGCTGATCCCATCCGGCTCGGCGGCATCGGTCATCTCGTGGCCAAGGAGATCGAATCGCGCACCGGTGCGGAAACCCGCACCACCGTCCTCGGCCACATACAGCGCGGCGGCATGCCGATCGCCGCCGATCGCGTCCTTGGAACGAACTTCGGCTACTACGCGCTCGAAACGCTCATGCGCGGCGGCGTCGGCCGCATGATCGTCCGCGACGCCAACGAGTTCAAGGATGTTGACCTGCTGTTTGCAGCGGGAAAACAGCGGCTTGTTCCCATCGATCATCCGCTGATTGTCGCGGCCCGCGGTATCGGCACCTGCTTCGGCGACTACGTGGGGAAACCGATGAGCACGTCGCAACATGCGGTCGTCGTGTAGCCTGTGTCTGGAGGGCTCTTGTGGATCCGGTTGTTTTCCTTGACCGCGACAACACGCTGATCGAGAACGATGGCGACCTCGGCGACCCGTCAAAGGTGCGCATGATGTCCGGCGTCTCGGACGGTCTGAAGCGACTGAAGGGCGCCGGCTTCCGTCTTGTCGTGGTGACGAATCAAGGCGGCGTCGCCCGCGGACGCTATGGCGAGGCGGAAGTCGAGAAAGTGCACGCCCGCATCGCCAGCCTCGTGGACGAAGAGTGCGGAGGCGCACGGATCCTTGACCGCTTTTACTACTGTCCGTTCCACCCCGAGGGAACGCATCCTGATTACCGGCGCGAGCATCCGTGGCGCAAGCCGCAGGCGGGCATGCTGCTGCAGGCGGCGAGCGATCTCGGACTGGATCTTGACCGCAGCTGGATGATCGGCGATCAGCCGCGCGACATCGCAGCCGGCCGTGCCGCCGGATGCCGCACCATTCTGATCGGTCCGGATGCGGAACTCGGGGGCGGCACAGGGACGGAGTTCGTCTGCCGCGATTTCACCGATGCCGTCGAGACGGTGATGTGGCATCGCATGAATGATGCGAGCGACGCGCCCAAGCGCGCCCAAGCGCGGGCGCAGAGCACGATTGACCTGAAACCGGCCACCGAACCGCGATCGATGACCCTCGTCGCGCCGCCGCGGCGCAAGGCGAAGATCCGCACCTCGAAGCAGGAGCGGCGCGGCGCGAAGTCGACGCTTGAGCCGCTGCGCCGGGCACTTGTCGAGCTTGTCGAAGAGGTGCGCACCGATCGCACGCGGCGCGGCGAGTTTGGACCGATGCGCCTCGCCGCCGCTGCAGTGCAGCTGGTCACAATCGTTCTCTTCGTCTTTGCGATGCTCGAGCTCAACGAACTCCAGCAGTTCGCACGGTGGATGGCCGGCGCCGTACTTGCGCAGCTCGTGACCATCGCGCTCCTACTTTTTGACGGGCATTGACGCCATGACCCAGCCAGGCGAGCGTGCGACGGTGACACTGCACGCTGCGCTCGGCGAACCGCTCAGGGATAACGCTACGCGCTCAATGGTGGTCGCGACCGTGCACGCCATCGCAGAGCGGAACGGCGTGCGCGTGATGTTCGTCGATCACGATGAACGCCGCGTCACGGTGACGCTTGCGGCCAGTTCCATCGTCGCGGTCGGTCTCGCGGTGGAACTTCGCCGCGTGACGAACGCCTGGCATCAGGGAAAATTCGGCACGCCGATCTGGGATGCGCCGGGGGATGCACCATGATGGCGCCGCCGCGTCGTGGCCTCATCGTCGCGCCGTCATGGGTCGGTGACGCGGTCATGGCGACGCCCGCATTTGTTGCGTTGCGCGCCGCGTGGCCGGCGGCGCACCTGACGCTCGTCTGCCGGCCCGGCATCGATCAGGTGCTGGCGAATCTTCGGTCGAACGATCGGGACGTCTTTGACAGCATCGTCGTTGATCGCATGGGCGGCGCCTTCGGCCCCGCCCGCGCCGGACTCCGACTGCGCCGCCCGCGTGCGGATTGCGCGGTGCTCTTTCCAAACTCGTTTCGTACGGCGCTCGCGGTGCGGATCAGCGGAGCGACGCGGCGCGTCGGTTACGCGCGCGACGGGCGCGGCGCACTCCTGACCGATCGCGTGGCGCCGCCGTCCGCGCGACCGACGTCGACGGTTGATTCCTACTGCGATCTTGTCGAGCGGGGCCTCGGAGTGCGCGTCGCTGACCGGCGCCCGCGGCTTGGCATATCGGAGGCGGATGCGAGAGCGGCGCACGTGGCGCTCGCCGGCCTGGCGCCGCCGATTGCGCTGCTCGTTCCGGGCGGCAACAACGCGATGAAGCGCTGGCCACCCGAGCGATTCGCCGCCGTCGCTGACGCGCTCGTTCGCACGCGGGGGTTCACGGTCGCCGTCTCTGGAAGCCCGCGCGAAAGCGACACGCTGCAGGCGGTGCTCGCCGCCGCGCGGGTTCCGATCACGAATCTCGCCGAACGGACGGGCGATCTTGGAACGCTCAAGGCCATCGTGTCGTCCGCGGCTCTCGTTGTGACCAATGACACCGGACCGCGGCACATCGCTGCAGCATTCGCGGTCCCGACCGTGGCGCTGTTCGGTCCGACCGATCACCGATGGACCACACTGCGCGATGTGCCGGAGCAGGTCCTGAACGCCGAGCCGTTTCTTCCTGAAGAACTCGTTGCCGATGATCGGGCCGCGTTCTGCCGCATCGACCGCATCTCCGTCGGTGACGTTGTCGCCGCCATCGATACGGTGCTGTCACGCGCCGCGCGCCTTGCGCAACCCTAAATGCAACGCCTCGAAGAACGCGGGATGGCGCGATTCCCCCTGCGGCGCGAGCTCGCTGACGAGGGCTTGCAATGATCGCGCGCGTTCGCTGTCACGATGGCGCGAGCGGCGCACGCCCACGGGGTCGATCACCACGATTGACCCGTGCGGTGTCACTACAAAATTCGAGAGCTTGCCGTCACGATGAAACAGCTGGGCATCCTCGATGCGCTGCAGCACCGTGGCCAACTCACTGCCGAGCCTCCGGCACTCGGCGTCCGAAGCGGTGCTCAGTCGATCAAGCAGCGAAACCCCTTCGATCCACTCGAGACGTATCTCGATCGCGAAGCCCCCGCGCGTCGTGAGACCAGCCCTTCCGCGGGCTCGGGGCGTCACGATCCCCGCGCTCTGAAGCAGGCGGGCACCGCGAAGCTGGCGCTGCGCCTGATGAATACCACAGGCGTGCTTGCAGACGTTCCAGAGCGTGCCGGGCCAGCGCTTGGCCAGCACCGTTTCGCCGTCACGATCACGCACGAGGAACACGCCGCGCGTTCCTTCGCACTTGAGTGTGCGGATCGTCCCGGGCGGGATGGACCTGTTCGCCCGCTGCTCCGACATCGCGGCTGGTTCGGAATCGTCGAACGACATGGCGGAGTTCCCCGGAATCGCGGAGACTAACGCTTTCCCATGACTTGGGTCCTGCTGATCATTTTCGCGTTCTTCGCCGGAAGCGTTCCCTTCGGCCTCCTCATCGCGAGGGCAAAGGGCATTGACATCCGCGCGCACGGATCGGGAAACATCGGCGCTACCAACGTAGGGCGAGTGCTGGGCAGGCGCTGGGGCTTTCTTTGTTTCGCGCTCGACGCCGCGAAAGGGGCCGCGCCGGTGCTCATCGCTGGTTGGGTGCAGTCGTTGCTCGGCGTGCCGATCGTGGCGATTCCCGAGCCGGACCTGTGGTGCTGGCTCGCTACCGGCGTCGCCGCGCTGCTCGGCCATGTCTACAGCCCGTGGATCCGCTTCAAAGGCGGCAAAGGTGTCGCCACCGGCTTTGGAGCGTTCCTCGCGATGTGGACGCCGCTCACGACCGCCACCGGCGTCGCGCTCCTCGTGTGGTTCGTGCTGCTCAAACTCACCAAGATGATGTCGCTCGCGAGCATCATTGCCGCGATATCGATTCCTGCGACGATCATGATTCACTGTTCGCTGCTCGCGAAACCGGCGCAGGCGTTTCGCGCGGCGACTCCGACGCTCATCGTGTCCGGCGCGATGGCGCTGCTGATCATCTTCAAGCATCGGGCCAACATCGGCCGCATTCTCAGCGGCCAGGAACTCAAGGTGAAGGCGTGACGTCTCCCTCGCCGTACGACGGATATCAGTCACCGCTGGAATCGCGCAACGCGAGCAGAGAGATGCGCTCCGTCTGGAGCGCCCAGCGCAAGTTCTCCACATGGCGGCGCATTTGGCTGGCGCTTGCCGAGAGCGAGCGCGATGTCGGACTTCCGATCACGACCGCACAGATTGACGAGCTGCGCCAGCATCTCGATGACATTGACTTCGCCGCAGCGGGGAAGCACGAGGCGCGGCTTCGCCACGACGTGATGGCGCACGTTCACGCACTCGGCGACGTGGCGCCCAACGCGCGGCCGATCATTCACCTCGGCGCGACGAGCCAGGATGTCGTCTGCAATGCCGACATTCTGATCCTGCGCGATGCCCTCGGACTCATCGCGCTGAAACTCGCGCGAGTGATCGATCGTCTCGGCCGCTTCGCGCTGGAGCGCAAGGACTTGGCGACCCTTGGATTCACGCACTATCAGCCCGCACAGCCGACGACCGTCGGCAAGCGCGCGACGCTGTGGGCGCAAGACTTCGCGATCGCGCTCGATGACATCGAATCGCGCCGCGCCGGCCTCCGACTGAAGGGACTTCGCGGCGCGACCGGAACGCAAGCGAGTTTTCTGTCGTTGCTCGATGGTGACGCCGAAGCGGTGGACCGGCTCGAGGCGCTCTTCGTGCAGCGGCTCGGTGCGGGGGCTGCGTGGAGTGATGCGGAGTGCATTCCGGTGTGCGGACAAACGTACCCGCGCGTCGTCGATGCCCAGGTGCTGTCATCGCTCGCGATCGCGGCTGCTGCCGTGCACAAGTGCTGCAACGACGTGCGGCTTCTCTCCAATCTGAAGGAAGTCGAGGAGCCGTTTGAAGCCGACCAGATCGGATCCTCGGCGATGCCCTACAAGCGGAATCCGATGCGCTGCGAACGAGCGACCGGACTCGCGCGGTTCGTGATGAGTCTGACACACAATGCGTATGACACAGCGGCGACGCAGTGGCTGGAGCGAACGCTCGACGACAGTTCCAATCGCCGCCTCTCGCTGCCGGAATCATTTCTCGCGCTCGACGGCGCGCTCGACATCATGGCGAACGTGACCGGCGGTTTCGTGGTTCACGAGTCGATGATCGCGGCGCATCTGCACGCCGAATTGCCCTTCATGCTGAGTGAGAATCTGATGCTGGCGGCCGCAAAGTCAGGTGTGGATCGGCAATCCGCGCACGAGGCCGTGCGCGTGCACAGTCAGGCGGCGGCGGCGCGGGTGAAGGGCGAAGGCAGTTCGAACGATCTGCTGGAAAGGCTCGCAGGCGATCCGCTGTTTGCCCGCGTGGATCTCGACGCGGTGTGCTCGGCACAAGGCGCGACGGGGCGCAGCGCCGAACAAGTCGAACGGTTTGTCCGCGACGTCGTCGAACCCGTTCGCCAGCGCTATGGCGCCGCATTGGCCGAGTCGCCCGAGCTCATCCTGTAATTCTCTGTCGTAACGGCGGCGCCCGAGTTCACTTCCGATGCCCATTCCCCGTCTCCGTCACGACAGTACTGCGCTCCTGGTGGTCGACGTGCAGGAACGACTGCAGGCATCGATCCACTTGGGCAGCGACGTCGCGTTCAACTGCGGTGCCTTGGTCCAGGTCGCGGAGGTCCTTGACCTTCCGACGATCGTGACCGAGCAGTACGTGAAGGGCCTCGGGCACACAGTCGAGTCCATCCGGACGAAGCTTCCGTCGACCGTCCATGTCATTGAGAAGACGCGCTTCTCAGCCCTTGTTCCGGAGACACTCGCCATTCTCGACCGCCACGCGATCGCGTCGGTCCTGCTCTGCGGCGTCGAGGCGCACGTGTGCGTCCTGCAGACCGCGCTCGATCTTCTGGCCACCGGCCGGCAGGTCTTCCTCGTCACCGACGCGGTGTCGAGCGGTCAGCGCGATCAGGTGCAGCACGCGATCGCCCGCATGGAGGGCGCCGGCGCGGTCCGGAGCGGAACACTCGGGGCGACCTACGAACTGTTGGGCGACGCGGCCAATCCGCGCTTTAAAGCATGTCTGAGCATCGTCAAACAGGTTCGGGCCGTCGATCATGGTCGATAACCGGAGCGGAACGCCGCCGGAGCCCACGGCGGATCCAGCTCAGCCCCTTACGGCGAGTGAATTTTGCTCCCTGATCCGTGAGGAACTATGCCGGAAGGGGGGCCGAAGTCCCTGCGGGCCTGTATTCTGCGGGTCCGCCTGAGTTCCGAAGGCCCGGGAAGCCCCCGCGGTCCCTTCGCACTCTCTTCTGCCACCTTTGGGGAGTGGACATCCGATGGAAGCCTACGACCGCCTTGTCAAACTCGTGACTGAAGTAGAGGACGACGTGAAGAAGGCCGAGGGCGGTAACAAAGCCGCCGGCACGCGCGTCCGCAAAATTATGCAAGAGGTGCGTCAGGCCGCTCAGGATCTGCGCGCCGCCATCCTTGAGGCCCGCGGGGGCGATGATGATGCGGCGCCCATCCCCCAGCCAGGAAGCAAGCCCGGCGCGAAGCCCGCTCCGCCAGCCCCGAAGAGTTGACGGAGCTGCGCACATGATGTTGACCACGTCATGCTGAGCACATGATCGCGGGGGTGAATTCCGCCCAATGGTGAGCTGCGATGGCCCGTAGGCGGTTGTGAGCCCTATTGGCCCGTGCGCTTCTGGTCCATGATCGCGCGTATTTTCGCACCGAGGGCGTGCCTTGCCAGTCCAACCGCTTTTTGACATCTCCGGCATCGACAAATCTGCCGTCGCCTGCACTCCGGACGACGTGGGTCGCGTGAATCCGCAGGCCGGTCACATGCGCCACCTCGATCACGTCATCTGGCTTGACGACAATCTGATCACGATCCTCGGAGTCAAGTTTGTCCGTCACGACGAGTTCTGGGTGCCAGGCCACATCCCCGGACGACCGCTCTTTCCTGGCGTGTTGATGATCGAGGCGGCGGCGCAGACTTCGAGCTACCTGCAGCGGGTGAAGTACAAGAACCCCGGGTTTCTGGGCTTTACTCGCTGTGAAGACACCAGTTTCCGAGGCCAGGTGGTCCCGGGCGACACGCTGCTGTTGCTGGCGAAAGAGATCAGCTCAAGCGCCCGGCGTTTCGTCTGTCTTGCCCAGGGAATCGTCAACGATCGCATCGTGTTCGAGACGAAGATCACGGGAATGACGATCTAGCAGCCCGTGCTCGCCCTCGCTACCAAAGCACTTTCACCACGGACTGCTAACTACACGATGCCTTCGCAGCAACCAGTCGTCCCACCCGATCCGCTGGTGTTCGAGCCGCTGCTGAAACATCGCGCGTGGGGCGGAGACCGACTCCGGCGTTTCGGCAAGCGTGTTCCCCCCGGCATTCGTATCGGCGAAAGCTGGGAACTCGCGGACCTTCCCGACGTGATCGCCGACGGGCAAAGTCGCGTCGCGTGCGGCCCATACGCCGGCGTCACCCTCCGCGAGGTGCTGCATTCGAGTCCAGCCACGGCCGCGAACATCATGGGCACGGCATCGCTCGCCCCTGACGGCGGATTCCCCCTGCTGGTCAAGTTTCTCGATGCCAATGAACACCTCTCCGTGCAGGTCCACCCCGATGCGGCCTACACCGCGGCGTTTCCTGACGCTCATCGGAAGACCGAAGCGTGGGTCGTTCTGGAGGCCGCGCCCGGAGCGGTGCTCTACCGGGGCGTGAAGGAAAGTGTCCACCGCGAGCAGTTCTTCGAGGACCTCATTGCTTCTGATGGGCCAGGGGTGGTTCCCCATCTGAACGCCATCGCGGTGGAACGCGGCGATTGCATCTACCTGCCGAGCGGCATCTGCCACGCGCTCGGGGCGGGGATTGTCGTCGCGGAGGTGCAGACGCCGAGCGACACCACGTTTCGGGTGTTCGACTGGAACCGCAACGACCCGATCCGTCCGCTGCACCTGGAGCCAGCTCGGCGCGCCATGCAATTCGGTGCGGATCAGGAAGACGGAGTGGCAGGTGTCGTGCGCCGTGCGAACGTCCGGCCATTCCTGACCCCAGGACTCGCAACCCGTCCGCTGTGTCGAACACCCGTGTTTGCGATCGAATGGATCGACGCGGCGCCCAGCAGCCATCTCGACATTGTCAGTGACGGCGGACCAGCGGTCTGGTCGCTCGTGGAGGGCACCGCCCAGCTCGAAGGGCCGGCCGGCGAAGCGCTTCGGCTCCGCACGGGTGACACGGCACTCATTCCCGCGCGGCTCGAAGGATGGTCGGCACGGTTCCCTGACCGGGCTACGCTGCTGCGCACAACCTTGCCTTCGCCGTATGACCAGCTTCGCGCCTGACGCTGCCCTCCGAGAGGGGTCTCCCTGCATGATGTTCCTGCCCCGTCTGACCCATCCTCTGCTGGTCGCGCTCGCGGTGATGGGGGCCGCACTGAGCGTGCAGACGGCGGCGGCGACGCAGCATCTGGTCGCGGCGGGCGACGACTGGTCCAAGCTGAAGGAAAAGCTGAAGCCGGGGGATGAAATCATCCTGATGCCCGGCAACCACAAGGGGGCGAGGTTTGACGATCTGGCAGGCGAGCCCGGCAAGCCGATCGTCATTCGGAGTCCTGATCCCAAGACTGTGTCGAGAATCGATGCCGACGATGTCGGCATCTACCTTGTCCGCCCGCGCTGGGTCCGCATTCAGAACATCTTCATCGTTGACGCGCGGCGCGCCGGCATCATCATCGCCGGCGATGCGAAGCAGCGCTCCTCGAATATCTCGATCGTCAACGTGTATGTCGCCAAGTCCGGTGATCTTGCCGAGAAGGCCGGGATCCGCATCGAGTTCGCCGACCACGTGGCGTTTGCGGATTGCCGCGTCGAAGCGTGGCATCGCGCCGGCATCCACGTGCACGCATCGACGGACGTGGCATTGGTCGGCGTGCAGCTGCTCGGCGGCCCGCTGACGGACGATGTGTACGGCGTCGCGATTGACGGCGGATCGTCGAGCGTGATTCTCGAACGCTGCCGCTTCGGGCGGGAGATTGGCACTGCGGTGGCGATCGGACTCTCGGACACGGATACCCCGCCTGCGCCGCCCACGCCGGCTGCCACACCGGGGTCCGCTTCAGGCCCGGTCGATCCGTCGGCACCCGTGTATCTCGCTGAGGCCGTGACCGTCGAGCGCTCGATCGTGGACCATGTCAAGACATTCATTGCCTTCGGCAGCTGCGCGAATGTGCTCGTTCGGGCCAACACCGTCGTCGAACCGCAAACCGCGTACGCCCTGTTTGAACCGCCGGCCGGCTATGCGCAGATCACCGGAAGTTCGTTTCTCGCGAACCTGATGCAGTGGACTCCGGGGAGTCTGAAGAGGTTTTCGTTCGCCGGCGGCGGTGTCGACCCGAAAGGTCTTTCCGTCGAGACGAATCTCTGGAGTTCCGCGGAGCTTCCACTGGCGAAATCACTGCTCGGCGACTTCGTCGGCACGGTCAAGTCGGAGCAGGTGCTGAACGTGGATCCGAAGCTCGACGGCTACCAACGACCGATGAACGACGCCGCCAAGATTTTCGGCCACACGTCGCCATGAACAGCCGCCAGGTGGCCGTCGTCTGACCGGGTTATCGACCGGGAAGATCTGAACGAAGGCCGGAATCGGCTGGACGGCCGGAGTGTCGACGACGCGTCCGCACCACATCAGGACGGTGCGCACCGCGGCTCTTCGCTTGCCAAGGGTTTCACTGCCTGGGGTCCCTTCCGCCATGAGCGACTTCGTTTCGGAAGAATCTCTTCGGTACTGGATGCAACGACTCGCGCCGGGACTCATCGCCCACGCCGCCGGCATCTGCCGGAGCCGCCATCGAGCTGAGGAGCTCGTGCAGGAAGCGTTCGTCAAGCTCTGGCGAAAACCCCCGGATGCCGGTGAGCCGGCGTACCCGAGCTGGATGCGCACGACCGTCACGAATCTCGCGATCAATGCGCTGCAGCGCGACAAGCGGCCCGGAGCGCTGCCCGACGACTTCGGCGATCAGAAGAAGAGCAAAGAACTCACGCCGCAAAGGAAGCTGGAGGACGACGAAAACCTGCTCCACATCCAGCGAGCGCTCGATCGGCTCGATCCCGACAAACGGACGATGCTGATGCTTCGCGTGAATGAGCACATGAGCTACGAAGAAATCGCGGAGCACCTCGGCGTACCGGTCGGGACCGTGATGAGCCGGCTGAACCGCGCCCGGCTCGCGCTGCTGGGCGAACTCGACAGCACCTTTGATCCGAAGTCCCAGCTCCCCAGCACCTACGACATCAATCGATACCGCGAAGCCTGACGGCTACGATTGAACAGGCCAACGAGGTCTGCCATGAATCACACGAACGCCCCGCACAAGCCATCCATGGACTGCATCGCATTCAAGGTCCTGCTCTCTCCGTATATCGATGGTGATCTCGCCCGCGCGCAGCGGTTCGAAGTAGACCGGCACCTCATCGAGTGTCCGTCCTGTCGTTCACTCCTCGAACGCGCGGAAGCAACCGACGAATCCATCCGCACGCTGTGCGCAGCCAATCCTGCGTACCGCACACAATTCAGCGGCAACGTTGGCCTGCCGGCTGACTTCGAAACCGCCGTCATGAAGCACGTGCGGAGCAGCGGTTCGATGCGATGGAAGCGGCTGAGCGGATCACTCGGACTGCTCGCTGCTGCCGCCGCCGTGGCACTCACCGCGGTCGTCTGGTACGTGCAGCCGGATCTGCGCACCCCTGATCGCGGAGCGCGAGACGCAAGCCTCGGCGGTCTCGTCAATGACGCTCCTCAGCTCGCGCCGGAGTGGCAAGACCTCGGCCCCGGCGTCTATGGTCCGCCGCGCGCCCTCATCGCTTCGCGTGACATGCAGCACCTGATGCCGTCGCTCACCGCTGATGAGACCCAGGTGGTACACGGCGCTTCGCTCCTGCTTGATGCGATGTCCTCGGTGCCATTTGAAGACATCGCCGCGCGTGAACGGCTCCGCCAGATTGCGGTCTACGACGAAATGCTGCTGCGGCTTGGACAGCTCGACCGCAAGCTCGACGCGATCAATCGGCGGAACTTCGCAGGGGCACGCGCCACGCTGCTCGAACTTGTGCGCAACACAAGCGACGTGACGAGCTGGAATGCGATGCAGGAAGATCTTCGCGCGTTTGACCTCGCGGGCGTTCTTGAAGACATCGTGGCGGCGTCCGATGCACGCCTAGACGCCTGATGAGTGCCTGATGAGTGCCTGATGTGGGCGTGCTGAGGGCCTGATCTGCCCTCGAATCGGCAAAGGTCCGCGGAAAGATCCGGCAGGTTCGAGTATCGTCCCTGCGGCTATGGAAATCCGAGGTCCCCTTCCATTTCACGTCGCGAAGGCATACGGAGTCGTGAAGACCCCGGCTGCTGCGGTGGCCCACGGCGCCGCATCCGGCGGGGCATCTGGCGGGGCGACGCGGCTCGTCGCAGGAACGGTCAGCGTTCCCGCAGACCCCAGCTTGGCCTCAAACACCGTGCAGGGCACCGCTTCAAGCGGCTCCCGCCAAACCGATGCATTTCCGATGTACAGCCGCGCCGCCGACCGTGTTGAGGTCGCCACAGCCGTCGCACTTGGACGCAACCTCGACATGCGTGGATAAGCACGAGCTGGGCGCGGGCTGAGCAGCAGTCATTGACCTTGGCAGGCCGTACGGCTTTCGCTATTCTCTCTGCTCCTTCGGAGACGGGGCGAGTCCTGTCGCAGCCGCCGCGTCCCGCTGACACCTTCATTCGATCTCCATCCGTTCTGCTGACCGGGACTTCGCCCGGCAGAGGACCTCCCTCCCGATTTCGGATCCCCCTTCCATGCCCGCCACCGGAACGATCACTCAGGTCATCGGCTCGACATTCGACGCTCAGTTTCCCGGAGACTCGCTCCCGGCAATCTACAACGCAGTCACGATCGACTTCGAGGTTCGCGGCGCCAAGACCCGCCTCTTCGGCGAAGTGGCTCGCCACCTCGGCGGAGGCCAGGTGCGCTGCGTGGCCCTTGCCTCGACGGACGGCCTCAAGCGCGGCGACCCGTGCGTCGACACCGGCGCCCCGGTGAGCGTGCCCGTCGGCGAAGCGGTGCTCGGCCGGGTGTTCAATCTGCTGGGCGTTCCCGTCGATGAGCGCGGCCCTGTGAACGCGAAGAAGACGGCACCGATTCATCGCGCCGCGCCGCCATTCACCGAACTCAACCCCAAGACCGAAATTCTGCAGACCGGCATCAAGGTCATCGACCTGCTGTGCCCATTCGTGCGCGGTGGCAAGATCGGTCTCTTCGGCGGTGCAGGCGTCGGCAAGACAGTCGTCATCCAGGAAATGATCGCCCGCGTGGCCCGCAACTTCGGCGGCTATTCGGTCTTCGCCGGCGTGGGTGAACGAACCCGCGAAGGCAACGATCTCTGGCTGGAAATGCAGGAAGCGGAGTACACCGACTCGGAAGGCAACAAGGCGCACGTGCTCGACAAGGTCGCGATGGTGTTCGGCCAGATGAACGAGCCGCCAGGCGCACGTCTTCGCGTCGGCCTGTCGGCGCTGACGATGGCTGAAGAGTTTCGCGATGCGTCGGGCAAGGAAACGCTTCTCTTTGTCGACAACGTGTTCCGCTTCACGCAGGCGGGCTCCGAAGTGTCCGCGCTCCTCGGCCGTATGCCGAGCGCCGTCGGATACCAGCCGAACCTGTCGACGGAAATGGGTGCAATGCAGGAACGCATCACGTCGACGAGCGCGGGCGCCATCACGTCCGTGCAGGCGATCTATGTGCCCGCCGACGACTTGACCGACCCCGCGCCGGCCACGACGTTCGCCCACTTGGACGCGTTCATCGTGCTCGAGCGCAAGATCGCCGAAAAAGGCATCTATCCCGCGGTCGATCCGATTGCTTCGACGTCGCGCATTCTCGATCCGCAGATCGTCGGCCATCGCCACTACGACGTCGCCCGCCAGGTACAGGGCATCCTGCAGCGCTACAAGGATCTGCAGGACATCATCGCCATCCTCGGCGTCGACGAGTTGAGCGAAGAAGACAAGGTCACCGTGAGCCGCGCCCGCAAGATCGAGCGCTTCTTCTCGCAGCCGTTCTACGTCGCCCAGGTCTTCACCGGCTACCCCGGCGTCACGACGAAGCTGGAAGAGACGATCGAGAGCTTCGAGCGGCTGTGCAAGGGCGAAGGCGACGATCTGCCCGAGAGCGCGTTCATGTACGTCGGCTCGCTCGACGATGCACGCGAGAAGGCGAAGAAGATGGCCGCTGGCGGCTGAGTCGGGTTTCGCAGTGTGATGAATCAATGCAACGGGCGACCTTCATGGGTCGCCCGTTGTCGTCATGGGATGTGCGCGTACGCCTTTTCAGTATGAGCGACATCATGGTCGACATCGAGTCCGACGGCGTTTCCCGAGGCCGAGTCCGTGATGCGACAGTTTCAATCATGGCTGTCCGAGCACTCTGACGGTCGACCCATGTTCATCTCCGACAGCAACGGATTCGATTGGCAGTTCATCAACTCGTACTTCCCTCACTTCACTGGCTCAAACCCCTTCGGCTTTTCGTCGACGAACCTCGGCTCGCTGTACAAGGGCATCGTTCGCGACACCACAAGGAACTTCAAGCATCTTCGCAAGACGCGAGACACCCACAATCCGGTGGACGATGCAAGAGGCAATGCGGAGGCGCTTCTCGCTCTGCGCGATGAGTTCCAGCTGACGATGAAGTTGTAATCACGGCAGCCGAAGCGGGGCACCCGGTCGCTACACCCAAGCGAGGAATCCGCAATGACCGAGCAACTGATCATCCATTCCGACCCTGAGATCATGGGCGGCACTCCCGTCTTCTACGGAACGAGAGTCCCGTTCAGTACCCTCTTCGACTATCTCGAGGCAGGTGACTCTCTGGACGTGTTCATCGATCACTTCCCGTCGGTGACCCGCGCGCAAGCCGTTGCCGCTCTCGAACTCGCACGAACACTATTGGAATCACGTGGGGCTGCTGCTTGACGAATGTGTGCCGCGCCCGCTTGGCAAGTCGCTCACCGGACACGACCTCTCGCACGTCACGGCCTTGGGCTGGTCCGGCGTGCGCAACGGCCGATTGCTCGAAGAGATGCTCGCAACGGGTTTCCAAGGACTCGTCACGGTCGATCGAAATCTTGCCGACCAGCAGGACGTCGCCAACTCGGGCGTCTTCGTCGTTCAGCTTGTCGCACGATCCAACCGCCTCGACTCGCTGCTGGCGCTCGTTCCTGATACCCGCAGCTGAGGACTTGTTCATTCGACCGAACCAACATTGGAATCGCACCACCGAGCACACCCACCCCCCCACTGTCCCCATCGACTTCCAATCGTCGCGCGGCAGTCCCAGCTGCGCGCGAAGCAGCTGCCGCCCAGTGGCCTGTCATCCCTGCGATGCCCCCAGCAGTTGGCGCTGGTTTCGAAACCAGCGCCTTCGTCGATCTCGAAACGGGATCGCTCTGCTGTAGCGCCGACGAGCTTGACGAAGGGCCCGAAGACCTGCACACGTCCGACCGGTACCTCAGCCTGCCGCATAGGACCGCTTGGATCTCGGCAGAGAACTCGCGCTCTCATTCATTGAGCAGCACTTGCCCAACGATCTCGACAGGGTGGTGGACTACTTCCACAAGCGCGGCGCCTACAGCCGTTTCAAAGAACTGCTCGCGAGCCGCGATGCGCTCAAAGCCTGGTACGCCTTTGAAACGGGAGCGACTGAAGAAGCGTTAAAGGCGTGGTGTGAGGAACACGAGATACAGCTCGTCTTCGATCTCCCGGGCTAGCAGTCATGTTGGCACGGAGGGTGATACCACTTCCAGTCGTGGATCTACAGCGCCCCTTACTCCCTCAAGCAGCGCCGCATTCCTCTCAGTCGAAACCCGAGTTCACGCAGTCGTCTGATCGTCGGCGCCGGTGCGCCGCGGATGACAGCAGTCCGCGGACCCGGCACCGCTCGAACACGGCGCATTCAAGAGTGGTCGACCAGGCTGACGCGCCTCGAGGAAGTCCGACTCCCGAACGACTGACGAAGACGTTGGACAACATGCCGGGCGCGCCTTGTGGTCGCCCACCTGTGCACATTGGCCACGATGCTGCAGATGTGCCGCTGCCTCACTGACGATCTGACACCCAGTCCGGTGCAGTGAAGTAATCCACCGCGCCTTCGCTGTCGAACCACACCGCCCAGACGTGGGCCGTGTCAGCGTCGTGGAAGAGGCCGCTGGTGGCGAGCGACGACAGATTGTCCCCGTACTGCCAGCGTTCGGTGCCCTCGTCGCCTGGCCACTTCGAGCTCGGCTTCCCAAGAAGTTGGGCGACCTCGGCCTTCGTCATACCCTCACGCAGCGCGTAGAAATTCTCCGCAGCCTGCGTCGCACATCCCGTCGACGCGAGGGCCGCAACAAAAATCGCAGCAAAGCCCAGAATGGGCACCATGGCGGACCGTGCAGCAGGCATCATGCCCGCATGGTACGGAAATCGATTCCTCGAGGGCGACAGCGAGTGGCACTGCTGGTCGCGTTTACCGCTGTCGTTCTTGCCGGCATGCTGGCGCTGTCGGGACCGCAGAACGCTGCTCCGCCCGAGCGCCCAACGCCGCAACCGGCACCCCCGCCGGCCTCAGTCACGCCGACCCCGCGCGCAGCGAACGCCGCCGCACGGCAGGACGAGGTAGTCCGTCGCGTCCAGGATGCGAAGGGCAACGTCCCGCTCGTCTTCGTCGGCGACTCCATCACGCAGGGCTGGGAGCAGAGCGGTAAGCGATTCTGGGATGCGACGGTTGATTCATTCGCGGCGCTCCGCGGCTCGCCTCTCACGGCGCTAAATCTCGGCGTCGGCGGCGACCGCACCGAACATGTGCTGTGGCGACTCCGCGAAGCGCCGCTCACACCGCTCGATCCTCGTGCTGTCGTCCTGATGATCGGGACGAACAACATTGGCCACGATGCAGTTAACCCTGAAGAGACGCTGCTCGGTGTGCGCACGATCGTTGAGCTGCTCCTCGCGCAGTGCCCAAACGCGAAGGTCATCCTCTTCGCGATCTTCCCACGCGGCGAGCGCATGAATCCGATGCGCGGCGATCTTTGTCAGATCAATCAGGCGCTGGCGACGCTCGCATCGGACCGTGTGCATTTCATCGATATCGGTTCACAGTTCGTCACCAACGACGGGGCGCTCCGCAACGATCTGATGCCTGACTTCCTGCATCTGTCGCCGGCGGGCTATGCGATCTGGGCCCACGAGCTGACGGCGCCTCTCTCAGCGGCTCTGCTGCAGGATGCCGCGTTAAAGAAACCGTGACGCATCTCGTACAGTGCGCGGATGACCTCTGCGCCTCCCGCTGTCGACCCCAGTCTGATCTCCGCGCTCGATCTGCCTGTGGCGGAAGTGATCCGCACGCTCGTGGAACGACATGGCGAAACCGAGCGCGCGCGGATCGACGCCGGTGTGAAGCGTGTCGCCGAACGATGGACCGCTGCTGATGGCGGCGGCGCCTCGTTCACAAAGCTGTGCACGGAAGCGTTCTTCGCGGAAGCCGATCGCCCGCGTCTGCTCGAGCGGCTGGAGCGGGCGCTCGAACTCATCGGCGGCCATCTCTACGAAATGCGGCGGCATTTACGCCGATGGACTGATCTGCGCGGCGATGAACTTCCGGTCGTCGACGACATACTCGCGACGTTCGATCCCGCGCCGGACCTCTCCGAAGAAAGCTACCGTCAAAAACTCGCATTCGTGACGCTCTTGAACTGCGAGCGACCGACCCTCGACGTCATGCTCCGTGACGGCGCGTCGTGGTCCGTCGACCGGTGGGCCGAAGTGCGGCTCGGCCATGCATTCGGACCGCGAGTCCCGAAGTCCGTGAACGATCTCGCCCGCGCGGTGTCACACCGCGCCAATCAGTGGGTCGCGAAGTTCCACATTCCCGTCGGATGTCTGCGCGACGAGCGGGGCGAAGGGCACTTTGAACCGGACCGCACGCTGCTCGCGCACTGGCTCGTCCGCGAGGAGATCAAGGCCGGTTACAACGATCCGGATCCAACGAAGGGTCTCGCCAAGCAGCGGGCGCTGGCGTGGGTCATGGCGCGGCACGTCGATGGCACGATTCCCGAGGCCGTGATGCACGGCGGGACGCGCGAGCCCTGGGATACGCGCGCGAACACGGTCGGCGGAAGTGCGGCGACGGCGATGATCGGCCTCGCGCGCTATGAACGGTGGAACGAACAGCGCGACCTCGCGTTCACGATCGATCAGCATCATCCGGAACACCCGACGGCGATCGCGCGAAAATGCGAGCTGGCCCGCGAGATTCCGGAGCGCGAAGTCGCGCGGCTGCTCCGCGAGCTTCTTGCGTCGCCGGTGCGCCGCACACTCGCTGCGTTTCTCCGCCAACGCGTCGGGCGCCCGCTCGAACCATTTGATATCTACATTGATGAGTTTGCCGATGCCCGGCCTGCGGAGGAGATGAACGCGCTCGTCGCGAAGATCGCGCTGACGGCGCACGATCTTGAGAAGAAACTTCCATCGCTGCTGCGCGGGCTTGGATTCTCCCGTGATGAAGCGGAGTTTCTCGGCACGCGGATCAAGGTCGAGATCGCCCGGGGATCAGGTCACGCGATGCGGCCGCAGCTGCCCGAGTTCGGCGCGTGGCTGCGCACGGGCAGTCTCAAAGACGAGATCGGATGGGACGGATTCGACACAGCGATGCACGAGCTCGGCCACACAGTGGAGCAGCTCGTCTCGACACACTATGTTCCCCGCACAGCACTGCGCGGCGTGCCGAACACCGCGTGCACCGAGGCGTTTGCGTTTCTGTATCAGTCGCTCGGCAAACGCGTCCTCGGCATCACCAATGAGGCGGACGAACAGCGCAGCTTCGACGTCGATGCGGTGCAGACGCTCGCCGGTGCGTGCCAGATCGCGGGGCCCGCGCTGCTTGAACTCGAGGTCTGGAACTGGATCTACCGAAACCCTCAGGCCACGCCGGACGCCCTGCGCAACGAGGTGCTGCGCGTCGCGCAGTCGCTGTGGCGCGAGTTCTACGCCGAAGACTTCGGCAGCGATTCATACAACATTCTGGCGGCGTATCAGCACATGATCGCCCATCCGCTGTACCTGCCCGATTACCCCATCGGCCACATCATCAGCCATCAGATCCGTTCGCATCTGCGCGGCAAGGATCTCGCGACCGAGACACGCCGCATCTGTTCGACGGGCCGAGTCACGCCCGATCTCTGGATGCGCCGAGCCGTCGGCGAAGGAATCAGCGTCGACGCGCTGACGCGTGACGCTGCCGCGGCGCTTGAGCGTCTTGGCTGAACACGCTTCGTGAAGGACAGGCCTTTCCAAGCCAGATCCGCCGCGTCGACCTGGCAGTCGCCGTTGATGTCGGCGTTGCAGTGCGTCGTCGGGCAATCCCCGACGCACGGTCCCCACGCGCCGAGGAGAATCGCGAGGTCCGTGGCGTTCACGAGCAGGTCGCAGTTGAGATCGCCGGAGGATGTATCTCGTCCATGGCTGTCAAAGGCGACTTCGGCGACGCCGGTGTAATTCGGAGAGCCGTTGTTGGCGAGGATCTTGAAGTCGACTCGTTTCACACCGTCCACAGGTTCGAAACAGAACGACTGGGCCACACCGTCGACGGCGATCGCCTCGCCGAAGCACTTCGAACCTGGGGCCGGATCGGAGGGGGTCAACTGCTGCTCCAATCCCCATACGCCCCGCGTTCGCCGGTACACGAAAACCGCGCCGGTCGTGGTACTGGACCCGTTCACTCCTAGCGCCCCCACCACAGCGACGTCGTTGGCGATAGCGACGTCGCTGCCGAAGGAGTCGTTTGGCATTGGAGCTGGCGCAATCAGCTGGACTTCTTCGGACCAGTCGGAGTCCACTCTGCGGTACACATACGCGGCGCCAGCTCCGCTCAATCCGAGCGTCTTGTGGGCGGGTTCCCCCACAACAATCGCTTCGCCAGAAACGTCGACGTGCTCACCGAACAAGTCGGCGGCAGCGCCGCTGGGCGCGGCGATCGTCTGGTCAAAGATGACGTGCCCGTCCTTCACGCGATAAACGTAGATCGCACCGCCAAATGAGAAGAAGGGATCACCGATGACTAGCCAGCCACCGTCGATAGATGCGGCGCTGCCGAAGACATTCTCACCATTGACCTCGCCCGAATTGAGTACGGTCTGGAGTGTCCAGTTGCTGCCTTCTCGCCGGAAGACTCGTGCCGTGCCCTCAAGGTAGAGGTCGCCGTACGCACCGGCAACGAACACGCCTGGCCCGATTGCCCACGGCGGGCTACCGTCAAATCTTGTGTGTGGCGGCGAAACGAAAAAGGCGACGTACCTTGGGGGGTTGCCACCAACCCAAGAGGAGTACGCCACCGTGCGTCACGCTACATCGGATCCCCTCGCATCGCCATTCCTTCCCACCAGCAACGACGTGATTGCCTCGCTCATCCGTGACGGAGCACGCTCCCTGCTCGCCGCCGCCATCGAGGACGAGGTCAGCCAACACCTCG
>Ga0163146_10002683_pt1 | contig 23632 bp, 19 predicted proteins | sample OliLakLV19MP7G1_FD_148648 | JGI IMG/M metagenome (GOLD analysis project Ga0163146, IMG submission 148648) | Freshwater microbial mat bacterial communities from Lake Vanda, McMurdo Dry Valleys, Antarctica - Oligotrophic Lake LV.19.MP7.G1 | ecosystem: Environmental > Aquatic > Freshwater > Lake >...
GCACACCGTCGCGCACTTCGGCGCGGGCGCGAAGGCCGCGGCGTGCCGCCTCCTGTTCGTTGAGGTTGCTGCGCTCGAGGCGCAGCGGCAACGCTTCGGCTGCGCTCTTGCCAAAGGGCTGCGGCAGGTCGAGCGCAAGGCCGGTGAGGTCCGAGGTCACCACCAGGTCGGCGACGCGCTTCCTGACATTGATGGTGGCGCGATACGCGGTGGCGCCCTGCATATTGCGCGTCAGCGGCGAGTCGGAAAAGTGCCGCAGCCCGGCGGCATTGATGCTGCCCTGGGCGCTGACGCTGAGGGCACCCTCGCGCGTGTTGGCAGCGAAGGTGAGCGGTCCGCCAAGCAGTTGCGCGGTAATGGCGCGCACGTTGACGCCGGCATCGGTGAAGTCGAGGCGCCCGTTGACCTGAGACAACGGCGGCAGGTCCGGATCGAGCTGAACCTGGTTGTTGGCAAACTGGTAGTTGCCGGCAAGCTTGAGGTCGGCGAGGCGGCGCAGCGGCAGGTCGATGCGCAACTGCAGCCTGCCGTTGCCCTGCGCCGTCGCCTCGTCGGTGAAGTGATCAATCATGCCGCCGACGGGGCTCGTCTCGATGAACTTGAAAAATTCCGCGGTCGTGCCGTCGGCGTTACCCTCGACGGTCAGAATCTCGTCGTGGTGGATAAGGTCGGCGATACCCACCCTGACCCCGCTCAGCTTCGCCCCGAGCACGGCGGCACGCGGACTGGTGAGCAGCAGGCGCTTGCCCTCGATCAGCAGGTCGGCGTTGATGTTGGTCATGCGCGGCCAGCCCTCGGCGTAGTCGAGCGCGCCGTCCTGGATTTTCGCGCTGATCTGAAACAGGCCCTTCTTGCCGTCGTCCCACGGGAATTCACGCAAATCGCCCTTGACGCGAAAACGCATGTCATTGGATTTTGCCGCGACCAGCGCGCGCTTGAGCCAGCTCGAGGTATCCGGCCCGACGAAGGCCGGCAGGTAGCGCGGCACGGTGGTGCCGTCGGCGCGCGTCAGCCGCGCCGTGATATCGACGGCGCCCGCGCCCTGCCCGTCGATGGCAGATGTCCAAGTCCCGAAGGCACTGCCCGCCGCGTCCCTGTTGGCAACGCTGACATTGGCGAGGCGCAACTCGAGCCGGCCGTCGCGCAGCCGGGTCCAGCCGAGCTGGCCGGTGAGCGTATCCAACGCGAGCCGGGGCTCGCTCAGAATGCCGGTCAGTTCCAGCGCCACCTTGTCCGAGTTGAACGAGATGTTGCCGCCGCGCTCATTGCCGTCGATGCTGCCCGACAGGCCGGCAAATCCGGGGATGCCCCCGTACGGCTTCATGCCGAGCCGGGTGAAGCGGCCGCGCGCGGCAAACTGTCCGGGCGCGGGCATTTCTCCCAGCCACTCGATTTTCAGGTCGTGCACGCTGCCGCGCGGCGCGGCATCGGCGAGGGCCTTGCGCACTTCGGCCGGCACCGGCAGATAGTCGGCCACCCAGGCGAGCGGCTCGAGCTCGAGCGCGTTGGCGCGCATGTTGCCGCCGCGCACCCTGGGAGTGGCGGCAAGCGCACCGTGCAGCGTCACGGCAAAATCGGCCGGCGCCAGCGTCGGGCCGGTGGCCGCCTTCATCGCAATCTGGCGGCCGAACACTTCGAGGTCCTCTTTCGCGCTGCGCGCGCCGACGCGCCCGTGCAGGGTATCGAGATCGAGCAGCGGCAGACCTGGCGCAAGGCGCGCGGCGAGTCCGGCCATGGCCACGTCGGCCACCACCTCGGTCGGCATGCCGGCGGCAAGCGACAGCCACAGGCGCAGTGCGCCCTTGCCGCGCTGGATTTCAATCGGATAGTTGATCCAGCGCTGCCACTGCGCGAGGTCGGTGTAGGCGAAGTCGGTGTAAATCTGGCCGTTCCACTGCTGCAACTGCGAAATGCTGTCGCCGGTGAAATCGCCGCGCACATTGAATTCCGAGGCGAGCTCGTCGGGCGGATCGGCCTGCAGCGCAAAACGGTGCTGCGAGCCGCTGCTCGACAGCCTGAAATTGACCTTGTCCAGATCCAGTTGCGGCGCCTTGCGCTGCTCGTCTAGCCAGCTGATGCGCGCACCGCTGACCAGCACCTCGCGCTGCCCCAGAAGCCAGTCGGCGAAGCCGCTGTCCCCCGCAGCCTGCTGCATCTCAAGCCCGGCGATGAACAGCCGGCCCTCTGCGTCGCGGCGCAGCGCAAGGCTGGGCGCAACAAACTCGAGCGAATAAAAACGCAGCGTCGCCATCGGCAGCGACAGCCAGGAGACGGTGGCGTTGACCGCCGGCAGCGCCAGCGCCACCGCGCCCTTTCTGTCGTGCACCCGCAGGTCGGTAATTTCCAGATAGGGTCGCAGACCCTGCCAGCCGGCGTCGATATCGCCAATGGTGACACGCTCGCCCGCACCGGCAGAAATCGCAGCGGCGATCTCCTGGGTGTAGTCGCTGATATGCGGCAGCACCCAGTAACGCAACGCCAGGAACGCCGTGGCGAAAATGAAGTAAAGCGCCACCAGCATCCAGCCGAGGTAGCCGAGCGCCTTGCGCCAGGCGCTGCGCGGCGGCGGCAGCACGCTCTCCAGGCGCTGCTCTATGGCGTGCTCTATGGTCTGGACTGGATTGGTCATCGGTTGCTGTTGTGGCGTTCGCCGCTGCGTCGCCGGCCATCCCGGCACGGCGCGATGTCAGGTGTCAGGTGTCAGGTGTCGAGTGTCGGGTGTGAGGTGTCAGGTGTAAGGTGTAAGGTGTCAGGTTTCAGTTGTCAGGTTTCAGTTCGCGCTTCGCGGAGCAGGCCGGACAAGTAAAATGCCTATATTCTGAAGGTAAGGATTACGGGTAACGCACCAGCGCCGTCCGAGGCCTGCCGCAACCGGCCATGCCGAAGTCTTGTTATTTTACCCCCTATCCCCCCTCTGCTCCTCGAACCACGCGCACAACCGAGCCCGTCCGTGACCGATCTTAGTGCCTGCCTGCGCCATTCGCGTTACGCCCAGCGCCTCTTGCTCGCGCGGCCCGAGCTTGCCGCCGAACTGGACACCGCCGCCGGTCCGTTCGCGCGCGCGCAGATGCTCGCGCTGCTGCCGGCGGCGCAGGACGGGGCGATCGGGGGCGCCGGTGACTATGCAGCGGCGATGGCCGTGGCCTTGCGCCGGCTGCGCCAGCGCGTGATGCTGCGCCTCATCGTGCGCGACATCGGCGGCCTTGCCGACTTCGCCGAGGTCGCGCTCACCATGACCACGCTGGCCGAGGTGGCGATCGGCGCGGCGCTGCGCGCCTGCGACGCCGCGCTGCGGGCCGAGGCCGGCGACCCCGGGACGCGCATGCTGGTGGTGGGCATGGGCAAGCTCGGCGGCGGCGAGCTCAATGTGTCCTCTGACATCGACCTTATTTTTGTCTATCCGGAAGATGCCGAACTTCCCGGCGGACGCACCCGCTACGAGTATTTTTCGCTGCTCGGCAAGCGCGTCATCAAGTGCCTCGACGAGCCGACCGGGGAGGGCCGCGTGTTCCGTGTTGACATGCGCCTGCGGCCCTGGGGCGACAGCGGGCCGCTGGCGATGAGCTTTGACGGCCTCGAGCAATACCTGGTGTCGCACGGCCGCGACTGGGAACGCTACGCCTGGATCAAGGCGCGGGTGATGCCGGCGTGCGACGGCGCGCCCGTCAACGACGATCACGACAAGGACAATCACGAGGCCGAACTCGCGGCACTGACGCGGCCCTTCGTGTTTCGCAAATACCTCGACTACGGCAGCATCGGCGCGATGCGCGAACTACACGCGCAAATACGCCAGGAGGTACGCCGGCGCGACCTTGCCCAGCACATCAAGCTGGGCCCCGGCGGCATCCGCGAGGTCGAGTTCACGGCGCAGGTCTTCCAGCTCATTCGCGGCGGCCGCGACAGCACGCTGCAGATCCGGCCGACGCTCGCCGTGCTCGACCTGCTGGCACAAAAGGGCGTGCTCCCGGCGCAGACCGTGGCTGAACTGAGCGCCGCCTACCTCTACCTGCGCAAGCTCGAACACCGGCTGCAATACCTCGAGGATGCGCAGACGCACGAACTTCCCGCGGGCGACACCGAGCGCGCGCTCATCGCCGAATCCATGGGCAGCGCCGACTGGGCGGCTTTCGAGCTCGAACTCGCGCGCCAGCGCACGGCGGTGACGCGGCATTTCGAGGCGGTGTTCAGCGACAACGGCGAGGGCCGCGACGAGCGCAGCCTGCTCGGCCCGATGTGGGCCGGTTCGCTCGAAAAACCCGAGGCGACGGCGCAACTCGCCTCGCTCGGTTACGGGGACGCCGCAAACACCGTCGATTACATCGCCGCGGTACGCGCCGGCAGCCGCTACCGCGACCTGCCGGCGGCAAGCCGTGTGCGCTATGACGCGCTGGTGCCGCGGCTGATCCAGCGCGCCGCCGGCACGGCGCAGCCGGACACGACGCTAAAACGCTGCCTGACGCTGATCGAAACCGTCAGCCGGCGCGCCGCCTATCTCGCCATGCTCGATGAGCATCCGCAGGCGCTCGAGCGCATCGCCGCCATGCTCTCGGCATCGAGCTGGGCCGCCGACTACCTGACGCGCCACCCCATCCTGCTCGACGAACTGCTCGATGCGCGGCTGTTGCACGCCGAACCGGACTGGCCGGCGTTCGAACTCGAGCTGCGCGCCGAAATGACGCTGCACGGCGGCCAGGGTGACATAGAGCGCATGATGGACATCCTGCGCGAAACCCACCACGCCCAAGTGTTCCGTTTGCTCGCCCAGGACCTTGCCGGCGCGCTCAGCATAGAGCGCCTTGCCGACCACCTGTCGGCGCTGGCCGATCTGATCCTGAAGGTGGTGATGGACTTATGCTGGTCGCAACTGCCGCGCAGGCACACCGAAACGCCGCGTTTCGCCGTCATCGCCTACGGCAAGCTCGGCGGCAAGGAGCTCGGTTACGCCTCCGACCTCGACATCATTTTCATCTATGACGATGACAACGACGCGGCGGCCGAGAACTACGCCCGCCTCGCCCAGCGCATGAACACCTGGCTGTCGAGCACCACCTCGGCCGGCGTGCTGTTCGAGACCGACCTGCGCCTGCGGCCCAACGGCGCCTCGGGCCTTTTGGTGAGTTCGATCGAGGCCTTTCGCAAATACCAGAGCGAGTCGGCCTGGATGTGGGAGCACCAGGCGCTGACGCGCGCGCGCTTTTGCGCCGGCGACACGGCGCTCGGCGCCCTGTTCGAAATCGAACGCGAGCGCATCCTGCGCATGCCGCGCGATGCCGCGAAACTGCGCGAGGAGGTCGCCGCGATGCGCGCAAAAATGCTGGCCGCACATCCCAACAAGAGCGGCCTGTTTGACTTGAAACACGATGCCGGCGGCATGATAGACATCGAGTTCGCGGTGCAATTCCTCGTGCTCGCGCACGCCCGCACCCACCCGCAACTGACGCACAACCTGGGCAATATCGCGCTGCTCAAAATGGCCGCCGGGCTGGGCTTGATTCCCGATGCGCTGGCCGAGCGCGTGCGCAACGCCTACCGTGAATACCGCCAGTTGCAGCACGGCCTGCGCCTGAACGGCGCGCAGTACGCGCGCGTTACAGCCGAGGAGGTGGCCGCCTCGCGCGAGGCGACACTTGCATTGTGGGCCTTGTTGTTCGGCGCGGCGCCGACCTAGGCGGTTCAGGCTCCGGATACAAACAAGGCGATGACGCAGCCCATCGCCACCGTCCACGCCACTGAGCGCAGTGCCGCCTTGTCGGTGATGTACAGCGCGATGTAGGCGACGCGCGCGCCGACCCAGACCGCCGCCAAGAGGTCGATGCGCCCCTGCGGCGCCTGCGCCAGATGGGCGATGATCACCGCCGCCGCGAAGGTCGGAAAAGCCTCGAAGGAATTGAGGTGGGCGGCGTGGGCGCGGGCGCGCCAGCCCGAGAGCCGGCCCAGCCATTCGCGCGGCGCGTTGTTGTCAAAACCCGGTTGCGTCTTGGCCAAACCAACGGCAAAGATCGGCAGCAGCGCGGCGACCAGCACGCACCAGTAGGCGATTGTCATGCTGACTCCTTGGATGGACGAGGCCGTAGTGTGCCATGCCGCGCGCGTGCATCCCGACGCAAAAGCGCGCAGCCCCCTGGTAGAACTACGCAGGCAACTGCGGCGCCTGCGGCAGGGGCTCGTAAAGCCTTGACGAAGCGAAGCGTTTTAGGCGTATGATGATTTTCAATGTACGTTCTGCACGCCGGGGAGGGATCGTGATGAACCGCATTCAAAGATTCGCGCTGTATCCGATGTTCGTCCTGCTCGCTTTCGCGACGCCGGCTGCGAACGCCGCGCCCGCCGACGAAGTCAAGGCCTTGCTCGGGCAGGGCAAGGCCATTGAGGCCTATAACTGGGGCAAGCAGTTCCCCGACCAGTTGGGCAACCCGCAATTCGATTTTTATTTCGGCGTTGCCGCCATCGATGCCGGTCATGCCGGCGACGGCGTGCTCGCGCTCGAGCGCTACCTCCTTACCTTTCCGGGCAGCAACGAGGCCCGCCTCGAACTGGCGCGCGGTTATTTCGTGCTCGGCGACCTGGTGCGCGCACGCGAAGAATTCGAGGAAGTCAGCATGCGCAACCCGCCGGCCGCGGTGCAGGCGACCATAGATCGCTACCTCGACGGCATACGCGCGCGCGAGTCGCGCTACACGCCCTCGTCGCTGCTCTATGTCGAAGCGGGCATCGGCTTTGACAGCAACGTCAACGGCGGCGTCGGCAGTTCGGCGCTCAACCTGCCCAATTTCGGCCTGGTGACCATCGCGCGGGCCGGCACCAAGAACGGCGACCAGTACACCCACCTCGCCGCCGGCGCGCAAATGACACAGCCGGTGGCCCCCGGCGTGTCGCTGTTCGGCGGTGTCGCCGGCGAGGGCAAATGGAACCAGACCGACACCCAGTTCCGCCAGGGCAATTACACCGGCAACGGCGGCGTCAGCGTGCTCAAGAACGACAATCTGTATCGCGCCAGCCTCGGCTACAACACCATTACCGTCGAGGACGAGCGCTTTCGCAATACCGCCTCGCTGACCGGCGAGTGGATGCACCAGTTAAGTGAACTGACCATGATCAACAGCTCGCTGCAGTTCGCCGACCTGCGTTACAACAACGGCAACCAGGTACGCGACGCCGAACTGTGGACCGGCGGTGTCGGTATTCGCCGGGTATTCATCGGCAAAATGCAGCCGGTGCTGCAGGCCGGCGTCAACTACGGCCGCGAGGCCAACCAGCGCAACCGCCCCGACCTCGGCCGCGACATCAGCGGGCTGCGCCTGTCGCTGGCGCTGACGCCTGCAGCCAAATGGAGCATCGCCGCCGGCCTGACGGCGCAGCAAAGCCGCTACATCGGTCCGGACACGCTGCTCGCCGTCAAGCGCAAGGACCGATACGACTCGGCCGACCTCAGCATCAGCTACGCCCACACCAAGAACCTGTCGCTGCGCGCCGAAATCATCTATGCCGACAATACCTCGAACATCCCCTTGTACAAGTACGATCGCACCGCGACCGTGTTCAAGCTGCGTTACGAATTCAAGTGAGGCCATGATGCATACGCCACTCCGCCGCTTCGCCCTGTCCCTGTCCCTGTTGCCATTGCTTCTTGCCGCCAGCGGCACCGCCCAGGCCCAGGTCATCGGCCGTGTGCTGATCGCCGTCGGCGAGGTCTCGGCTTCGCGCGGCGGGCAGGCGATCAATCTTGGCACCGGTTCGGCGGTGGAGAACGGCGACACCATACGCGTCGGCCCGGCCAGCAATGCGCAAATCCGCTTCAACGACGAGGGCATCGTCGCGCTGCGGCCGCAGACGGTGTTTCGCATCGACGAATACAACTATGCCGGACGCCAGGACGGCGCCGAGAAAATCGCCTTCAACCTGATCCAGGGTGGCATGCGCACCATCACCGGCCTCATCGGCAAGCTCAATCGCAACAACTACCTGGTACGCACGCCCACTTCGACCGTGGGCATACGCGGCACCAACTACAACCTGGTGCAATGCGACGCCTCCTGCGTCAACCGCGACGGCAGCCGCCCGCCGGCCGGCACCTACGGCGGCGTGTACGACGGCAGCATCGGGGTGAGCAACCAGTCGGGCGACAAGACTTTCGGCGCCGAGGAATTCTTTTATGTCGCCGGCCCGGCGGTGGCGCCCCAGGCGCTGATTGCGCCGCCGTCGTTTTTGCAGGACCGCCTCGAGGGCACCTCGCGCCGCCCCAACCAAAGAAGCAGCGAAGCGGCCGAGACCACAGCGCAGTCGGGCGCCAGCGCCGACGGCCGCGCGCAACCGGCGACCACCACCACCGTACCGACCACGCCGGTTTATGTTTCGACAGAACAAAAAACCGCCACCGGCGCCAGCGCCTTTTTCGGCTCCGTGCGCGGTTTCATCGCCCAATATTTCAATGGTATTGCGCTCAAGGTGATTGAAGACTGCCCTGACGTAACCTGCGGCGGGCCGGCGCTGCAGGCACGCTCCTTTGCTTTTAGCGGCAACTCGCTGCTCAGCTACTCGGGCAGCGGTTTTAGTGGAAACCTCGGCGGCGGCGCGGTCGTGGATGCCGGATCGGTCAACATCGCCGGGGTGAATTTCGGCTGGGGCCGTTGGACCGGCGGCTTCAGCGTCACCGACAGCAACGGCACGTTCAACGGCACAACCGCGAAGTCGGGCGTATTTTTCGCCTTCACCGATGACCCTACGACAAACCACTCCGGCCAACCGATGCCCACCAGCGGGGCGGTCAGCTACGTCCTTGCCGGCGGTCCCAGCCCGGTTGATACCGCGGGCACCGTCGGCTCGCTGACCAGCATGAGCGGCACCATCAATTTCGCCACGCGCGCCGTGACCTTCAACATGGGACTGAACATCACCACCGACCTCGGCCTCGCCAGCATCACCGGCGTGTCCGGCGGCGGCACCCTGCCAGCGAACAACGACTCCCTCAGCGCCGCCTCGTTATCGGGCAGTTGCGCCGGCGCCGGTTGCAACGGCGGCGCGGTGAGCGGCAACTTCGATGCGCGCTTTGCCACTGGCAGCAAAGCCATGGTCGTCAATGGCGCGCTGACCAATGCCGTGCAATACACCGGCCCGACCAACAAGTCGGTGCTGTTCCTCAACGTCCTCAAGTGCTCGACCTGCTGAACGCCAGTTGACTGCCGGCCTCAAGGCCTGCACCGTGGACCGCGCCTCCCGGGCGCAAAGCCCGGACGAGCGGGAGTTTGCCGCCAAATTCCGCTAAAATCCGTCTTTCACACTGTTCAAACGCATTAGGAGTGCTTGTCTCATGTCCATGGCGGATCGCGACGGTTTTATCTGGTACGACGGCAAAATGGTGCCCTGGCGCAACGCCACCACCCACGTCCTCACCCACTCGCTGCATTACGGCCTTGCCGTGTTCGAGGGCGTGCGCGCCTACAAGACCGCTTCGGGCACGGCCATCTTCAGGCTCAGGGAGCACACCGACCGGCTGTTCAATTCGGCACACATCTACGCGATGAAACTGCCGTACACCAAAGAAGTGCTGATGGAGGCGCAAAAAGAAGTGGTGCGCGTCAACAAGCTCGAGTCCTGCTACCTGCGGCCCATCGCCTTTTACGGTTCCGAAAAAATGGGCGTATCGCCCAAGGGCAACACCGTGCATGTGGCCGTGGCCGCCTGGCCCTGGGGCGCCTATCTCGGACCCGAGGCGCTGGAAAAGGGCATTCGCGTCAAGACTTCGTCCTTCGCGCGCCACCACGTCAACGTCACCATGGCGCGCGCCAAGTTCGCCGCAACCTATGCCAATTCCATCCTCGCCAACGCCGAGGCCATAGACCACGGCTACGACGAGGGCCTGCTGCTCGATGTTGACGGCTTTGTCGCCGAGGGCGCGGGCGAGAACATTTTCATCATCAAGGACGGCGTGCTGTACGAGCCGGAGCTGAGCTCGGCCCTCGTCGGCATCACCCGCGGCAGCATCATCGCCCTTGCCGCCGACCTCGGTTACAAGGTGGTGTCGCGGCGCATCACTCGCGACGACGTGTACATCGCCGACGAGGCCTTTTTCACCGGCACCGCGGCCGAAGTCACGCCGATACGCGAACTCGACGGCCGCCAGATCGGCGCCGGCAAGGCCGGCCCCATCACCAAGAAGCTGCAAAAGGCGTTTTTCGACGTTGTCACCGGCAAGAGCAAAAAGCACAGCGACTGGCTCGCACCTGTTGGGAAACTCGGGGGCAAGCCCGGTGCGGGCAAGCCAAAGGCAAAGGCAAAGAAAAAATGAGCGCAGTCGTGCCCAAGGACGTTGCGGTGGCGGTGACGGAAAAAGACCTGCCGCTGCACTGCCCGCGCCCGGGCACACCGGTATGGAACCTGCACCCGCGCGTCTTCCTCGACGTGGTGCACGCCGGCGAATTGCTGTGCCCCTACTGCGGCGCCAAGTACGTCTACTCGGGCGCTGCGCCCAAGGGCCACTGATAGAAAAGCATTCACCACAGAGCACACAGAGGACACGGAGAAAAACGGGCTGTTGTTTTCGCTCTGTGATCTCTGTGCTCTCTGTGGTTCAGGCTTTTGGGTTTCACCCCCGCTGAGGCTGCCATGCCGCGCGTCCTCATCGTCGCCCCCAACTGGATAGGCGACACCTTGTTGGCGCAACCCTTGTTCGCGCGCCTGCAACGCAAACTCCCCGGCCTCAGTCTCGACGTGCTGGCGCCGCCCTCGACCGCGCCGGTGCTCGAGCGCATGCCCGAAGTCACCTCGGTGCTGCAGGCACCGTTCGCGCACGGCAAGCTGCACCTCAAGATGCGCTGGCGCATCGGCAAGGACTTGCGCTCGCATTGCTATGATTCGGCCATCGTGCTGCCCAACAGTTTCAAGGCCGCGCTGGTGCCGTTTTTTGCCGACATCCCGCTGCGCGTCGGCTATGTCGGCGAATCGCGCTACGGCATCCTCAACGTCGTGCACCGGCTTGATGAAAAAGCCATGCCGCTGATGGCCGACCGCTACGCCCAGCTCGCAGAAATACCCGGCCAGGTGCCGGAGCGCCCGCTCGCCGCACCGCACCTTGCGGTCGATACCGCCAACCAGCTCATTACGCTGCCGCGCCTCGGCCTCGATCGCAACCGGCCCATCGTGGCCTTTTGTCCCGGCGCCGAATTCGGCCCGGCCAAGCGCTGGCCGGCGCGGCATTTCGCGGCGCTGGCCAAAAACCTCATCGCCCACGGCCGTCAGGTGTGGATATTCGGCTCGGACAAGGAACGCGCCACCGGCGATGACATCATCGCCGGTGCGGGCGGCGGCGCGCATTGCATCAACCTCGCCGGCCGCACCGAGCTTGGTGGTGCCATCGACCTGATGGCCCTCGCCGACGCCGTGGTCAGCAACGACTCGGGGCTGATGCATGTTGCCGCCGCGCTCGGCCGGCCGCTCGTTGCGCTGTATGGTTCGTCCAGCCCCGAGCACACGCCGCCGATGGCCGCGGCGCGCATCCTTCGCACCGGTATCGAATGCAGCCCCTGCTACCAGCGCGAATGCCCGCTCGGTCACTTCAAGTGCATGAACGATCTCCTGCCCGAGCGCGTGATGACCGAGATTTCCATCGCGCGCGAAACGGCGTCCGGAAGCTGACATGACCGAGCCTGAAGCCGCGCCTGAAACCGCGCCTGAAACCGAACGGCAAGACAACCCGCCGGTGCGCTACATGCAACGCACACGCGACTGGTATCTCGCCCTCGGCTACGACAACCCCTATGTCTGGGCGCATTACCCCGACGTCCCTTTCCAGCCGCTGCATAAGCCGCTGGCGCAATCGACGATTGCGTTGATCAGCACCGCCGCGCCCTACCAGCCGGACAAAGGCAACCAGGGCCCCGGGGCGCCCTACAACGCCGCAGCAAAATTCTATGCCGTGTACTCGGGCGACAGCGCGCGCGACCACGATGTGCGCATCGCGCATATCGCTATCGACCGCACGCACACCAGCATGGAAGATCCGGACACCTGGTTTCCGTTGCCCCTGTTGCGCCGGTTCAGCGCGCAAGGCCGCATCAAGCTGGCAAAACGCTTTTTCGGCGCACCGACAAACCGCAGCCAGCAGCACACCATTGAGGTCGATGCCCCGGAACTGCTGGCGCGCTGTCGCGAAGACGGCGTCGATGCCGCGGTGCTGGTGCCCAACTGCCCGGTCTGCCACCAGACGCTGAGCCTGGTGGCGCGCCACCTCGAACTACACGGCGTTGCCACCGTGATCATGGGCTGCGCCCGCGATATCGTCGAACACTGCGGTGTGCCGCGCCTGCTGTTCAGCGATTTTCCGCTCGGCAACGCCGCCGGCCGGCCGCATGACCCGGTGTCGCAGGCGGCAACGCTGGAGAGTGCGCTGCGCGTGCTCGAATCGGCGACGGCGGCGCGCACCACGGTGCAGTCCCCGCTCAATTGGCACGGGCCGGCAGACTGGAAAAGCGACTACAGCAACATCGCCAAGGTCAGCCCCGAAGAACTGGCAAGACTGCGTGCCGAGTTTGACGCCGGCAAAGCCGCCGCAAAAGCCTTGCGTGAACAGCAGGCTGGCGGCTAGAAAACAGGCACGCCAGCTGGAAAGCGCCGCCAGACGGCCATCTTCAGCCGGTCATGCCATTCGGTCAGGCGAGTGCCGGATACGCCGCCCTCGCCCGCTTGAGCAAGTCACGACTGCGCGCATTGGTATCCGCCGCGATTTCGCGTTCGTCGCCAGTCAGCAATTGCCCGTCACTAACCACGACGCGTCCCTCGACCATGGTCATGCGTGCGCGGGTGTTCGAACCGGCGAGCAGGAAACCACCGAGCGGGTCATCCAGCCCGCCGGCGCAGTCGGGCCCGCCGAGATCGAAGGCGGCGAGGTCGGCGCGCATGCCAGGGATGATGGCGCCAAGCTCGGGCCGGCCGAGCATCAGCGCCGCTTCGCGCGTCGCCATTCTTATCGCGTCCATTGGCGACAGCCAGTCGTGCGCGGGCACCATGCTGTCGGCGCCGCCGACGCGATGCAACAGCAGGCCCAGCCGGATATCGGCGATCAGGGCGCCGCTGTCGTTGCTTGCCGCGCCATCGACGCCGAAGGCCACGCGCACGCCGGCGGCGCGCATGCGATGCAATAGCGGCATGCGGTAGCCCAGGCGTATCACCGTGCGCGGGCAGTGTGCAACGCCAACGCCGGCGGCGGCGAAGCGCGCGATCTCGGCTTCTTCGAGTTCGGTGCAGTGCGCGAACCAGGTGCCGGGGCGCAGCCAGCCTGTGTGTTCGAGCAAGTCCAGCGGCGACTTGCCGGTTTCGCGCAGCGACATCGCGCGCTCGCCCTGGCGCGGATGCAGGTGGGCGTGCAGGCCGCAACCGTATTCGGCGGCGAGATCGGCGAGGCCGCGCATCAGTTGCGGCTGCGAGTAAGTGACGTTGGATGGCCCGAGCGCGAGGCGCAGCATAGCCGCCGGTGCCGGGTCATGCCAGCGCGCGATGTCGTCGCGGCATTGCGCCAGCAGCGTGTCGGGCGCATCGATCAGTTTTCCCAGCCGCTCCTGCATGATGCCTTTGAGCCGCTCTTCTACCTTGCCGCCTATGGTCGGCAGGCAACTGCGCACCAGGTGCAGCCGGATACCCAAGGCTTGCGCCGCGCCGATTTGCGCGCTGATGCGCTCATCACCCGCCGCGCCGAGATTGAAGGCGTGGTCGGCGCTGGTGGTGCAACCGGACAACAGCAACTCGGCCGCGGCGTTGCGCGTTGCGGTCGCGACGTCCTGCGGATTCATTTCCGCCCAGATCGGATACAGACTGACCAGCCAGTCCTCGGAGGGGGCACGGTGCACCGAGGGCAGCGCGCGCGTCAGCGACTGAAAAAAGTGGTGGTGCACATTGACGAGCCCGGGCAGCAGCAGGCAGCCGGCGAGGTCCATGACCTGCTCGGCCGGCAAGTCGATAGGGCTGTCCTGCACCAGTTCGATGCGACCATCTCGCACCGACACATGGCCGCCATCGAGCCACGGCCTTGCGTCATCGCAGGTGCAGATCCAGCTCGCGTTACGCAGCACGATACGCATGGTCGAAACGCTTTGTCAGGGATTAGGGTGCCCCTATAATAAGGCTTCTTTTCGCAATCATCAGTACACAAAGCACAATGAACGCCCCCCCTGTGAGCACCCCCCAGGTGACCTCACCCCGCGCCTGGGACGGCGCCATCGACGCGGCATCGCTGGCCTTGCTCGCCAGGCGCAAGGTACGACCCTTCGCCGGCACGCGGCCGGTGATTGTCGCGGTTGACCTCTACGACCTTGTCTATGACGGCGGCGCGAAACCGGTAACGGAACTGATGGCGGATTTTCCGGCCTCTTGCGGCGAGCACGCCTGGCGCGCACTGCCCCCGACCGTGGAACTCTATGCCGCAGCGCGCGCCAGTGGTGTGCCCATCGTGCACGTCACCTATGACACGCGCCTCGAGACCGACCCGCGCGGCATCCACCCGACCAACCGCAAGCGCCGCCAGCCCGACCTCGCGCTCTACAAGATCAAGGACGAACTCGCGCCGGTCGCCGGCGAACTGGTGGTCTATAAAAAGCGCGCCAGTGCGTTTTTCGGCACGCCGCTGGCGGCCTTTTTGAACGAGCTTGGCGCCGACAGCATTTTTGTCATCGGCGAGAGCACCAGTGGCTGCGCGCGCTCGAGCGTGGTCGAGGCCTGGTCGCTGGGTTACCCGGTGGCGGTGATATCCGACTGTTGCTTTGACCGCAGCGAACTGGCGCACAAGGCGAGCCTGTTTGACATGCACCTCAAATACGCCGAAGTCATGGAGGTGAACGCGGCGATCAGCCGTATGCGCGCCATGATCACCAAGCGTGCGGGACAGGCCTAGGCCATGCGCGACTTCGAAGACTATTGCTGGCGCGATGCGGTCAGCGCCACCGAACTGCATATTTATGCCGCCTATGTGCGCGAACGCATGGTCGGCAAGCGACCGGCGTTGCTGATCGTGCATCCGGGCGCCGGAATTGAAATCGCCCCGGCCTGGATTGCGCCGGCGGCGCAATTGCTGGCCGAAGCACGCCTTCGTGGCATGCCTGTCGTGCATTCACTGCCGCCGGGCGCGGCAGCGGTGGCGAAGCTTGAGCCGCTCGCGGCCGAGCCCGTTTGCGCCAGGCCCTGCGAGAGCGCGTTTTTCTCCAGCGACCTCGAGCGCACCCTGACCACCAACAAAGCCCAATCCCTCGTCGTCTGCGGCGCGCCGACCAGCGGCGCGCTGCGCGCCTCGGTGATTGAGAGCAAGTCTTATGGCTACAAGGTGGCGCTGGCCGAAGAGACGGTCGGCGACGAATCGGCCTTCCTGCACAAGATGGCGCTCTTTGACATGGCGCACAAGTACGGCGACGTGATGTCGCTCGCCGAACTGATTGAACAACTCGACGCCGGCAAAGCCGGCATTCTTGAGCACCCCTCAGCGGAGATACCCCAGGCATGAAACCCGCCCCCTACGGCCCCTTCCCCTACAGCGCGATCAACCGCCGGCCGAAGTACAGCCTTCCCGGCGGCGCCCGCGTCGCGCTGTGGGTGGTGATCAACATCGAATTTTTTGCGCTCGACAAACCGATGCCGGGCGAATCGAACGAGCGGCCCAAGGGCAGCGACCCGACGCCGATGGTCAGGCACTGGGCGCAGCGCGACTACGGCAACCGCGTCGGCGTGTTCCGGCTGATGGACGCGCTGACGGCCCATGGCATTCGCAGCACCGTCGCGCTCAACTCCGATGTCTGCGACCACCATCCACAAATAATTGAGGACTGCATGAAACTTGGCTGGGAAATGATGGGCCATTGCCGCGCCAACACCCAGCGCCTGACCGAAGTGCCGCTCGACGAAGAGCGCGGCGTCATCCGTCACACGCTCGATCGTATCGGCCGGCAGACCGGCAAGCGCCCGCTGGGCTGGCTGGGCGCCGGGCTGCAGGAAACCTGGAATACGCTCGATCACCTTGCCGACGAAGGTTGCCTGTATGTCGCCGACTGGGTCAACGACGACCAGCCCTACATGATGGACATCGGCGGCAAGCCGCTGGTGTCGATTCCGTATTCCTATGAACTCAACGACACCGCGGCCATCGTGCGCTCCAAGTACACGCCGGGCGAGTTCGAGCGCATGATTTGCGACCAGTTCGACGTGCTGTATCGCGAAGGCGCCGAATCAGGACGTGTGATGGCGATCTGCCTCCACCCCTACATCATGGGCCAGCCACATCGCATCATGGCGCTGAAGCGCGCCCTCGAATACATCGACCGGCATCCGGCCGTGTGGAAAGCCACCGGCGGGGAAATCGCCCGGCATTTCAAGGACACGCAGGGCAAGTAGGCCGGCGCTGCCTTGGCAGCGCCGGAGGGTATCCGGACTATCCGGACTATTCGGCTTTTATATTCGCGGCCTTGGCCGCCTTGGTGTATTTGTCCAGATCGGCGCGGAGCAGCTTGGTCATCGCGGCGGCGTTGAGTACCAGCATGTCCATGCCGGCCGCTTCAAGGCGCTTGCGCAGTTCGGGCATGGCCGCGACCTTGAGGATATCGGCTTCGATCTTTGCCGCAATCGCCGGCGGCGTGCCCTGCGGCGCCATGAAGCCGTAATAGCTCTCCAGCGAAAAGTCCTTCAGTTCGGGAATACCCGACTCGCGCACCGTCGGAATGTCCGGTGCCGCAGGCGAGCGTTCGGCGCTCAAGAGCGCAATCGGGCGCAGCCGTCCCTGCTTGAAAAACGGCGCGGCCGCCGGCAGCGTCGCGACGACGATGTCGATATGCCCGGCCACCGTGTCGGCGACCGCCGGCGCGCAGCCCTTGTGCGGGACGTGAAGCGCCGCAATGCCCATCACCGCCTTGTACATTTCCATGCCGAAGTGATGCGGGCTGGCGACGTTGCAACTGGCATAGGCATACTTGTCCGGCGAACCCTTCAAGAGTGCGCTGAATTCCTTCATGTCCTTGACCGACAGCTTGGCGCTGTTGACGGCGATGACCATGGGCCCGGAAGTGACCACGGCGAGGTTGGTGAAATCGCGCGTGAACGCAAACGGCAGCTTGCTATAGACGACGTCGTTGATGATGTGGGTATTGGTCGCGAGCAACAGCGTGTAGCCGTCAGCCGGTGCGCGAAACACCATTTCCGCGCCGATCGAACCGCCGGCACCGGGCCGGTTCTCAACCAGCACCTGCTGCTTCCACAATTCGGACAGGCGCTCGGCGAACACCCGCGCCGTGGTGTCGGCGCCTCCGCCAGGCGTGAAGGTGACAATCAGCTTGACCGGACGGGAGGGGTAATCCTGGGCAGAAGCCGACGGGGCAAACTGGGCCAGCAGGAAGAGCGAAAGTGAAATTGCCAGGGCGCGCATGGACAGCCTCATTCGGGAGCGGAAGGAGGGCCTACATTAGCCCCTAAGCCCCGAGCCGGCAACCACCGCACGCTTGCGGTGCGGCGTGCACCCGGGTGGGTCAAATCCGGCGGAATCGTTTGGGCACTGACAATGCTGTCGGTGGGGCGGGCGATGGCTGGAAAGGGCCGATTGGCGGGGGTTTCCAGCCTATATGCCAATTGATTGAATACGCCCGGCCCCGTTAACGCCCGCCGTGCTCAATCATCCTCGGCATTCTTGAACGCCGGTTTTTCCGCAGAGCCGGCAGGTGTATCCGGCGCCGGTGTCGCAACCGGCTGCCTGCGCAGCGACGACAAGGCCGCTTCGTTGCGCCACGCCTCCACCGGCCGCCGCCGCGCTTCGGCCGCCGCGGCAGCGGGGTTGCTATCCTCGACCACGGCGCCGCGCACGATGACTTGCGTTCGCGGTATGGATTTCGGCGCATCCTTGACGTACCACTCGGGCCGCAGATTGGTTATTTTCCGGCTGCCCGTTGCCGGATCCTTGTACGAATAGATTTGCGCCACGGCCGGCAGCGGACTCAGTGCAAGGGCCAGAACGACCGCGAGCGGAACATTCTTACGACGCGACATACAAGTCCCTAAGCAGAAAAGCGGCGATAAAACAGCGCAGTGGAAAAATGCGCACGAAGACGCAGGCAATACAAGGGAAGGCAGCGCATTCGCCAGTGCGCCCGGCGGTTACAGCGGTTTGCAGCGCATCACCGCAGGTTGGGCCCGGATATCACCGCAATACTCAATACTATCCGTTAATGTTGACCGGGCGGTGTCGCCTCAGCGCCCGCGGCGCATGAACTCCAGTATCTCGCGCCCCAGTGCTTCATCTCGCGTATTGAATTGGAAGGTCATCGACAAGTGGTTGTGCTTTTCGAGGCGCATGAAGCGCGGACAGGCACGGTCACGCTCGCAGTAGGCCGAGAGCAGCATGGCGCCCTGGGTGTCGAGGTCGGGATTGTCATATTCGGCAATTACGATAAAGGTCGGGATCTTCGCTGCCGTTTTGACATGGTTGATGGGCGACTGCTGTGCATAGCGCGCGCGGTCGGCGCCGAAGTAGGCCTGGAAGTTTTTCAGGTTCGGATCATCCGGATGCGGGTCAAACAGGTAACGGCCGCTCATCAGCACGATACCGGCAAGCCCTGTCCCGTCGGCGGGCTGAAGCGAACGAATGAAGGCGTAGCTCGCAAGGTGGGTGGCCCCGGCCGAATGGCCGATGACATAGATGCGGTTGGGGTCCCCGCCGTAGCTCGCGGCGTTTGCCTTGAGCCAGCGCACCGTCGCCGCGACATCGTCTGCCGCCGCCGGCCACTGCGCCGCCGGCGCGAGGCGGTAGGTCGCGTTCACGCCGAGCATGCCCTGACGCGCAAAATAGGTGGGAATGTTGCCGTACACCTCGGGGCTGATGTTGCGCTCGCCCGCAACATAGGCGCCGCCATGAAAGAACACCACCACCGGCACGCCCGCCTTGCCCTCGGGCCGGTAAATATCGAGGCGGTTGCGCGCGTCCGGACCGTAGGCGATATCACGCATCACGCTGACGCCGGCCTTTGGCGCCGCGCCAAGGATGGGGTCGTACACCTCCAGCGTTTTCGCAATATTGCCGCGAATGTCCTTGCCCCAGCCCGGCCCCACTTCGGCAAGGCGCTCCTGCACATTGGGCGGCATGTTGGCGACCTGGGCATGCACCTGCGCCCCGGCAAGGGCGAGCAAAAACGGCAGCAAATATTTCACGAGATGTACCTCCGGCGATAGTGCATGAACTTAAAAACAGCAATCCAGCCGATGCCAGAACGGCGCGCGGCATTAACACGCCTACGTTTACGTTTCGATCTGCCACCCGTGGTTGTGCGTCCAGTGCTCTTCGCGGCGCAAGGCGAGCGCATCGAATGCCGGCTCGTCGGTGAGCGAGAACAGGATCGCCGGTTCGGACGATGACGCATTGGCATGTTCGTGCCAGGCACGGTGAGGCAAGGCAAGGTAGTCGCCCTCGCTCCAATCGTGGCGCCGGCCGTCGATGACCGAGTAGCCGCGTCCGCGAAACACGTGATAAACGGCGCTGGTGGTGTGCCGGTGGGCCTTGGTGTGCACGCCCGGGCGCAGCATCTGGATGGCGCAGCCTATGGTCGGGGTCACATGGGCGCCGGTGGCCGGATTGCGGAACACCTCGATCAGGTCGTCGAAGGGGCTCGCAGCGCCGGTTTTTTCAAGATGCCTGAGCCGGGACAGGATGTCGTTCCAACGCCACGCAAGCTGCGCGGAAAACCGCCGGTCACCGGCGGCGCCCATACCGGGCGGGACGCCTGGCCCGGTGCCATCGTCGAACGAGGTCACCGGCTGGTAGCCGCCGCCTGGCCACCCTTCGAAATAAATCGCATCGAGCAGCTTCACCAGCGTGCGGTCAAGGCCGTCCATCCAGATGACTTCGCCGGCAGAATCGTTGGCGTGGTCGTGCCAGTGCCAGTTGGGCGTCAGCACCAGGTCGCCTGCGGAGAGCACGATGCGCTCGCCGTTGACGGTGGTGGTCGCACCGCGGCCATGGGTGATGAAGCGCAGGGCCGAATGGATATGCCGGTGCGTATTGACGGTTTCGCCCGGCTGCATCATCTGCACCGCGGCGGTGAGCGTGTTGGTGGTGTCCCAGTGGTCGCGCGCGCCCGGGTTCCACAGCAGCAGTGCGCGGCGCACCGGACTGTCGGTGAGTTTCATCAATTCGCCGGCGCGATCCAGATGACCGCGCAGGGTTTGCCACTTCCAGACGTGCGCTGCCGTCGCCGCAGGCGCATCCACTTTCGCCTGCACCGTCCACAGTCCCTTCAGCGCGTCACCCTCGAGGTCCTGCAACAGTCCTTCGAGCGTATTGGCGCGCGTGCCCGGCATGTCCCTGCGGGCGCCAATGCGCGGCGATCCGCCCAGCGGCACGACCGTGTCGATGATTCCCCTGTCACTCATGCGTCACTCCCCGATGCTGCGTTGCACGACAAGCCTGGCCAAAGCGCCGAACCGCATGCCGTTTGTTGTGGGTATAGTAGCTTGGGTATCACAACCTCAACCACGCCCGCCTGGGAGGCCCACACGCCATGCCATCACGCCCTGCTATACACCTGGCCCTGTTGCTGTTTGCGGCCGCCACTTTGCCGCTTGCCGCCGGACAGGCGTGGTCGCAATCTTACCCCGCCCGCCCGATCAAGCTCGTGGTCGGGTACGCGCCGGGCGGCCCCACCGACATCATCGGGCGCGTCATTGCGACACGCCTTGGCGATGTACTCGGCCAGCCTGTCATTGTTGACAATCGCGCCGGCGCCGGTGGCAATATCGCCGCCGAAGCGGTGGCCCGCTCGGCGGCGGACGGGTATACGCTGCTGTTCGGCGACATCGCATTCACCGTCAACCCCAGCCTGTTCAAATCACTGTCCTTCAATCCGCGCGAGGACTTCACGCCGGTCGGCTTTGTCGCCGCGTCACCGCAGGTGCTGGTGGTGCCCAATACGCTGGAACCGAAAACCGCGGCTGAATTCATCGCCTGGGCAAAGACCCGGCCGGGACAGCTCTCTTACGGCTCGGCCGGAAACGCCACCCCTCCGCATCTCGCAGCTGAATTGTTCAAGGCCGCGCACGGCCTGGACATGCAGCCGGTGCATTACAAGGGCGCCGGTCCCGCCATCACCGATGTGGTCGGCGGCCGCTTGCAGATGATGCTGGTCGGCATCAGTGCGGCCAAGCCGCTCGTCGACGCGGGCAAGCTGCGCGCACTGGCCATCACCGGTACGCGCCGTGCGGCCGGGCTGCCGGGTGTGCCGACTTTTGCCGAAGCGGGCGTACCGCTGCCCGATCTGGACGTCGGCGCCTGGTGGGGCGTATTCGCGCCTGCGGGTACGCCGCGCAACATCGTGCTCAAGCTGAACGAGGTGATCGCCCAGACGCTGGCGCTGCCCGACATGCGCGAGCGCATGAGCGCCTTGCAGATGGAACCCGCCCCCGGCTCGCCGGAGGCTTTCGGCACGTTTGTACAGCTCGAGGCAAAAAAATGGGCGCTCGTCATCGAGCGCGCGAAAATCGTGGCGCAATAAGAGTACCGACCATAATCGCTGAAACCCCCGCCAGTATTGGCTTTCCAGCCATCGACATGGCATTCAGGGTCTTACACCAGGCGCTCCATGGTCATGGCTCGAGCGCGCCGCATCAGAGACAATTCCAGCTCCACCAACTCTTGCGAAAATACGCGCGGCTCGCGGCTGGTCAGCCGCTGGTCAGCCAAAGACCTCGAGGGCTCTGTGCGTATCAGATCGAGCCCGGGGCGGGTTTTTGTGGGTCGCCACGACTGCCAATCGTGCGGCATGAGGGCAAACCATTCCCGAACTCTACGCCGCAAACTCGTCGTTGGGGCTGTGCGGACGGCCCCAGGCGGGTGCTCGGAGGTAGGAGCGCGATTGGTTTTCCTGTCGCTTTTATAAAATCGGCCGGCTGTTCCCTATGACTTCTCAGTCCGCCTTGATGTTTGCCGATTGAGCAATGTTCTTCCATCTCACTAATTCACCTTGCACAAATTTCGTGAATTGAGCGGGTGCAACATAGTCGGCTTCCATTCCTAGAGCGGACATCACTGCTGTGATCTCTGGATCCTTGATGATATCTGCAAGGTGCTTCGAGAGCTTGTCAACTATGGACTGCGGCGTCCCCGCCGGCGCGATCATCGCATACCAAAGCCCGACATCGAAGCCCGGTGCTCCGAGTTCGGAGACCGTTTTTACGCCAGGCAAATTGGGGTCTTGCTTCGCTCCCGACATCGCGAGAGCGCGAATTTTTCCTGCGCGGATAGGCTGCAAAGCGATATTTATAGGCATAAACATCAGGTTAGTCTGTCCACCTAGTAGTCCGATATTCGCTTCGGCGGCGCTGCGATGCGGCACATGCACGGTATCGACATTGAAGGCACGTTTGAAGAGTTCCATCGACATGTGCTGAGGAGAACCGATCCCGGGCGATGCGTAGAAATATTTCCCAGGTTCACGCTTTAGCAAACTGACAAGTTCAGGCACGGTGTTGGCGGCAACGGAAGGATTTACCACTAGTACCATGCCGCTGCTAGCCATCATGCCGATAGGCGAGAAATCAGCTACCGCATCGTATCCGGACGCTGAGATCGCGGGATTGAGGGTAAAGGTATTCAGGACAGTCAGAAGCGTGTATCCATCGGGAGCGCTCTTGGCCACTTGCCGGATTCCGATGTTGCCACTTGCGCCGGCGCGGTTCTCAACAACGATGGCCCGACCCAAACGATCGGACATTTTCCTGGCGACCGCACGAGACAGCACGTCAACCCCGGTGCCAGCGCTATACGGCACGACCAGGGTGATGAGTCGTTTTGGATATTCTTCGTCCGCACGACCAGCGGTGGAGAAGAGCAGGAAAAAAAGTCCTGCCAATGCATGCAGGAAAGCCCGAAAAATACCAAACCGGCGCAAGTTCGTATCACTCATTGTGCTGCCCTCCGATTAAACGAAAAGGTATTTCCTGAAATGCATGACCCGGGCCACACAAAACTCCGCGATCTAAAGAATGAAAGTCAGATTCTCGATGGCGATTTCGCGGTTGAGCAGAACCATTTTTTTCAAGGCCATCGTCCAGTGACCCGGCGTGCCAACGAGACGATGCACGCAACGTGCCGCGAAACTGCGCTGCTCGCCCAGACCGGCTTGTCGGTAGTCCGCGCGACCTGCGCGAATTTCATAAATGATTTGGTTGGAGTACGCCGTCACGCTTTCATCAGCGTGGATTTCGACCTGAACGTTACCGACCAGATGCATCGTCTGCGATAGCGGATCTTGGGCGTGCGCGCGCGTGTGCAGCAAGCGGAAGACGCGCTCCCTGCGCCGCAACTCATCGTCATAGATAAGGGATGCGACTGTCCCCGGTTCTGCATTCTCATCGATAGGGAGTGAATAGATGCCTCCGGGAGCAAATAAGGTCAACCACTCCTCGAGCTTCCCGTCGTCGATCAACCGAGCTTCCTGGTGCACCCAATTCTCGACGGCACTCCGCACGCGCGCCTGCATCTCCTGATCCGCCATGGTTAGCCCACCTCGCGCATCAGTTCCAGCCAGCGGCGATGAAAGGCCCTTTGAGGAACCTCATCTGAAGGATGTCCGACGCGGCAGCCGGCGTCTCCATCCGATTCACGCGCCAGCCCACGGTCCAGGCG
>Ga0163146_10002713_pt1 | contig 23387 bp, 20 predicted proteins | sample OliLakLV19MP7G1_FD_148648 | JGI IMG/M metagenome (GOLD analysis project Ga0163146, IMG submission 148648) | Freshwater microbial mat bacterial communities from Lake Vanda, McMurdo Dry Valleys, Antarctica - Oligotrophic Lake LV.19.MP7.G1 | ecosystem: Environmental > Aquatic > Freshwater > Lake >...
TTGCAGCGCTATACACCTCGTAAACACGCTTCCTCATACCGATGCTTCTGTACTTAGACTATGCTTTTGAGAGAGGGAAGCAGGGTCTGCGGTGAAAGAAGCAATGACCACCCAATTGCAAGCCATTATGAGCGATCGCTGCCATGTCACGCGATCGTGCAGCAGATGCTGGCTGCTTGGGAAACCTACAAAGCACGAGCCGATGCGGACAAATTTTCGCTGGCTTTATTTGTCTTGCGGTCAGCCTGCTTACAGTGGGACGTAGAGCTGGTGTACAGAAGGCGGCACCCAGATTCGAACTGGGGATGAGGATTTTGCAGACCCTTGCCTTACCACTTGGCCATGCCGCCGGAACCATGATTGGTTTGCCGAAACTTGACTATACCAAATTTCATTCGATACTGATCTACAAAGTATGTCCAAGCTGATCTGTAAAAGGAGTTGTGGCTGTTTGGCACCTTGCATTGTACGCGCCAAACTTGAATGTCCTCAAGACGCTGGAAGATCTTGCACTTGAGAAAAACGCGGCTCCAGTTTGGCGCGATCGTCATTGAGGTTATGACGGGAGCGCGATGTGCCCGACCTTTGAGGCGCGTCATCGCTGCTTCAACATCGGCATCGGTTACAGACACCGCGTCTGCGATCGCCTCCGCTGTCTCGGTGAGGCAAGTTTGCTTTGGCAAGCATGAGCTTGACGGCGATCGCAACCAGGATTATTTACAGGGTCGATGTCCAAGTTTTCCACCGTATCTGCAATGGAAAGATTACGACTCCATAGCGGGAGTGCGGCTCAGTGCCGACAGCAGCGTTGACTTGCCACAGCCCCAATGGCCCAAAAAGATAAGCTTGCTATCGCGGGTATCGCTATCCACAATCAGCTACGCTAGTTCATCCAGAATGTCCTCGCTGTAGTTTACATGGAAGCGATCGAGTTCCTTCTGGTCAAGCAGCGGTCACAGTTCGAGGTGGCGGGAGGCAGTTTGAAACTCGGTCAGTGGTGATTCGGTCATGATCAGGTGCGATCGAACAGAGGTCAGATCATCTTCTATGTTTCGGAGGGTATCGCACTTTGCGCCAGAATATTTGCCCCAAAACGACTGTAGAGACGCTCCAGTGGAACGTCTCTACAAAAGGGAAGCGATCGAGAATGGTCTATCAGTAATGGTGGTTGGGCTACAGAGGCGAAACCTGCCTATCGCCTTGCGGCATTCAAGGAACGCAGGTGAAACACAACCATTGCTTCAGTCTGCCGCCGCAGACTTTGTTTATGTAGCCGCGAATTCGATTCGCCAGGGCTTCTAAAAACCAGCAATCAAAAACTAACAACCTTCCCTAAACCACAGCCGCCGCCTCACGAGCTGCCGACGCTTCATCGGGGTGAATGCCCAAACGAGTGAGGTTCACCCGTCCCCGACTATCGATTTCGCGCACCTTAACGATCACTTCATCGCCAAGATTCACTTCATCTTCTACCTTGCCTACGCGGTAGTCAGCTAGTTGCGAGATGTGGATCATGCCTTCTTTGCCGGGAAGGAACTCAACAAACGCACCGATCGGAATGACCCGTGTCACTCTACCAACATACACATCGCCCTGGTTGAGCTTGCGCGTCATACCCTGGATGATGCTGCGTGCCTTCTTCGCCGATTCGCCATCGACTGAGGAAATCGTAACGATGCCTGTGTCTTCGATGTCGATTTTGGCTCCCGTTTCTTCGGTAATACCTTTGATCGTCTTACCGCCAGGACCAATAATCATGCCGATCATTTCAGGGTCAATCTTGATGGTCAGCAAGCGGGGTGCAAAGAGCGACATCTCGGTGCGGGGCTGGTTGATTGCCTCCAGCATCTTCGACAGGATGTGCAGTCGGGCAGGCTTCGCTTCGTTGATAGCTTGTGCGATGACTGCCAGCGGTAGACCGTTAAGCTTCATGTCAAGCTGGAGCGCCGTAATGCCTGTATCTGTACCCGCCACCTTGAAGTCCATGTCGCCAAGGAAGTCTTCAATGCCCTGAATATCGGTCAGGATACGGATTTCTTCGCCTTCTTTAATCAACCCCATTGCCGCACCGCTCACGGGCTTGGTGATGGGTACGCCTGCATCCATCAGCGCCAGGGTGGAACCAGATACCGATCCCATCGACGTAGAGCCGTTAGACGACAGCACTTCGGAGACGACCCGCAGCACATAGGGAAAGTCTTCTTTCGATGGCAGGACGGGAATCAGCGCACGTTCTGCAAGCGCACCGTGACCGACTTCGCGGCGACCGGGCGATCGCATCGGTCGCGTTTCACCCACAGAGTAGGGCGGGAAGTTGTAGTGGTGCAGGTAGCGCTTCTTCTCATCGGGATGGAGGTCATCCATTTCCTGTGCGTCACCGGGAGTGCCCAACGTGACGATTGACAACACCTGCGTTAGCCCTCGGTTGAACAAGCCGCTGCCGTGGACGCGCGGTGGCAAGACACCCACTCGGCAAGAAATGGGACGCACCTCATCCAGCTTGCGACCATCGACCCGAATGCTGTCTTCAATGACCTGACGGCGCATGAGGGTTTTGGTGACTTCTTTGAAGGTGTTGCTCAACGCTTTGGGCGCTTTGGCGGCTGCCATTTTGACCGGATCTTCAGCGGGAAGTTCAGCGATCGCAGCAACCACTGATGCTTTAATTTCATCCAGCGCCGAATCCCGCACTGCCTTATCGGTCTCAAAGCGACCGAGTACTGCCTTAACAGGTTGCGTCACGCGCTCTTTAATGAAATTTTCGAGCGTCAAATCAACTACTGGAGGCTCTTCTTTAACTTGCTCAATACCCAGTTCCTTCAGCAAGTCCAACTGTGCCTGAATCAAATCGCGGACGGCTTCGTAACCAAAGTCGATCGCCTCAATGATATCCTGCTCTGGCAACTGGTTCGCGCCAGCTTCGACCATGATCACGCCTTCAGGCGTACCCGCGACCACGAGATCCAGGTCGCCTGCTTCAATTTCGCTGAAGGTGGGGTTGATAACAAAATCATCGCCGACCAAACCGACGCGCACGGCTGCCATGGGCCCGTTAAACGGTAGCTTTGCCAGCAGCACGGCGATCGAGGCTCCCGTCACAGCCAAGACATCGGGCGGCACCCGATTGTCCATCGACATCGTGGTCGCTACCACCTGAATATCATCCCGCAACCAACTGGGGAACAGGGGACGCAAGGGGCGATCGATCAAACGGCTCGTCAAGGTCGCGCGTTCGGGGGGGCGACTTTCACGCCGCAAGAAACCACCGGGAATGCGTCCAGCCGCATACAACCGCTCTTCGTAATCGACCAGCAGGGGGAGAAAGTCAATGCCTTCTCGTCCGGCGGCACGGGTTGCAGTGACCAAAACAGCAGTGTCTTCCGATTCAATGAGGACGGCTCCTCCTGCCTGTGGCGCGAGTAAACCAACCTTTAGTCGAATATCCCTACCATCAAAGGATATCGACTTCTCAAATTCTTTCATCTAGTGTGTTATCCTTCTTTATCGCTCTTTTTGTTTTCTTTCGCAATCGTAGCACTGATATTCATCTACGGCTTTGAATGCTAGCGATCGCCAAAAGTGAAGCGTTTAAAAAATGAAAAGATTTGAAAAAGCAGCTCGGCAGTAGGTGAAAGTGGGATGCTGGACGCTATGTGTAAAGAGCGTTGTAGGCGTTGACCTCGCCCCAGAGAGAAGCACGAAGCGGCAAAATAACCTGAAGCGACTTCTGTATACTCACTTCAGGTTTCAGGTTGTACAATAAGAGACACAAGGCAATTCCGATCATGGCAGCCAGACTCGAAGCAGAGTACTTTCAGGCGTTTGCTGATGACCGGAGTTTTTGCGCAGTCAAGCTCTACACTCGCTTGACTTTGTAATGAAATGTGTCGAAAAGATGCACGCTAAACTATGCTTTCAGCCAGCAATTCTGGTCTGTGACGACATTAGGAATGCGGCTCACTTTGTTTAGCCGTCAAAAATCAGGTCGAAATTAGGTCGAAGCATTGCAACTTCGTTTGCGCTACATCTCTTTATGATTGCGAGGTCAGCAGTCTGAAACCCTTTAACGCGCATGGCAATTTTACACGGTAGTTGGATCGTTCCCTCCCAAATGTACGGAACTGGACAATTGGGAGGACTCACGGCTGATCGCGCCACGTCAGCTCCTGGCTATCTGTTTGTCTGGGGAGAGGTCTGGCGCAGAATTGAGCCGGAGGCGCTTCATACTGGGCTATCGGTACTGGATGCAGCAGTGCAGAGTCATCCGTTTGCCATGACTCCGACTGAACTACTGGCGGAGCTGCGATCGCGTCAGCAAACGGGCACCCTTCGTCTTCCAGAAGCGCTGTTGGAGCCAGAGCTAGCCACCGCTAATGTCTCCAAAGCAAAACGATCGCGGTCTCAACCAGAAGAGCCACGGGTAGCAGCGATCGCAGTTATGCCTGAGAAATGGCAAACCCAGACGTTAGTTATACCGTCCTATGTTGCGGATGGTGAGTTGGATTTAGCAGCAGGAACGATCATGCCACAGCATTCTGCTGCAACAGACGAGCACGACCTGTTTCTTTATCCCTGGTACGTCGAGGGGCTTTGCCTTGATCCGATCGCTGCCTTTACCTTTCTTAATGCCCTACCTCTAGGAACTGTTGATACAGATGGCTCCTTTCTCAGCGGCGATCTGCGCTTTTGGTCGCACGCTGCCCGTTGGAGCCTGGATTTGCTGGCGCGATCAAAGTTTTTGCCGGAGTTGGAGAGGGGAGAGGGGAGAGGGGAGAGAGAGATTAGATGGGCGCGTTGGCAACCGCTGTTGGATAGCGCGGTCGATCAGGTGCGATGGAAGCATTTTGTCGATCGTATGCCTATGGCATGTCGGTTGTACGAGCAAGAGGCAGCGGTCAACGGGCAAGAAACCGCAGAGGCGCAGAAACGCAGCGGTGCAGAAGCAGAGGGCGAAATTAACTCAAAACTCTCCAGCACGGTAGTGCAAAGCGCTGCTCACTCTTCACTGCTCACTCCTCTCCCCTCACTCGCTCTTCCCCTCCTACAAGCCTTTCTCAGCAGCACGTTGGACGCTCAAGTTCGGTTGACAGCACAGCGGCAACCGTTACCTGCCTTCAGTGACACGGCTCTGGGTGGGGCTAAGTCCACGATCGCATCCCCCGTGCAGCATTGGCTACACGCGCTGGGGCAAGCGTCGGCGATCGTGGATGCTAATGGTCTCGACGCGCTAGAAAAAGCTCTGACCACCTGGATTGCGCCCTTACAGTACCAGGGTGTACAGCTTAACTTGTTTCGTGCCTGCCTTTACTTACACCCACCCCAGGCGAGCCAGACTCAGTGGATGCTGGAATATTTCTTGCAGGCAGCGGATGATCCAACTTTGTTGGTGAGTGCGCCGACCGTTTGGGGTACGTCAGTTGAGCAGTTACGCTATCAGGGACGGACAATCGATCGTCCGCAAGAAACGCTGCTGATGGGTTTGGGGCTTGCGTCTCGCCTTTACGCGCCGATCGAACCCAGTTTGCAGGCACCACGACCGCAGTACTGTCTCCTCACGGCACTTCAGGCATACGAATTTATCAAAGCAACGGCATGGCGCTTGCAGGATAGCGGGCTTGGCGTAGTGTTGCCGCCCAGTCTGGTCAATCAGGGCGGGTGGGCGAGCCGTTTGGGGCTGAAGATTCAGGCGCAATCGGCAAAGCTCAACAAAGGGCAGGTGCGCTTGGGTTTGCAAAGCTTGCTCAACTTTCGGTGGGAATTGTCTATCGGTGGACAAAGCCTCTCCAAAGCGGAGTTCGATCGCCTGGTTGCCCTCAACGCACCGCTAGTCGAAATCAACGGCGAATGGGTCGAACTGCGTCCCCAAGATATTCGCGCGGCTCAAACCTTTTTTGCCAGCCGCAAAGACCAGACGGCGCTTTCCCTGGAAGATGCGCTCCGGATCAGTACGGGCGATACGCAGACGATCGAAAAGCTGCCCGTCGTCAGCTTTGAGGCATCGGGTCCTCTGCAAGAACTCATTACGACCCTCAGCGGCAATCGGCAAATCGAAGCACTGCCCACACCCAAAAACTTTCGCGGCACACTGCGTCCCTATCAATCGCGCGGCGTTGGCTGGCTGGCGTTTCTCGAACAGTGGGGCTTGGGTGCCTGCCTTGCCGACGATATGGGCTTGGGCAAAACCATTCAGCTCATCGCCTTTCTGCTGCACCTCAAAGAGCAGAAAACCCTGGAATATCCCACGCTGCTGGTCTGCCCCACCTCCGTGCTGGGCAACTGGGAGCGCGAAGTGAAGAAGTTCGGTCCTACGTTGACCGCGTTCTTGTACCACGGCGATAAGCGACCGCAAGGGAAAGCCTTTGCAAAAGCGGTGCAGGGAAAGGATCTTGTGATCACCAGCTATGCCCTCATTCATCGCGATCTCACCAGCCTGCAAACGATCGCGTGGCAAGGAATCGTACTGGACGAAGCGCAGAATATCAAAAACCCCGATGCCAAACAATCGAAAGCAGTCCGGGAGCTTGACGCTCAGTTTCGCATTGCGCTGACAGGCACGCCCGTCGAAAATCGCCTCTCCGAACTCTGGTCGATTCTAGATTTTCTCAATCCTGGCTACCTGGGACCCAAAAACTTCTTCCAGCGCCGTTTTGCTACCCCGATCGAACGCTATGGCGACACTGCCTCCCTCCAAACTCTGCGATCGCTCGTTCAACCGTTTCTTTTACGTCGCCTCAAAACCGATCGCGATATCATTCAAGACTTGCCCGACAAGCAGGAAATGACCGTTTTCTGCGGGCTGTCTTCTGAACAAGCCTCCCTCTACCAGCACACCGTCGATCGCTCCCTCGCCGAAATCGAAGCCGCCGAAGGCATCCAGCGCAAAGGCATCATTCTGGCGCTGCTAGTCAAGCTCAAGCAGATCTGCAACCATCCAGCACTGTTCTTAAAGGACGAAAGCTCAAGGATGAAGGACAAAAGTGACGATTTAGCCTTTAGCCTTAATACTTCAGCCTTTCTAACCCGCTCTGGCAAACTTCAGCGCTTAGAAGAAATGCTCGAAGAAGTCGTGGCGGAAGGCGATCGTGCCCTCATCTTCACCCAATTTGCCGAGTGGGGCAAGCTGCTGAAAGCGCATCTGGAACGACAGTTGGGACGGGAAACCCTCTTTCTCTACGGCAGCACGTCGAAGAAACAGCGCGAAGAAATGGTCGATCGCTTCCAGCACGATCCACAAGGACCCCGGATCTTCATCCTGTCGCTCAAAGCAGGTGGCGTGGGCTTAAACCTGACGCGTGCGACTCACGTCTTCCACTTCGATCGCTGGTGGAATCCTGCGGTAGAGAACCAGGCGACCGATCGGGTCTTTCGCATTGGGCAAACGCGCAACGTTCAGGTGCACAAATTCGTCTGTAACGGCACGCTGGAGGAGAAAGTCCACGAACTCATTGAAAGCAAAAAAGCGCTAGCAGAAAACGTCATCGGCACAGGCGAAAATTGGCTTACAGAGTTAGATACAAATAGTTTGAGGGATCTGCTGTTACTCGATCGCAGCGCCATCATCGGTGAGGAATAGCGGAAGAACGCTCTCTTAATTGCTTGAAGATGAGCCGAGATCTGACTCAACGTACTGCTCTACAATGCTCGTCTTTTTAAGGAGTTATCTAAGTTTGATTGTAGGCATTGAATATAGAGCTAAGCGCGATGCTCAATTTTTACAGTTAATTGAACGATCGTAGACTTTCCTGAAGGGAGACATTTGCGGTTCGTCTCAATACTAAAAGCTTGAATCGTTTTAACGTTTTCAATTATTGGATGTGTACAACTAATAGCAAAAAGAAGTTAGCAATGTTCCAGAACTTTGGAATCGTTGTGTGATGCGTCTGATCACAATGAAAGGGATGATTCTTAGCGAGTTCAGTGTTAATTCAGACCTTCAGATTGAAGCCAGTTCAAAATTGTGTCTGCTGCAAGTCCCCAATCTTCTCCCAGCATTAGGTCGTGAGGAACATGGTCAAGAAAGATAGGGTTCACCTGGTGCATATCGGCAAGTTTCTCACACTCTCGATCTTGAATCAATGCATCTTTTTTCCCTTTTACAACCAATACACGTTGAGGATTTACAGGACGATTAAACTTTAGAGATACCAACTCCTTTAACATTAAATGACTAGATTCAGATTGGCTCACGATTCGCTGTATGTAATAGTTCTTCTTGGCTTGAGTCATTTTATGGGGTAGAAAAACATCCTGAATAACTTGGGGAGAATGCCACAAACGATCAGGATTGCCAGTCACCAGCATTTTCAGAGTTTTGCTTGGATAAAGACGCAGAAGGCGTTTTCCTACTGCACGTAATCCTTGCGGGGTAGCTGTGGACATGATGACTGCGGCAGACACAGGATGGGTCTCGATATACTTCTGAACAAGCATCCCCCCAAGTGAGTGCCCCACTAGAATTGTTCGTTGCCCAAGCTTCTGTATTGTTTGATCGAGGTCATCTAAGTAGTCGTCGAAACCAACTTTTTGAGATTTTGAGCCCTCGCTATTTCCATGTCCTCGTAAGCTGAGAGCACAGGCAAAATAGCCTGACTGTGCAAAATAATCTAGAAAATGCTCTTCCCAACACCAAGCAGCATGATATGCACCGTGAATAAAGAGAATGCTGCGGCTATTTTCATTGTTGTCAGGTGGTCTGGCAATCAACTCAAGATCCATAGACAACACCTAAAAATATTTACGCCCATATATTTTTCCATGTAGCTACTATAGTTTCTCCTTCTTTCTTCTGATGTCTGCATACATACGATCAGTTTCTACTTATTGTAGAAGGTCGATCGCCGCAAAGCCCCTTCTCACCAATTCGTTACGGTATAGTGATGGCGCTGTTTTAGAAACGACGTTGAGGCTACCGTTGATACTGCACACGATTCAAAACGCTGATTCTGACCCGCACGATCGGCAAGGGTTTGCTCACTTCATGCTGAAGGAAATTTATGAGCAGCCAGCAGTTGTGCGGACATGTTTAGCCGCGTCTCTCAAGCCGGACTGGACTACTGGTGAGCAGGCTGAGATACCGTCCAGCCCCTTCAACTTCATCTTGCCAGCCGCGATGCTTGCTGATGCGACGCAGATTCAGATTGTGGCGTGTGGCACCAGTTACCATGCGGGTCTGGTCGCGCAGCACTGGCTGGAGCAGTTGGCAGGCATTTCCACCAGGGTACGATCGGCATCGGAATTTGTCTCTGCACCACCGCCGTTGATGGCAAACACGCTGACGATCGCTGTGACCCAATCGGGCGAAACGGCTGATACGTTAGCCGCGGTTAAAGCGAGTCGATCACAGCCGAACGCGTCTCAATCCTGGCGTTTGGGCATCACCAACCAGCCTGAAAGTTCGCTGTCAGCGGCAGTTGATGCCACGTTGCCAACGCTGGCGGGTACTGAGGTGGGCGTAGCTGCAACCAAAACCTTCATGGCACAACTGGTCGTCTTTCGCTGTTTGGCGCTGGAGTTTGCCTATCGTCGCCGTGTGCTGTCAGCACAACAGGTGCAGCAAGCGATCGCCGCCTTGCAAGCACTGCCTGACCAGATCGAAGCGGTGTTGCAGCAAGAGCACGAAACCATACAGACTGTCGCTCAAACCTTTGCCGCCGTGCACGCTTGCGTTGTGCTCGGTCGCGGCATTAACCGGGCGATCGCGCTCGAAGGTGCACTCAAGCTCAAAGAAACAACCTACATCCATGCGGAAGGTTACGCAGGCGGCGAGTTCATGCATGGACCGATCGCCATGCTGGATGCCAGCGTGCCAGTGATTGCGATCGCCCCTTCTGGCAGCGTTTATGACCCGATGCTTGCCAATGCCCAAAAAGCGAAAACCAATGGAGCTCCCCTGATTGGCATTACCAACATCACCGAACCGCCCGATCATGCCGTGTTTGATTATCAATGCACACTGCCCCCAATCGACGAGCAACTGTCGCCCTTTTTGACCGTCGTGCCGCTGCAACTGTTGGCTTACACGATCGCAGTGCAGCGCGGCTTGGATGTCGATCGACCCCGAAACATTACGAAAACGCTGACCAGTTGAGAACGCGATCGTCCTCCTTGAGTAGCTGTTTGGATTTAGAACAATTTGTCACAATAGTTGAAGTAAAGGGCAGTGAACTAGGACTACTAGAGCAAGTGCAATGACAGGAGGAACGCGTGGATACTTAATCAGTCTACTGTTGGGCGTGAGCTTGAGCGCGGCTTGTGGGTTCAGAGTCTTTGTGCCGCTGTTAGTGGTCAGTGCGGCGGCGATCGTCGGACATCTGGATTTGCCGACAAACGTTGCATGGGTCGGCACGGATCATGCCCTGATCGCCTTTGCGGTCGCCAGTAGCTTAGAAATTGCAGGTTACTACATTCCCTGGTTTGATCATCTACTCGATACGGTTGCCACACCGTTAGCGATCGTTGCGGGTACGGTGGTGACGGCTGCTACAGCACCCGATATGAATCCGCTGGCGCAGTGGACGTTAGCGGCGATCGCAGGTGGTGGTGCTGCCGGACTGACTAAAGGGCTGCTCAACCTACTGCGCATTGGCTCGACCGCAACATCGGGCGGTTTAACCAATCCTATTCTCTCGACGATCGAACTCGTTGCGTCGATCGGCTTATCTGTATCAGCGATCGCGCTACCTGCCGTTGCCGGCATTGCAGTGATTACAGTGCTGCTGTTCGCCGCTTACAGGGTGTGGCGCTTCTTTTCCAAAAGTCAGCCTCAGCCTAGCGCGATCGATAAAGCAATACCGTGATTGTTCCTCAAGGCTGAAGTTTCAGTCATCGTTGGATGGTTTGAACTTCAGCAGGAAAGCTGAGCAAAGACCCATCGCTGTCCTCAGAGGTGAAATCACCTTCACTGTTCTCAGCGCGGTAACAGCCGTTCGACAATTTGTGCCTGACGCTCAACCGTCGCTGCGAGGCGCGAAATGTTCTCCTCTTGTCGCCCTGCGGTCGCATTAAGGTGTGACATACTTGCCGCTTGTTCCTTGGCAGCTTTTGCTTGTTCCTGAGCGAGAACTCGCAGCTCTGAAAAGCCCTCTCTGAGTTCTGAAAAGCTACCCCTGAGTTCAGAGAAGCTTTCTTTCAGTTCAGAGAAGCCTTCTTTGAGTTCAGAGAAGCCCTCTTTGAGTTCGGAGAAGCCTTCTTTGAGTTCGGAGAAGCCAGTTGTGACGACTTCAGTGAGGTGTCCAATCTGGTCAGTCAGAATATCAAGCTTGTGGTTTCCCTGCGCTGTTGACTGTAAGAGCGCATCAAGCTTGTGGTTTCCCTGCGCTGTCGACTGTAGAAGCGCATCAAGCTTGTCGTTTCCCTGCGCTGTTGACTGTAGGAGCGCGTCGAGTAGTTGCTGAGTCGTGGGTGTAGGCTGGTTAGTCATGGAACAGGTCGCAAGCAAGTCTGACAGGTAGGTAGATTGTAGCTGCAAAAACCTGGATCGTAGTCGATCGCGCTTCTGCAAACACCATCGTACTTCAGCATCAGGCATAAAGCAGTCTTCTACTTTTTACCCGTTGCCTTTCACCTCATCGCCCTAACCAAACCGTCCTTCTACATAGTCTCTTGTCCGCGTTTCAGCGGGCTGCATGAAAATCTGGGTCGTAGGACCAAACTCGACGAGTTGACCAATGCGGCTTTCATCCGTGCTGAAAAATGCCGTGTAATTTGATACGCGGGATGCCTGCTGCATGTTGTGCGTCACGATGACGATCGTCAACTCTTGCCTTAGGGTATGGATGAGTTCTTCAATCTTCATCGTGGCGATCGGGTCGAGTGCTGAGCAGGGTTCATCCATCAGCAGCACTTTGGGTTTGACCGCTAGCGCACGGGCAATGCACAAGCGCTGTTGCTGTCCGCCTGACAGTCCTAATGCCGATTTGCCCAGATTATCTTTAACCTCATCCCACAGCGCCGCACCGCGCAGAGCGGCTTCCACCACTTCATCCAACGAGGCGCGAGGAGAACGACCAAACACCCGCACCCCATACGCCACATTGTCGTAAATGCTCATGGGGAAGGGGTTTGGCTTTTGGAACACCATGCCAATTTTGCGTCGCAGGCGATTCAGGTTCACCCGTGGGCTGTAAATATTCTGACCAAAAAATTCGACGGTGCCATCCACACGCACTTTTGTTTCAAGTTCGCTGATGCGGTTCAGCGCTTTGAGGAAGGTGGATTTGCCACAGCCAGACGGACCAATAATAGCAGTGACTTGTTCCTGGTGAATATCCATTGAGATGCGCTCAACGGCTTTTTGGCTGCCGTAGTAGAAACTCAGATCTTTCACGCTCAGGGCTGGGCTGCCAGTGGCGATCGACGAAGCAGCAGTATCAACAGGGTGCATGAAGAAAGCGTCCGTACTGGTGGATGACATAGTTTAGCGGTTCGTCAGGCGTTTGCGGGTAAGCAAGCGGGAAAGAAGATTCGTCAGTAGAACCATACCGACCAAAATCACCGAAGCAGTCCACGCTAGCTGGTTTTGTTGAACATACGCGGAATTGGCGTAGTTGTAAATCATCACAGACAGCGACGGCGATGGCTGTAGCAAGCCTTGCGACCAACCTTGCGTAAACAGTGCCGTGAAAATAAGTGGAGCCGTTTCACCAGCCGCACGGGCAACGGCGAGAAGAATGCCTGTGGTGATACCTGGTAGCGCCGTCGAGAGCACAGTCCGGGTGGTCTGCAAAGCGCTGGCTCCCAGGGCGGCGGACGCAAGGCGCTGCTGCATGGGTACCAGCTTCAGCGCCTCTTCAGTCGTCAGTACGACGATCGGCAGCATGATGACCGCTAAAGCAAAGCTGCCTGCCAGTGCCGAAAACTTGAAGTTCAGCACAATCACGGCATAGGCAAACACGCCCACCACGATCGACGGTACACCGCTGAGAATGGTGGTCATAAAACGAACCGCCTGCGCGATCGGGCGATCCTTCCCAAACTCTGAGAGGTAAATCGCCGTCAGCACCCCGATTGGAATACTGATAAGCGTGGCAATACTCACCATAATCACGGTGCCCTGGATCGCGTTGGCAAAGCCGTTGGGTACCCCTTCCAGCCCAACAGGAGCAGGCAGAGAGGTCAACACCTCCCATTTCAGATGGGGCACCCCTTCCCACAAAATTTTGAGTAGAATTGCCAGCAGCGGCAACAGCGCGATCGCGGTAAAGAGAAAGGCGATCGCGGTCATGCCGTTGCTTAAAGAGCGGCGACCCACGGGTAACGGTTCTGTTAATTCCAGCGCCTCATTTTCCATAGCCCAACACCCGCACCATCAGAATTGCGACAACATTAATTGCCAGCGTTAACACAAACAGAATCAGCGCCAGATACATCAGCGCACCAATGTGCAGTTCATCCAACGCTTCGCCAAACTCATTTGCTAGCAGCGCCGGGATTGTGTAGCCCACATTGAACAGTGAGGGGCTAATCTGTGCAGAGTTACCGATGACCATCGTGACTGCCATCGTCTCGCCCAATGCCCGACCTAAACCCAACATTGCGGCTCCCAAAATACCTGACACAGAGGCAGGTAGAATCACCCCAAAAATGGTTTCCCAGCGTGTGGCTCCCAGCGACATCGAAGCGGCACGCAAATCAGAGGGAATTGCCAATAGCACTTCGCGGCTAATGGCAGCGATCGTCGGCAGGATCATAATTGCCAGAATGACCCCTGCCGCAAGCATCCCAGAACCAAAAGGCTGCGTGCTAAACAGTGGAATCTGCTTGAAATGGGTGTAAAACCAAAGCTGAATGGGTTGCAGAAACGGCACCAGCAGGTAAATGCCCCAAAGCCCAACAATGACGCTAGGAATCGCCGCAATCAGTTCGACTAGAAAGGCAATGGGCGATCGTACCCAGGGCGGCAAAAAGTTTTCGCTCGTCACCACCGCCACTGCCAGCCCGATGGGTAAGGCGAGGACAAGGGCGATCGTCGAAGTCAGCACCGTACCGAAGATGTAAGGCAGCGCCCCAAACTTCACGTTGGCAATATCCCACTCCTGACTGGTCAAAAAGCCAAAGCCAAACTCTTTGATCGCCGGTTGTGCCTGCTTAAAAATGACCCAGCCCATCCACAACAGCAGCAGGACGGTGAGCAGCGCAAACCCTCGTGTCAACCAAACAAAACCTTGGTTGAACCAGGAGGTCATGCCATCCGTTGCCATGATGTCTGCACCGCGATCGCCCGTCGATTGGCTAGCAGAAAAGGCTGAAACTGATTGGGGTGGTTCGGCTGAACTCATGAAGTAAGGGGTGAGGAGTGAAGTGGTTGAAATCCCGGTTTCTTGCCAAGTTTAACTCGCTTGTCTATGATCACCGCCAGAAACCGAGAATCTGCGGTTTGGTTGGGGTGAGATCCCCGGCTGCTCGTTAAGCGTGGTTCGCTTGCCTGTTGGCGCTGCTAGAAACCGGGGATCTGGGTTAGTGATCTAAAAGCGTCCTCCAAGTAAACTAGAGGACGCTTCAACGTGGTTTTAGCGATCGCGACTAGGGCTTGACACCAGAGTTCACTTCATCAGCGACTTTTTTAGCTTGCTTGGCAGGAATCTGTACATAGTCGAGGCTAGCATTGACCTTTTGCCCATCGGTCAAGATCCAGCTTACAAACTTTTTGATTGCCGCTGCTTTTTCAGGGTTGTCATATTGCTTGTAAACCATCAGCCAGGTCAGCCCTGCAATGGGGTAACCGTCGTCAGGATCACCGACAAAGACCCGATTGTTATCTGGAAACACCACCGTTGACAGCGCCTTGTTGGTGTCACGGATCGAAGGTACTAAAAATTGCCCTTTTTTGTTTTCGATTAGTGCGGTTTGAAGCTTGTTTTGCTTAGCGTAGGCATACTCAACGTAGCCGATCGTGCCCTGAGTATTACCAACTTCCTTAGCCACACCAGAATTGCCTTTGCCTTTGAGGGGGTTTCCCGTCCACTTAGGAGCTGTGCCAATGCCAATCTCAGACTTAAAAGAGGGACTGATAGCACTCAGGTGGTTGACAAAGATGAAGGTAGTACCGCTACCATCAGCACGAACAACGGGCTTGATTTCAGAATCAGGCAGCTTTACACCGGGGTTATCTTTAGCGATCTTGGGATCGTTCCACTTTTTGATTTTGCCAGCAAAAATATCTGGCAGCACCTCGCGAGACACTTTGAGGTTAGGTAAAAAGGGCAGATTGTAAACGACTGAGACAGCTCCGCCAGCAGTGGGCACCAGGATGACACCATTCTTGACTTTAGCCATGTCTTCGTCGGTCATCGCTGCATCGGTACCACCAAAATCAATGGTGCCAGCGATCACCTGACGAATGCCAGCGCCGCTACCCACACCCTGATAGCTCACTTCAATATCGGGATTGCTCTTCTTAAATTCAGCGATGTAACGCTCATAGAGAGGTACTGGAAAGGTTGCTCCAGCGCCTGTTAGGGGGACTGCCTGCGCGATCGCAGTAAGCAGCGGTCCGAACGCGATCGCAGCGGTTACGGCTGAGGCAGTAACAGCGCGACGGAATGCAGTTGCAGAAAATGCCATTTTGCCTTGTCCTCACAAAGAGACTTATTGTTAGATTGGGTAACAATGACAACCGTACAACCACAGCAGTTAAGTGGAAACCAAAGGAATCGTAACAGCAGGTTAACGTTAATTAAACGTTAGTTTAAGGAGCTTTTCATCGCCGTTCTTTAGCCGTTGTACCGTCTTGCTACATTCAGCTAGATCCTGTCCCGACGCGCTTACCGCGATGCCCCTGCGGATGGTGATGCTCTAGATCGATTGTTCCTCTTTTCTAGGGGCGTTGCATGTAACGTCTCTACAAGATGCCGCCCACGCCCTTGATACACAGCCAACGGGAATCTGAATGGGGTGTCGTCATTAGTAGTCTAAATGACTTACAAACGAACTCAAGACAACCTATGATGCTTATTGATCATTAGGATTGAAGACAAGCAAAAGGAAGCATTCACGATCGTACTCCTTGTCATGCGATCGCGAATCAGCTATTTCGTTTTCACACACTGCTTTCTGTACGCCTCTCACTCCTGCATTCACCTCCATGACAAATCTTCCAGCCTTAAAGCAGTTGCCTGCACCCGTGCGATCGCTCATTCGTCCCATGTTTTTTGCGGCGATCGGGCTGCACGCGCTGCTGCTGTTTACCCCCTTGCCGTCTGAGCAGAAACCCAAAAAGGCAGACGACAAAGAAAATCCAGTCAAAATCACGCAGTTGCCCACCGCCAAGCCTGCATCTCGTCCAAAGTTGGCGAAACCCACACTGCCAAAGATTAATCGTCCCAAGCCAGCAGTAGCAGTGCCTGTACCTCAGTCGCCGCCAGCGTCACGTTCTAGAGCGGCGGCAGGCGCAACCACTGACGCAAAAAATCCCTTTACCGATTTTCCGCATTACCCAGGTTCGGTGCCTAACTACCAGGGCATCGAAAATTTGCGGGTTGCCAGTGGTGCCTCTCTCGCTTCAGTAGTTGCCCATTTTCGGAAGGAGCTACCTGCTCAAAAATTCACGTTGAGCGACGAGTCGGAGCCAAACACCTTCAAGGTTTCCAAGGGAGGCGTGAGCTACTTTCTTAGTGTTATAGACGATGGCTCACAAATCGTTTACTTATTGGGTGCCGAAAAACTAGACAAAGACAAACTGGCAAAAATCAAAAAGGGTGATGTAGTTGGCATTCCAAAGGAACTAGGCGACATCGCGAAGGAGCTTGACACCACGTACAGCATCTCTTCAGATGATTCTGCTACCTCGTTAGATGTCGTGGAAGGAAGTGCGTTCTTTAAGCCAGACACAGATTATCCCTCAAATGAAGTTTCTGTCGATGGGATCTCTGAGACACGAGTGGTTGGAGGTCAATCACCCGCACAAGTTTATCAAGCGCTGCAACCAGTCTTGAAGAAATTTGATAGCGCAAATGAGACTGATGCCTATGGAGGCGGTGCGCTTCATGAACTCAAAAAGGGCAAATTTACAGGCTACCTCAGTTTGGTGCCCGGTAAAGCGGGCGGCACCGTTGCTGTAGTTTGGACGAAAAGACCTTAGCGAATTGTTATTCGATCGCCAGCGAAACACGATCGCCGCCAATAGCGCGCAACGTGCCCAGCACCTTCACCACTTCTTTGTAGTGTGGTTTGGACGAAAAAGCCTTAGTCGGATCGTGGATTGATTAGCCTGAACCATCTTTCTGTCGGGACGTTACATGTAACGTCCCGACAGAAGGCATTGCACCTTGTTAAATCCACGATCCTTAGGAAGTTGTTACTCGATCGCCAGCGAAACGCGATCGCCGCCAATATCGCGCAACGTGCCCAGCACCTTCACCACTTTTTCGTAAGTCACGTCTTTATCAGCCTTGAGCACAACCGTGCCTTTGGGATTTTTTTCCAGATACGTCACGATAAGTTGCGCCAGTTGCGTGTCTGTCACTGTCGTGTTGTTCATCAAAATCTGCCCTTGCCGATTCATCCCCACGATGATCGGGTCAGTAGGCTTTTCTTTGCTAATGCCTTTGTCGGTGCTGGGTAGCGGCACGTCCACAGCTTGAAAGCTTGTCAGCGTCATCGACACAATAACGAAAAAGGTGAGAACCGTCATAACGACATCCATCATGGGAACCAGATTTGGTTCTGGCATCCGCGACGCTTGTTGGTTGGCTTTAAATTTCATGGCACCGCTCGCAGGTTACTAATGGGTAATGGTTACAGGGTCAGCTAAGGGCGGGGCGATCGGGTGGTCACCGTTCAAATCCCCCGGTTCGTACCAAACATGACGGTAAATCACCTCAAGCTCACTACCAATTTTGGAAAAATAGTCGCTCTGTCTTGCTTGCAGTGTCACGAAAACGCGAAAGATCGCCAGTGCCATGATCGCAAGCACCATTCCAGCCGCTGTTGTAATGAGCGATTCGCCGATCCCCGCCGCTGCTTTGGAGGTATCAGCGCCCGTACCACCGCCGCCAATATTCAGATTTGTGAAGGTGGCAATGAGACCAGTAACCGTGCCTAGAAGCCCCAGCAGCGGTGCAAGAGACACGGTTGTTTCGAGCAGCTTGTCGCCTTTCCGCATTTCCACAAACTCTTGATCGCCCGCAGCTTCCAGAGCCAGACTAAAGGTTTCAGGCGTGGGATGCTTTAGTTTCAGTGGTGCCAACAAGAAACGACCGATCGGCAGGTCTTTGTTACGTTCGGCGATCGCACGTGCCTCTTCAAGGCTATGGCGAGCCGCGTCTAACACATCGTGGGCAATCCGATCTTCGCCCCGTGATTGCTGAAACCAAAAGAGCGATCGCTCTAGGATACACGAGACAGTAAGTAAAGATAGTCCTGCCAGGGGAACCATGACTGGACCACCCTTGTACAAAAGATCAAACAGCGTAGACATTTATAAGGTTGGGGAAAGACCACAGCACTTGGATTCTGAATCTGGTTCAGACTTCCTTGACATCCTAGCGGACTTGCAGAGTGGGTCTGGTTAACGATAGGTAAACAAACGCTGACTGCCATCATCAAAGCGAATCGGTTGCAACAGGTTCAGTGCGTTGCCTGAGCGATTGCGCCTGGTTTTGGCTGCGATAAATCTTGGAAGATGATTTGATCGGCGACTTTTTCAGCCGGAGGTTTGTCGGCTATTTTGTCTTGTTGCTCCTCTTCCTTCCGCCGTGCTAGTGTTTGCTGCTGATAGACATCCAGCGCCCGTGCGATCGCCGTTTGCCGTCGATTCTGGTCGTGGCTAATGTTGCTCTCTGTATTGCCCAATCCCGGTGCTTCCCATCGCCCTGTGCGTGGATTGCGATACGACTGGGTGCGTGCCCATAAGACGGCATCAGAACCTGTCAGACCGCGATCGCGCGCTTGCTTCAGTCGCTCCACATAGCCGAGTGTATCCAACGCTGCCAACGGTGCCTGGTTTGCCAGGTCGATCGCATTGAGTTCCTCTTCCAGCGACAGGTTTAAGCGGTGTGAGTCCGCTTTTTGGCGGATTACATCTGCCTGTCCTTGCAAGCGTTGAAGTTGCTTTTCGTCTGCTTCTTCCGGTGATTTGGCTCCGTGCTGATAGGAGAAGCTGCCCAGATTCCAGACACCATTGCCAGGATCAGTATGCCCATAGTAAGCACGGGTTTTGCTGCCGTTAGGTGTTCGCGTGCCCTCTGCGTGCCCTACAGTGCGAGCAACCAGAGAATCAGAGCCGCCTGCGAAGATATTAGTAGTGGCTGGAGCAACAGCCTGCGGCGATGGAGCGGCTTCACGGGCTACAGGTGTTGGAGACGATGCCTCTGTGGGTGGTGCAGAAACGGCAGGAGGAATAAAGCTTAGAGCAGGTGAGGCAGAGGCTGAGGCAGACGTTGGGGCAGTGGAGGGCGAGTCAAGTGTGGAGGTGGATGAAGCGGACGCTGGCACATTGGCTGCCACCGCAAAGTCGATCGCGCCGCCATTGTCAGCCCGTGCAGCTTGATGAGCCGTTGAAAGGAATGCGAGCAGGCTAAAGGCAAGCAGGGAAGGGGATTTCATGCGTGGGTTCAGGAGAGGGGGATGGGGGAAAGCTGCAATGTCAACGGCTGTCTAGGGCTTTTTTAACGTGCGTTCCAGGATGGCTTTAGCAGGCTCAACGATCGCCCAAGTGCCGTTTGGCTGTTTGCGTAAGGCAGCGAATTGAAGCAAGTCACCGCTACCGAGGGCAGTACCTTGACTAACAAAACCCAGATGAGGCTTGTTGAGACCGCATAGACGAAAGAGATAAGCAGGCACATCAGGGCTAGAGAAGATGAGGCAACGGTGCTTGTCTACCTGTGTGCGACCGTCGAAAGGCGCATAGACACTGTTGCCATCCAGGTCGAGCGAAATATCGCCAAGACCGCCGAGCACAGTGCGATCGCCGATGGTATCGCCCGGTTGTAGTTCCCAGGTTTGGTAGAGCTTGATAGCTGGAGCGATGTCGGCACTTGGCGCACGCGAACAACCAAACGATAAAAGCGCTAGAGCAAGACTGGTCATGCCTGCGATCGCCCTCCCAAAGACGGTTGCGCCCATGCTAGTGACGGAAGCTGAAGTCATAGCCTGCATATTCGTCACCTTCATAAAGCACGATCAGCCAGGTCTGTGTATCAAATGCCAGCGGGTAGGCTTCGCGGCGAGCTGAAACGCCCGATCGCACATCCACTTGAGGCAACTGGCAGTAAGGCTCTTTCATGATTTGGCGTATCTGCACTTTGCTCGATCGCTCAGGTATTGCCAACAATCTCGATAGTTGATCTCTCGACAAAATCGACTTTGACTGCACAATCTCCTGGCACACCGTTTTAGCAGGAGCAGGAGTTGGCAACAAGCCGCGTGGGTCTGCTAACAAGCCAAACGCTGCTACCACAGACCCACCAGCCAGCATGTATTTCATACTATGAGTGCGAGATTTGCGACGCTGCATCGTTCCAGTCCTCAAAGGTGACAAATCGTTAGTTTGCTCAAGTAAGTAATGCGTTTGCTCAGATCAGCAGCGTGACCAGACCATCCACAAAAAATTGGTTCGCTACAAAGCGATCGCAATCGACGAGACGCTAACTCCAGTCCTTACGCTCTCGCGCACAATCGTAGGGATGGACTCAGCACATGCGATCGCGTTTGCAATCAAGACAGCTTCATTCTAAAGGAATATTTAGTACAAGAGTACTATAAACGATCTTGGCAAGTCTATAACCAGAACTTCATAAATTTCCAAACAACAAAAAGCTCCCCATATCTGACAATGGGAAGCGTCTGGTTGAAATGGTCAGGTAGCAGTCTTGAGGCAGTGGTAAACAGTAAGACTTGTAGAATCGGGATGGCGGGATTCGAACCCACGGCCCCTTCGTCCCGAACGAAGTGCGCTACCAAGCTGCGCCACATCCCGCTACAACAACTCCAGTTTGCTGCATTGCTTCTAGTTTAAGATATCACATCTGTTGCAGTGAATGATCTCGTTCACGGCACACCATCCATCGGTGTCTTCCAAATGGCGAAGGTCGCGGTTTTGTTGGATTATGGGGGGGGCGATAACTTAAGACTGACTGTTCTGCTTCTCGTCTAGAGTTGCTCTACTCAGGTTTCGTTTCTGCATTTTTGACGAAATTTCTATCCAAAAAGCGATCGCATCTGCAATATTTTCATAAACATTCGTAAACTTGTAGCTAGCGGTTTTTAGTGCCCTGTGTTTTGAGGAGTCTCCATGAGACAACTGGTTGCGATCGAGCGTTTTTGCCTGACGGGTCATATCTTATCGTTGGTGTTTGGGCTGGCAGGGTTGCTGCTGGTATTACCAAATCCTGAATTTATTGCCGCTTTACCGGCGTTTGGTCAAGCTCTTTTTGGTTGGAGCATGGCAGGCGGTGGCGTTGTCTATATTCTGTTAGGGGCTGTGACAGTCGCCCTTTATGCCTATCGCACATTGGGCTGGCGTGCCTGGTTACTGTTTATGGTGCCTGCACTCGCGCTGTCCTTGAGTAGTGAATTGCTGGGTACTAGCACGGGTTTCCCGTTTGGGCATTATGGTTACCTGAATGGCTTAGGCTATAAAATTGCTGGGTTAGTACCCTTTACAATTCCTCTTTCCTGGTTTTATGTGGGGTTATCGACGTATCTGCTGGCTTGGGTTGGGCTAGATGCGGTCGGTCTGAAAGGTTGGCTCAAGTCTGTGGGCGCGATCGCGCTTGGTTCGTTGCTCCTTACCGCCTGGGATTTTGTGCTCGACCCAGCGATGAGTCAGACAGCGTATCCTTTTTGGGAATTTCGCGATCCAGGTCAGTTTTTCGGGATGCCGTATCGCAATCTGAGTGGTTGGTTAGGCACAGGGGCACTGTTCATGTCAGTGGCGGCGCTCTTTTGGCGCAAGACGACGATCGACCTCACACGCTCTCAGCTAACGGTGCCGCTCATCGTCTATCTCGTGAATTTTGCGTTTGGAGCCGTGATCACCCTGAATCAGTTGGATGCCCGTTTTTGGATTCCTACCGCGATCGGCGCTGCCTTAGGCGTGTTACCCGCGATCGGTCTCTGGTGGCTTGCCAAACCTGCCGCTGCCACTGAGTCTATGGCGATCGCAGCAGATTTGGCTCGACGCAGCAGTGAGCCAGATAAACCGTCAGGCAAAGTTGTTTCACAGAGCGATGTTGCTACTGTTCCTGTAGCGGCTGCATCCAAGTCATCCTCGTGATTGGAGACGCATTGCTGCTAGGGTTGCTTTTGGCTCAGCTACCCGCTACGGCGATTTTGCTTTCCCGCTTACTGCGCGGTCCTGGTCGCTATCCGCCATTGCAGCCTAAAGCACCCACACCAGAGCAGTTAGGTACGGTAAGCGTCGTAGTACCGACCTTAAATGAGGCAGAGCGCCTTGAACCGTGTCTTACAGGGCTGAGTCGTCAAAGCTATGAAGTGCGGGAGATTCTGGTTGTTGACAGTTACTCCACAGACGGCACCCCAGAGCTAGTCAAGGCAGCCCAGGAAACCGATCCGCGCTTTCGGCTCATCCACGATGAGCCGCTGCCGATCGACTGGGTGGGTCGCCCGTGGGCACTGCATCACGGGTTTTTGTCCAGTGCTGCTGCAAGTGATTGGGTGCTGGGGATTGATGCAGACACACAGCCGCAGCCTGGACTGGTCGCTAGTTTGCTCGACACCGCATCGCGTGAAGGGTACGACCTGATTTCGCTGGCACCGCAGTTTCTCTTGAAGCATCCAGGCGAGTTGTTGCTCCACCCCGCTCTGCTGCTGACGCTGGTGTATCGCTTTGGTCCGGCAGGCGAAACTGGCAATCGCCCAGAGCGCGTGATGGCAAATGGGCAATGCTTTTTTTGCCGCCGATCGCAGCTAGTCCAGGTAGGCGGCTATACCGTTGCCCGCCGTTCCTTTTGTGATGATGTGACATTGGCACGGGCGATCGCTGCTCAGGGTGCTAAAGTCGCGTTTCTAGACGGCGCAAACGTGCTGAAGGTGCGGATGTATGAAGGTGCCGCCGAAACTTGGCGCGAATGGGGACGATCGCTAGACCTTAAAGATGCCGCGTCCCCTAGCCAAGTCTGGGGTGACTGGCTGCTGCTGCTGGCTGTTCAGGGCTTTCCCATCCCGATCGTCCTGCTGCTGCTCAGTGAAGTCATCAGCGGTAGTCGTGAGCCTGTTGTTCTCACTGCGTTTGGTCTCAATCTGCTGTTAGTGCTAATCCGCGTGGGGCTTACGTTTGCGATCGCGCCGTCGTGCGATCGTACCGACGCTAAACCTGCCTGGCTTTTCTGGCTGTCTCCACTTGCAGACCCGATCGCCGTCCTGCGAATTTTTCTGTCTTCGATCCAAACGCCGACGCGGTGGAGGGGGAGGAGTTATGGGGAGGGAGT